>JACCDW010091033.1_pt1 | contig 71099 bp, 74 predicted proteins | sample 7449781 | NCBI WGS metagenome assembly JACCDW01 (sample SAMN15323449, study PRJNA562643) | freshwater metagenome | isolation source: river surface water | place: USA:Blue River Watershed | collected 2017-08-18
CAGCGACCGGTTCGGGCGCTGGGGGTGGGGGCGGCGGGGCTGCCACCTTGGGCAGCGCTGACCACAGCTCGGCTTCCACCGCTGGCGTGCTGTCGGTGTGCTGCCAGCGAATGCCCCAGGTCAGGGCCATCAACAGCAGCAGGTGCACGGCCACTGCCAAGCTCAACGAGCGGGCCAAACCTTTGGCAGGGGGCGGGGCCAGTTCCAGATGCGTCAAAAAGGCGCTCATGGTGATTCGGTTCGGATCAAGGTTGGAGCTGCACCGACAAACCGACGCGTTGCACCCCGGCACGTTGCAAGCTGTCCATGACCTTGACCACGGTTTCGTACTTGATGCCTTTGTCTGCGCTGATCACCACTGGTGTGTTGGCATTGCCCCCTTGCCACTGTAAAACTTGCTGCGGCAGGGATGACAGGCTGACAGGCATTTGGGCACTGGTGCTGCCGGTGGACTTGAGTTCTATTTTCTCTTGGGCATCGATCAGCACGTGGATGACTTGCTCGGGTTGTGCCGAGGCCTTGCCCACGCTGGGCACATCGATCACGCTGGGCGAGATCAGGGGGGCGGTGACCATGAAGATGATGAGCAGCACCAACATCACATCGATGAAAGGCACCATGTTGATGTCGTTGATGGCGCGTCGGCCACGGGCGCTGCGGGGAGCGGCAGAGGGCATGGTGTTCGCTCCGGCTCAGTGACCCGAGGTGGACTGGCTGCCCACATTGCGTTGCAAGATGTTGGAGAACTCTTCAATGAATGTCTCCAAGCGAATGGCCACGCGTTCAATGTCGCGGCTGAAGCGGTTATAGGCCAGCACTGCGGGGATGGCTGCAAACAAACCAATGGCGGTGGCGACCAAGGCCTCGGCAATGCCGGGGGCCACTTTGGCCAAGGTGACTTGCTGCATGCTGGCCAGGCCGGTGAAGGCATGCATGATGCCCCACACCGTGCCAAACAAACCCACATAAGGCGAGACCGAACCGACCGAGGCCAAGAACGACAGTTGTGATTCGATGGCATCCATCTCGCGTTGGTAACTGGCCCGCATGGCACGGCGTGCGCCATCCATCAAAACCGCGCTGTCGCTGATCCGCCGCTCGCGCAGTTTTTGGTACTCGCGCATGCCACTGGCAAAAATGCGCTCCATCGGCCCGGCCAATTTGGCATTGCTGGTGGCCGCGGCATACAGGTCATTGAGGCTGGTGCCAGACCAAAAATCGCGCTCAAAACTTTCGTTCAGCGATTTGATTTGTTTGAGGGCAATGGCCTTGCGAAAGATGGCCGTCCAACTGGCGACCGAAACGCCCATCAGCAGCAGCACCACCGCTTGCACCACCCAACTGGCATTGAGCAAGAGGTGAATGATTGAAAAATCTTGGTTCATGGCAACAAGTCCAAAAGAGATGTCGGTATTCTCGCAGGGCGCATGCTGGCGGCATCGACCCAGCCAATGCGGATGCTGCCCTCGCACAGCAGGGTCTGGGTGGCCCCGTCTTGCCGCGATGCGTGTTGCACCAGGCTCAAGCTGGCCCGCCCCTTTTCTTGCAATTGGGCGCTGACCCCGATCATGTCATCGAGCCGCGCAGGCAGAAAGTAGCGCAAGGAGGTGTGGGTGACGACAAACATGCCACCGGTGCTTTCGCGCAAGCGCTGTTGCTCCAAACCCAAGTGGCGCAGCCATTCGGTGCGGGCGCGCTCAAAAAATTTCAGGTAGTTGGCATAAAACACAATGCCACCGGCATCGGTGTCTTCCCAGTAAATGCGGATGGGATGCACAAACAAATCAGCCATGCTGCACCCATTGTTTCAAACGCTCCGTGGCTTGTTGCAATTGCGCCAGGCTGCTGGCGGTGGACAAGCGGACATGGTGTTCGGTCTGGTTGTGGCCAAAGTCACGCCCCGGTGTCATGGCTACGTGCGCATGCTGCATGGCCGCCAAGCAAAAATCCCAGCTGTTGGCCAAGCCCATGCGTTCACAAATCGGGGCCACATGGGCCCAGGCGTAAAAAGCGCCGTCGGGCACCACCGATACCTGCATGCCCATTTGGTTGAGCGCTGGCACCACCATGTCTCGGCGGGCTTGGAACTCTGTGCGGCGTTGTTCGTAAATGGCCAGGTTGTCGGGCTCAAAACAAGCCAAGGCAGCGCGCTGGGCAATCGCATTGGGGCAAATGAACAGGTGTTGGGCCAGCGATTCAATCACCGGTACCAGCGAGGGGGGTGCCACCAGCCAGCCCAATCGCCAGCCGGTCATGTGAAAGTATTTGGAGAAGCTGTTGATGCTCAGCACATGCTCGCCCAAGTGCAAGGCGCTTTGCCCATAGGTGGCATCGTAGGACAGGCCCAGATAGATTTCGTCGACCAGGGTGACACCGCCGCGCGACTGCACAAATTGGTCTATCTCGCGCAAGGCATCGGGGTGGATCGAGGTGCCGGTGGGATTGGAGGGGCTGGCCAGCAACACCCCTTGTGTATGGGGACCCCAAGCTTGACGCACTTGATCGGCTTGTAGTTGGTATCGCTGTGCGGCATCGGTGGGCAGCAGCACCGCACGCCCACCGGCGGCTTGCACAAACTGCCGGTTACAGGGGTAGCTGGGGTCTGGCAGCAAGACCTCATCGCCCTCGTCCACCAAGGCCAGGCAGGCCAAGTGCAAGGCGGCTGAGGCACCGGCGGTGACCACGATGCGGCCTGGATCGATGTTCAGGTTCCAGCGCTGTTGGTACCAGTGGCTGATGCGTTCGCGCAGCGCAGGCAGGCCCAAGGCATGGCTGTATTGGGTGTGGCCGTCGCGGATGGCTTTTTCGGCGGCGGCCTGCACACCCGGCGGTGCGGTGAAGTCGGGCTCGCCAATGTTGAGCGCAATCATGGGGCGGTCGGTGTGGGCAAATTGCTGCGCCAATTGCGCGGCGGTTTTGCCCATCTCCATGACGTAAAACGGCTCGATGCGTTGGGCGCGCTGAGACAGTTTCATGGCTTCTACCGAGACATCAGCTGGCGCTCAGGCGCGGGCCAAACCGGCATCGCGGTCGGCTTGAACCTCTTGGGGTCGCAATTGGGCCGCCAATCCGTTGAGCACTGCATTGATGTACTTGTGGCCATCGGTGCCGCCAAATTCTTTGGCGAGTTCAACGCATTCATTGATGGCTACGCGCCAAGGCACATCCACACAGTGTTGCAGCTCATAGGTGCCGATCCACATGACGGCATGTTCAATGGGCGAAATTTCCAGCATGCGCCGGTCCAAAAAAGGGCTGATCAGCGCATCCAGGCTGGCGCTGTGCGCGGCGCAACCTTCCAGCAAGACCTGGTAGTGGTCGGGGTCTGCTTTGTGAAAGCCAGCCAATTCGCGGGTGAATGCATCCACCGCGGCCACATCGTTGCCGCCGACTTGGACTTGGTAGAGCGCTTGCAAAGCAAATTCGCGCGACCGGCTGCGCGGGGTTTTGCTACCGGCTTTGCGGGCACCGGTTTGGGTTAAACCGGTGCGGGTTTGCCGTGGCGGGCGGGCAGCGGTGCTCAACGCAGGCGCTCCAACAGCAATGCCATTTCCACGGCCACGCGGGCCGCATCGCGTCCCTTTTCGGTTTGGCGGGCCACGGCTTGTGCCATGTTTTCGGTGGTCAAAATGGCGTTGGCAATGGGCAATTGGTGATCCAAGGCCACCCGGCTGACCCCAGCGCCTGACTCGTTGGCAACCAGTTCAAAGTGATAAGTTTCGCCCCGAACAATGCAGCCCAATGCGATCAAGGCATCAAAGTTTTGGCGCTCGGCCATGGCTTGCAGGGCCAAAGGTATTTCCAAAGCGCCTGGCACTTGCACGGTTTCAATTTGATCGGGCTCGACGTGCATGGCGCTCAACTCGCTGATGCAGGCTCGGTGCAGGGCATCGGTGATGTCGGCATTGAACCGCGCTTGCACAATGCCGATGCGCAAGCCAGCGCCATTCAAGTCGGTGGGGGTGTTTTGTGGGGTGAACATGGCCGCTCCTTGGTGTGCTGTTCAGGTGCTGTCGCCGGGGGTGAGGTAGCCGGTGATTTCCAAACCATAGCCTGCCATGCTGGGCATGCGGCGCGGGGTGCCCATCAAACGCATGCGTTGCACACCGCATTCGCGCAAAATTTGTGCACCCACACCATAGGAGCGCAGGTCCATGCGGCCGCGCTCAGGTCCATGGGCAGGCCGGGCGGTGCCGTCAAACTGGGCCAGCAATTGCGCCGATGTTTCGCCGCAATTGAGCAAGACCACCACGCCGCATTGGGCTTGGTCGATGTGTTGCAAGGCCGCGTCCAGGCTCCATGAGTGCATGGCGCGGCCCACTTCCAGCGCATCAAACACCGACATGGGCTCGTGCACCCGTGCCAGCACGGGCGTATGGGCATCCCATTGACCGCGCACCAAGGCCAGGTGGACATCCCCGGTGGAAGACTCTTGGAACGCATGGGCCTGAAACATGCCGTGGCTGGTTTGCAAGGGTCGGCTGCCGACCTTGGACACCAAGGACTCGGTTCTGCTGCGGTGTTCAATCAGGTCGGCAATGGTGCCGATTTTCAAACCATGCTCAGCCGCAAACAGTTGCAGATCGGGCAAGCGGGCCATGGTGCCATCGTCTTTCATGATCTCGCAGATCACGCTGCTGGGGCTGCACCCGGCCATGCGCGCCAAGTCGCAACCGGCTTCGGTGTGGCCAGCGCGCATGAGCACGCCGCCGTCAACCGCTTGCAAGGGGAACACATGGCCGGGCTGGACCAAGTCTTGGGCTTGGCTGTTGGGCGACACGGCCACTTGGATGGTGCGTGCCCGATCGGCCGCAGAAATGCCGGTGGACACCCCTTGCGCCGCTTCAATCGACACGGTGAAGGCCGTGCCATGGGACGTGCCGTTGCGCAAGGTCATCGGTGGCAGGCCGAGGTATTGGCAGCGCTCGCGGGTCAAGGTCAGGCAAATCAGGCCACGCCCAAAACGGGCCATGAAATTGATGGCCTCGGGGCTCACATGGTCGGCGGCGAGCACCAGGTCGCCTTCGTTTTCACGGTCTTCTTCGTCGACCAAGATGACCATGCGACCGGCGCGCAACTCGGCGACGATGTCTTCAACAGGGGATACAGGGGTGGGTTTCAAAGCGGCATTCATGGGTGGGGTGGGGCCAAACTGGCATCGGCGCGCAACATGCGCTCGACATAGCGGGCAATCAAATCGACTTCCAGGTTGACCGAACTGCCGACTTGGAGCCGGTGCAAGGCGGTGTTTTGAACCGTGTGGGGGATCAGGTTGATGCTGATCACGCAGCCATCGCTGCGGTCTTGGGCGCTGTTGACGGTCAGGCTCACCCCATTGACGGTGATGGAGCCTTTGTAGGCCAGGTATTTGCCCAGTTCGGTTGGGGCCAGCACACGCAAGATCCAGCTCTCACCCACGGGTTCGAATTGCACCACGCTGCCCAAGCCATCCACATGGCCCGACACCAAATGGCCACCCAGGCGGTCGTTGGCGCGCAGGGCTTTTTCCAGGTTGACTTCACCCAAGTTGGTCAAGCCGCTGGTCTTGTCCAGCGACTCGGCCGATATGTCGATGCAAAACTGGTTTTGAGGGGTTTGGATGTCGGTCACGGTCATGCAAGCGCCGTTGATGGCGATGCTGTCGCCCAGGCCCACATCGGCCAAATATCCAGCGGGCGCGGACAAGGTCAGGCGCTTGCCGTGTTGTAAAGAGCGACCCAGGTCGTGGACTTCGACGATGCGACCCACGCCGGTGATGATTCCGGTAAACATAGGGGTATTCTCGCAGGGTTCAGCGCAGCACCCTGGCCATCAGTCGCAAATCGTCTCCCACAGGGGTGCATTCCACCCAACGCCAACGCTGGATCGCCTCCAAACTCGCCAGTGTCGGCAGGTTGGCCAGGCCCTGACCGGGTCCGATCAAGGTGGGGGCCAGGTACAGCAGCAATTCGTCCACCAAGCCCTCGCGCAGCCAAGACCCATTGAGTTTGTGGCCTGCTTCGATGTGCAATTCGTTGACACCGCGCTGTCCCAAATCGGCCAAGAGGGCGACCAAGTCCACCTTGCCAGCGGGGTTGGCCAGCAGCGTGGTGTCGGCCCCCAGCTGCGCCAGGGCTGCTTGCTGCGGGTAATGGGCCTGGGCACCGTAAATCCACACGGGGCGTTCGGCTTGCCAGAGTGCGGCATCGAGCGGGGTTTGCCATTGGCTGTCCACCACCACCAGGGGTGGTTGGCGCGGTGTGGGCACAGCGCGGACATTGAGCAAGGGGTTGTCTTGCAGCACGGTGCCAACACCGGTCAACACCGCGCACGCACGGGCCCGCCAGTGGTGGCCGTCTTGGCGGGCCGCAGGGCCGGTGATCCATTGGCTCACCCCATTGGTCAGGCTGGTTTGCCCATCCATCGACGCTGCGATTTTCATCCGCACCCAGGGCAAGCCGGTTTTCATGCGCTTGAAAAAACCGATGTTGATCTCGCGTGAGCGCTCTTGGCCTTCGCCCAAAACCACTTCAATGCCGGCTGCGCGCAAGCGCGCCAAGCCTTGTCCGGCGACCAAGGGGTTGGGGTCGGTCATGCTCACCACCACCCGATCCAGTTGGGCTTGGATGAGGGCATCGCAGCAAGGGGGGGTTCGACCATGGTGGCTGCAAGGCTCTAAGCTCACATAAGCGGTGGCACCTCGGGTGTCGTGGCCGTTTTCTCGGGCTTGCTGCAGGGCCATGATCTCCGCATGGGCTTGGCCTGCAGCCTGGGTATGGCCTTGGCCGATGCATTGGCCCTGCGGTGAAACCAGCACGCACCCCACCCGGGGGTTGGGGCTGGTGATGTACATCGCTTGTTCGGCCAAACCCAGGGCTTGGGCCATCCATGAAGCATCTTGATCAAACATGCGCCGATTATCAGCGGCTCCAACATTCCACGGCGCTCAGTCTGGCCGCTTGCACCCCTTGCTCACCCAAATGGTTGAGTGTCAAAACCCCGCAGGCATCTTGCATTTGGCTGGCTTGGGGCAAGGCTTTGAGGGCAAACGTGTGGGATGCTGGATCGGTTTGCGCCTGGATCACATACGCATCGCCCGGAACTTTGAGCAATGCGGCGGGGATTTGTGCGGTGCTTGGGTAACTGCCGTTGTTGGCGGCTGCACGCTCCAACCACTGGGCGGTTTGCACCAAGCTGAGTTTGGCGGCTTGGCGTTGGCCGCGCCTGAGGTGAGTTTGGTATTGCGGGACTGCCCAGCTCAACACGATGGCCGTGAGGGCCAAAACCAATAATGACTCGAGCAAACTCAAGCCATTGGCCTTGCGTGGGAAAGCTGGCCCGGGGCAGGGGGCTGCGGTTGACACAGGTTTCATGGCAAGACCTCATGCCAACTCAACCAGCGCCCGCCGGTTGTGTTTGGGTTGGCGGCTTGCCACCAGGCTTGCAAAACGATGGGCGCTGAGCGCGGTGTGGCTTGGGCCAAGGCGGTGATGCGCCACAGCACGGCGGACTGCGTGGTGTCGGCGTTGGCGAATGCCTCCAGCCAATAAACAGCGCGATCGGACAGGACCGGATTGACTGGGTTAGCCCAGGCGGTTCCGGGCCGGGTGAATTGACTGTAACGGGCTGCGCTGTTGATGCGCTGCAACCACTGCGCAGGAGATGCCTGCTCCAGGGCCATGGGGGCGCAAATGCCTTGCCAACACTGGCCTGAAGGCAATGTTTTTTTGAGCCGTGCCAAGCCTTCCAAACTGTGGGGGATGAAAGGGCTGGCCAGGCTGGTCTCGGGGCCGGGGGTGGTGTGGCGCGCATCTTTGGGCAGTGAACCGGCGCTGGCCAACAGATCTTGTTCTGCGTCTTTGAGCAAGGCTTCGGCGGCTGCACGCGCGCGCCATTCATCGCCGTCGCTGCGCAACACACTGGCATGCAGCCACAAGCCCCGGGTCAGGGACAGCGCGCTCAAGGCGCTCAAGGCCAGCACGGCCATGACCGTGGGCAAGGCCCAGCCGGGGGACAGGCTTTTGGACGACCTCATGGTGCCCCGATGGACACCTGTCGCCAGGCGAAAACTTGTTTGTGGACCCAGCGTGGTCGACCATCGGTGGGAAGTGCTTCGCCACGACACCCTTTCATCGCTGTGGGCAAGGCTTTGGCAACCGGTGCCCCCACGCGCCGGATGCAGACCTCGACGGCCAATACATGGTGGGGGGCGGACACCTGTGGGGCGGTGACCCATTGCAGGCTGGATACACCCTGGTCATCCACTTTGGCTTGGGCATATCGCAATTGCATGTCCTCGATGCCTTCGGCCAGGGCTTGGGTGGTGGCCGTGGCATTGGACTCGTCCAAACAGGCCAATTCGGATTTGCTGTTGACGGAGAAGCGGTTGCGAATGGTCGCGGTGCCACCGCTGGAGTTGCCTTGGCAATCGCGCCCCGCCACGCTGCGCCAGTGGACGGTGGTCAGCCCATCGGCCAAAGCGCCAGCACCGTCTGTGCCCAGCCAAACCACCGGCTGCAAGGACAGCGAAACGGCTCCGGAAGGACTTTGCTGGGCCAAAGCAGCACCGGCTTGTCGAATGTGCTGGCCCAGGGTGCGCCACACCCATGTCATTTGTTGGGCTTGCAGCATGCCCTCTTGGGCCAGCGCATGGTTTTGTTGGGCAAAGCCCCACATGCCCAAAGCAGCCAGCACCACCATGGCGGCCAATGCTTGCCCTACCAACCAATCCGCCATGCTCAAACCCCCTTGGGGTTTTGCATGGGGTTGTACCACTGGCGGGTGTGCCGGGTTGAACAGGCTCATGGCCGCACATGCACAAAGTAACAGCGGTGCTGTGCCGGGCAGTTCAAGCCCGGTGCCAACACATTTGGAGGGGCTGCACCCGTTTGGGGCTCGCGCCAAGCCAACGCAATGCCCAGGTGCTGCGCATCGCTGGGTGACACCCACACTTGGGTTTGCGCGCCGGGCATTCGCACTTGCACCTCTTGGACCCAGGCCGACAAATCCGATAAAGCCCATTCGCTGGTGGTGCATGGTCGCTGGCTGCAGTCCACCGCCATGGGTTTTTGCCCCCACCCCAATTGATAGGCGCTCATGCGGGTCCGATTGGCCCGCACCCGTTCGGCCAAGTCTTGGGCCAGCCAAGCGGCTTGTTCGCTGGCTTGCTGGCTGCGCCACATCAGCACGCTTTTGCCTTGCGCCCACAGAAGGCCCAAGATGCCCAAGGACAACAAGCTCAGTGCTGCCAGGGCCTCCATCAGCCCCCAACCACCGTGCTTGTGCGGGTGTTTGGCATGCATCATGGGCTGCTGCATTTGTCCCCAGCCTGAAACCGCACCCGCCCTGCGGCGCTGATGCAAACCGTGGTGGCCATTTGGCTGCGCGGGTCGCTTTGGGGCCTGAAGACAAAACTGTCGCCCACGGTGCCAGGTTCTCCTCGACGGTTGATCGTCAGTTTGTCGGTGCGCAGGTTGTGCACCATGTCCACGCCTTCGGGCAAACGGTGCATGGCCATGGTTTTGCCATCCAAGGTGGTGACCCGCCATCCGCAGCGCCAGTCGCTGGCGGAGGTCACACCCGCGCAATCGGTGGCCCGCACCAACAGCATGTCTGCCCCTTGCGCGATGGCTTGGATGCGGACCCATTGAAGGCTGTGCACGAAGCCCTCACGCGCCGCTTGGACTTTGGCCTTTTGCAAGCCCGCTTGCCACGATGACAGGCCCCAAACCGCGCCGATGGCCGACAAGGCCAGCACGCACAAAGCCTCGGTCAAGCCCCAACCCAGTTGGCGCGAATGCGGGAGACCGGGGAGACCATTCATGGGGCTTGATGAGTGATAAATGATTCATTTTTAATCCGCTTTGCATGGGTTGGCAAGTGGGCCATCAACCTGCGCCGAACGCCTGTGGGTGGCTGACGGGTCGATCCCTGCGTGATTGCTGATAGAATTCGCGCCTTCGAATCTTTAGGCGCGTAGCTCAGCTGGTTAGAGCACCACCTTGACATGGTGGGGGTCGTTGGTTCGAGTCCAATCGCGCCTACCAATACCTCGTCACTGCGCCAGTCAGTGACATTTCTGGCCCAGACCTTGGTCCTTCGGTCTGTGGCCCGCACCCAGTCCACCGATCCCATCCATGCCCTGGGATTCACCCAAAGAGGCCTTGCGCTGCACTTTTCATGGGCTGCGCTGCCTGGGGAAAACCTTTATGCAATGCATGGGTCTCATTCCTAGAATGATCGTCAAAGCTTCAATTCACATTTTCAAGAGAGTGGCTTGATGGTCAAAAAATCCCCTCAGCCCACTGCGGCAGATGCTTCGTCACACCGCGTGATCAAGAAGTACCCCAATCGGCGTCTCTACGACAGCGCATCCTCGTCTTACATCACCTTGGCGGAAATCAAGCAATGGGTGATCGATGGCGTGCCGCTGCAAGTGGTGGATGCCAAAAACAGCGAAGACCTCACGCGAAGCATCCTGTTGCAAATCATCTTGGAAGAGGAGGCCGGCGGCTCCCCTTTGTTCACCGAGAAGGCCTTGGCCCACATGATTCGGTTTTACGGTCACACCATGCAAACCCACATGGGGTCTTTCATTGAGAAAAACATGGGCATGCTCTATGACATGATGGGTCAATACAACGCGCATTTGTCTCCACCGATGAGCCAATCGGGGCCGTCTTTTGCGGGGCTTGGGGCACCTGCGATGCAAAACATGATCAGTGCCTACATGGAGCAATCGCAAAAAGCCATGACCCAGATGCAAGACCACATGCAAGACCACATGCGCCGCCACACCGAGCAAATGCTGTCTGCCATGGGCCTGAAAACTTGAATCTGCGGCGAGTGGATTTGCGCGGACAATAGGCGCATGACATCTCTTGAAAATTTGGTCTCTGCCAATCCCAGTTCCATGCCACCCAAAGTGGGCTTTGTCAGCCTGGGTTGCCCCAAGGCCCTGACCGACTCAGAACTCATCCTGACCCAACTCAGCGCCGAAGGCTATCAAACCTCCAAATCTTTTGAGGGTGCGGATTTGGTCATCGTCAATACCTGTGGCTTCATTGACGATGCCGTGAAAGAGAGCTTGGACACCATTGGCGAGGCCCTGGCGGCCCATGGCAAAGTGATCGTCACCGGTTGCCTGGGTGCGCGAAATGACGACCAAGGTGGAAATCTGGTGAAAGCTGTCCATCCAAGTGTGCTCGCCGTGACCGGACCGCATGCCACCCAAGAGGTGATGGACGCGGTGCATTTGCACTTGCCCAAGCCCCATGACCCCTTTGTCGATTTGATGCCTGCTCCCATGGGGGTGGCGGGCATCAAGCTCACGCCCAAGCACTATGCCTATTTGAAAATCAGTGAAGGCTGCAACCACCGTTGCACCTTTTGCATCATTCCTTCCATGCGCGGTGACTTGGTGTCCAGGCCCATTGGCGATGTTTTGAATGAAGCCAGGGCCTTGTTCGAAGGCGGTGTGAAAGAGCTGTTGGTGATCAGCCAAGACACCTCCGCTTATGGCGTGGACCTCTCGTACCGCACGGGTTTTTGGAATGGCCAACCCATCAAAACCCGCTTGCTCGAATTGGTCGGTGCATTGGCAGACCTGGCACAAGCCCACGGGGCTTGGGTGCGCTTGCACTATGTGTACCCCTATCCCAGTGTCGATCACATATTGCCCTTGATGGCCACGGGTCGCGTCTTGCCCTACCTGGATGTGCCCTTTCAGCACAGCCACCCGGACGTGTTGCGCCGCATGAAGCGGCCCGCCAGTGGCGAGCGCAACTTGGAGCGCATTCAGCGCTGGCGCGAGATTTGCCCAGAGCTTGTGGTGCGCAGCACCTTTATTGCGGGTTTTCCGGGCGAAACCGAAGCCGAGTTTGAGGACTTATTGGACTTTGTGCGTGCCGCCCAAATCGATCGCGCAGGTTGTTTTGCATACAGCCCGGTGGCTGGGGCTGCGGCCAATGACATCCCCGGCATGTTGCCCTCGCAAGTGCGAGAGGAGCGCCGCGCCCGTTTCATGCAAGTGGCCGAGGCCGTATCGGTCGAGAAATTGCGCCAGCGCGTGGGCGCGCGCATGCAAGTCTTGGTGGACTCCGCCCCAGGCTTGGGGCGCAAAGGTGCCGTTGCACGCACATATGCCGATGCACCGGAAATCGATGGCGTGGTGCACATCTTGCCACCGCAAAAAGCCAGCAAAACCCTGCGTGTGGGAGAATTCACCACGGTGCACATCGTGGACACCCAAGGGCATGATTTGATTGCGCAAGCCGTTTGAACACGGGCTTGCAAACAAAAACAGCTGCATGGTTATGCAGCTGTTGGATGTAGGTGGTGCCCAGGAAGGGACTCGAACCCCCACGATGTTACTCGCTAGTACCTGAAACTAGTGCGTCTACCAATTCCGCCACCTGGGCATTTCAGGAAAGAGAGAAATTCTATCAAACAATTCAGTCACCCCAGCGCAGGTTTGCTGGAGGAAATCGAAGGCACCGTCTTGGGCCACCGTGATGGACACGGTTTTGTGCGGCGCGATGACGGCGCTGCCGACATTTTTTTGGCCCCCAACGAAATGCGGGCTGTTTTGCATTTGGACCGGGTCAAGGTGCGCGTGTTGCGCCTGGATCGCAAAGGCCGGCCCGAAGGGCGGGTGGTGGAGATCATTGAACGCCCGCCGCAACCCATCATTGGGCGCTTGTTGCAAGAAGGCGGCATTTGGTTGGTGGCCCCCGAGGACAAGCGTTACGGTCAGGATGTCTTGATCCCCAAAACCGCGACCGGCCAAGCCAAGGTGGGTCAAGTGGTGGTGGTGGAATTGACCGAGTTGCCCAGTTTGTACGGCCAGCCCGTGGGCCGCATCAAAGAGGTGCTGGGCGAGTTGGACGACCCCGGCATGGAAATCGAAATCGCTGTGCGCAAGTACGGCGTGCCCCATGAGTTCTCGACCGCTTGCCTGGACTTGACCCGCTGCTTGCCCGACAAAGTGCGGCCCCAGGATAAAAAAGACCGCGTTGATTTGACTGACGTGCCCTTGGTCACCATTGATGGGGAAGATGCGCGCGACTTTGATGATGCGGTTTACTGCGAGCCCTCTCGGGTCGGGCGGGGCAAAGGTTGGCGCCTGTTGGTGGCCATTGCCGATGTCAGCCACTATGTGGAGTCTGGTGGTGTGATTGACGTGGATGCCTATGAGCGCGCCACCAGCGTGTACTTCCCACGCCGTGTGATCCCCATGTTGCCGGAAAAGCTCTCCAACGGGCTGTGCTCGCTCAACCCCGAGGTTGAACGTCTGTGCATGGTGTGTGACATGTTGGTCAACGCCTCTGGCGAAGTCCATGCCTATCAGTTCTATCCGGCGGTCATGCGCAGCCACGCGCGCATGACGTACACCGAGGTCGCGGCCATTTTGTCCAACACCCGAGGGCCAGAGGCGGCCCGGCATGCCGAGCGGATCGCCGACTTGGAGCACTTGCACGATGTTTACCGCGCGCTGCTCAAAGCCCGACATGTCCGGGGTGCCGTTGATTTCGAAACCACAGAGACGCAAATTGTTTGTGACGACAGTGGGCGCATTGAAAAAATCGTGCCGTGCGTGCGTACCGATGCACACCGATTGATCGAAGAGGCGATGTTGGCCGCCAACGTCTGCAGTGCCGACTTTATTTTGCAAAGCAAGCATCCCGCTTTGTTCAGGGTGCACGAGGGCCCCACCCCCGAAAAACGTGAAACCCTGGCCAATTACCTCAGGGCACTTGGTTTGGGTCTGTCCATCACGGACAACCCCAGCCCAGGCCAATACCAAGCCATTGCCGAGGCCACCAAAGAGCGGCCCGACGCGCAACAAATCCACAGCATGTTGTTGCGCTCGATGCAGCAAGCCATCTACACACCAACCAACAGCGGCCACTTTGGGCTGGCATTTGAGGCCTATACCCACTTCACCAGCCCGATTCGCCGCTACCCCGATTTGTTGGTGCACCGGGTGATCAAAGCCATCTTGGCCAAAAAAACCTATCGATTGCCGGTGCGGCCTCCTGAGCCCGCAGGGCGGGTGAAGCTGGCCAGAAAGCCTGCCCCGGGTGCGGTTGCCAAGGTGGTGAAGGCGGTTGCCCCGGGACCCGATGCCAATGGGTGGGAGGCTGCCGGTCTGCATTGCAGCGCGTTTGAGCGGCGTGCCGATGAGGCCAGCCGCGATGTGGAGGCCTGGCTCAAGTGCAAGTTCATGCGCGAGCATTTGGGCGAAGAGTACGGTGGCGTGGTCACGGCCGTCACAGGCTTTGGCTTGTTTGTCACCCTGGACAATTTGTACGTGGAAGGCTTGGTCCACATCACCGAATTGGGCGGGGACTTTTTTCGGCTCGATGAGGTTCGCCAAGAATTGCGCGGTGAGCGCACGGGTGTGCGGTTTTCCATAGGCACCCGGGTCCGCATCCAGGTCAGCCGGGTGGATTTGGATGGGCGAAAAATTGACTTTCGCTTGGTCACCGATGGCACACCCTTGACATCCAAAGGGGCCGGTCCCTCTGGCCTGGGCCTGCCCCCAGGCTCTCACGGCAAGCGCAGTGGCAAGGGTTTGGGCAAGGCCAGTGGTCCACAGCGTGCGGCAAAATCGCCCATCCAAGCCCTCAAAGCGGCTGTGAAAAAAGCAGTTGCCAAAGGCAAAGGGCGCAAAAAGCGCTGACCCATCCACAGATTGAAAACGCAGAGGAACAAAATGAGCAGCCCCAAAATCGCAATCATCACCGGTGCCGGTACGGGTATTGGCAAGGCCACTGTGCAGGCCTTTTTGGGTGCGGGTTACCGCATCACATTGGCCGGTCGCCGCCCGGAGCCATTGCACTCTGTGGTCGAAGCGTTGGGCGGCAAGCCCGATCAAACCTTGGTGGTGCCAACCGATGTGGCCGACCCCGGTTCGGTCAAGGCCATGTTTGCGGCGACGGTGCAAAAGTGGGGTCGCGTGGATGTGTTGTTCAACAACGCTGGCGTGGGTGCTCCTGGGGTGCCCCTGGAGGAGTTGACCATTGAGCAATGGAAGCAAGTGGTCGACATCAACCTCAATGGCATGTTTTACTGCATCCAACAGGCTTTCATGGTGATGAAGTCGCAGTCGCCCCAAGGTGGTCGCATCATCAACAACGGGTCCATTTCCGCCACTACCCCACGACCCAATTCAATCGCCTACACCGCGACCAAGCATGCGGTCAAAGGCTTGACCAAGACCGCCTCCCTTGATGGCCGCAAATACAACATTGCGGTGGGTCAAATTGATGTGGGCAACGCCGGTACGGATATGGCCATGCGCATGGCCACGGGCATTTTGCAAGCCAATGGCCAGATCGCGGTCGAACCCCTGATGGATGTGAATTTGGTCGGCCAAGCTGTGCTGCACATGGCCAATTTGCCCTTGGAGGCGAATGTGATGTTTCAAACCATCATGGCCACCAAGATGCCGTTTGCCGGTCGAGGCTGAACACCGCTGATGCCTGTTCCCAAACAGGCTTATAAATGCAATTGACGGGCCAAGCCCTCGGCACTGAAAGCGAGGTCGTCTGGCCAGTTGGATGCCACCCATCCATGGTGATAAACGGCCCATTGGGCGGCTGGTGATGCCGACAAGCCGCGCGCCATGGCCGCACCCAAAAGCCCCGCCAGCACATCGCCCGTTCCGGCGCAGGCCAAGCGGGGATGGCCGCTGGGGTTGATGCCAGGGGTTTGACCGGGGGCTGCGATGACAGTGCCAGAGCCTTTGAGGACAACCACACATTGCGTGTCTTGGGCCAGATCTTGGGCCGATGCCAGTCGATCGCTTTGCACTTGTTCCACCGAGCGATGGAGCAAACGCGCGGCCTCTAAGGGGTGGGGGGTGAGCACTGTCTCCAAACCAGCTGCTGATCTGCGCAGCAAGAGCGTTTTCAAGGCGCTGTCTTGCGCGATGGCGTTGAGCGCATCTGCGTCGAGCACCAATTTTTGAGCGCGCGACAACACCGGTGGCAGGTGTTTGACAATCTCTTGACCACCACCGCAACCGCATACCACCGTGCCATTGAAGCGGGCCGATTGTTCGGGGGCCAGTGTCATCAGGCTGGGGTATTGGGCTTGAACACTGGGCAATGCGCTGTGGTTGAGCAAGCCCAAAAACACCTTGCCTGTGCCCGCATGCAAAGCGGCCAAAGCCGCCAAGATGGCTGCGCCGCTCATCCCATCGGCACCGCCCAGCACCAACAATTGGCCGTGGCTGCCTTTGTGGCTGGCGTGGGCTTTGGGATCCATGCGGGGTGGTGCGATCAGCCAAGCCTTGGGTGGAAGCTGTTCAGCAGCATGAGCCCCTAAATCGTCCAGCCAAACCTCTCCGGAAGCATCTTTTCCGTGAAAGGTGAACAAGCCCGGCTTGAGGGTCAGAAAACTGAGGGTGGCCAGGGGGCCCTTGCGTTGCGGTTTCAGTGCGTCGTCTGTCCAAACCCCACTGTCCGCCATCAAACCGGTGGGCACATCGACGCAGAGCATGGGGGAGGGTGAGTTGCGCAAGGCATGCAACTGTTTTTGAATGGGGCCTTGCGGTGCGCGATCTTGTCCCAAACCCAATAGCGCGTCGATACCCAAGTCCCAGGCTGGCGGTGCTTGGTCATGGATGTCGAGTCCCGCAAGCTCTAGCTTCTTCAAGGCGGCCAAAGCATCGGCAGGCATGCGCTCACCCCTTTGATGGGTGAGCCAGACAGATTTACCCTGTGCATGCAAATGCGTGGCAGCGATCAAGCCGTCACCACCGTTGTTGCCCGGCCCACAGGCCACCCAAATGCGTTGGGCGTGGGGTGCCCAGGCCATCGCCAATTGGGCCACCGATAAGCCGGCGCGCTCCATCAATGGGGGAGGCACGATCTGGCCAGAAGCCAGTCTTTCGATGGCCCGTGTTTGATCAACCCCGTGCAACGGCCATGGGGTCAAAGCTTGGATGCGTTGCATGGATGGATTTGCTGCCGCGCGTTAACTTTTCAGCCTGTCCATGCCCAGGCCGCTGATGTCAATCTCGGGTTGGCGACCGCTGATCAAATCGCTCACCACTTTGGCGCTGCCATTGGCCAATGCCCATCCACTGGAGCCGTGTCCCAAGTTGAGCCAAACGCCAGGGATGCCGCTGGGCCCAATGATGGGGGGACCATCCGGCATCATGGGCCGGGCACCCTTCCAAATTTGCAGGCTATCGGAAATCTTGGCTCCGCCCGGGAACCAGTCGCTCAGGACTTTGTACAGGGTTCGCAAAGCGCCAGGGTGATGATGTTGGGCCGACCCACCAATTTCAGCACTGCCCGCGACCCTGATGCGTTGGCCCAAGCGAGAAATGGACACTTTGTAACGCTCGTCCATCAAGCCGCTGCGCGGCGCATCCAAGGGGTTGCGAATGGCGGCAGTCACCGAGTAACCATGCACCGCAATCATGGGCAATTGAATGCCCAGAGGCTGAAGCAAGGGCAGGCTGGCCAAGCCGGCACACACCAGCACGGCATCAAACTGGGCGTTCGATGCCCCACCCTTGGTGCGCAAGCTGGTGGGTTGCTGGCGCTGCAGGGGCAGCAGGGTGGTGTTGAAAGAAAATTGCACGCCCATGTCTTCCGCCTGTTGCTTGAGCAACAGAGCAAATTGGCGGCAATTGCCCACCTCGTCTTGCGCCAGGTGTATGGCGGCATGCAATGGGGTTTCAGGGTTCAGTGCAGGCTCTATGGCCAGGGCTTGTTGCGCATCAAGCAACTTGTGGGTCACGCCCGCATCGCGCAGAAAATTCAAGCTGTGCTGGGCCAGGTCCAAATCTTTGGCACTGCGCAGCAACACCATGTAACCATCGGAGCGGTCAAATTCGATGCGCTCCCGAGCGGCGGTGGCATGGAGTTGTTCGCGGCTGTAAAACGCCAGCCTTTGCATGCGTTCACGGTTGGCCAGGTGGGTTGTGCTGCGGCAGGCCTTGAGCCAGGCGGCCATCCAAGCCAGGTCGGCCCCACTGGGCCAACCCAAACGGACCGGTGCATGGCGACCCATCAAATGCTTCAATACCTTCCAGGGCATGCCGGGTGCGGCCCAAGGCGTGACGTAACTGGGTGCAACCACGCCTGCGTTGGCAAAACTGGTTTCTTCACCCACGCTGCTGTGGCGTTCGAAAACCGTCACCGCATGGCCTTGACGGGCCAGTTCGTAGGCACTGCACACGCCCACAATGCCCGCGCCAATCACAGCCACCTTCATGAGGCGGCCCTTTGACAGTGGGTCAGGGGTGAGATGCCAGGGTGTGTTAATATCATTGGGTTTTGTTGGAGTGCGGGCGGAGATGCTTGCGGCCGATGATTCAATCCCAAACCAGCCCCCACAAGGTGTTGATCAGCTTTTCAAGTGGATCAATGTAGGGCTGGATTTTAGACCCAACCTTTGGAGCAACACCATGTCAGTCACCATGCGCGAAATGCTGGAAGCCGGAGTTCACTTTGGACACCAAACCCGCTTCTGGAACCCCAAGATGTCCCCATTCATTTTTGGGCATCGCAACAAAATCCACATCATCAACCTGGAAAAAACCCTGCCGCTTTTCCAGGAAGCCACCAAGTTCGTTCGCCAACTGGCCTCCAACCGCGGCACCATATTGATGGTCGGCACCAAGCGCCAAGCGCGCGAAACCGTGGCCCAAGAAGCCAAGCGGGCTGGCGTGCCTTACGTCGACCAGCGCTGGTTGGGTGGCATGTTGACCAACTTCAAAACCGTCAAAACATCCATCAAGCGCCTCAAAGACATGAAGGCCCAGCAAGAGTTGGGTTTGGATGCCATGAGCAAAAAAGAGCAACTGATGTTTGCCCGTGAGTTGGAAAAGCTCGAAAAAGACATTGGTGGCATCCAAGACATGACCACTTTGCCCGATGCCATTTTTGTGATCGACGTGGGCTTTCACAAAATTGCCATTGCAGAAGCCAAAAAACTGGGCATTCCCTTGATTGGCGTGGTGGACACCAACCACTCCCCAGAAGGCATTGACTATGTCATTCCTGGCAATGACGATTCGTCCAAGGCCGTGATTTTGTATGCCCGCGGGATTGCCGATGCCATTTTGGATGGCCGTGCCAATGCGGTGAATGACATTGTCAAAGCCGTTGGCGAAGGCGATGACGAATTCGTTGAGGTTGACGAGGCCGCCGCCTGATCCATCTCATCACAGGCGATTGCCAAAAGGGGCTCGTGCAGCCCCTTTTTCACAGCCTGATTTTTTAATCACTTGATTTCTTACGGAGAATACCGATGGTCGCAATCACAGCAAGCATGGTCGCCGAACTGCGCGCCAAAACCGATGCCCCCATGATGGAGTGCAAAAAAGCCTTGACCGAGGCCGAAGGCGATATGGACAAAGCCGAGGAGTTGTTGCGGGTCAAACTGGGCAGCAAAGCCGGCAAGGCCGCCAGCCGCGTGACCGCTGAAGGCGTGGTCGCAGCACACCAAATCGGCCAAGTGGGTTCCTTGGTGGAACTCAATTGCGAAACCGACTTTGTGACCAAAAACGACAGCTTCTTGGCCATGGCCCGCGCCACTGCCGAGTTGATCGCGCAACACAACCCCAGCGATTTGAATGCCTTGGGTGCCTTGCCCTACAGCCAGGATGGCTTTGGCCCCACCTTGGAAGATGTGCGCAAAGGTTTGATTGGCAAAATTGGTGAGAACATGAGCCTGCGCCGCTTCAAGCGCTTTGCCCACGGCCATGATTTTGCGCATTACCTGCATGGCACGCGCATTGGCGTGGCTGTGGAATACACGGGCGATGCCCAAGCGGCCAAAGATGTCGCCATGCACGTGGCCGCCATGAAGCCTGTGGCGTTGACCAGCCAGGATGTGCCTGCCGAACTGATCGAAAAAGAGCGTTCCGTGGCCACGGCCAAGGCCGCAGAGTCTGGCAAACCGGCCGACATTGCCGCCAAGATGATCGAAGGCTCGGTGCAAAAATACCTCAAAGAGGTGTCTTTGTTCAACCAGGTTTTCGTCAAGAACGACAAGCAAACCGTCGAGCAAATGCTCAAGGCCACCCAGACCACCATCCACTCGTTCACCATGTATGTGGTGGGCGAGGGCATTGAGAAAAAAGTCGACGATTTTGCGGCCGAAGTGGCCGCCCAAGTCGCGGCCGCCAAGCAAAGCACCTGAGGACAGGCGCACACACCGGGCATTGGCCGGGTGTGTGATCTCGCCAGCAGTCAACTTTGGTCGTTGGGACTGCCAGTACACTTTGATTCATCACCAAGGAAGCACGCCATGTCATCGCCCAAGCCCGCCCATCAGCGCATATTGCTCAAGCTGTCTGGTGAAGCATTGATGGGAGATGATGCCTTTGGCATCAACCGCGGCACGATCGTGCGCATTGTCGAAGAGGTGGCCGAAGTCACCCGCTTGGGCGTGCAATTGGCGGTGGTCATTGGTGGGGGCAATATCTTTCGCGGTGTGGCCGGGGGTTCTGTCGGCATGGACCGCGCCACCGCAGACTACATGGGCATGCTGGCCACGGTGATGAATGCCTTGGCCTTGGCCGACACCATGGACAAGGCTGGTTTGACGGCCCGGGTGATGTCGGCGATTGGCATTGAGCAGGTGGTCGAGCCTTATGTGCGCCCCAAAGCACTGCAATATTTGGAAGAGGGCAAGGTGGTGATCTTTGCCGCTGGCACGGGCAACCCCTTTTTCACCACCGACACGGCTGCCGCTTTGCGTGGCGCAGAAATTGGGGCCGAGATGGTGCTCAAAGCCACCAAAGTCGACGGGGTCTACACCGCCGACCCTAAAAAAGACCCCCATGCCACCCGATACAGCTCCATCAGCTTTGACGAGGCCATTGGACGCAACCTGGGCATCATGGATGCCACCGCATTTGCGCTGTGTCGCGATCAAAAACTGCCCATCAAGGTCTTCTCCATCGTCAAAAATGGTGCGCTCAAGCGGGTGATCATGGGCGAGGATGAGGGCACCTTGGTGCACGCTTGAAAAAATTTGCCTTGGAGTTCACCGCATGACCATCGCTGACATCAAAAAAAACATGGAAAGCAAAATGGATCAGTCGATCCAAGCCTTTGGCAACAGCTTGACCAAAATCCGCACGGGGCGGGCCAATCCGGGGCTGCTTGATTCCGTCCAAGTCGATTACTACGGCAACCTCACGCCCATCACCCAAGTGGCCAATGTCAGTTTGCTGGATGCACGCACCATCAGCGTGCAGCCCTGGGAAAAAGGCATGGGGGCCAAAATTGAAAAGGCCATCCGTGACAGCGATTTGGGTCTCAATCCAGCGTCCATGGGCGACTTGATCCGCGTGCCCATGCCGCCGATGACCGAAGAGCGGCGCAAGGAGTTGACCAAGGTGGTGCGCAGCGAAGGCGAAAACGCCAAAGTGGCGATCCGCAATTTGCGCCGCGATGCCAATGACGCGGTCAAAAAACTGGTGAAAGACAAGTTGGCCTCCGAAGATGAGCAAAAGCGCTCAGAGGCAGAGGTTCAAAAAATCACCGACAAGCACATCGCAGATGTGGATAAATTGATCGCGGCCAAAGAGCAGGACATCATGTCCGTCTGAGGCGGCAAACGATATGCTCAAGCAGCGCATCATCACCGCCTTGGTTTTGTTGGCGTTGCTGTTACCGGCCTTGTTTGCCGTTTCCCCACAGCCCTTGGCCTGTCTCGCGCTGGTGATGATGTCGGCTGCCAGTTGGGAGTGGGGTCGCCTCAATGGATTGGGCATGTTGCCTGCCCTGGGCCTGACCGCTGTGTGCGTGGGCTTGTGTGCCTTCAGTTGGCTGCAGGGATGGGCGGTGCAAGCCCCGCTGGATTTATGGTGGGCGGCCGGTCTGGTGTGGGTTTTGGGCGGTGCTTGGATGCTGCGCCGCAGCGTCCAGGGCTGGGCCAAGTGGCCAGCATCGGCCCGTTGGGTCGGTGGCATTGTGGCTTTGTGGTTGACCTGGTTGGCCCTTTGTCAGTCCAAGCACATGGGCGTGAATTACCTGTTGTCCGTGCTGGCCTTGGTGTGGGTGGCCGATGTGGCGGCTTATTTTGGTGGGCGCGCTTTTGGCCGCAGAAAACTCGCTGCCACCATCAGCCCAGGCAAGAGCTGGGAGGGCGTTTTCAGCGGGTTTTTGGGTGTTTGCCTGGTATCGGTGGCTTGGCTGATGTGGGATCAGCAGCAACCGGGGCAGGGCCTGAGTGTGTTCAGCTTGCTGCGTCAGCAATCCACGGCTTGGCTGGTGTTTGGGGTCGCCTTGTTGGTCGGCATGAGCGTGGTGGGCGACTTGATCGAGTCGCTGGTCAAGCGCAGTGCGGGCTTCAAGGACAGCAGCTCCCTCTTGCCTGGTCATGGGGGTGTGTTGGACCGCATTGATGCATTGCTGCCCACCCTGCCGCTGGCTTTGCTGTTGGTGCAGGTGAACGCCCCATGAAGCAAAGCCTCACCATCTTGGGGTCCACTGGCTCGATCGGTGTCAGCACCTTGGACGTGGTGGCCCGGCACCCGGATCGGTTTTCCGTTTTTGCATTGACGGCGGCTGTGCAGGTCGATGCATTGTTGGCCCAGTGCCAGCGCTTTTCTCCGCGCTATGCGGTGATGAGCAGCCCCACCCATGCGCAGCAATTGCGCGAAAAAGTGCGTTCACTGGGCTTGGCGGTGGAAGTGTTGGAGGGGCCTGCAGCCCTGGACCAGGTGGCCAGTGACAGCGACGTATCAACGGTGATGGCTTCCATCGTGGGTGCCGCAGGTTTGTCTTCGTGTTTGGCTGCGGCGCATGCTGGCAAGCGTTTGTTGCTGGCCAATAAAGAGGCCTTGGTGGTCGGCGCGGATGTTTTTTTGTCGGCGGTGCGCACGGGAGGGGCCACCCTGTTGCCCATCGACAGCGAACACTCGGCCATCTTTCAATCCTTGCCAGAAGATGCCCGTTGCTGGGATGAGCGGGTTGAAAAAATCATCCTCACCTCCTCTGGTGGGCCGTTTCGCCAGCGCCCTGTCGAACATTTGTCTGCCGTGACCCCTCAAGAGGCCTGTGCCCACCCCAATTGGCAAATGGGTCGAAAGATATCGGTCGATTCGGCCACCATGATGAACAAAGCCTTGGAGGTGATCGAGGCGCATTACTTGTTTGGCTTGCCGCCCGAACGCATCGAGGTGGTGATCCATCCCCAAAGCATCGTTCATTCAATGGTGCAGTACAAAGACACCTCGGTGGTGGCCCAATTGGGCACCCCCGACATGCGGGTCCCCATTGCTTATGGTTTGGGTTGGCCAGCGCGCATTGCGTCAGGGGCGCAGGCTTTGGACTTCAAAGCCTTGTCGGCCATGACGTTTGAGGCCATCGACAGTTTGGGTCATCCCGAGCGCTTTCCGGGGTTGTGGTTGTCTTGGCAGGTGCTGCGTGCTGCGCCCGGCTCGACAGCGGTGCTCAATGCGGCCAATGAGGTGGGGGTTGATGCTTTTCTCAACGGACGCATCCGCTTTGACCAAATTCACCAGTTGAACCTGGAAACCTTGGCCGCCTTTGCGCCGACAGCGCCGCGTTCATTGGAGGATGTCTTGTCCGTCGATCAACAAGCCAGGCAAACCGCCTTGCGCTTGAGTCAGCGCTGGCACGTCTAGAGCTTTGTTCATGGCGCTGATCTCTTTCTTGTTTGCCCTGGCGGTGTTGATCGCCGTCCATGAATACGGGCACTACCGCATGGCGATTGCCTGCGATGTCAAGGTCTTGCAGTTTTCCATCGGCTTTGGCAGACCCATTTGGCGTTGGCGTTCAAGCCAGCCCCGAGCGAACCAAGACACCGAGTTTGTGATCGGTTGGATTCCTTTGGGGGGCTTTGTGCGCATGCTCGATGAAGCCGAGGGCGATGTGCCAGCGCATGAAAAAATATTTGCCTTCAATCGCAAGCCTTTGTGGCAGCGCAGTGCCATCGTGGCAGCGGGCCCATTGGCCAATTTGTTGCTGGCATTTGTGTTGCTGTGTGGTTTGAACCTGTGGGGTGTGGCATTGCCCCAGCCGATACTGGCCCAGCCTGTGCCTTCATCCCTGGCGGATCAGGCCGGTTTGCGCAGTGGCGATTTGGTGCTCAGCGTGACCCCTGACAAGGGCTCAGCCCAGGACATTCGTTCGTTGTCGGATTTTCATTGGGCGCTGATGCAAAACGCAGGTTCGGTGGTGGACTTGGTGGTGCAGTCGCGCGACAGCGGTAAACAACGGCAATTGCAACTCGATCTGACCCAAGCTGCAGCCGATACCAGCAACCCCCAGTGGTTGCGCAGTGTGGGCCTGCAAGGTGCCTGGACCGCGCCGGTGGTCACCGAAGTCACGCCGGCCAGCGTGGCACAAGCTGCGGGCATCAAGCGCGGCGACCGCATACTGCGGGTCGACGGCAAATCCCCATCCGATGCCAACGAATTGCGCATGTTCATCCAACAAGCGGGACAAACAGAGCCGGCCCGCGCGCAAATTTGGGAGGTGCAACGCCGCGGTGACAGCGCTTTGCTCATCGAGATCAAGCCCGAGCGCGTGTTGGAGGCCGGGGTGTGGATGGGTCGGGTGGGCATTCGTTTGGGCGAGCCCGCTGCACAAACCGTGGTCCGCTATGGCCCCTTCGAGGCCGCCCAAGTGGCGGCCCTTCGGTGTTGGGATCTCTCCACCATGACCCTGCAAATTTTTGGCCGCATGCTGGTGGGGCAAGCCTCATGGTCGAATTTATCTGGGCCCGTCACCATGGCAGAGCAAGCAGGGCAATCGGCAGAACGCGGCTGGCCCACTTTTCTGGCCTTCTTGGCCTTTGTCAGCATTGGCTTGGCGGTGCTCAATTTGTTGCCCATCCCGGTCTTAGATGGGGGTCACCTGATGTGTTATCTTTGGGAGGCAATGACAGGGGCTCCCCCCTCTCCAGCTTGGATGGCAGGATTGCAAAAAGTGGGTGTGGCAGCGGTGCTTTCTTTGATGTCCGTGGCCCTCTTCAACGATGTGGCTCGCTGGCTCTTTTGATGAATGGCACAAGGTGCAAGTTCCAAACCCAATCTCCATATGAATGCTTTGAACCTCGGTGCCTTTCTTCGTTTGTCGCTGATTTTGGTGTGGTGGTCTTTGGCCGCCAGCTTGGCTTGGGCGGTGTCGCCATTCACCACACGCGACATCCGGATTGAAGGCTTGCAACGGGTCGAGCCGGGCACCGTATTTGCCACTTTGCCCTTCAGGGTGGGTGAGACATACACCGATGAAAAGGGCACGGCGGCGATTCGCGCTTTGTTTGGGCTGGGATTGTTCAAAGACATCCGCATCGAAGTCAAAGACGATGTGGTGGTGGTGTTGCTCGAAGAGCGTCCCATCATTGCCAGCATCGACTTCATTGGCACCAAAGAGTTTGAAAAAGACGCATTGCGCAAGGCATTAAAAGAAATTGGCTTGTCCGACGGTCGGCCTTTTGACCGCTCATTGGCCGATTTGGCCGAACAAGACATCAAGCGCCAGTACGTCAACCGCAGTCTGTATGGGGTGGAAATTGTCACAACCATCACCCCGGTGGAGCGCAACCGCGTCAACCTGACCTTCAACGTCACCGAAGGGGATGTGGCCAAAATCAAGCAAATTCAATTTGTGGGCAACAAGGTGTTCAAAACCTCCACCTTGGAAGACTTGATGGATTTGAATGCGGGCAATTGGATGAGTTGGTACACCAAGTCAGATCGTTACTCCCGCCCCAAACTCAATGCCGACTTGGAGACCTTGCGTTCTTTCTATTTGGCCCGTGGTTATCTGGATTTTCGGATTGAGTCGACCCAGGTGTCCATCTCGCCCAACAAACAGGACTTGAGTGTCACCATCAATTTGTTCGAGGGCGAGATGTTTGCGGTCTCCTCGGTGCGCCTGCAAGGTTATTACTTGGGCAAAGACGACGAGTTCAAGACCATGATTGGCATCAAAGTGGGGCAGGCCTACAACGCTGAAGATGTGGCCAAAACCACCGCTGCATTCACCGAATATTTTGGCAACTTCGGCTTTGCGTTTGCCCGTGTTGAAGCGGTCAACGAAATAGACCGCACCAACAACCGGGTGGCCTTGGTGTTGCAAGCGGATCCCTCGCGCCGCGCCTATGTGCGCAAAATCAACCTCACCGGCAATACCCGCACCCGTGACGAAATCATCCGCCGCGAATTCCGCCAATTGGAGTCGGCCTGGTACGACGGCGAGCGGATCAAACTCTCGCGCGACCGCCTCAAGCGCTTGGGCTACTTCAAAGACGTCAACATCGAAACCCAAGAGGTGCCTGGCAGCTTCGACCAAGTGGATCTGTTGGTCAAGGTAGAAGAAAAGCCCCTGGGCTCCTTGCAATTGGGCGCCGGTTTTTCCAGCGCTGAAAAATTGGTTTTGACCTTTGGCGTGCAACAGGACAATATTTTCGGCAGTGGTAATTTTCTGGGTATCCAGCTGAGCACCAGCGAATACAACAAGGTGATTTCGGTGGCCACCACCAACCCGTATTTCACCGAGGAAGGTATTTCCCGTACTTTTTCGCTGTCTCACCGCTCGATCAAACCCTACATCGACCAAGCCGGTAACTACCAAACCGAGAGCACCAATGCGGGTGTGACCTTCGGCATTCCCATGACCGAGTTGGACCGCATATTTGTGGGCCTGGCCAGCGAGCAAACCATCACCAAGCCTGGGTCGAACATGCCAGCATCCCTGATCGGTTCTTGCTCTTTTGACCGCACTTGTACTTCGGTTCCCCTGACAGTGGGGTGGGCGCGCGACGGCCGCGACAGCGCCATCACCCCCACCCGTGGCCGTTTGATGCGCGCCAACTCCGAGCTGGGCGTGGCAGCTGACACCCGCTATACCAAGTCTAGCTTTCAGTATCAGCAGTATTTCAACCTGACCAAGCGTTACACCTTGGGTGTGAATGGCGAGGCTGGCGTGGCCCAAGGTCTGCAAGACCGCGATTTGCCCATTTACAAAAACTTTTACGCGGGTGGCTTGGGTTCGGTTCGTGGCTTCGAGCAAGGTTCGCTGGGGCCGCGCGACACCACTGGCTTGGTGGTGGGCGGTGCCAAAAAGCTGGTCCTGAACTCAGAGTTTTACGTTCCCTTCCCCGGGGTGGGCAATGACCAAACTTTGCGCTTGTTTGGCTTTGTGGATGCCGGTAACGTCTATGGTGCCAACGACAATCTAGACCCGGCTTTGATGCGAACCTCTGCCGGTGCCGGTATCAGTTGGGTCAGCCCGGTGGGCCCATTGCGTTTTGCCATTGCAGAGCCCATCACCAAGTTCAGGGGCGATAGAATACAAAAATTGCAATTTCAGATCGGGACATCTTTTTGATGAACACCATGCGAACACTTCTATGCTCATTGACTTTGGCGTTGGGTGCACTGGCATGTGCGCATGCGCAAGAATTTCGAATCGGCTTTATCAGCACCGATCGAATTTTTCGTGAAGCCAACACCGCCAAAGCTGCCCAAACCAAACTTGAACAAGAGTTTTCGCGGCGCGAGAAAGAGTTGGTGGATTTGGGCAATTCCCTCAAGAGCAATTCAGAGAAGCTCGAGCGCGATGCACCCACCTTGTCTGAAACCCAACGCGTTGCCCGGCAACGCCAATTGAGCGAGCAAGACCGCGAGTTCCAGCGCAAGCGCCGCGAGTTCCAAGAAGATTTGAACGCCCGCAAGAACGAAGAGTTTCAATTGGTGCTGGAACGTGCCAATCGCGTGGTTCGCCAAGTGGCCGAGTCCGAGAAATACGATTTGGTGGTGCAAGAAGCGGTCTACATCAACCCCAAGCACGACATCACCGAAAAAGTCATCAAAGCCATTAACTCGGCCAAATAAGCCCTGCCAGCAGGTCGGTGTGGGTCTTTTCTTAGGTCAAATCATTGAGGCCTTGGGGGGTGAGTTACACGGTGACCCCCAAACATGGATCACCCGCCTGGCACCCTTGGCCAGCGCCGCACCCAGCGAATTGGGTTTTTTGAGCCACCCCAAGTACCAGTCACAGTTGGCCGACACCTTGGCCGCCTGTGTGGTGGTCTCTCCGGCCTTGGTGGCCGTGGCCAAACAACGCGGTGCTTGCATCGTGACCCCCGACCCGTACCACTACTTCGCACAACTGACCCAGTTGTGGCGCGCCCGTCACCCTTTGCCAAGTGGTCCTCGCATCCACCCCACTGCGGTGATCGATCCCACCGCCTCAATAGATCCCAGTGCCCAAATTGGCCCTTTGTGTGTGGTCGAGTCGGGTGCCTCGGTGGGTGCCCATACCCGTTTGCATGCCCGCGTTCATGTGGGACATGGCTGTGTGGTGGGCGCGCGCTGCATCTTGCACCCGGGTGTGGTGCTCGGGGCCGATGGTTTTGGGTTTGCCTCCCATCAAGGCGCTTGGGTCAAGATTGAGCAGTTGGGTGCGGTGCGTTTGGGCGATGACGTGGAGCTGGGTGCCAACACCTGCATCGACCGGGGCGCATTGGAAGACACCACCATCGGCCATGGGGTGAAGATCGATAACTTGGTTCAAATTGGCCACAACGTTCAAATTGGTGACCACAGTGCTTTGGCCGGCTGCGTGGGCGTGGCGGGCAGTGCCCGCATTGGCGCGCATTGCACCGTGGGGGGAGGTGCCATTGTGTTGGGGCACCTGAGCGTGGCCGATCATGTGCATATTTCTGCCGCCAGTGTGGTGACCCGCTCCATCCACCAAGCGGGCCACTACAGTGGATTTTTCCCCATCGATGACAATGCGGCCTGGGAGAAAAATGCCGCTTCCTTGAAACAGTTGCACCGTTTGCGAGAGCGCATCAAAGCGCTGGAACAGCGCCTTACACCCAACCACTGAGCCTTGCCATGGACATCCACCAAATACTCAAACAATTGCCACACCGCTACCCCATCTTGCTGGTGGACCGGGTGATCGAGATTGAAAAGGGCAAACGCATCAAGGCCTTGAAAAACGTTTCCATCAACGAGCCTTATTTTTCGGGGCACTTCCCCCATCGGCCTGTGATGCCCGGTGTATTGATGCTGGAGGCCTTGGCCCAAGCCGCAGCCTTGTTGGCTTTTGACATGCTGGGCACCACGCCGGACGACAAAACGGTTTATTACTTTGCCGGTATCGACGGAGCCCGCTTCAAACGCCCGGTTGAGCCAGGCGATCAACTCATTTTGGATGTGGCGCTCGACCGGATGAAAGCCGGTATTTTCAAGTTCAATGCCTGCGCCAGGGTTGGCGATGAGGTTGCGACCGAAGCGAGTTTGATGTGCACCATGCGCACCATTGCCTGAAGAAAGTCGGCTCCTGTGTCACAAGCCCCTTTGATCCACCCCACGGCGCTGATCGACCCCCGGGCCGAGCTCGACAGCTCGGTGCAGGTCGGCCCTTACACGGTGATCGGCCCCCATGTGCGCATTGGCGCTGGCACCACGGTGGCTTCCCATTGCGTGATTGAGGGCCACACCACCTTGGGGCGCGACAACCGGGTGTTCCAGTTCAACTCACTGGGTGCCATCCCGCAAGATAAAAAATACAAAGGCGAACCTTGTGAGCTGGTGATTGGCAATGGCAACACCATCCGCGAGTTTTGCACCTTTAACCTGGGCTCGCCTGGCGGGGGTGGTGTGACCCGCATGGGCAACGACAACTGGATCATGGCTTATGTCCATTTGGCCCACGATTGCCTGGTGGGGGACCAAACGATTTTTGCCAACAACACCCAATTGGCGGGCCATGTGGAAGTGGGCGACTGGGTGATCTTGGGCGGCTTCACCGTGGTGCACCAGTTCGTGCGCTTGGGCGCGCACAGCTTCACCGCCATGAATTCACTGTTGTTTGCCGATTTGCCGCCGTTTGTCATGTGCCAGGGCCAGCCCGCACAGGCCCGCTCCATGAATTTCGAAGGTCTGCGCCGGCGCGGATTCAGCGCTGAACGCATGGCTGCTGTGAAGGCCATGCACAAGGCCTTGTACCGCAGCGACTTGACCCTGGAGCAGGCCATCCAATCGATTGAGGCTTTGGGCAATGACCAGTGCCAGGCCGATGTTGATTTGATGGTTTCATTCTTGCGCCATGCCTCGCCCCAGCGTGGCATCGTGCGCTGACCCTGAACCGGGTTTCCCTGACCGCACCATGAGCCCCGCCTGCCCCACCATCGCCATGGTTGCGGGTGAAGCGTCTGGCGATATGTTGGCTGGGCTTTTGTTGCAAGGCCTGCACCGGCGCTGGCCCGGTGCGCCTGCCCATGGCATCGGTGGGCCGCGCATGGTCGAACAGGGCTTTCAAGCCTGGTGGCCGCATGAGCGCTTGGCGGTGCGCGGTTACATCGAGGTGTTGCGCCACTACCGGGGCATTGTGGCCATGCGCGAGCAACTGCTGCAACGCTTGCTGGCGCATCCCCCGTCGGTGTTTGTCGGGGTGGATGCGCCTGACTTCAATTTGGACTTGGAGCAGCAGTTGCTCAAAGCAGGTGTGCCGACGGTGCATTTTGTTTGCCCTTCGGTGTGGGCCTGGCGGGCCCACCGGCTGGAGAAAATCCGCCAAAGCGTGCGCCACATGCTGTGCATATTCCCCTTTGAGCCAGCTTTGCTGGCGGCCCATGGGATTGCCAGCACCTATGTGGGTCACCCCTTTGCGGCCACCATCCCCATGCATGCCGACCGACCGGCTGCACGCCAAGCCTTGGGCTTGCCCGCGCAGGCCACGGTGGTGGCTTTGCTCCCGGGCAGTCGGGTATCGGAAGTCGATCAACTGGCCCCGGTTTTTCTGCGCGCGGCACGCTGGATGAGCGAGCGCGAACCCCATTTGCACTTTGTGCTGCCCACGTTTGCGGGTTTGCGGTCCCGCGTGGACCAATGGGCGGCGCGCGAAGCCGGCCATCTATCCCTGACCATCACCGAGGCGGGTTCGCACCTGGCTTTGGCCGCCTGCGATGTTTGCTTGGTCGCCAGTGGGACCGCCACTTTGGAGGCCGCGCTGTTCAAGCGCCCCATGGTGATCGCCTACCGCATGAACCCCCTGAGTTGGCAAATCATGCGCCGACAAAGGCTACAACCTTGGGTGGGCTTGCCCAATATTTTGGCGGGCGAGTTTTTGGTGCCTGAATTTTTGCAATCACAAGCCACCCCGTCCGCTGTGGGCCAGGCTGCCTTGGACTGGCTGCACCAAGCCCCTAAGCAGGCGGCCTTGCAACAGCGCTTCACAGATATTCACCACAGTTTGTTGCGCGATACCGCGCAGTTGGCCACCGATGCGATCGAAAAAAACCTGGCTCGCTGAACAAGCTGCCCTGCCTTGGGACGTGCCCGGCTTGGTGGCCGGTGTGGACGAGGCCGGCCGAGGTCCGCTGGCCGGTCCGGTGGTGGCAGCGGCGGTGATCTTGGATGATTTGAAACCCATTGAGGGACTCGCCGACTCCAAAACCTTGACCGCACGGCAGCGTGCGCATTTGAACGATTTGATCCATGCCCGCGCTTTGTGCTTCAGCGTGGCCCAAGCCAGTGTGGAAGAAATTGATCGCTTGAATATTTTGCAAGCCACCTTGCTGGCCATGCAGCGCGCGGTGCAGGGATTGCGACTCAAGCCCCACAAGGTGCTGGTCGATGGCAACCGCTTGCCCACCTTGGACATCTTGGCCGAGGCGGTGGTCCAAGGGGACCGCAAAGTGCCGGCCATCTCAGCCGCTTCCATATTGGCCAAAGTGGCGCGAGACCGCTGGTGTTTGGACATCGATGCCCAGTACCCCGCCTATGGCTTTGCCGCCCATAAAGGTTATGGCACGGCGCAGCATTTGGAGGCTTTGCAAATGCATGGGGTCACCCCTTGGCACCGGCGCAGTTTTGCCCCAGTGGCCAAAGCCATGTCCAAGGATGTGGCATGAGCCCTCCCCAGGTGCACCGGATCGAATCGCGCGACAACCCTTCGCTCAAGGCCTGGCGCGCCCTGGCCAAGGACAATTCGGCCTACCGCCAGCAAGGACAGGTTTGGCTGGAGGGTGACCACCTGTGCCGCGCTGCATTGGCCAGGGGTTGGCCGGTGGCGCAAGCGGTGTTTGCGCAGTCCATGTGGGCGCGTTGCGCCGCTGATCCTGCGTTCGCGTTGCAGCGGGTAACGGTTCTGCCCGATCCATTGTTTGATGGCATCAGCCCGTTGGCCGCGGACCAAAAAATGGGCTTTGTGTTGGATTTGCCAGCGACACCGCCCATCGACCCAAATCTCGCCACGGTGGTGCTCGACCAGGTGCAAGACGCGGGCAATGTGGGTTCCATTTTGCGCAGTGCGGCCGCGTTTGGCTTTGCCCAGGTCGTGGCTTTGCGTGGCACGGCCGGCTTGTGGAGCCCCAAGGTGGTGCGCGCGGGCATGGGCGCGCATTTCGCTTTGCGCCTGTGCGAATCGGCATCGGTGGCCGATGCCTTGGCCTTGCGGGTGCCCTTGATCGCCACCAGCTCACACCAGGGCGATTGGTTGCACCAATGCGAGGGCGCGCTCGACTTGCCCTGGCCCTGTGCCTGGCTGCTGGGCCACGAAGGGCAGGGCGTGCAGTCCGCCCTGCTGGATGCGGCCCAGCGCTGCGTGCGCATTGCACAACCCGGTGGAGAAGAGTCCTTGAATGTGGCCGCCGCCGCAGCGGTGTGCCTGCATGCCAGCGCGGCGGCGCAGATGCGCCAGGCTGGCCGCTGAGCCCGTCCGCACAGCTTGGGGCAAGCGCGCTGCTTTTTGACGGATCGGGGCCCCTTTGGGCACTGACCTGGGTGGCTGGTGCGAGAGCGGGGCCTGCAAAGGCCTGTCCCAACCCCCTCGGTTACAATGGCGCGCTTTTCGCACACAACCGCACGCCCCCAGCTCGAACCCAAGCATCCCCCTTTCACAAGCAGCGACGCAGATCCCACCGAAACCTGTTTTCTGTGGGATTTTTTGAACGCGCTGGGGCGTCACCGAACCACGGAGAACCCAGTGCTTTTGTCTTTAAAGGGGAAACATCCCGAGGCCATCTTGGCGCTTGCAGACGGCACGCTGTGGCAGGGGCAGTCGATCGGTGCCACGGGCACCACGGTGGGTGAGGTGGTTTTCAATACCGCCATCACCGGCTACCAAGAAATCCTCACCGACCCCAGCTACTGCCAACAACTGGTCACGCTGACCTATCCCCACATTGGCAACTACGGCACCAGCCCTGAAGATGTGGAAGCCCAACGGGTGCATGCCGCAGGTTTGATCATCAAAGACCTGCCATTGGTGGCATCCAATTTCCGCAGCCAGCAAGATTTGTCCAGTTATTTGGTGGCGGCTGGCACCGTCGCCATTGCCGGCATCGACACCCGCCAGTTGACCCGCCATTTGCGCACCCACGGGGCCCAAAACGGATGCATTTTGGGCTTGCCAGCGGGGGAGTCCATCAACGACGAATGGCGGCAAAAAGCCTTGGCCGCTGCGCAGGCTGCGCCCCCCATGGCGGGCTTGGATTTGGCCCAACAGGTGTCGGTGGCTCAGCCTTATGAATGGGATCAAACCGAGTGGCAGTTGGGCACAGGTTATGGCCGCCTGGAGAAACCGCTTTTCCATGTGGTGGCCTATGACTTCGGGGTCAAGCACAACATCTTGCGCATGCTGGCCCAGCGTGGTTGTCGCCTCACCGTGGTGCCGGCCAAAACCCCCGCCCAAGAGGTGCTGAAATGGCGGCCCGATGGCGTGTTTTTGTCCAACGGCCCTGGCGACCCAGAGCCCTGCGATTACGCCATTGAAGCCACCCAAGCCGTCATCAACGCGGGCATACCCACCTTTGGCATTTGCCTGGGCCATCAAATCATGGCCCTGGCCAGCGGTGCCAAAACCTTCAAAATGAAATTTGGCCACCACGGGGCCAACCACCCGGTCAAGGACCTGGACACCGGACGGGTTTCGATCACCAGCCAAAACCATGGTTTTGCGGTCGATGCCAATACCTTGCCCGCCCATTTGCGGGCCACCCACGTCAGCTTGTTTGACGGCACGGTGCAAGGCCTGGCCCGCACGGACCGCCCCGCGTTTTGTTTCCAAGGCCATCCAGAGGCTTCGCCGGGCCCGCATGACATTGCCTATTTGTTTGACCGCTTTGTCGGTTTGATGAAGGCACGGGCATGAGCCAATGCAAGTCAGCACCGACCTTTTCACACAGCCCCCTTTGTTGGATGGGCTTCACCTCAGCGGTACATTGAGAGATCAGCATGCCTAAGCGCACAGATATTCAAAGCGTCCTCATCATTGGCGCGGGCCCCATCGTGATCGGGCAGGCCTGCGAATTCGATTACTCAGGCGTTCAAGCCTGCAAAGCCTTGCGCGAAGAGGGCTTCAAGGTCATTTTGATCAACAGCAACCCGGCCACCATCATGACCGACCCGGCGACGGCCGATGTGACCTACATCGAGCCCATCACCTGGCAAACGGTGGAAAAAATCATTGCCAAAGAGCGCCCCGACGCGATCTTGCCGACCATGGGTGGGCAGACGGCGCTCAATTGCGCTTTGGACCTGTGGCGACAAGGGGTGCTTGAAAAGTACAAGGTGGAGTTGATCGGTGCCAGCCCCGAGGCGATTGACAAAGCCGAAGACCGGCTCAAGTTCAAAGATGCCATGACCAAGATTGGCCTGGGGTCGGCCCGCTCGGGCATTGCCCACTCCATGGACGAGGCCTGGGCGGTGCAAAAGTCGGTGGGCTTTCCCACCGTGATTCGCCCCAGCTTCACCTTGGGGGGCACCGGCGGCGGTATCGCCTACAACGCCGAAGAGTTTGAGACCATTTGCAAGCGCGGCTTGGAAGCCTCTCCCACCAACGAACTCTTGATCGAGGAGTCATTGCTGGGATGGAAAGAGTATGAGATGGAGGTGGTGCGCGACAAAGCCGACAACTGCATCATCGTGTGTTCCATCGAAAACCTCGATCCGATGGGCGTGCACACTGGCGACTCCATCACCGTCGCGCCGGCCCAAACCTTGACCGACAAGGAATACCAAATCATGCGCAATGCCTCTTTGGCGGTGTTGCGCGAAATTGGCGTGGACACCGGCGGCTCGAATGTGCAGTTTTCCGTCAACCCCAAAGACGGCCGCATGATCGTCATTGAGATGAATCCGCGCGTGTCGCGCTCTTCGGCCTTGGCCTCCAAGGCCACGGGCTTCCCGATTGCCAAAGTGGCGGCCAAACTGGCCGTGGGCTATACCCTCGATGAATTGCGCAACGACATCACGGGCGGGGCCACCCCGGCCAGTTTTGAGCCCAGCATCGACTACGTGGTCACCAAAATCCCACGCTTTGCGTTTGAAAAATTCCCCCAGGCCGACAGCCGCTTGACCACCCAAATGAAGTCGGTTGGTGAGGTCATGGCCATGGGCCGCACCTTCCAAGAGTCGTTCCAAAAAGCCTTGCGTGGCTTGGAAGTGGGCGTGGATGGGATGAACGAAAAAACCCAGGACCGCGAGGTGTTGGAAAAAGAATTGGGCGAACCCGGGCCCGATCGGATTTGGTATGTGGGCGACGCCTTTGCCCAAGGCATGAGCGTGTCAGAGGTGCATGATCTGACCAAGATCGATCCCTGGTTTTTGGTGCAAATCGAAGAAATCGTCCAAATCGAATTGGAGTTGGAAACCATATCGCTCGATGCGATAGCGGCGCATGAATTGCGGGCCTTGAAGAAAAAAGGCTTTTCCGATCGCCGCCTGGCCAAGCTCACCAAAAGCAGCGAGCAGGCGGTGCGGGCTCGCCGCCACCTGTTGGGGGTTCGGCCGGTGTACAAGCGGGTCGATACCTGTGCCGCTGAGTTTGCAACCGATACCGCCTACATGTATTCGACCTACGAAGACGAGTGCGAATCTGAACCCACCGATCGCCAAAAAATCATGGTGCTCGGTGGCGGGCCCAACCGGATCGGCCAAGGCATTGAGTTTGACTACTGCTGTGTCCATGCGGCCCTGGCCATGCGCGAGGATGGCTATGAAACCATCATGGTCAACTGCAACCCCGAAACCGTGTCGGCCGATTACGACACCAGCGACCGCTTGTATTTCGAACCCCTCACCTTGGAGGATGTGCTCGAAATCGTTGACAAAGAAAAGCCGCTGGGTGTGATTGTTCAGTACGGCGGGCAGACCCCGCTCAAACTGGCATTGGGCTTGGAAGCGGCAGGTGTGCCCATCATCGGCACCAGCCCCGACATGATCGATGCGGCCGAAGACCGCGAGCGTTTTCAAGGCCTGCTGCAAAACCTGGGCCTGCGCCAACCGCCCAATGCCACCGCCCGCACCGAAGCCGAGGCCTTGGAAAAAGCGGCTGCATTGGGCTACCCCTTGGTGGTGCGCCCCAGCTATGTGTTGGGCGGGCGGGCCATGGAAATCGTGCACGAGCAGCGCGACTTTGAGCGCTACATGCGCGAAGCGGTCAAGGTGAGCAACGATTCACCGGTATTGCTCGACCGCTTTCTCAACGATGCGATCGAATGCGATGTCGATTGCTTGCGCGACCCTGCTGGGCAGACCTTCATTGGTGGCGTGATGGAACACATCGAGCAAGCCGGTGTGCACAGTGGCGACTCGGCCTGTTCTTTGCCGCCTTATTCCCTGGCACCGGCCACCGTGGCCGAACTCAAGCGCCAATCGGCGGCCATGGCTGCTGCCTTGAACGTGGTGGGCCTGATGAACGTGCAGTTCGCCATCCAACACGTGGAAGGCCAAGACGTGATTTATGTGCTCGAAGTCAACCCGCGTGCCAGCCGCACCGTGCCTTACGTCAGCAAAGCCACCGGCATCCCCTTGGCCAAGGTGGCAGCGCGCTGCATGGTGGGCCAAAGCTTGGCCAGCCAAGGCGTGACCCGCGAGGTCACGCCGCCGTACTTCAGTGTCAAAGAGGCGGTTTTCCCATTCGTCAAATTCCCTGGCGTGGACACCATCTTGGGCCCCGAGATGAAGTCCACGGGCGAGGTCATGGGCGTGGGCAAAACCTTTGGCGAGGCCTTTGTGAAAAGCCAGATGGGTGCGGGCACCAAACTGCCACGGCCCACCGATGCCGTGAACAAGGTGTTTTTGACGGTCAAAAACAATGACAAGCCCCGGGCCGTGGCCGTGGCGCGCGATCTGGTGGCCATGGGTTTCCAATTGGTGGCCACCAAAGGCACGGCCCAGGCAATTGCGGCAGCGGGTTTGGCTGTGGTGGCGGTCAACAAGGTGACCGAAGGCCGGCCCCATGTGGTGGACATGATCAAAAACAACGAAATCGCCTTGGTCATCAACACCGTGGAGGAGCGGCGCAATGCGATTGCCGACTCGCGCCAAATCCGCACCTCGGCTTTGCTGGCCAGGGTGACCACCTTCACCACCATTGCCGGTGCCGAGGCGGCGGTACAAGGCATGAAGCACATGGACCACCTCGAGGTTTATTCGGTGCAGGCTTTGCACGCCCAATTGACGGCATAATTTACCCATAACAACACACCGCTGGGGGGCGACCTCCGGCGGTTTTTTTTAGGATTTTGAGACATGGCCACCATCCCCATCACCCTGCGCGGCGCCGAAAAACTCAAGGAAGAGTTGCACCGGCTCAAGACGGTGGATCGCCCGGCGGTGATCCAAGCCATCGCCGAAGCCAGGGCCCAAGGCGATTTGAGCGAGAACGCCGAATACGATGCGGCCAAAGACCGCCAAGGCTTCATCGAAGGCCGCATCCAAGACATCGAAAGCAAATTGTCGATGGCCTCGGTGATCGACCCGAGCAGCCTCAATGCCGAGGGCAAGGTGGTGTTTGGTTCCACCGTGGAGTTGGAAGACGAGGAGTCGGGTGACCGTGTCACCTACCAAATCGTGGGGGAAGACGAGGCCGACCTCAAATTGGGCTTGATCAACATCAGCAGCCCGATCGCGCGGGCCTTGATCGGCAAAGAAAGCGGTGACGTGGCCGTGGTGCAGGCCCCAGGGGGTCAGCGCCGCTACGAAATCATGCAGGTGATCTACCGCTGATGCGCGGCCGCCGCGCCTTGTGGCTGGCCGCCGCCCTGTGGTGGGGCAGCCTCACCGCCTTGGGGGCTTGGGTCGTTCCCTCGCTGTTTGCCCATGCGCCCAGCAAGGCGCTGGCCGCTGGCATGGCGGTGCATTTATTCAGCGCCCAGGCATGGGTTGGTTTGGCCTGCGGCTTGTTGAGTTTGTGGACGGCCCAGCGCATGGCCCGTTTGCAGGAGCGGGTGGCCACGCCATCGCTGTGGGTGCTCTCGGCCCTGCTGTTGACGGCGATCTTGGAGTGGGGCATTGCGCCGCGCATCGTGGCGCGGGACAACCTGGCCTTGTGGCATGGTTTGGGCACGGCCGCTTGGTTGTTGCAATGGGTTTGCGTCACGGTCCACTGCTGGCAACTGGTGGGTCAAACCGAGTTCAGCGACCCCCACTGAAGCTGGCGGGCTGACCCAGCGCAGGGCCAGCGCTCAGGCTTGGTTGATTTTTTTCAGTGAACGCTGCTTGGGCTTGGCGCGCTTGACCTGGCCGCCAGCGGTGAGACGCTGATTGCCCAGCACCTGCAAGCGCTTGACTTCGGGCCTTTGGCCGCCGCGCTTGCTGTATTTGAGCACCTTGACCTCGCGGGGCCCAGGCATGCGGTCTTCGGCGACGCTGCGCTTTTTTTCTTCTTTGGGCCGCCACAACACCAGCAATTTGCCGATGTGCTGGATGGGGGCGGCATTCATGCTGTCGGCCAGTTGGTGCAGCATGGCTTCTCGGGCGGTCCGGTCATCGCCCAATACGCGGATTTTGATCAGGCCATGGGCTTGCAAAGCCGCTTCGACTTCCTTGGCCACCGAAGCGGTCAGGCCATCGTTGCCAATCATCACCACCGGGTCGAGGTGGTGGGCGAGGGCGCGGTGTTCTTTGCGCTGTGCGGGGGTGAGCAAGATGGCGGGCATGGCGGGTATTATCCCCTGACCCCAGGTTGGCCCATGAAGATCAAAACAAAAAGCAAAAAAGTCAACAAATCATGGCTCAATGACCATGTCAACGACCCCTATGTCAAATTGGCGCAAAAAGAGGGGTTTCGGGCCCGTGCCGCTTACAAACTCAAAGAAATCGACGAAACACTGGGCCTGATCAAACCCGGACAGGTGTTGGTCGATTTGGGCAGTGCGCCTGGGGCTTGGAGCCAGTATTTGCGCCGCCGTTTATCCCCCCAAGGGGCGGCGGTTGGGGCTTTGCAAGGCACCATCATTGCCATGGATTTATTGCCCATGGAGCCGATCGAAGGCGTGCAGTTCCTGCAAGGCGACTTGCGCGACGAAGCCATGTTGCAGGCGCTGGTGTTGGCCTTGGACGGCCGCCAGGCCGATGTGGTGGTGTCAGACATGGCCCCCAATTTGTCTGGCTTGGCATCGGTCGATGCGGCGCGCATTGAGCATTTGGTCGAACTCGCTTTGGACTTTTGCCGCCACCACCTGAAACCCCAAGGCGCGCTGGTGGTCAAGGTCTTTCACGGCACGGGCTATGCCCAGTGGGTGCAACTCTTCAAAGACCATTTCAAAACGGTCAAACCCATCAAGCCCAAGGCCAGCCGAGACAAGTCCGCCGAGACCTTTCTGGTGGGCATGGGTTTGAAAAACCCACCCTGAGCCGGGAAAAGCTTGGTTTTTTCGCCTTTTTCAGACGGTGTGGCCCCGGTTTTCCCCCTGGGCCCAGGCATTTAACCCATTTGTGTCGATGGGGCATTGAAAAGCCTAAAATGGTCTCAAGCTACCTGGGATCCGTTTTGGGCTTGGGTGTAACTTGTCGGAGCATGTGTTGAACAATCAATGGTTTTCCAAAATTGCAGTGTGGCTGGTGATTGCCTTGGTGCTGTTCACCGTGTTCAAACAATTCGACAAAACCGCAGGCCCTGGTTCGGGTTACCTGGGTTACTCTGAATTCTTGGACGAGGTGCGCAGCAAGCGCATCAAAACCGCCACCATCCAAGAGGGCCAAGGCGGCACCGAAATCATCGCCACCACCACCGACGACCGCAAGGTGCGCACCACCGCCACCTATTGGACCGGGGCTTGGTCGGTGACTTGATCGCCAACAACGTCAAATTCGATGTCAAGCCGCGCGAAGAAGGCTCTTTGCTCATGACCTTGCTGGTCAGCTGGGGCCCAATGCTGTTGCTCATTGGGGTCTGGGTTTACTTCATGCGCCAAATGCAAGGCGGTGGCAAAGGCGGGGCTTTCAGCTTTGGCAAGAGCAAGGCCCGCATGCTCGATGAAAACAACAACACCGTGACCTTTGCCGATGTGGCCGGTTGCGACGAGGCCAAAGAAGAGGTCAAAGAAGTGGTCGACTTCTTGAAAGACCCCCAAAAATTCCAAAAACTCGGTGGCCGCATTCCCCGTGGTTTGCTGTTGGTGGGCCCCCCCGGCACCGGCAAGACCTTGCTGGCCAAAGGCATCGCGGGTGAAGCCAAAGTGCCTTTTTTCAGCATTTCGGGCTCTGACTTTGTTGAAATGTTTGTCGGCGTGGGCGCGGCCCGTGTGCGCGACATGTTCGACAACGCCAAGAAAAATGCGCCTTGCATCATCTTCATCGACGAGATCGATGCCGTGGGTCGCCAGCGCGGTGCAGGTCTCGGTGGTGGCAACGACGAGCGTGAACAAACCTTGAACCAGATGCTGGTCGAGATGGACGGTTTTGAGACCAATTTGGGGGTCATCGTGGTGGCCGCCACCAACCGGCCCGATATTTTGGATGCCGCTTTGTTGCGCCCCGGCCGTTTTGACCGCCAGGTTTACGTGACCCTGCCCGACATTCGCGGGCGCGAGCAAATCCTCAATGTGCACATGCGCAAGGTACCTTTGAGCCAAGACGTGAATGCAGCCGTCATCGCCCGTGGCACCCCGGGCATGAGCGGTGCTGATTTGGCCAATTTGTGCAACGAAGCCGCCTTGATGGCTGCGCGGCGCAATGCCCGTGTGGTGGAGATGCAAGACTTCGAAAAGGCCAAGGACAAAATCCTGATGGGCCCGGAGCGCAAGAGCATGGTCATGCCCGAAGACGAGCGGCGCAACACGGCTTACCACGAGTCGGGCCATGCCCTGATCGGCAAGCTGCTGCCCAAATGCGACCCGGTGCACAAAGTCACCATCATCCCGCGCGGCCGTGCGCTGGGCGTGACCATGAGCCTGCCCGAAAAAGACCGCTACAGCTATGACAGCGAATACATGCTCAACCAAATCAGCATGTTGTTTGGTGGCCGCATTGCCGAAGAAGTGTTCATGAAGCAAATGACCACTGGCGCGAGCAACGACTTCGAGCGGGCCACGCAAATTGCCCGCGACATGGTCATGCGCTATGGCATGTCCGAGGCTTTGGGCCCCATGGTGTATGCCGAGAACGAAGGCGAGGTCTTTTTGGGCCGCTCGGTGACCAAGACCACCAATATGAGCGAGGCCACCATGCAAAAGGTCGATGCCGAGGTGCGCAGCATCATCGATCGCCAATACGCCTTGGCCCGCCGCTTGATCGAGGAAAACCAAGACAAGATGCATGCCATGGCCAATGCCTTGCTGGAGTGGGAAACCATTGACAGCGACCAGCTCAACGACATCATGGCCGGTCGCCCGCCCAGCCCGCACAAAGACTGGGTGGCGCGCACACCGCCCCCGTCTGGCGGCGACGGCGGTGGCAATGCACCCGCCACCACCAATCCGGCGGCTTCAACCGCTTGAGTGTTTGGATGGACCGCAACCACATGGGGCTTCGGCCCCATGCGTCTTTTTGGCAGACCACCCGCTTTCGGCTGGATTTGTCCACGCCCTTGGTGATGGGCATAGTCAATGTCACACCCGACTCTTTTTCCGATGGCGGCCAGCATGCCGATGGGCCAGCTGCCATCGCCCATGCAGAGCGTTTGGTGCGCGATGGGGCTGATCTGTTGGACATCGGCGGCGAGTCTTCCCGGCCGGGCGCTGCGACCGTGGATGCGACCACCGAGTGGGCACGCATTCAAGGGGTGGTGCAAGCGGCGGTGCGCTGGAACCTGCCCATCAGCATCGACACCTGCAAGCCCGAGGTCATGCGCGCGGCACTGGACGCGGGGGCCGACATCATCAACGACATCTGGGCCTTGCGCTGGCCCGGTGCCGCCCAGGTGGTGGCCGAGCACGGCCAGTGCGGTGTGTGTCTGATGCACATGCATGCCGAGCCAGCCACCATGCAAGTCAACCCCATGCAAGGCCAAGCATTTGAGCCGGTCAGGGATTTTTTGCAACAACAGGCCAAGCGTTTGCAGGCGATGGGGGTGGACGCTGCACGCATCGTGCTCGACCCCGGCATAGGCTTTGGCAAAACCGTGGCGCAAAATTTTGAGCTGTTGGCGCGCCAATCGGAGTTGCTGGCCCTGGGCTATGCGGTGTTGGCCGGTTGGTCGCGCAAATCGGCTTTGGGGGCCATCACCGGCTTGGACCTGGACCAACGGCTGGCCCCCAGCGTGGCCGCTGCCACCCTGGCCATGGAGCGCGGTGCCCGCGTGTTGCGCGTGCACGATGTGGCGCAAACCCTGGCGGCGGTCAAAGTCTGGCAGGCAGCGCGACCCCAAACACCCATTGAACCGCAAACCGCATGACCGGGCCATCCCCAACCCCTTGAGAAACCACCCCATGAGCAGACAATATTTTGGAACCGATGGCATCCGTGGCACCGTGGGGCAAGCGCCCATCACGCCGGACTTTGTGTTGATGCTGGCCCATGCGGTGGGCCAAGTGCTCAAGCAAGAACATCCCCGGCCCAAGGTCTTGATCGGCAAAGACACCCGCATTTCGGGCTATATGTTGGAGTCGGCGCTGGAGTCGGGCTTCAATTCGGCCGGGGTGGACGTGTTGCTGTTGGGCCCCTTGCCCACACCGGCGGTGGCCTATCTCACCCGCGCCCAGCGCGCCCAATTGGGGGTGGTCATCAGCGCCAGCCACAACCCGTATCCAGACAATGGCATCAAGTTTTTCAGTGCCAACGGCAGCAAACTGCCCGATGCCTGGGAACTGGCGGTCGAAGCGCGCTTGCAGCAAGCCCCCGAATGGGTCAGCTCCAGCGGCCTGGGTAAAGCACGCCGCTTGGACGATGCGCCCGGGCGCTACATTGAGTTTTGCAAAGGCACGGTCGACCCCGCGCTGAGCTTCAAAGGCTTGAAGTTCGTGGTCGATGCGGCCCACGGCGCGGCCTACCAGGTGGCCCCCCAGGTTTTCCAAGAGTTGGGGGCCGAGGTGGTGGCCATTGGTTGTGCCCCCGACGGGCTCAACATCAACCAAGGCGTGGGCGCGACCCACCCAGAGGCCTTGGTGGCGGCGGTGTTGGCCCACGGTGCTGATTACGGCATCGCTTTGGATGGCGATGCCGACCGCTTGCAAATGGTCGATGCCCAAGGCCGCTTGTACAACGGCGATGAGCTGCTCTACGTGCTGGCCAAGGACCGCTGGCTGCGCCAACTGCCGCTGCCGGGGGTGGTGGGCACCTTGATGACCAATATGGCGGTCGAGTTGGCCTTGCGCGCCAAAGGGGTGGAGGTGGTGCGCGCCAAAGTGGGCGACCGCTATGTGCTCGAAGCTTTGCAAGCGCGCGGTTGGTTGTTGGGCGGCGAAGGTTCGGGGCATTTGCTGGCGCTGGACAAGCACAGCACGGGCGACGGCATGGTCAGTGCGTTGCAAGTGCTGCAAGCCTGCGTCTTGCAGCAGCAAAGCCTGGCGCAAATGCTGCAAGAGGTGGTGTTGTTTCCGCAAACCCTGCTCAATGTGCGCTTGCCCCCCGGCTTGGACTGGACCACCCACACGCCCTTGGCCCTGGAGATGAAACGGGTGCAAGACGAATTGGGCCCAGAGGGCCGCTTGCTGGTGCGCCCCAGCGGCACAGAACCCTTGCTGCGCATCATGGTCGAGTCGGCCGATGCGCAGCGCTCGCTGGCCCTGGCCCAAGGCCTGGTCCAAACCCTGCCGGCGGCCGACTGAACGCGCCACGCCCGGTTGTGGGCTGGCGACCCCGGGCCCCCGCGCGGGCTGAGTTAATCCCATGGGTCTTGATGTGTGTCACATCACCGTCATCAATTTGCCATTTTTGACACGTAAGATGATTCTCATGTTGTACCTCTCGGCCGCCTTGTGAACCCATTGATAGCCAGCCACCCCCCCCAGATCCCCTTGTTGGACCGCGACGAAAGCATCTTGCGCTTCAATCGCCGGGTGCTCGACTGGGCGCGGCGCACCGAAGTCCCCTTGCTGGAGCGGTTGCGCTATTTGTGCATCGTGTCGTCCAATTTGGATGAGTTCTTTGAAGTCCGTGCCGAACTGCACCTGAACGCATCGCGCCAAGGCAAGCCTGAGGGCAATTACAGCCCCAGCAGCCATGCCCGCATCAGCGAGCGGGCCCATGCCTTGGTCGACGAGCAATACCAGTTGTACAACGAGCAACTGCTGCCCGCATTTGCCAAACAAGGCATTCACATCTTGTCGCACGGCGAGCGCAATGCCGCCCAGCAGCAATGGGTCAAGGCGTATTTCCACAACCACGTCAAACCCCTGCTCACGCCGGTGGGTTTGGACCCGGCCCACCCCTTTCCCCAGGTGGCCAACAAGTCGCTCAACTTCATCGTGCGCTTGTCCGGCAAAGACGCTTTTGGCCGCGAAAACGAAATCGCCATTGTCAAAGTGCCCCGGGTGCTGCCCCGGGTGATCCGCTTGCCCGATAAATTGGCGGGTAAAAAAATACTGTTTGTCTCGCTCTCCAGCGTGATCCGCTCGCATTTGAGCGATTTGTTCCCAGGCCGCGAAGTCGGGCAGTTTTCGCAGTTTCGCGTCACCCGCCACTCCGACCTGGCCCTCGATGCCGAGGATGTGCAAAACCTGCGCACCGCGCTGCGCCAAGGCCTGCAACACCGCAACTACGGCGCGGCCGTGCGGCTGGAGGTGTCCTCGGGTTGTTCGGCCTTTTTGTCCGATTTTTTGCTGCAGCAATTTGATTTGCCCGCCCAAGCCTTGTACCGGGTGCACGGCCCGGTCAACCTGGTGCGCTTGAACCAACTGATTGACCTGGTCGACAAGCCCAAGCTTTTGTTCGCCCCCTACCGCGCCAGCTTTCCAGCCCAAATGGTCGGGCGCGAGTCGGTGTTTGAGCGGCTGCGCCAGCACGGCGACATTTTGTTTCACCAACCCTTTGAAAGCTTCGATGGGGTGCTGTCGTTTTTGAGCGAAGCGGTGCGCGACCCCAAGGTCTTGGCCATCAAGCAAACCATTTACCGCACCGGCACCGACTCGGCCATGATGGACCTGCTCACCGAAGCGGTGCGCCGAGGCATCGAGGTGACGGTGGTGGTCGAACTCAAAGCCCGTTTTGACGAAGAGGCCAACATCAATTGGGCGGAAAAACTCGAGCGCATCGGCGCCCAAGTCGTCTACGGCGTGGTGGGCCTGAAAACCCACGCCAAAATGATGCTCATCAGCCGGCGCGAAGGCGGCCACATTCGCCGCTATGTGCACCTGTCCACCGGCAACTACAACCCCAAAACCGCCAAGCTCTACACCGACATCAGCCATTTGAGCGCCGACAGCGTGCTCACCGCCGAGGTCGAAAGCGTGTTCGGTTTGCTGGCCAGCCAAAACCGGCCCCAGCGTTTGCAGCAACTGTGGGTCGCCCCATTTCATTTGCACCGGCGCTTGCTGGACAAAATCGAACAACTGACGCAGGCCGCCCAAGCGGGCCAAGACACCCGCTTGGTGGCCAAAATGAACGCCCTCACCGACGAGGACTTGGTGCGCGCCTTGATGGCCGCTGGCCGTGCGGGGGTGAAGATCGATTTGATCGTGCGCGGCGCTTGCATCTTGCCCGCACAGGTGCCTGGGCAAACCGACAACATCCGCGTGCGCTCGGTGATTGGCCGCTTTTTGGAGCATTCGCGGGTGTTTTACTTCCGTTGCGGCAAGGACGAATCGCTCTACCTGTCCAGCGCCGATTGGATGAACCGCAACATGTTGCGCCGGGTGGAGTTGGCCTGGCCGGTCAATGACCCCAAACTGCGCCAGCGCATCATCGATGAATGTTTGGTCGCGTATTTGCACGACACCGCCAACGCCTGGGCTTTGCAAGCCGATGGCGATTACATCGACTTGGCCCAGCACAGTGCCCCACCCCTGCTGAGCGCCCAAGCCGCCTTGATGGGCCGCCACCAAAGCAAAGCCTGACACCATGGACCTGATTTTGTGGCGCCATGCCGAGGCCGAAGATGCCGCCCCTGGGGGCAGCGACATGGAGCGCCAGCTCACCGCCCGGGGCGAAAAACAAGCCCTGCGCATGGCCCAGTGGTTGGAGCGCCAATTGCCCGAGAGCACCCGCATTTTGAGCAGCCCCGCCCGGCGCTGCGAGCAAACCGTGCTGTGTTTGGGGCGCAAGTACAAAACCCGCGACGAGTTGTCGCCCGACGGCCAGGCCGAGCAACTGCTCAACCTGGTGCATTGGCCGAAGCAAAAAACCCCCACGCTGTTGGTCGGTCACCAGCCTTGGCTGGGGCAAATTTTGTCCTTGGCCTTGGGCCAGCCCGAAGCGGCTTTGAGCGTTCGCAAAGGCTCGGTGTGGTGGCTGCGTTCACGCCAGCGCGAAGGCGAGTGGCAAACCGTGTTGATGTGCGTTCAGTCCCCTGAATTTTTGTGACCGACGGGCCTGGCCAGGCCTTTGCCCCTGCTTTGGCACAATGGCCCAAGCACCCGCAACCTGACCCCCCCCATGCCCCAAGCCCTTGAACCGTCTGCCATCGTGTCGGCCCTGTCTCAGTTGCCTGGGTGGACCCACGATGCCCACCACGCTTGTTTGTCGCGCGACTGGCAATTTGCCGACTTCGTGCAAGCCTTTGGTTTTGTGACCCAAGTGGCCTTGCTGGCCCAGGCCATGGACCACCACCCCGATTGGTCGCAGTCTTATGACCGGGTGTCCATCCGCTTGCGCTCCCACGATGCCGCAGGGGTGACCCCGCGCGACATCGATTTGGCCCGCCGCATCAACGCCTTGTGAATTTGGCACCTGTACACCCAACCCCCACCATGCTCCACCCCACACCCCGCACCTCCCACATCGCCGCTTTGCAACAGGCTTTGGCCAGCGGCCACACCGACTGCGAAACCTGGGTGGCCCAGTCGCTGGCCCAGGCCCAACAAGCCCCTGCGGCCCATGTGTTCACCCATTTGTGGGCCGATTCGGCCATGGCCAGCGCCCGCCACGCCGATGCCCAGCGGCGCAGCGGTGTCCAGCTCGGGCCCTTGGCGGGCTTGCCGGTGAGCATCAAAGATTTGTTCGATGTGGCCGGAGAAACCACCACCGCAGGCAGCGTGGTGTGTGCCAGCGAAGCCCCCGCCACCCAAGATGCCCCTGCCGTCGCCCGTTTGCGCGCCAGTGGGGCCGCCTTGATGGGCAAAACCAATATGAGCGAATTTGCGTTCTCTGGGGTCGGCTATAACCCGCATTGGGGCACGCCCAGTAACCCGGCCGATACCGCCGTGGCACGCATCCCTGGCGGTTCCTCGTCGGGGGCGGCGGTGTCGGTGGCCTTGGGCCTGGCGGTGGCCGGTTTGGGCTCTGACACCGGCGGCTCGCTGCGCATCCCCGCCGCTTTGTGCGGCTTGGTGGGTTTCAAAGGCAGCCAGTCGCGGGTGTCGCGCCAAGGCGCGATGGAATTGGCCCGCTCGCTCGACACCGTGGGGGCCATCACCCGCAGCGTGGACGATGCCTGGCTGCTCGACGCGGTGCTCAGCGGCCAAGCCCTGACCGTGCGCCAGCGCCCGGTCCAAGGTCTGCGCTTGGCCGTGCCCACCACCTTGATGCAAGACGAGCTCGACGCGGGCGTGGCCAAAGCCTTTGCCCACACGCTCACCCGCTTGTCAGCCGCCGGTGCCCTGATCCAAGAGGTGGCCTGGTCGGAGCTGGCCGAGATCGCCACCCTCAATGCCCCGGGCGGCTTCTCGCCGGTCGAGGCCTATGCCGCCCACCGCCACCGTTTGGCCGCCGATGCGGCGCGTTTTGACCCGCGCGTGGCCCAGCGCATGGCCTTGGGCCAAGGGGTGAGCGCGGCCGACTACCTGACCATGATCGACCAGCGCCAGGCTTGGATCGCACGCTCGAATGCCGCCGTGCAAGCTTTTGATGCGGTGATCTGCCCCACCGTGCCCCTGGTGGCCCCGCCGATTGCCGACACCTGTGACACCGACGCGGCTTTTTTCGCCGCCAACCGCTTGCTCTTGCGCAACACCTTTGCCATCAATTACTGGGATGGCTGCGCCATCAGCCTGCCTTGCCAAGCCGCAGGCGATTTGCCGGTGGGCTTGATGCTGGCGCGGGCCAACGGCCAAGACAGCGATTTGCTGGGCGTGGCCAGGGCCATCGAGAGCGCCTTGGCCGGTGCTTGAACACCGCCACCCCCAAACGGCAAAACCGCGAAAGGACACCCCTTGATCTCCACCACCGCCTTGGTTTGCCTGCTGATCGCTGGCCTCATGCCCTTGTTGGCCACGGCTGCGGCCAAGTGGGGTTTTGACCATTACGACAACCACAACCCGCGCCAATGGCTGGCGCAACAAGACGGGGCGCGCTCGCGCGCCAATGCGGCCCAGGCCAATGCGTTTGAAGCCTTTCCGTTTTTCGCGGTGGGTGTGATCGTGGCCAGCTTGGCCCAGGCCAGTGCCGAGCGCATCGCGCTGTTGTCGGTCATTTATGTGCTGGCGCGCTTGGCCTATATCTATTGCTACATCAGCGACCGACCCGCGTGGCGCTCCATGGTGTGGGGCCTGGCCATGGCCTGTGCCATTGCTTTGTATGGCTTGGCCATCGCGGCCTGAACCGCTGGCCTATGGGCGCACCAAGCGGCAGGCGGAACGAATGCCTTTTTGCTGGCGCATGTCTTCGCAGCGGGCCAGCGAACGGCGCTCACCTTCGGCGGTGATGCGAATGCCCACCGAGCAAGTGAAAGCCATTTTGTCGCGGTCGGTGTGGCTGTCGTAGGCGACCGCACAGCGGCCCAGCTCGCCCAAGTCCGGTTGGTAATTGCGCCACATGCCTTGCAAGGCATCGGGCAATTGGGCGGGGGTCACGCTGTCGGTGGCCAGGGCAGGGTGGCCCCATCCGGCAACCGCCAGGCCAATCACCAGCGCCATGAATTTTTTGGGCATGAACCATCATAAGCGCCAACGACCGCCGGGTGTTGCCGCTGATGGCCTGTTTCCAACCCGCTTGATGCAACGCAAAAAAATGGATGAAAGCCCCAAAGCGCGCCCGCCCCCAGCCGTGCTAATCTGCGCCGTTGTTGGATCCCCAGCCCCGCCGCGAGGGATTTGCCTTTAGACACTTCAAACCCAGCAGGAGAAGCCGCATGAAACTCGATGTGAACCGACAGGTTCGAGAACTGGACGTGGAACCCGATATGCCCTTGTTGTGGGCATTGCGCGACGAACTCGATGTCAAAGGCCCCAAGTTTGGCTGCGGCGTGGCCCAGTGCGGTTCGTGCACCGTGTTGCTCAACGGCGAGCCGGTGCGCTCTTGCTCTTACCCGGTGTCGGCAGCGGTGGGCCAAAAAGTGGTGACCATCGAAGGCCTGGCCCAAAAAGACAAACTGCACCCGGTGCAGCAAGCCTGGATCGACCACCAAGTGCCCCAATGCGGTTACTGCCAAGGCGGCCAAATTTTGGTTGCTGTGGCCTTGCTCAAGAAAAAACCCAAGCCCACCGACCAAGACATTGACGCGGCCATGGGCAACATCTGCCGTTGCGGTACCTATGCCCGCATCCGCACCGCCATCCACGCCGTGGCCAAGAAAGGGGTGCGCGCATGACACAGCCTGACACCCAAAGCACCGGCCTGGCCCGGCGCGACTTCCTCAAGGTTTCGGCCACCACGGCCGCTGGCATGTCGCTGGGCTTTTTCTGGCCCACCCGGGGCGATGCCGCCGAAACCCCCAAGCTCAACGCCTGGATTGAAATCCAGTCTGACGACACCGTCATCATCCGCTACGCCCGTGCCGAAATGGGCCAGGGCAGCCGCACGTCGGCCCCCATGCTGGTGGCCGACGAGCTCGAAGCCGATTGGAAAAAAGTGCGCATCGAGTACGCCACCGCGCATGAAAACCTGCGCACCAAGCGCGCCTATGGCGACATGGCCGCAGTGGGCAGCCGCACCATCCGCAACTCGCAAGAGTATTTGCGCAAAGCCGGTGCCACCGCCCGCGAGATGCTGATTGCCGCCGCCGCTGCCCAGTGGGGCGTGCCCGCCAGCGAATGCACCGCCGCCATGGGCAAGGTGAGCCATGCGGCCAGCAAACGCAGCCTGTCCTACGGCAAGCTCGCCGCCGCTGCGGCCAAACTCGAAGCGCCCAAAGAGGTCAAGCTCAAAGACCCCAAGGATTGGAAAATCATTGGCAAGTCGCTGCCCCGGGTGGACATCCCCGACATCGTCACCGGAAAAATCCGCTATGGCATCGATGCCCAAGTGCCTGGCATGATGTATGCCGCTGTGGCCGCTTGCCCGGTGTTCAATGGCAAGGTCAAGTCGATGGACGCATCCAAGGTGGAAAACCGCCGTGGCATTGTCAAAGTCCTGAACCTGGGCGAATTTGTCGCGGTGGTGGCCAACAACTGGTGGCGCGCCAAAGAAGCCCTGCGCGAAGTGGCCATCGAGTGGGAGACCGGCGACCACGGTCAACTCAACAGCGCAGCCATCATGGCCAGCTTCAAAGCCGGTATGGGCCAAGCCGAGTTGGCCGTTGCGCGCAACGACGGCAACACCGAGCAAGCCCTGTCCGGTGCGGCCAAAGTCCTCGAAGCCGAGTACTACACCCCCTACCTGGCCCACGCCACCATGGAGCCCATGGTGTGCACCGCTTGGTTGCAAGGCGACAAGTTGGACGTGTGGACCTCGACCCAAAACCCCGAGGGCACCTTGGCCGTGTCGGCGGCCACCGCGGGTGTGGCCCAAGACAAGGTCACGGTGCACCCGATGCAGCTCGGTGGCGGCTTGGGCCGCAAGAGCCCGCAAGACTTCACCCGCCAAGGCGTGATGATCGCCAAGGCCATGGCGGGCACGCCCGTCAAGATGGTGTGGAGCCGCGAGGAAGACATCCAGCACGACCTGTACCGCCCCGCCAGCTTGGTGCGCTTCAAAGGCGGCCTGGACAAAGATGGCAAGCTCAATGCCTTGCACATCCGCGTCAGCGCGCCCTCCATCTTGGCCACCTTGCTGCGCTTGCCCTTGCCCAAAGGGGTGGACGGCCAGGCCGTGGCCAGCTTCAACGACCACCCTTACGACATCCCCAACAGCCTGGTCGACTACGCCCAGCGCAACAGCAATGTGCCGGTGGGCTTTTGGCGCACCGTGGGCCATTCGCAAAACCCGTTCATGCGCGAATGCTTTGTCGATGAGTTGGCCTTGGCCGCAGGCAAAGACCCGCTGGCATTTCGCTTGGCCACCTTGGGCCAAAAGTCGCCGCGCGATGTGGCCATCTTGCAAGCCGTGGCCAAAGCCGCGGATTGGGGCGGCCCCTTGCCCAAAGGGGTGTTTCGCGGCATTGCCGAAACCGAAGGCTACGGCAGCTACACCGCTTGCGTGTGCGAGGTGTCGGTCAGCGACAAAGGCGAGGTCAAGATCCACCGGGTGGTGATTGGCATCGACCCCGGTTATGCGGTCAACCCCGACAACATCGATGCCCAGTTGCAAGGCAGCGTGGTGCACGGTTTGAGCGCCATTTTCTGGGGTGAGATGACGGTCAAAGACGGGCGCATCGAGCAGTCCAATTTCCACGACTACCGTTTGATGCGCTTGAACGAAATGCCCGTGGTCAAAACCGTGATCGCGCCCACCGGTGGTTTCTGGGGCGGGGTGGGCGAGCCCACCCAAGCGCCGCTGGCACCGGCCTTGTGCAACGCGATTTTTGCCGCCAGCGGCAAACGGGTGCGCTCGCTGCCGCTGAAAAACCACGGCTTGTCGCTCAAAGCCTGATGCCCCTGACCTCCCACCCAGCGCGCCGCCGCGCTTGGCTTCGCCACAGCTTGGGTTGGTGGGCTGCGCTGGGCTTGGTGCCCCAGGTCCAGGCCCAGGGCATGGTCTCGGGCAAGCTGCTGAGCCTGGCCCAAATGCTCGACCCCATCGTGGCCGGTGCCAAGGTGGTGCGCTCCGATGTGCACATCGAGACGGTGATCTTGGCCGACAACGGCCTGTCGGTGCCGTTTCGGGTGTGGGTCGACAGCCCCATGACGGCGCAAAACCATGTCACCCACCTGTGGTTGCTGTCGCAGCGCAACCCGGTCACGGTGATGGCCAAAGTGCACCTGGGCCCGCACTCGGGCCGGGCCGAGTTGAGCACCCGCTTGCGCTTGGCCGGTGGCCAGCAATTGGTGGCCTTGGCGCGTTTGTCTTCGGGCGAGTTTCGCTACGAGTTGGCCGATTTGATCGTGACCGAAGCCGGTTGCGTGGACGGCAGTTGAGCATGGCCCAAGCCCGTTTTGACATGCCCACCCAGGTGCGCGCTGGCGAGGTGTTCAAGCTGCGCCTGCTGATCCAACACCCGATGGAGACGGGCTACTTGCTCGACTTGAACAACCAGCGCATCGCCCGCAATGTGATCACCGATTTGCGCTGCACGTATTTGGGCCAAGAGGTGTTTCGCATCGAGCCCTCATCGGGCTTGTCGGCCAACCCCTCTGTGGAGTTTTTTTTGCGCGCCAGCCAATCGGGCGAGGTCCGCATCGACTGGGTGGACGACCGGGGTCTGCGCGGCCAGGTCCAGCGCATGCTCAGCGTGGTGTGAGGCCTTAAATCAGGTTGCGCATCGACTGCGCGGTTTCTTTCAGCAAGGGCAGCACCCGGCGCAGCGCATCGGCCGTGACCTCGTGCTGCATGGGCATGATGATGCTCAGCGCCCCCACCGTTTCGCCCATGCGGTCGCGCAAGGGCACGGCCACGCCCCGGTAGTCCAAATCCAGTTGCTGCTCGGACAAGGCCCAGTCTTGCTGGCGAATTTGCAGCAGTTGTGCGCGCATGGCGGGCAAGTCGGTGATGGTGTGTTCGCTGAAGGTTTGCAAGCTGCTGCGGGCACTCAGCCATGCATCCACCGCCGCTGGCCCTTTGAGGGCCATGAGCAACATGCCTGCGGCCGTGACCTGGGCGGGCACGCGCGCGCCCAACACAAAGCCGGTGTTCATGTGGCGCACCGGGCCGTTGCGGGCCACGTAAACGATTTCATCGCCGTCGAGCACGCTCAGGTAAGAGGTCTCGTGGGTGCTGGCGGCCAAGCGCTGCAAAAACGGCTGCACGATGCGCGGCAATCGCGCCGACTCCAGGTAGGACTGTCCGAGCCGCATCACCCGGGGGGTGAGCCAAAACAATTTGCCATCGGTGGCCATGTAGCCCAAGTGGGCCAGGGTGAGCAAATAACGCCGCGCTGCGGTGCGGGTCAAGCCGCAGCGCTGGGCCACCTGCGGGGCCGACAGGCGCGGATGGGCTTCATCAAAGGTTTCGATGATGGACAGGCCGCGTTCCAGGCCAGCGATCCAGTCGCGGGCGGCCAAGCTGGCGGGTTCTGATGGGGGGGTGGGTGGCTGCTGCATGTGGGCTTGGGATTCAGGACAAACCCTGATTCGGTGCGATTATCGTTCTAAAAAGTTCGTTAATCGCGCAGCGCCTGCAAATTTTTCACCGGTTTTGGACACCATTTATTACAGTCCTGGCACACAACGCACACCCCACCGCCCGACCGGGCATCCACGACAGGAGATGAAAATGAACCCACGCAAACCCCTTCAATTGGCTTTGTCCGCTGTGCTCGCGCTCGCCGCTGGTGCCGCACTGGCCCAAGACATCAAGGTGGCCAACATTGTCGAAATGTCCGGCCCCGGCACCACCTCGGGTGTGATGTTCAAAAACGGCGTGGAGCTGGCCATCAAAGAAATCAATGCCGCTGGCGGCATCTTGGGCCGCAAGATCAGCTACACCTCCGAAGACACCCAAAGCAACCCCGGCGTGGCCAAAGGTTTGACGCAAAAAGCCGTGGACAACGACGTGTTTGCCATTTTTGGCCCGGTGTTTTCTGGCTCCATCATGGTCTCCATGGCCGAGAGCAAGCGCGGCGAGATTCCCAACTTCACCGGCGGTGAGGCTGCGGCCATCACCCAGCAGGGCAACCCCTGGGTGTTTCGCACCGCGTTTGGCCAAAGCGTGTCCTTCCCCAAAGTGGCCCGCTACATCAACGGCAAATCGAAAAAGCTGGCGGTCCTGTATGTGAACAACGACTTTGGCAAAGGTGGCCAAGCCGCCATCAAGCAACTGTTGGCCAACTCGCCCACGCAAATCGTGGCCGAAATCTCCACCGAGTCGGGCCAGGTTGATTTCTCCGCCGCCGTGATCCAGGCCAAACAGTCGGGCGCAGATGCCTTGTTTGCCTACACCAACGAAGAAGAGTCGGCCCGTTTGCTGCGCGAGTTGCGCAAGCAAGGCTGGAACAAGCCCATCATTGGCGAGACGGTGCTCACCAGCGCCAAAGTGGTCGAGCTGGCCGGTGAAGCCGCCAACGGCGCAGTCGCCCACGTCGGTCTGACGGTCGAAGCCCCCCAGTTGCAGGCTTGGGGCAAAAAATTCCAAGCCGCCTACAACACCAGCTCGGACCACAACGGCGTGAAGGGCTATACCGCGGTGTACGTGCTCAAGGCCGCCATCGAAAAAGCGGGCAAGCTCGATCGCAAAGCCGCCGCCGCTGCCATTCGCAACAGCTGCTTTTCGGCCAAGCAATACCCGGGCGTGTTGATGGATGTCTGCTATGACGACAAAGGAGATATCGACCGCGAGAGCTTCATCACCGAAATCCGCAATGGCAAAACCGTGGTGGCCGAAACCCTGCCCCCGATGAACAAAAAATAAAAACCCAGTGGGCGCGCCCACGCGCGCCCGGCCAGGCCCCGCTCCAGTGGGCCTGTTTTTTTGGATGGAACCCACAATGAGCATCTTCGATCTGCCCAAGATCGACGGGCACTGCCATGTGCTCGATCCGCAGCGTTTCGCGTATCCCGCCGAGGTGGCCTACCACCCCCAAGGGCAAGAAGTGGGCACCGCCGCTTACTTTGCCCATGTGATGGATGCCTACGCGGTTCGCCACGCTTTGCTGGTGGGCCCCAATTCGGGTTACGGGTATGACAACCGTTGCTTGCTCGATGCGATTGCCCAGGCCCCGCATCGCTTCAAAGGCGTGGCCGTGGTCCCCGCCGACACGTCAACGCCTGCTTTGCGCGCCTTGCAGTCGCAAGGCATTGTGGGCATTGCCTTCAACCCCTCGTTTCACGGCTTGGAGCATTACCACGACATCGATGGCCTGTTGCAGCGCTTGGCCGATCTGGGCATGTGGGCGCAGTTCCAAGTCAATGCCGATCAGTTGGTGGCCTTGTTGCCGCGCATCTTGCGGGTGCCGGTGCGCACCATGATCGACCACGTGGGCCGACCCCATTTGGCCGATGGCCCCCAAGCCCCGGGTTTGCAGGCGCTGGCCCGGCTGGCCGACAGCGGCCAGGCGGTCATCAAGATCTCGGGTTTTGTGAAGTTTTCAGAGCAGCCCTTTCCGTTTGACGATGCCAAAGCACCGGCGCAACGGGTGTGGCAGATGTTCGGTGCCGAGCGCTGCATTTGGGCCTCGGACTGGCCGTATTTGCGCGCGAGCGCACGCCTGGACTATGGGCCCATGCTCAAACTCATCGAGCGCTGGTTCAGCCCGGCGCAGTGCCAGCAGATGATGTGGGACAACCCCCAACGCCTTTTTGATTGGTAGACCAATATGACCGATTTTTTTCAACTGTTGTTCAGTGGCATGGCCACGGGCTGCATTTACGCCCTGGCCGCTTTGGGCTTTACCTTGCTGTGGCAGGCATCGGGCACCATCAACTTTGCCCAGGGTGAGTTTGTCATGTTGCCCGCCTTTGTGATGGTCATCATGCTGCACCAAGGCCTGCCCCTGACCCTGGCTTTTTTGCTCGCTTGCGGCGTGTCGGTGTTGCTGCTGGGCTGGCTGTTCAAGCGTGGCCTGGTCGACCCCTTGTTCAAGCACGGCATGATGCCCATCGTGGTGGCCACGATTGGCTTGTCGATTGCCATGCGCAACGGGGTGCGCGCCGGTTACAGCTCCGAGCCGCAACCCTTCCCGCAGGTTTTCCCCGATGTGGTGCTCAACCTGGCAGGGGTGAATGTGTCGGGCTCGGACATTGGCACCTTTGTGTTTGCCCTGTGCCTGGTGTTGTTGACGCAAACCTTTCTCAACCGCACCGTGACCGGTCGGGCCATGCAGGCGGTGGCGCAAAACACCGAAAGCGCGGCGGTGCTGGGCATCAATGTGCCGCGCATGATCTTCTACACCTTTGCCATCAATGCGGTGTTGGCCGCGGCCGCCGCTTTGTTGGTCACGCCCACGTATTTGGCCAAATTTGACATGGGCGAGGGCCTGGGCACCAAGGCATTTTTTGCCGCCATCATTGGCGGCTTTAACAACTCGCGCGGCGCACTGCTGGGCGGCTTGTTGGTGGGGGTGAGCGAGAACCTGGCTGCGGCCTACATCTCCTCGGCCTACAAAGACGCGGTGGCCTTGGTCATTTTCATGGTGGTGATTTTGTTCAAGCCCCAAGGCTTGCTGGGCCGCAAAGAGGAGCGCAAGGTATGAAAAAAACACAACTGTGGCTGGGCTTGGCCCTGTTGGTGGCCGTGGCGGTGGCCCCGGCTTATTTCAAAAACTACGGCATCCATTTGTTCACCACCTGGTTGGTGTTCATCATCGCCACCATGGGTTTGAACCTCACGGTGGGCTACGCCGGGCAAAAGTCTTTGGGCCATGCGGCCTTCTTTGGCATCGGCGCTTACACGGTGGCGATTTTTCTCAAGGCGGGCCTGAGCTTTTGGCTGGCCTTGCCCAGCGGCGCGCTGCTGTGCTTTGTGGTGGGCCTGATCTTGGGCTTTCCGGCGCTGCGGGTGCAAACCATTTACCTGGCCTTTGCCACCTTGGGCTTTAACACCGCTTTGTGGTTGGTCATGCGCAATGAAGAGTGGCTCACCGGCGGCACCTTTGGCATCAACAACATCGCACGCCCCAGCTTCTTTGGCTTGAGCTTGGACGGCAATTTGGCCTACTACCGCTTTGTGCTGGTGATGGCGGTGCTGCTGGGCCTGTTGCTGTGGGGCTTGCTGCGCTCGCCCTGGGGCAAGGCCTTCACCGCCTTGCGCGACAACCCCATCCGGGCCGAGAGCTTGGGCGTGGACACCCGGGCCTACACCTTGATGAGCTTTGCCATTGGGGCGGCCTACGCCGGTTTGGCCGGTGGCCTGTATGCCTCGCAGGTGCAGTTCATCGACCCGGCTTTGTTCACTGTGGGTGCCTCCATCATGATGTACCTGATGGTGGTGGTGGGTGGGCCGGGTTACTTCTTGGGCCCCATCTTGGGCTCGGCCGTGGGCGTGGTCTTGCCCGAGTGGCTGCGCTTTGCCCAAGGCTGGTACCTGATGCTGTTTGGCTCGGCCGTGGTGCTGCTGATGATTTGGCTGCCAGATGGGTTTCTCAGCATTCCCGACCGCTGGCGGGCGCGTCGCCAATCCCGCCTGGCCTCTGAACAACGCCGCTTGGCCGCCCAAACTGGGGGTGTGGCATGACGCATCCTGTGTTGAAAGTCACCCAACTCAAAAAATCCTATGGGGCCATCCAGGCCGTGGGCGGTGTGTCGTTTGAAGTGCAGCCGGGCGAAATTTTTGGGGTGATCGGCCCCAATGGCTCGGGCAAAACCACCTTGTTCAACAGCATGCTGGGGCAAATCAGCCCTGATGAAGGGCGCATCGAACTCAATGGCCAAGATGTCACCGGCCTGGGCCCCTTGGCCCTGAGCCGCCTGGGCGTGGGCCGCACCTTCCAAAGCCTGCAGGTGTTTGGCAAGATGAGCGTGCGCGACAACCTCATCGTCGCCGCCCAAGAACACCGAGGTTCCATGCTGGGCCGCTTGTTCAGCACCTCAGATGCCGATTTGGCCGCCAAAGCCGATGCCTTGATCGCCCAATTTCGCATCGCCCATGTGGCCCACCAAAAGGCCGGTGAGCTCAGCTACGGCCAGCAAAAACTGGTCGACATCGCCATGGCCTTCATGAGCGAGCCCAGCTTGGTGTTGCTCGACGAGCCGTGTGCCGGTGTCAACCCGTCTTTGGTGGGGGGCATCTCGGCCCTGCTCAAACAACTCAACCAAGAGCGCCAAGGCTCGTTTGTGGTGATCGAGCACAACATGGACTTTGTCATGGGCCTGTGCCACCGCATCATGGTCATGGTCGAAGGCCAGGTGCTGGCCATTGGCACACCCGATGAAATCCGCGCCAACAAGCAGGTGCTCGACGCCTACCTGGGGAATTGACATGAGCGACACCGACAACACCTGCATCGAGTTCGACGACGTGGTCTCGGGCTACAAGGATTTCATGATCCTCAACAACCTGTCGTTCAAGGCCCGCCGGGGGGCCATCACCTTGCTGATCGGCCCCAACGGCGCGGGCAAATCCACCGTGCTGAAAACCTTGTTTGGCCTGCTCAAGCCGCGCCAAGGCCGGGTGCTGCTCGATGGCCAAGACATCAGCGGCGCGGGCCAAAAAGACCTGTTGGCCAAGGGCATTGCCTTTGTGCCCCAAGGGCGCAATTTGTTTGGCCAACTCAGCGTGTTTGAAAACCTGGAGCTCGGCGGCATCACCCTGGGGAAGAAGACCACCCATGCGCGCATCCCCGAAGTGCTGGAGTTTTTCCCGCGCGTCAAAGAGCGGCTGCATTCGCGCGCCGCGTCTTTGTCCGGCGGCGAGCAAAAGCAATTGGAAATAGGCCGCGCCCTGCTGCTGCGCCCCAAGGTGCTGCTGATCGACGAGCCCTCCATCGGCTTGTCGCCCTTGGTGGTGCAAGACGTGTTCAAACTGCTGCAGCGCTTGGCCGCCCAAGGCACCACCGTGCTGATGGTCGAGCAAAACGTCAAAAGTGCGCTGCAGTACTCCCACGATGCCATTGCCCTGGAGTCGGGCCGCTTGGTGCTGCACAAGCCCGCCAGCGAAATTTTGGCCGACCCCCACATGGAACGCCTGTTTTTGGGCGGGGCCCATGCGGTGGCGACGGCGGCGACCTGAGGAAAACCCGAATTTGTCATCTTTGACAGTCCCAGCCGCGTTGTAGCTGCCAAGGGCAAATCCATTGCCCCCATCTTCACCGCCAGGGGTTGTCATGAAAGCACGCATCGCCGCTCTCTCTTTTGCCGCTTTGGCGCTGGCCATTCCGGCGCAGGCCCAAACCGTGGTCACCCAAATCAGTTACCGGGTGGGTGGGCCAGGTTGGTACCACGGGGGTCGCCATGGCGGTCACCATGGCCATGGTGGCGCTTACCACGGGCATGGTTATGGGCGCTGGGCCGGTCCTTTGCTTGGCGCTGCGGTGATCGGCACCTTGGTTTACGCCAACCGGCCCCAGGTTTACGCCGAGCCGGTTTACATCGATCCCCCGCCCATGCCGCCCCGGGTGGCTTACTTTTGCAGTGCCTACCAGCAGTATTACCCCAGCGTGGCCACTTGCCCGGTGCCTTGGCAAATGGTGTCGTACTGATCGGCCCGTGATTTCCCCGCCTGGCCCAGGTCAAAGCGCCGGCCTGGGCCCGCACCACCGATAATCCCCCCCTGTTCATCTGTGCCCCCGCGTGGCGGGGGATTTTTCATGGGCGGATGGCTTGCAAAGGTGATGGATGGGGATCAATGGGGCTTTTCTGAGGTGCACAGCGGGCATATGGGCCTGTGCGCTGACCTGTGGCGGCGCACTGGCGCAGGGGCACAAACACGGCGGTGGTCATGGGCACGCCCATGCCCATGGCCAGGGTCAAATGCAAATCATCATCGACGGGCCGGTGCTGCGCGGTGAGCTGCAAATTCCGATGGAGAGTTTGCTGGGCCACGAATACCTGCCACGCTCGCAAGCCCAAAAAAACGCCATGGCCCAATTGCGCCAGGCCTTGACCAACCCCACTTATGTGATGCAGCCCGCACCGGCGGCCCAGTGCCAGGCCACCGAGTCCCGCGCCACATCGCCCATGTTTGAAGGGCGTGACGAGGGGGGCCACAGCAGTTTGTTGTTTGTGTTTGCCTGGCGCTGCGAGCAGCCGCAGCAATTGCGAAAAATCGATTTCCCTTTGTTTGGCAAGCACCCGCGCCTCAAAGAAATTGCGGTCGAAATGGTCAGCCCAAGCGCTCAGCGCGCCTTGCGCATCAAGGCCGCGCAAGCCCAACTGGTTTGGTGAACGCATGTGGGCTTTGCGTTTGAGCGATTTGCAGCACCGATGGCCCCAGCAAAGCACGGGCTTGCAGGTGGCACAACTGCAGTTGGCCCAAGCCCGCCATTTGTTCATCCACGGCCCCAGTGGCTGTGGCAAGACCACCTTGCTCTCTTTGTTGGCGGGGGTGGTGCCGGTGCAGGCGGGGCGCTGCGAGGTGCTGGGCCAAGACTTGGCGGCCATGTCAGCGCGCCAGCGTGACCATTGGCGCGGTGAGCACCTGGGGGTGATTTTTCAGCAGTTCAACTTGATCACCTATTTGGATGTGTGGGCCAATGTCATGCTGCCCACCCGGCTGTTTGCCAGCCGGGCGCAAGCCGCCCAGCGCCACTGGGGCAGCCCATCGGCGCAAGCCCAGCATGTGTTGACCGCCCTGGGTTTGGGCCCGGCACAGTGGCACCAGCCTGTGCACACTTTGTCGGTGGGGCAGCAGCAGCGGGTGGCTGCAGCACGGGCCCTGATGGGGCACCCGCCGCTGATCATTGCCGACGAGCCCACCTCGGCCTTGGACGAGGGCCACAAAGACGACTTCATCCGCTTGCTGATTGGCCAGGCCCAGGCCCAAGGCACCAGCGTGGTCATGGTCAGCCACGACACGCGCCTGGCCACCCATTTCCACCAGTCGCATGCCTTGGGGGTTGCGCCATGAGTTGGTGGTGGGCTTTGGCCTGGCGCAGTGCCTGGGCGCGGCGGCAGGCCCTGACCATGGTGGCGTTTTCGGTGGCGGTGTCGGTCATGATTTTGCTGGGGGTGCAGCAACTGCGCCAAGATGCGCGACACAGTTTCACCCAGGCCTTGAGCGGTGTCGATTTGATCGTTGGCCCGCGCGGCAGCGCCAGCGAGTTGATGCTCTACAGCGCGTTTCAAGTGGGTCGGCCCAGCCGCAACATGTCGCACGAGGCCTACCTTGCTGTGCGTGCCTTGCCCCAGGTGCGCTGGGCCCTGCCCATCCAATTGGGCGACACCTACCGTGGCGCGCCTGTGCTGGGCAGCACGCGCGATTTGTTTGAGCGTTTCCAAACCCAAGGCCGGGGTTTGCAATGGGCGCAGGGGCGGGCCTTTGCCGAGCCCAGCCAAAACCCGGCGGCGGTGTATGAGGCGGTGCTGGGCAGCGAAGTGGCGCAGCGCCATGGGCTCAAGCTGGGTGATCGCTTGGTGCTCACCCATGGCCGCGCGGACGGGTTGGCCCCGGAGCATGCCGATCAGCCGTTCACCGTGGTGGGCGTGCTCGCCCCCACAGGGGCCCCGATGGACCGCAATGTCATCATCTCTTTGCAAGGGTTTGAGGCCTTGCACCAAGGCATGGGCATGCCGGGCTTGCCCATGCTCGGCGGGGTCGGCGGGCTCGGCGCAGCCACGGCCGATGCCCCCGCGCTGGCCGATTTGGCCGCTGTGGTGCCGCGCGAATTGACGGCCGTGTGGGTGGGTTTGCATGCGCGCACCGAGGTGTTTTTGGCGCGCAGCCGGATTGAGCGCTTGCCCCAAGACAGTTTGATGGCGGTGTTGCCTGGGGTGGCTTTGGACGACTTGTGGCAAGTGGTCAAGCTGGCCGAAAACGCCTTGCTGGCGGTGGGTGTCTTGGTGGCGGTCAGCGGCATGCTCAGCGTGGCCGCTGTGCTGATGGTGGGTTTGGCCGCGCGGCGCAAAGAGTTGGCGGTGCTGCGGGCCTTGGGTGCGACACCCGCTGGCGTGTGGGGCTTGGTGTGGCTGGAAGCTTTGGGTGTGTGCGTGCTGGGCATTGTGATGGGATGGGTGTTGCACCAAGCGCTCATGTGGTGTTTGCAAGACCTGTTGCGCACCGAGATGGGCATTGCCTTGCAGTGGGGCTGGCCCAGCGCGGCCACCTGGTGGAGTTTGGCCGGTTTGCTGGCCGCCGCCTGCGTGGCAGCGGTGGTGCCAGCGCTGCGCGCTTATCGGTTGTCGCTGGTGGATGGTTTGCACCCACCGGCTGTTTGAAGTGAGGCATCGGGACATGGTTGAAGCTGCAATTTTTTCTCGCCGGCGCGCCTGTGGGGCTTTGCTGGGCTGGGCGCTGGCTCCCGCCAGCTGGGCCCAGACCCCGGGCTACGCCGAGCTCGATTGGAACGAGCTGATGCCGCAAAAATGGCTCAAAGACATTCGCACCGACATGGCCTCCATGAACAAATTGGCCTACCTGCAAGACACCAGCGAAGAGGCCAACCAAGCGATGGAGAAATTGCGCAAAAAGTTCGATGCCGCGCCCTTGGTGAGCAGCTTGTTTCAGCGCAAGGTGCGCTTGCCCGGCTATGTGGTGCCCCTGGATGCCGACCGCTCCCACCGGCGCGAGTTTTTGATCGTGCCCTATTGGGGGGCTTGCATCCACACGCCGCCACCGCCGGCCAATCAAATTGTGCTGGTGCGGCCCATGCCCGGCAGCAAGGTGCGCAAGGTGCCCGAGACCATGGATGTGGTGTGGGTCGAGGGCGAGCTCAAAGAGGGGCGGGTGAACACCAGCGCCGGGGTGAGTGGTTATTTGTTGGAGGCGGTCAACCTCTACCCCTATGTGGCACCAGCGGCACCAGCCCCCAAGCGGTGAGCCGCCAGCCCGCGTGGCTCAACCCGCGTTGGCGGGCGCAAAGTCGCTCGCTTCGAGCAAGCGCGACACCGCATAACCGGCCACCAAGCCCCAAAACGCGGCACCGATGTTGAACAAGGCGATGTCGGCCACCGTCACCAGCAAGCTGACCAGCGCACCCAGGGTGAAGCGGCCCGCGCCAAACGAGGCCACAAAGGCCGCTTGCAGCACGCGCAACATGGCCAGACCGGCCAACACCATGATGAAGGCGGGCGGCGCGGCCAACATCCAACCGGTGAAGGTGGGGGCCATCACACCAAAGGCCAGGGCCAAAACCCCAAACACCAGCGCCGCCGTGTAATGCTGCGAGCGTGGCCCAGACGACGACAACAAGGCATTGGTGGGCCCGGTCAGGCAACTGCTCACCGCGCCAAACACGGCGCTGACCGCTGACCCCAGGCCGCAGGCCACAGCGATGCTGTTGACCGGCGGCGCATGGCCAGCGGTTTTGAGCACCGCCACGCCTTGCCCGTTTTGCACCACCAGCACGGTGATGGCCAGGGGCACGACCAGTTCGAGCAGCGCAGGCCACGACCACACCGGCAGGGTGAGCACCGGTTGGGCCCATTGCCAGCCGTTGGCTGGGCCGCTGCCCCAGCGCCCGCCCAGCGCCATGGCCAGCACGCCGACCAACAAGGCCCCGATCACTGGCGGCATTTTGCGGCCCCAACTGGGCACGGCCGACAACGCGATGAAGGTCAGCACCATCGGAGCGGCGATGGCCACATCACTGCCCAGGGCGCGCACCAAGTCCAGCCCAAAGCGCAAAAACACACCGGCCACCATGCCCATCACGATGGGCATGGGCAGCACCGACATCACCCGTTTGACCCAACCGCTCAGGCCCAGCAAACAGATCAAGGCGCTGGTGACATAAAACGCGCCCACCACCTCGGCAAAGCTCAGGTGCTGCAAGGCCGGGCCGACCAACACCGTGCCAGGGATGGTCCAGCCAAAGGCCAGTGGTGTGCGGTAGTGCCAACTCATCGCCAGGCTGAGCGCGCCATTGACGAAAAACACCGCGAACACCCAGGAGGCCAGCTCGGCGGGCGACAAGCCGCCTCGGCTGCCGACCGACAAAATCACCGCCACCGGCCCGGTGGCAGCGAAGATGAATCCGATCAGGCCATTGGCCAGCGGCGTGCTGCCAAAGTCGGACCATGCGCGCGGGCTGTCGTTGGGTGACGGGCGTTCGAGGTGTTGTAGCAAAGTGGGGCCTGTGTCAAAAGCGGGTGGGGCACAGCATAACAAGCCCCGGCAGGCTCAGGCCCGCGCCCACGGCAGGTCGCTCCAGCGGGTGGTGTATTGCGGCGACAAGCGCTCTTGGCGCATGGCCCAGCGCCGCGGCCCGTCGCTGGCACCGGTGCTGCCCAGGTGCACGGTGCCGCGCCCAAAGCGCGCGTTGAGCTGGTCAAAGGCCTGCATCAAACGGGTTTGCGCCGGGTCGGGCGCGGCCTCGAAGTCGAGTTCGCCTTGCACCAAGGTGTCGGGCGTGAGGTCGAGCAGCATCACACCGGCCTTGCTCAGCGCAAAACCCGGTTCATAAATGTGCGCCAAACCGGCCAGTGCGGCCTGCACCAAGGTGCGGGTGTCGGCACTGGGCCGGCGCAGCGACACCGTGGTGCTGCGGGCAAAGCGCGGGCCGGGGCGAAAGGCCGAGGTGTGGGCAAACACCAGCACCTGTGCGGCCACGCTGTGCTGCGCGCGCAGCTTTTCGCTGGCGCGGCTGGCAAATTCGCTCACCGCTTCGTTGAGCAGTGCCAGGGTGTGCACCGGTTGCCCAAAGCTGCGGGTGCAGGCGATTTGTTGTTTGGGCGGGGGCGACTGCTCCAAGCCCATGCAGGGCTCGCCTTGCAACTCGCGCACGGTGCGCTCGAGCACCACGCCCCAGCGCTGGCGCGCTTGGCTGGCGGGCCAGCGGGCCAGGTCCAGCACCGTGTGCACGCCCAGTTCGCGCAGTTGCCGCCCGATTTGTCGCCCCACGCCCCACACCTCGCCGACCTCGGTGGCGGCCATCACCGCATCCAAGTCGGTGTTGTTCAGGGCGGCCAAGTTGCACACGGTGGCCAAGTCGCTGGGGTAGCTGCCGGGTTTGCGCTCGGCGGTTTTGGCAATGTGGTTGGCCAGCTTGGCCAGGGTTTTGGTCGCGCCGATGCCAATGCCGCACGGCAGGCCGCTGTAGCGCCAAATGCGCTGGCGCACCGCGCGCGCGCGCGCGCCCAGGTCACCGCCCACGCCATGCAGGCCAATGAAGGACTCGTCGATGCTGTAAATCTCTTGGGTGGGCCCGAGCTCGGCGGCCAGGCTCATCATGCGCTCGCTCATGTCGCCGTACAGCGCGAAGTTGGCCGACAAGCCGATCAGGCCCGCTTCGCGCTGCCAGTGCTGGATTTGGAACCATGGCGCACCCATCTTGATGCCCAGCGCCTTGGCCTCGTTGCTGCGCGCGATCGCGCAACCGTCGTTGTTGGACAGCACCACCACCGGCTGGCCCAGCAAGCGGGGTTGGAACACCCGCTCGCAGCTGACGTAAAAATTATTGCCATCGACCAGCGCAAACATGGCTCAGCCCAGCGCTTGCACATCGGCACTGCCGCTGATCAGCGGCTTGACCAAAATTTTGTAGGTGTCCAAATCGAAGCGGGCCGACACCGCTGCTGCCGCTGGCGCTGTTGCTGTCGGCGTGCTGGCGGCATCGGGCGGCTGGCCTTGGCGCGTGTGGCTGCCCAGGTAACACCAGTTGTGCACCCGGTGCGCTTGCACCCAGTCGCCATCGCGCTCGATGATGTCCACCGCCCCGGGGTAAGGCCAGCGCTGCACCTGTTGCGCCAGCAAAGCGCTGAACAAGCGCGCGTGGTGGGCGGCGCTGGGCTCGTCGCCGGTGCACACCCCATCGCACTGGCGCAGTTGGCGGCCAAAGCAGCCCCGGCGCAGCGGCTTTTCCAGACCCAGCGCCACCAGGCACAGGCGGTGCTCGCCAGCCAAGGCGCGCAAATCGGCTTGCGCGGCGTGGCGCGATGCGTACAAGCCGTACAGATCGCTGGTGTGGGCAAAGTCGTGCTGGCCCGAGTCCACCAATTGGGGCGCTTGCCCGGTGCTGGCCGCCTCGGGGCTGAGCCGCCAAGCCACCAAGCTGCGGCTGCGCCGCAAGCGGATGTTGTAGAGCGGCATGTGTTGTTTGACCCATTGCGCCTCCAGCAGCAAAGCGCCGATTTCTCCCGCCGTGCGGTAGGTGTCTACCCGGCGGCTTTGGGCCAGCATGGCCGCTTCGTCGGGGCTGCGCAAATGGCTCAAAACCCGCGCGCGCAGATCCACGCTTTTGCCGATGTACAAGGGCAAGGCCCCTTCGCCGCGAAACACATACACCCCGCAACCCCGCGGCAACGCGGCCAAGTTGTCGGGCGCGATGCCGTGCGGCAGCAAGGTGCTTGGGGCGGTGGCTTGGGCAGAGGCATCCCTGGGCGGGTCCATGGGCGGGTCCATGGGCGGGTCCATGGGCGGATCCAATGGCGGATCCAAGGGGGGCGCGACAGGCAAAGCCGCAAACGGGGTGATGGGTCGGCGTGCCATGGCTCAGGTCAGTTTGTGCAAATTGAAAGTCACCACGCCCCAGATGCTCAACTCTTGGTCGGGCTGAAACACCAGCGCCGGGTACAGCGGGTTCTCGGCCAACAGCTTGACCACCCCGCCCCGCCGGTACAAGCGCTTGACGGTGAACTCTTGGTTCACCACCGCCAGCACGATGTGGTGGTGGTGGGGGTCGAGCGAGCGGTCAATGACCAAGGTATCGCCATCGTAAATGCCCGCGCCCGTCATCGAGTCGCCGCGCACCCGAAACAAAAACGTGGCCTCGCGGTTGCGCACCAAATGGTCGTTGAGGTCGATGCGCTTGTGGCTGTGGTCGGCCGCCGGCGACGGAAAACCCGCCCGCACCGTGGCATTGAAAAACGCCAGCGGCTGGGGCGCACCCGGCGCCGACAAGGCGGCCAAGGCGCGCGCGTTCAGGGCTTGCGGGCGGTGTTCGCTGGGGCCCAAGTCCAGCGGGGGCAAGGCGGGGTTCGCCGGTGCAGGCAAGGGGGGCAAGGCCAAAGGCGGGGGTACAGACATGCGCAAATAATACTGTATGTAAAAACAGTTGTTCGACAGGGTGGGTGTATCTCGGATTTATAACCAAGTGGGTTAGTATTGCGCGATGGAAAAGTCACGTCCACATTGCAAGTTGACGGTGGTCAAAGCCTTGGTGGTGGCCGGCAAAGTTCGTGCAACCCACTCGGCCAGGCTGGGGGCTTCTGCCTTGGGGATGGAACTGTCAGATGTGTTGGCCGTGCTGATGGCACTCAAGCCAGGCGATTTTTATAAAAGCATGACCACCCATGCCGATCACACGGTGTGGCAGGACGTATACCGCCCCAGCACTGGTGCCGGTGACGTGTACCTGAAGTTGACGGTGATGGATGACGTGTTGATTGTGTCTTTCAAGGAGTTATGAACATGAAATGCCCTGTTTGCGGTGCAGCGGAGTTGATCCATGACACCCGTGACCTGCCTTATACCTACAAGGGTGAAACCACCGTGATTCCTGCGGTGACGGCTGACTTTTGCCCGGCCTGCGATGAGTCGATCACCGACATGGCGCAGACCGAGCGCGTCATGTCTGAGATGAAAGCCTTCCATAAACAAGTGAACGCAGCCATCGTTGACCCGGCCTTCATTGTTCAAGTGCGCAAAAAACTGGCGCTCGGCCAGCGCGAGGCCGCTGAAATTTTTGGTGGCGGTGTGAATGCGTTTTCGCGTTACGAAACGGGCAAAACCAGGCCCCCGTTGGCCTTGGTCAAGCTCTTCAAACTGCTCGATCGCCACCCCGACTTGCTCAACGAAGTCAGGGCCACCTGATGCGTTTGATCAGCAAATCGGCCATCCCATGACCCCAAACACCGCGTTCACTTGGATGGGCCTGTTTTTTTGCGCGGCGGCCCAGGTGGCGGCGCAAACATCGCCCAGCCCCGCCACGGGCCGCTCGACCCCACTGCCAACCCCTGCGCAGCGCATGGAAGCGGCCCAAAGCCTGTCCAACACCGAGGCCGATGGTGCCTTGGCGCAACTCAATGCCTACCGAAGGGCGATGGGTTTGTCGCAACTGAGCAAAAGCAACCCACTCACCTGGGCCGCGTTGCGCCACAGTTTGTACCGCTCGGTCATCTTGGCAGACAACAAAGAGGCCGAAAATTTCGATGTGGATGGCACGCCGGGCAGCCATTTCCAGATGCTTCAAAACCCCTATTTCTCGGGCAAAACCTTGAAAGACCGGGTGCTCCGAGAGGGCTACACATCCCCCGCCACCGAGGTGTCGACCTCGGGCTCGCGCAAGAGTGGCGCTGAATTCATCCACCAGATGATCGCCTCGGTCTATCACCGCTCGGGCGTGCTCGATGCCCAGTGGGACGAGGCGGGCTTTGGGGTCATCGACAAAGAGCCGGTGATGGTGTTGGGCGCGTCGCGCAAAACCAGCGACCCACTGGCGCAGCCGCTGGTGTTTCCGCCGCCCGATTCGGTCATCGAGCCGACGGGTTTTAAAAACGAAAGGCCCGACCCCTTGCCCGACCGCGCGGCCCAATGGAAGGGCCTGCCCATCAGCATCCACGCCGCCAAAGGGCAGGTGTTGGAGATTCGAAAGTTGGAGCTGTTCAACGAGGCGGGCCAGCCGGTCGCGGGCCGTTTGCTCACGAACGGCAACGACAAGCGGCTGGGCAAACACGAGGCGTATTGGGTGCCTTATGCGCCGCTCATGTTTGGGCAGTCTTACCGCGCGGCCGTCAGCTTGTTGTCGTCTGGGCGCTTGTATGAAAACAGCTGGGCCTTTCGAACCGCCAGCGACCCTTTTCGTGTGCAGCCGACCGAGGTGGTGGTGGCCAAACCAGAAGAGACCCTGGTGTTCCATGTCCGTCAAAACATGGGGGCGGTGGCGGTGGGGATCGAGTCCCATGGCCACAAGCTCAATGACAGCGCCTTGGTGCCCGAGCGCGATGGTTTTGATTACGTCATCACCATCCCCAAGCTGTGCGAGACCGGTTGCAACTACCAGCTCAAATTCAGCGGTGAACTCAACACCAAGGCCATGTTCAGGCGGGTGGAGGTGCCGCGCCAAAGCGGGAAATTTCCGCCCAGTTTGCTGAAGTCGGTGGACGACTTGAACCAAACCGCCAAGGGGCGGCACAAAGCCTTGGCCTATGCCCAGCAATTGGGCAAATGGGTGTGGACATCGGTGGCGGGGTCCAACCCGAAAAGTGTGCAAGACAGCGCCTTGGCCGGTTGCCGCCAAATGGCCAGCAAAGAGGGCATTACCGAGCCGTGCCTCATTTATTAACGGCTGACCATTCAGCCCTCCGTCAGGCCAACCAATCCAACAACAGTCGGTTGACCGCCTGCGGCTGCTCGCGGTGCAAGAAGTGGCCGGCACCGTCCACTTCTTGGTATTGGTAGGGCCCGGAAAAATAGCGGCCTTGGTCGGTCATCAGTTCGGCGCGCAGGTCTTGGGCACCGCACAAGGCCAGGGTGGGCACGGTGATGGTTCGCGCCATGTCGGCGCGCAAGGCGGCCAGCGCCGGGTCGGCACGCGCCGGGTCAAACATGGCCCGGTAATAGCCCAGCGCCGCTTCCAGCGCACCGTCTTGTTGCAAGCAGGCTTTGACCTGGGCGATGTGGGCCGCGTCTTGGTGGCCTGGGGCGCACCAGTCGCGCCACAAAAAATCAATGAAGGCCATGTCGTTGGCGCGCAGCGCGGCTTCGGGGAAGTTCGGCTGCTGAAAAAACCACCAATGGAACGAGCGCTGGATGTGCTTGGGATCGAGCAGGTGCTGGGCCACCACCTGGGGGTGGGGCACGGCCATCAGCACCGCTTTGTCGATCAGTTGCGGGCGCGCCGCGCACAGCGCATAACCAATGATGGCCCCCCAGTCTTGCCCAATGAAGTGCACGGGCGCACCTTCGCCCACGGCTTCGATCAGCGCGGCCAGGTCTTGCACCAAGGTGGCTTTGTCGAAAAAACCGTTGCGCGGCACGCTGCTCGGTGGGTAGCCGCGCAGGTAAGGTGCCACGGCGCAAAAGCCGGCCTGGGCCAAGGCATCCATTTGGTGCGACCAGGTGGTGGCGATGTCGGGGAAGCCATGCAACAGCAACACCTTGGGCCCGCTGCCTTGGCGCAGGCAGGCAAAACTTTGGCCGTTGGCCTGGATGTGCTCGGTCTTCACAGCGACACCGCTTCCTTGTGGCCGCTGCGCAGCGAGTAGCGCACCCGCGCGCCCAAGGGCTCGACCTCCACATGGGCGGGGCGGCCACCGTAGACCCGGCGCTTGAGCCAGGTCAGCTCTTCGGCGCGGGCCTCCTCACCGGCGACCACCCGGCTCCAGCAGCGGATCTCGCCCGACCAGCGGTATCCGCGCGCTTTGAGCATGTCCTTGGTTTCAAACGGAGAGCCGGTGGCGTAGACCCGGTACTGGGGTTGGTTGAGGGTTTCCAGCAGCGGCAGCAAAGCCGGTTGTTGGCGCTCGGGCAGGTGGCGGCTGAGCACCTCGAGCAGGGCACGGCAGTCGGCCTCGGCGCGGTGGGCCTCGTGAAAAAACCCATTGGCGTGCAATAAAAACTCCAGCTTGGCCGAGCCAAAGCCTTCTTCGCGCCAGGGGATGTCTTTGACCGAGCAAGCCCAATCCATCTCGGCAAACACCGGCCAACGCTGCTCGACAAAAGGCCGGTCAAAAGCGGCGTTGTGGGCGATCACCACCACCACGTCTTGGAGCATGCGGGCCACGGCGGTGTCGTCAATCTGCCGCCCGCTGACCATCTCGTCGGTGATGTGGTGGATGGCGATGCTGGCCACTGGGATGGCAAAGCCGGGGTCTTCGAGTTCGTCAAACACATCGACCACGCGCACCACCGTGCCAGTGGCGGGATCGAATTCAAACACCACCATCCCCAGTTCGATCACCCGGTCTTGGGCGCTGTCCATGCCGGTGGTTTCGGTGTCGAGCACCACGCCCCGGCACAAACGGGAACCGGCGGGTGCGGGCTGAAAGTCGCTGCGCAAGGGCAAGCGGCGCAGCACCCGGTAATCGGGGTGGCGCTCCAGTTGTTGGGCCAACTGTTCGACCGCGGCAGGGTCGCTGGGCAGTTCGGTGGAGGTGCTCATGGGGCGGGTGTGTGG
>JACCDW010897967.1_pt1 | contig 71040 bp, 60 predicted proteins | sample 7449781 | NCBI WGS metagenome assembly JACCDW01 (sample SAMN15323449, study PRJNA562643) | freshwater metagenome | isolation source: river surface water | place: USA:Blue River Watershed | collected 2017-08-18
ACCTAATTGTCCGAGCATACTTTCTAATTGACCTTTGATCTTTTGACCATGTTGCAAAGTGCAGGGAGGGTGATAAACCACACCCTTCTTCGAGCTTTGACCAACTAGTTTTTTTAAGGTTTCAGTGCGACTTGGCAATATCTCAATCAAGTCCTTACATAAATTCGATATGACCTGTGCTTTTTCTGCATAGAGAGGGTCGTCCCGTAGTATGTGACCATATTCTTTAACAGTAACGCCACAGCCAGAGGCGTTCATGATTAATGCCTCTACCTTATGCCCATTACATTCAGGCGCTTTCCCAGTTACATAGGGCCACCAAGCATCGATATTTCTGCGCATATCAGCAAGGCCAGCTTCTTGCTCATTGAGGTGATACTTGAGCGCACCACAACATCCTGCTTTGCTCGCAACAAGCACATCAATACCTAGTTTGCTCATCACTCGAGTAGTAGCGTTATTGATATTTGGTAGCATGCCAGGCTGAACACAACCTTCTAACATCAACATCTTGCTGTGATGAAGATTATTGGCTGGACGTAGACCAGGTTGCTTGCCCGTAGGTATTTTTTGTTGAATGACTTTGGGTAATAATGGCTTAACTATTCTGCCAATACGCATGCCATTTTCAAAAAGAATTTTGTTGGTTAAGCCGAATGCTAGTGCTTTACGTAAAAGACGTTCAACGAGAGGTCTTGGACTGGTTTGTTCTTCTGCCCATTTGCGACCAATATCAACGAGATGCCCATAATCAACACCGCTTGGACAGGTGCTTTCGCAGTTTCGGCAAGTTAGGCAACGATCTAGATGTCCTCTGGTTTTTTCAGTTGCTGGTCTTCCTTCAGCCATTTGTTTAATGAGATAAATGCGGCCGCGTGGCCCATCTAATTCGTCGCCTAGTAATTGATAGGTAGGGCATGTTGCGGTACAAAAGCCACAGTGCACACATTTATTGAGAATGCTTTGTGCCATCAAGCCATCTGGAGTCCCAATAAATTGAGAAGCTAATTCAGTTTGCATATTAAGCCAACCTTCCTGTAGCAAAAATGCCGTGTGGATCAAAGGCTTTTTGAAGACGATCTTGTACAGGTACCAGTGCTTTTGTTAATGGGTTGTCATTGAGTGAGCTAAGCATCGAGATGTCTTTTAAAGATGATCTAAATATACTTGCGTGACCATCTGCCTCTGCTGCTATTGCTTTGGCTGTGGTTGCATCTAATTTTCCTTGCCACCAACGTTGACCACCATGCCATTCAATCAGGGTAGATCCAGCAAGGTTGAGAGGTTTGGAAGTGGGGGCCACCGCAAATCTCCATAATGGTGAGACATTGGTATTGGCTGATTGAAACCAATCTGATTGTTGCTCTCTGAGGGATGCCCAGAATATTTTGGCTTCTTCAGGATCGAGTAATTGCATCCCTAGATTTTTCTTAAAAGAACTGGTGGCTGACTCTACAGCTGCTTTGGCGCCACTTAACCGAATATGCAAAATGCCATTTTGTTCACCCTGCCAGCAGCTGGCATTAATTGGCCAGGGTTGGCTAGCCAATAAATTCATCATGTGTATAGCTTTTTCTTGCTCAATTTCTAATTGAAGCGTGGCTGTGGCTACAGCTTTGGGTAAAACTTTAATGGAAACATCTAGAAGCAATGCCAGGGTGCCCAGTGATCCAGGCATCAGTCTTGAAACATCATATCCAGCAACGTTCTTCATCACGGTTCCGCCAAAGTTCATCACTTGACCTTGCCCATCCATGATCTTTGCGCCCAATACAAAGTCTCTTAAGCTTCCTGCACTGATCCTTCCTGGCCCTGCAAGCCCAGAGCAAACCATGCCGCCAATCGTTGCACTCTCACCAAAGTAAGGGGGCTCAAATGCAAACTGTTGATTTTTTTCATCAAGGGCTAACTCAACCTCCTTGAGAGGGGTGCCAGACTTCACGGTGATGACTAATTCATCTGGTTGGTAATTGATAATGCCTTGATAGTTTTTTGTTGATAAAGGGTTGCCCTTTAGCTCTGCACCAAACCAATCTTTGGTTCCTGATCCTGTGATTCTGAGTAAACCTTTAGATTCGATAGTGTTGCGAATAATTTCTTGCGTATCTTGAATAAATGAGTTGTTCATCAGAAGCGCTCCAATTCTGGGTGCGGTAGTGCACCACCCGTGATGCGCATACGTCCATACTCAGCGCAGCGATTAAGGGTAGGAATCGCTTTGTCTGGATTCAAAAGTTTTTTTGGATCAAATGCTGCTTTTACTCCCCAAAAAAGCTCTCGTTCTGATTCACTAAATTGAACACACATGGAGTTAATTTTTTCGATGCCAACGCCATGTTCGCCAGTGATTGTGCCGCCAAGCTCCACGCATGTTTCCAAAATGTCACTACCAAATGCTTCGGCACGATGCCACTCATCCTCATCTGAGCCATTAAACAAAATCAGTGGGTGCATATTGCCATCGCCCGCATGAAAAACATTCATGCAACGCAGTTGATATTTTTTTTCCATATCCTGAATGCGTTTGAGTAGGGTAGCGATATGTTGGCGAGGAATCGTGCCATCCATGCAGTAGTAGTCTGCAGAGATTCGCCCTGCAGCCGGGAAGGCATTTTTACGACCGCTCCAAAACTTTAGACGCTCTGCTTCGCTTTGCGAAACTTGGATTCTGATGGCGCCACTTTTCTTTAGAACCTCTGTCATTCTTTCAATTTCTTCAGCAACCTCCTCTGGGGTGCCATCAGATTCGCAAAGAAGAATAGCTTCGGCATTGATGTCGTATCCTGCATGCACAAACTCTTCAACAGCTCTTGTCGCAGCTTTATCCATCATTTCTAGACCTGCGGGAATAATGCCAGCAGCAATAATTGCTGCAACTGCATTACCGCCTTTTTCGACATCATCAAAACTGGCCATGATCACTTGAGCGAGTTGAGGTTTGGGGACTAGTTTCACCACCACCTCGGTAATTACCGCCAGCATACCTTCGCTGCCCACCAGAATTGACATTAAATCTAATCCAGGGGCATCTGGAGCAAGGCTGCCAAACTCAACCACCTCTCCAGAAATTAAGATAGCCCTCACTTTTAAAATATTGTGAAGCGTAAGACCATATTTAAGACAGTGGACCCCGCCTGAGTTTTCGCTGACGTTGCCGCCAATTGAACAGGCAATTTGAGATGATGGATCAGGAGCGTAGTACAAGCCGTGCTTGGCAACAGCTTCGGAAATTGCCAAATTCCTAACGCCTGGTTGTACAACGGCAGTTCTTGCAATGGGGTCTATCTGCAAGATTTTTTTAAATTTAGCTAAAGATAGAACTAAGCCTTGTGCTATAGGCATTGCGCCACCTGATAGACCGGTTCCTGCACCTCTTGGAACGATGGGAATATCCAAACTTTGACAAACTTTAAGAACTGCCACAGCTTGAGCCTCGGTTTCTGGCAGTGCAACCGCCAAAGGCATTTGGCGATAGGCAGCCAAACCATCACACTCATAGGGAATCGTGTCTTCGGGCTCCCAAAGTAGCGCGTGATCTGGCAAAACTGGCCTCAAAGCCTTAACTAGCTGAGCCTGCCGGGTTTTTATTTGGGCAGCTGGGTTATCGGTATGTGTGTTCATGAGTCTCTATTTTTTTGTGGTTTAACTCTATTCTAGCTATTTCCCTATAATCAGTCTTATGGGCAATCGATTAACGCAAATAGCGACTAGAACTGGCGATTCCGGAACCACGGGTTTGGGTGATGGTCAGCGCGTTGACAAAGACCACCTGCGCATCTGCGCTATGGGGGATGTTGATGAGTTGAACTCTGAAATCGGGGTATTAATTACTGAAGATATCCCTAAGAGTATTGCTGTTGAGTTCAGAGATATTTTTTCAGCCATACAACATGATTTATTCGACTTAGGCGGGGAGTTATGTATCCCCAACTACACCCTACTGAAAGAAGATCAGGTTGCACAGTTAGATGTTTGGCTCAAAAAGTACAACGCTATTCTTCCAAGATTAGAAGAATTTATTTTGCCTGGGGGTACTCGTGCCGCTGCCCAAGCACATGTGTGTCGAACGGTGTGTCGCCGTGCCGAAAGATCAATTGTAAAGTTGGGGCGTCATGAGCCTATTCATGATACGCCTCGCCAATACGTTAATAGATTGTCTGATCTGTTATTTGTTTTGGCTCGAGTCTTAAACAAAGAGGCTGGTGGCTCTGATGTTTTATGGCATCACAAAAAAGACCCCGAAGGGTCTTAGTTGTTACAGCCTATTTGGTTACTTCTTTTTTCTGCGTTGTCTTACACCTTCAGCAAGAATCTCTAGAACATTAAGAGAATCATCCCAACCAATGCATGCATCAGTAATACTTGTTGCATATTTAAGATCATTTGGATTGTCTTTGCCTGGAGTGAACTTTTGTGCGCCAGCACATAAGTGACTTTCCACCATCACACCAAAAACCTGTTTTGAACCACTAGCTAATTGACCTGCGATGTCTTTTGACACCTCAATTTGACGCTCATGTTGCTTACTTGAATTAGCGTGTGAGCAGTCCACCATCAATGTGCCTGGCAATTTTGCTGCTTCAAGCTCTGTACACGCTTTTGCAACGCTTTCGGCATCGTAGTTGGTGGTTTTGCCACCACGCAAGATAACGTGACAATCTTCATTACCTTTTGTCTCAACAATAGCCACTTGACCATTTTTATGAACTGATAAGAAATGATGAGGCCTGCTTGCAGATTGGATGGCATCCGTAGCAATTTTGATATTGCCATCTGTACCATTTTTAAATCCAATTGGAGCAGAAATGCCAGAAGCTAATTCGCGATGGATTTGGCTTTCTGTTGTTCTTGCACCAATTGCACCCCAAGAAATCAAATCACCAATGTATTGTGGAGAAATAACATCAAGGAACTCGCTACCTGCTGGCATACCCATGCGGTTGATTTCGATTAATAAGTGGCGGGCAATTCGAAGTCCCTCGTCGATTCTGTAGCTCTCATCGAGGTATGGATCGTTGATTAAACCTTTCCAGCCAACTGTTGTGCGTGGTTTTTCGAAATACACGCGCATAACGATTTCTAGTTCACCTTCATATTTCTTTCTTTGCTCTAAAAGTTTGGTGGCGTAATCAATTGCTGCGCTTGGGTCGTGGATTGAGCAAGGGCCAATGATGACCAATAGTCGATCATCTTTACCGTGCATGATTTCACGAATTTTCTTACGAGTTTTGTTGATTAACTTTTCAACAGATGTACCCTGAATTGGAAAAAAGCGAATCAAATGCTCTGGTGGAGGCAACACCGTAATATTTTGGATACGCGCATCATCTGTTTCAGATGTTTTGTCAACGCTGGCATACCAACTATCTCGATTGCTTAGAGCTTTATCAACCATTTCATTAACCCCTTTTTGCTATTTCTAAATTCATCTATGTGTAAAAAAAAACCGCCGTTTGCGTCGGCGGTTATTTTGAGTGCTTGAAATTTACGCTTGAATTTCTGCCTCTCGACCGCCTAGGGCTGAGAACCAAAAGTAAAAGAAGTAAAAATTATTTGCAGACATGTGACTAATGTAGCACAGTTTTTATGGTTTTCGCTATTGGGCTGTTCCGCCAACGGTCATATTGTCAATTCTTAGGGTTGGTTGCCCTACGCCTACTGGAACACTTTGACCGTCTTTGCCACAAACCCCAATACCACTATCTAGGTCCATATCGTTACCTATCATGCTGATATCTTTCAGTGATTCAGGGCCATTACCGATAATTGTTGCCCCTTTGACTGGATACTGAATTTTTCCGTTTTCGACCCAGTAAGCCTCTGAGGCAGAAAATACAAATTTACCGCTAGTAATATCAACTTGACCGCCACCGAAGTTAACGGCATACAAACCTTTTTTGATGCTCGCAACGATTTCATTGGGATCATCTTTACCACCTAGCATGTAGGTATTTGTCATGCGTGGCATTGGTAAAGATGCATAGCTTTCACGTCTTGCATTGCCTGTGACTGGCATTTTCATGAGGCGTGCATTAAGGCTATCTTGTATATATCCTTTTAGGATGCCATCTTCGATGAGAGGAGTGCATTGAGTTGGATTACCTTCATCATCAATAGATAGTGAGCCACGACGTCCTGCAATTGTGCCGTCATCAACAACAGTGACTCCTTTGGCGGCAACTCTTTGTCCGATTTTTCCTGAAAAAGCAGATGAGCCTTTGCGGTTAAAGTCACCTTCAAGGCCATGACCAATTGCTTCATGAAGAAGAACTCCCGGCCAACCTGGACCAAGTACTACAGTCATTGGGCCAGCTGGAGCAGGTCTTGATTCTAGGTTGACTAAAGCAGACCTAACGGCTTCATTGATCCACTGATCAATTTTTTCGGTGACAAAAAAGTGATAATCAAATCGACCGCCACCGCCTGATGAGCCAACTTCACGACGACCATTTTGTTCGGCTATTACAGTAATTGATACACGTACCAGTGGCCTTATGTCCGCAGCCAAAACGCCATTGGCACGAGCTACTAGTACTACATCAAATTCTCCGGCAAGCCCCGCCATTACTTGAACAATGCGAGGATCTTTGGCTTTGGCTTTTCGCTCGATATCTTCTAGCAGCGCAATCTTGGCTTTTGCATCCAGGCTATCTAAGGGGTTTAGTGATTGATATAAGGCATGAGTTGTCGGGGTTGCCCACTTTGGGCTGACATAAGTCTGGTTGTTATTTGGGCCAATCACTCGCGTTGCTTCAGCTGCATTTTTTAATGCGCTGGCGCTAATTTCATCAGAATAAGCAAAAGCAGTTTTATCGTGGCTAACCGCTCTAACTCCCACCCCTTGATCAATGCTAAAACTGCCAGATTTAACGATTCCTTCTTCTAGGCTCCATGCTTCATTGTGGGTTCTTTGGAAATATAAATCGGCATCATCTAGATGATGGTGATGCATGTGAGCAAGCGTTTTTTGTAAATCCTGCTCTGTAATTCCTGCTGGCGCCAAAAGAATATCTTTGGCAATCTTCAGCGCATCAGTTCTACTGAGTTGAAGTGGGTTTTCTAGTGCCAAAGGTGAATTCATTGATTAATTAGAGTGTGCGGTGTTGAAGTGAGGGTAATTTTCCTCGAATTTCATTAATCGTGCTTTTTTCTAATTGACCCATTACAAATCCTTGCCCTTCTTTTAGCTCAGATTTGACGTTACCCCATGGATCAATCAACATGCTTTGCCCCCAAGTTGTTCTGCCGTTTTCATGGTGACCGCCTTGCGCGCTAGCTAGAACATAACATTGATTTTCAATCGCCCTAGCTCTTAGTAAAATTTCCCAATGAGATTTGCCGGTTGTGTACGTGAACGCTGCAGAAAGAATATGGCAATCAACCACACCAATTTGGCGGTAAAGCTCTGGAAATCTCAAGTCATAACAGACGCTAATACCAAACTTCCATATTTCGCCATTTAATTGAATTTCAAAACTCGTTGGTTTTGATCCTGGCTCAATCGTATTTGATTCTTGATATTCTTCTTGATCTTGTTTGAAGCCAAATAAATGAATTTTGTCGTATCTGGCAATGACCTCACCCTGGCAATCAAAAACTAAGCTGGTGTTTCTGACTTTGTCGGGTTGCTCGCTAGTCAGTGGAATAGTTCCAGCAACTAGATAAATTTGATGAGTGCTAGCAATTTGTTTCAGTCTCTTTTGTATTGGACCAGAACCAAATTGTTCCCGAATCTTTACTTTATCAGTGTCAGATTGGCCCATAAGACAAAAGTATTCTGGCAGTACTGCTAAGTCAGCCCCAGCAGCTTTAGCCTGGGCAATAAGTTGCTCTGCCATATCAAGGTTTCTCTCAACTGAAGTGGTTGAGATCATTTGTATGCTGGCGATGTTTAGTTGGCCTTTGCTATTCATTCGCCAATTTTATTTCTTATTGGGACTTTGCTGCTGACGAAGTAATGACTTATCTCTGATTTCTTTGAGTTGTTTTTCGTCAAGTGGATTGCCTTTATTATCTAAAGCAATAATTTGAGGTGTTGCCCAGGTTCCTTGAACCAAGTAGTCCAATTGGAAGAGCTTGCTAACCTCATCAGCAATTAAATACTGACCAACTAAGGTGCTTAGGCCAATAATTGGATTAATGAAGGTGTAGCCGAGTGATGCAGTGCCAGCATTGAAATTCGGCGATACGGTAATACGCATGTCTTGAGTTTCATTTAAGAGATTTGCATGGCCAGTTAAGCGAACATTTCCTTGAGGACCTTTCATGTTGAGGTCCTTGATATTGGCAACGCCATTGGCGATTGTTCCTCTTGAGGTAATTCGGTCAAATGGGGTGCCTTGCGTCACGATTGGTTTCAATACGCCACCAATATCTAGTGTTGCAATTCTGGTTAAACCCTGGAAACTCAATACGCCTAAGAGTCTTCCAAGGCCTGGGTCAACTTGCAAGATCGTGCCCTTGACGATGTCTAGTGATAAATCGGCCTGTAATGTTTGCAGGTCATATTTATAAGGTGCATCGGCCCAGTTAAGTTGTCCAACCAATTTGCCGGAGCCGTCATCAATGGCCTTTGGAAAGCCTAGCTTAGATAAAAGCTTGCCTGCATTATCAATGTCTAAATCAAAATTTAGCTCAGTTCTGCCTGAATCAAGTTTCTTGCCTTGCTTAGGAAGTATCCAGCGGCCCGTAATTTTTACTTCAGCATCTTCAGTTTTTAAAGATAGTTTTTCAATCTTCCAGTCGTTCTTATCATTGTTGGCTAGCAACTCAATTTTTCCGTAAGGCTGCCCATTGAGTACGAATAAATCTGACTGAATATCTAGAGCTGGTATTTTTTGAATGCGTTGATTAATGCTCTTTGTAATGGTTTCACCAGAGCTTGAATTTTCAATCGTGAGTTTTTGTAAGCGGGCGGTGAGTTTGCCTTGAGGTAGGCCAGGTGTTGCTGAGCGCCATTGCACTAAACCAGTTGCTAGAGGTGAATTAATGCTGGCGTGCCATAAATCTTCATCATGTGTTGCTAGGATGCTGACATCTTTTAGATCTCTATCTGCAACTCGTAGGTTTTTGATGTACGCAGAGATTGCATTTAGTTGCAGTGCGGTCTTCTTCTGCGTTTGATTTTTTGCAGTTGATGTTGATTCTGGAAAATTTTTTGATAGCCAGTTTTGCCAAACACTTGTGTCTAGGTTTTCAAAAACAATTGTGCTGGTGATTCCTTTGCTAGGCACGTAGCCAGGAGTGTTAATGCCAATTCCTAGACGAAGATCTGATTTATCTTTAAAAACAAAATTCGCATCAATTAATTTGCTGATTTTTAACTGACCAACTGTTTCAGAGTTAGTTTCTTTGGTGTTATTAAGAGTCAATTTTCCAGTTAGACCCTCGCCCAATTTTTTATTAAATGGGGTTGGGAAGTTTGAACTCATGTCTTTAAGTTGCAACCCTAGATCTAGCTTGTATCCGCTAGAGGTGATACTTAGAGATCCATCGTAGGCAGCTAAGCCGTCTAGTTGTTGCTGAAGAGTTTTTACTTGCTCATCTGAATTAGTGTTCAGCACATCTATTAGTTGATTAATTTTTACTTGGCCATGAACTTTCATGCCGTTCGCATTTTTCCACGGGAGCTTGCTGCCGCTTTCAAAGGTAATGTTGCCGCCTAATAAGTTTGCTTTGAGATTTTTGCCTAATACATTGTCCTCAGAAAATAGTATCTCTCCATAAATTTCTTTGACCTCAATGGTTTTATTGATGGTGGCTTGGTTTTTGTCTAGGTAAACACTGCCTTGAATAGTAGTTTTTGCAGTATTCGCTAGAGGTAGTTCAATGTTAATTTTTAATTTGCCATTGCCAGTCAAGTTAATCTGTTCCGCTGTTTTTTGTAGCTTTAAGCCAGGCGGACTTTGTATGTAGTATTTGAGAAGATCTTCGCTTGATCCTGAAGCCTCGCCATTAATTTTTAGAACGGCATTTGTGCTGACTATGTTTGATATAGAGCCGTGAATGTCTTTTAAGTTAACGCTTTCAAAGACTGCGTGATTGAAATCCACTTGAAGTTGTGGGCCTTTGAAAGAAACAACACCGGTCACATTGGTGAAATCGGCCCATTGACCTTGTTTCTTGGGTTCATTCGGTGCTGGTGAGTACTGAACATTTTTGATTGGTAGGTGCAAGTCAAAGATGCCAGGATGTTTTGTGTCAAATGGAATGTGTTCAGGGTTGCCGCTGATATTTAGCGTACCGTTGCTAATGAGCCCAGATTTAAGAGCGCCTCTGACATATGCCCGAGCATCTTTAGACATGCCCAATGGAAAGTAACGCGTGATTTTATTGACTTCTGCGCGGTCGATATTTCCTTTGATGCTCAGAAACTCAGGCGCTTTTTTTGTTGAGGGCCTATATTCAGCATCAAAATTCACCGATGCATCTGAATTTTCTAGACGCATATTTTTTGCTACGTACTTGAAAGATTCCTGGTTTTTTGTCCACTCGATGAGTCCATCAGCTCTGACTAGGTCTAAATGATCATTTTCTAGAATGCCAGGTAGTACAAATGATGTGTTTTTTCCGGCAATACTTACTTCGCCGCCAAGCTCGGTGGCGTATATTTTTCCATTTAAATTTGAAACAGCTAGAAAATCTTTTTTCTCAGGCTTTAAATAAAGTTTAGAGAATTTGAATGCTAGTTTGTAATGTGACTTATTGAATCCAGGCAACGAGATATCAAAAGGTAACTGGCTTGTGTCTGCATTCCAGCTCGCATCTAAATCCTCTAGTTGTCCTTCTGGTTGGTAATTTTTAATAAAAGTACTGATATCTTTGGGGAGTGGAAATTGTCCAGCCAATTGCTCTACAAGAGCCAAGTCAATTTCTGAGGCTTTGATCCCAGCATATTTAATTGAATCGATATCGTTTGCTTTTTCCCAATAGACGCTAATGTCATTGAGCTCAGTTGCTTTAGATGTTTTATCGATTTGCCATTTAAGTGAGGTGGCGCTCAGAGACATTTTTTTGCCCTGAGTATCTTGCTCAATTTCACTGTTGATGCTGTAAATTTTTAATGGTTTAGCAATTCGATTCCATTCAAAATGTAACTGACTCGCTTGTATGGTTGTTTTGCCGCCATCGAGTGATCCGCTGTCTAGGTAAACATAACCTTCGCTACTAAATTTACCGTCTAAAATCTTTACTGGACTATCAAATAGTTGATTGATTTTTTGGAGGTTGACGTCGCTAATCTGCCAATCTACTCGACCATTCCAGTCTTGCCAATTGCCTGCATTTCCTAAAACATTGTGGCGAAACTTTGCCGTGATTTTTGCTAAATCTTTATTCCACGGAGTTTTTGTTGCTAGCTCCAAGCGGTGTTTATACCAAGTGTTGTTGAGAATCAGTGATTGAATGTCGATTTGATATTCCGCACTTTGGTGGAGTTGATCGAGCCAAATAATTTTTGCGTCATTAATATTGAGGCTATCTTGCTCAAACAGCCAGTTTGCTGATTTGTACCCAGCAGATTTTTTATCTAACTTAATGCCGCCAATATCCCAGTTGCCGTCTTGGCTTCGGTGCGCATAGATAGTTGCGTCATTAAAGTTGAGATCATGGAAATGCGGCTGCAAAGTCCAAATACTCTCCCAAGAAACGTTACCCGTTAGCTCGGGGATGGTTAGGCGAGGCTTAGAACTTTTCTCTGTGCTGTCATATATGGCAATGTTTTTAATTTTGAATGATGGCCAAAGAAAGTTCCAGTCTGTTTTAATTTCCTCAATCTTTAACTGAGCGCCAATATTTTGACTAACGAGTTGCTCAAAGGTGGCTTTATGACTTTCAACTTGAGGCCATAAAAAAAATCTAACGATGATGTGTACTGCGATAAACAATATGCCAATAATCAGGCTGACATATTTAAGCCTTTTTTTCCACGCAAGTATCTGGTTCGCGTCCAATGAATGTTCGCGAACCTTTTTTAAGGTAGTAGAAAGACTTAACCAAGACATTTTCGTAATTATGCTGTAGCCGAGAAGGTATTGATAGCGATAACATGATACCTATGACGATTAATCATTCCCGACTTTCTGTACTTGTCAAAAATTCGGCTTATGCAAGCCGTTGGTTGAGTGCTCAACCTCAATGGGTAGAGGGTTTGGTGGAGAGGGTAAATACCCCTATTAACCCCCTTGTTATAGAAAAGATTCTGGATCCTGTTTATCAAGTTCTTAGTCAAGAAACTCCTAATTTAGATGTTTTGGGTGCCCAATTAAGACTTTCAAGGCAGAAACTGATGTTGTTGTTGGCCTTGAGGGATTTGAGTGGCCTTGCGGATGTTTCAGAGGTAACTGAGGCCATGAGTTGCTTTGCAGAAAAATCAATTGCAATTGGCTTGAGTGCTTTGCGTAAAGATATGTACCCTATGGTGGGCGAACCCCAGTCTAAAAATGGACAGTATTTACCGCTGATTGTTGTTGGTATGGGTAAGTTAGGTGGGAAAGAGTTGAACGTCTCTTCTGATATTGATTTGGTTTTCTTGTATGAAGAGGAGGGTGATACTCGAGGAGGTGTAAAAAGTATTTCTCACCATGAGTGGTATTCCCGCTTAGGTAAGAAGCTGATTGCTCTCATGAGTGAGCTTAAGTCTGAGGGGTTTGTTTTTAGAGTTGATATGCGATTACGACCCAATGGTGATTCTGGGCCATTGGTATGCAGTCTTGGAATGCTAGAGGAATATTTTAGTGTTCAGGGTCGTGAGTGGGAGCGTTATGCATGGATCAAGGGTCGGATGATTTATCCGACAGAGTCTGATCCAGTTTATGCGGCCTCACTCAAGGGGCTACAGGATTTGGTGAGGCCATTTGTATACAGACGTTATCTAGATTTTGGGGTGATCGCGGCGATTAGGGAGTTGCACGCGCAAATACAGCAAGAGGCAGAAAAAAGAAGTATTGCTCATCCTGAGAGAGCTGCAGATATTAAGCTAGGTCGTGGGGGTATCAGAGAGATTGAGTTCATGGCGCAAATGTTTCAGTTGGTGCGTGGTGGGCAAGATCCAGGCTTAAGAATTAAGCCAACCTTGGAGGTGTTAAGAGCGGTTCATGAGAGAAATTACATCAGTGAATCTGATCTTCAGCAATTAACGGATGCATACCTTTATTTAAGGAAGCTAGAACATCGTTTGCAGTATTGGGAAGATGCTCAAACACATCATTTGCCAGGTGACGATGCATCACAAGAAAGAATTGCAAAGTCCATGGGGCATGAGACCTTGGATGAATTTAGGAAAGTACTATCTTCACATCGCGCCAATGTGGCTAATTTATTTGAGAATGCGTTTGTATTAAGGCAGCAAGGTTCGGAGCCTGAGTCAGGCGATGAGACTTTGGCTATTTGGTCGCCATCACCTGACCATGTTGAGTTATCTGAAAGGTGGGCTGCCTGGATAGGTAGTGCGCGCCAAAGATCGTTATCTTATACGGCGCGCAGAAGATTTATCCAGTTGATGGCTCAATCTGCAGAACATGTGCGTTTACAGCGCTGGTCATTGGATCAGGCGGATCGTGTGATGGTGCGCATGATGAATCTATTAGATTCAATCTCTAGGCGAGCGTCCTATCTAGCGCTATTGGTTGAGTATCCAAATATTTTGGGTAGATTGATTGATTTAATGGCTGCATCAAAATGGGGTGCTGACTATCTCATTAAACACCCGCATTTATTAGATGACCTATTAAATGGTTCTGGGCAATATTCGCCAGAGGATCATCCAAATGTTTACTGGACAAAGCTACGTTCTCAAATAAATGTTTTATTAGACGATGCTGCAGAGCATGGTGATCAAGCTGAGTTGGCGATGGATATCCTTAGGCAAGCTCATCACACGGAAACATTTTTAACCTTGTTGGCTGAGTTGGGTATTGGTAGAGATAAACCTTTACCAGTTGAGAAGGTGAGTGATCGTTTGTCTGCTTTGGCAGGCTTAATATTGGGTGTGACTCTAGAGAGGGTTTGGCCAATCGTTGCAAACAAGTATGGTTTGAATCCTAATACCCCACCAGCTTTTGCGGTGATCGCGTACGGCAAACTTGGTGGGAAAGAATTGGGGTATGCATCTGATTTAGACATTGTCTTTTTATACGATGCCCCTGATTCTGATCAAGGTGCTTCTGAACGGTATGCCATGTTTGCCAGAAGATTGATTGCATGGCTGACAGCGTCAACCTCTGCAGGAGTTCTTTTTGAGATCGATACACGTTTAAGGCCGAATGGTGCAGCAGGTTTGTTGGTGACAAGCATTGATGCCTTTAAGAGATATCAATTACGAGAGGGGGATAACTCCGCATGGCTTTGGGAGCACCAGGCATTAACACGCGCACGTTTTTGTGCGGGTGATGCGAGGATTGGACAAAAGTTTGAGGAGATCCGCTCAGAGGTACTTGCGCAACCTAGAGATGAACAACTTTTAAAGCAAGAAATTCTCTCGATGCGAAAAAAAGTAAGTGATGGTCATCCGAATGATTCCGGCATGTTTGATATCAAACATGATGCTGGGGGTATGGTTGATATTGAATTCATCGTTCAATATTTGGTGCTGCGTTTTAGTGCCCAGCATCGTAAGTTGCTAGGTAATTGGGGAAACATTACTTTGTTGGGATATGCAGCAGAAGAGCGGTTAATTCCTGAGGATTTGGCTAACTCTGTGGCCAATGCATACCGACTTTATCGTGAGTATCAGCATCGAATTCGTTTGGATGGGGCGGATAAAACTCGCATACATCCAGATGCCATGGATTCATCTTTACAGAACGCTAGGATGGCTGTAACGACACTATGGCAACAAGTTTTATTGACCTAGTAACTCTCTGGCGTGACGTCTGGTTGTGTCAGTGATTTCTGTGCCGCCTAGCATGCGTGCAATTTCCTCAACGCGCTCTTGTCGATTAAGACCTGTAATGCTAGAGGTGGTGGAGTTGTCGGAACTTTGTTTTTCTACTTTCCAATGTTGATGACCTTGTGCAGCAACTTGCGCTAAATGAGTAACGCATAAGACTTGGTGTGCTTGACCTAGTTCTTTGAGGCGTTTGCCAACAGTTTCAGCAACAGCGCCACCAATACCAGAATCGACCTCATCAAAAATCAATGTTGGTATTTGGCTAGCCTCGGAAGTGATCACGCTAATCGCTAGACTGATGCGTGCTAGTTCACCTCCTGAAGCTACTTTTGATAATGGTTTTGGGGAGACGCCTGGGTGACCTGCAACTAAAAATTCAATATTTTCTAGACCGTAAGCATTTCCTTCGGCCAATGGCTCAATGCCAATCACAAATTGGCCACCTGCCATAGATAAATCTTGCATCGCTTCAGTGACCAGCTTTTCTAATACTTTCGCAGCTTTATTTCTGCTTAGGCTTAATGACTTGGCTGCTTTGTTGTATTCGGCTTGTGTTGCTTGAAGGTTTTTTTCAAGGGCTGCCAAATCTTGTGAATCTTTAATGGCATTCACCTTCTCTTTGATATCAATCCAAATAGTGGGAAGATTTTCCGGTGTTACTTTGAATTTCTTGGCCGCGCTATGTAAAGCTTTTAGGCGCTCTTCAACTTCAGCAAGTCTTTCTGGATCAACATCAATTTTTTGTAAATAGCGGTTAAGGCTATGTGTTGCTTCGCTAATTTGTATTTGTGCAGATTCTAGAGAAATTTTTGCGTCTTCAAGGTGGCTATCAAGTTTTGCTAAGTCTTCGATTTCTGTAAAAGCTTTTCCCAAAAGCTCTTCGGCGTTACCTTCTTGCTCACTGAGCATTGCTAGAGCATTTTGTGATCCTTCAATTAACTTAGCAGCATTCGCTAGGCGCGAATATTCAACATCAATTTCAGCCCATTCGCCTGCTTTGGGCGCCAATAGATCTAGTTCTTCTAGCTGCCAAGAAAGACGTTCTTGTTCTTTTTGTAAGCTCTCACCAGCACTTTTCGCAAGTTCCAATTGTTTTTTTGCGGCTTGCCATTGCTGATAGAGGCCTTTGACGGTTAGAACTTGTTCTTGAAGTTGAGCTTGATGATCAAGAAGATCTCGTTGAGCTCCAGTTTTGAGTAGTAATTGATGGGCATGTTGGCCATGAATATCAACCAAATAATTGCCCAACTCTTTTGTTTGATTAAGAGTAGCTATGCCACCATTGATGAAGGCACGACTACGACCGGATGCGTCAATAATTCTCTTGAGAATTAAGGTTGCGCCATCGTCTTCTAAATTGAAGCCTTGTTCATCTAGCCAATTTGAAATCAATTCTTTTAATGAGCCATCTAAAGAAAAAAGTGCTGATATTTCAGCTTTACTCTTTCCTTCTCGAATTTGGCTGGGGTCTGCTCGTTCACCTAGAACTAGTGAGAGTGCATCTAATAGGATGGATTTGCCCGCACCAGTTTCACCAGTTAAGACGGTGAAACCGTGGTCTAAATCTAAATCAAGTTCGTCAACAATGACGAAGTCACGAATATTTAGGCTGCGCAGCATATTTAAAACGAGGATGGATATTCGTTCCAGTGAAGCTTTTGTCGAAGCGCTTTGTAATCGCTATGATCAACTGGATGAAGAAGCGTAACTGTTTTATTAGAGCGACAAATTTTGATTTGGTCGCCAATTTGAAGTTGAGTTAAAGACTGCATGTCAAAGTTAACACTGACATCCTTTCCGCCAATTAGCTCTATAACAATCGTTGCATCGTTAGGTAGAACAATGGGTCGATTTGATAGTGCATGTGGTGCAATTGGAGCCAATACCACTCCAGCTACTGAAGGATGGAGAATTGGACCGCCTGCAGACATCGAATAAGCAGTGGAGCCTGTTGGTGTTGCCACAATCAATCCATCCGAGCGTTGGTTGTACATGAATTGATTGTTGACGTGAACTGTTAGTTCAAGCATTCCAGAAATGCCTGAACGGTTAACCACCACATCATTAAGAGCCAATCCTGAGCCAATGACCTGGTTGTTACGTAAAACTTCTGCTTCTAATAAATATCTGACGTCAGATTCAAAATGACCTTTGATCATTTCAGTTAAAACCAATTCAACATCTTGAAGTGGTATGTCTGTCATGTAGCCCAAGGTGCCCATATTGATACCAATTAATGGCACATTTTGACCTGCTATCTGCCGGGCAATGCCAAGCATTGTTCCATCACCACCCAAAACAACCACTAGATCGATGTTTGCATGGAAATCACTGGAGGGAATACTCGGAATTTGAGAAATCGTGGTGTTGGAGGCGGTCTCTGCCTCTAAAAAAACCTCGCAACCTAGATTTTTTAGGATATTTGCAAGGTTTAAAAGCATGTGCGCGAAGCCTTCGGCTTGGTATTTGCCTACCAAGGCGATTTTTTTAAAATGCTTTGTTGATTTTGTCTTAAGATTTGACATGTTGTTGATTAAACCATAGCCCTAATAGCCCTACAATTAATAAATAATGGATGAACGTTCAAAAAGCCTCTTAAAAACTCTAATTGAGCACTACATTGCCGACGGACAACCTGTTGGTTCAAGGGCTTTATCAAAGTTTTCCGGACTTGATTTATCAGCTGCGACTATTCGTAACGTTATGGCCGATCTTGAGGATATGGGGTTTGTGGCCAGTCCACACACTTCGGCAGGGCGCATTCCAACCCCTAAAGGTTATCGGCTATTCGTAGATACCATGCTCACCGTGCAGCCGATTGAGGAGGTGGTGGCGCACGAGGCTCAAGATGCTATTCAGGCAGATGCTCCGCAACGTGTTGTCACTGCTGCTGCCCAAGTTTTATCTAATTTATCCAATTTTGCAGGGATTGTTTTAACCCCGAGACGTTCTGAAGTATTTAAGCAAATTGAATTTTTGCGTTTATCAGAAAAGAGAGTTTTACTGATATTGGTTACTCCGGATGGTGACGTGCAAAACAGAATCATTTTGACTGAGCGTGATTACAGCTCCTCTGAGTTGGTGGAGGCAAGTAACTATTTGAATAGTCAATTTGCTGGACTAAGTTTCTATGCCGTTAAAGAACGTTTAATGCAAGAGCTAGAAGGTTTGCGTTCAGGGATTGCCTCGTTGATGGAGGCAGCGTTAAAAGCCAGTTCTGAAAATATGACTGCTGATTCTGGGGTGGTGATTTCTGGTGAAAGACGTTTATTGAATGTCGGGGATTTATCTTCTGATATGCATAAGCTAAAGCAACTCTTTGGAATGTTTGAAGAGAAAACCAGTTTGTTGCAATTATTAGACGTGTCTTCACAGGCAGACGGTGTGCAAGTATTTATTGGTGGTGAGAGTGCGCTGGTTCCAATGGATGATATGGCCGTGATTACAGCTCCATACAGCGTTGATGGTCTAGTGGTGGGGACCTTGGGTGTGATCGGTCCAACTCGTATGGCATATGAGCGCGTCATACCAATTGTTGATATCACGGCTAAACTACTTTCTAGTGCTTTAAGTAGCGGTATTCATAATAAGTGAAGGATTTTTAATGGCTATAGCTCGTCAAGCTTTGCGCACAGCAGTTCTGTTAGTTAACTTGGGAACTCCTGATGCCCCAACAGCTGCAGCAGTAAAACCATACTTAAAGCAATTCTTGTCAGATCCACGGGTTGTCGAAATCCCAAAGGTAATTTGGTGGTGCATTCTTAATTTAATTATTTTGCCGATTCGCTCTGGTGCATCAGCTAAAAAATATGCCAGCATTTGGTTAAATGGACCTGATAGTGGTTCACCTTTATTGGTCTACTCTAAAAAGCAAGCTCAAGCTTTAGAGCAAAAATTCTTGGCTCAAGGCAAAGATGTGCTGGTGGATCTCGCAATGCGCTATGGGAACCCAAGTTTGGAGTCGACACTTAATCGTTTGCAAAAAGCTGGGATGGAGAGATTGTTGGTATTACCCTTGTACCCGCAATACTCTGCAACTACTACTGCTTCAACCTTTGATGAAATTTTTAGAATTATTAGCCAATGGCGCAATCAACCAGAGTTGAGATTGGTTAAGCATTATCACGATCATCCTGAGTACATTAATGCGCTCAAAGAACAGGTGGAGTCATATTGGCAAATCAATGGGCGCCCTGATTTTGCAGGTGGTGACAAATTATTATTTTCTTTTCATGGTGTGCCTAAGCGCACTCTCGATAAAGGTGACCCATACCACTGTGAATGTCACAAAACAGGTCGCTTATTGCGTGAAGCATTGGGCTTGAGTCCAGATCAAGCCATGGTGACCTTTCAATCACGTTTTGGTAAAGCAGAATGGCTAAAGCCATACACGGCACCAACAGTTAAATCTCTAGGTGAAAATAAAACAAAGCGCTTAGATATCTTTTGCCCAGGATTTCCTGCTGATTGCTTGGAAACTCTTGAGGAAATCGCAATGGAAGTTCGTGATGACTTTTTGACAGCTGGTGGTGGTGAATATCACTATATTTCTTGTTTAAATACCAGCTCTGCTTGGATATCTGGTTTGGCGGAAATTGCTGCTGATCATCTAGCTGGATGGCCTCAATTGCCTGAGTCGCCAGAAGCATTAGCGTTAAGTATTCAGCGAGCTACGGAATTAGCTGCAAAAAAATAATTCAAACAAGGGCTTGAAACCCCTTGTTTTGTCCTTATATGAGCACTTATTGAACAAATAAGTGACTTATGACCCAAGATAATAATCAAGAAAAAACTCAAGAAATCAATGAGTTAGATAAATCTGTAGAGCAGGCATCCGCAGATCCTGCGCCAGAATCAGCGGCACCACTTACCCCAGAGGAAAAAATTGCTGCTCTAGAGGCTCAAATCCAGGAGCACCAAGACCAGTTTTTGCGTGCCAAGGCAGAAGTTGAAAATGCACGCAGACGTTCAATGGAGGAAGTGGCAAAAGCTCATAAATTTGCGATTGAGGGTTTTGCAGAGAACTTATTACCAGTGTTGGACAGTCTAAATGCTGCTTTGACTGATGGTGGTGCCGACTCGGCCAAAATGAAAGAGGGTATTGAACTAACTCTCAAGCAATTAATTTCTGCTCTTGAAAAAGGGCGCGTGATTGAAATTAATCCGATTGGCGAAAAGTTCGACCCGCATCGTCACCAGGCTATCGCTATGGTTCCCCATGAGCAAGAAGCGAATACCGTGGTGACAGTATTACAAAAAGGTTATTTGATTGCAGATCGCGTTTTGAGGCCTGCATTAGTAACGGTTAGTCAGCCTAAGTAAGTGGGCTTGAAATAACCGAATAAATCCCCAAATTAAAGATATAAACAATTATTAGGAGTTAAGCATGGCAAAGATTATTGGTATTGACTTAGGTACAACAAACTCATGTGTATCCGTTTTAGAGGGTAATACGCCCAAAGTAATTGAGAACGCAGAGGGTGCGCGTACAACCCCATCCATCATCGCTTATATGGAGGATGGTGAAATTTTGGTGGGTGCACCAGCTAAGCGCCAATCAGTTACTAACCCACGTAACACTTTGTACGCTGTAAAGCGTTTGATCGGTCGTAAATTCGAAGAAAAAGAAGTTCAAAAAGATATCGATTTGATGCCTTACACAATTGCAAAAGCCGACAACGGTGATGCATGGGTTGAGGTGCGTGGTAAAAAAATGGCTCCTCCACAAATTTCCGCAGAAGTTCTTCGCAAAATGAAGAAAACTGCTGAAGACTATTTGGGTGAGGAAGTGACAGAGGCTGTTATTACTGTTCCTGCCTACTTCAACGATAGTCAACGTCAAGCAACTAAAGATGCGGGCCGTATTGCTGGTTTGGACGTTAAGCGCATCATCAACGAACCAACTGCCGCTGCTTTGGCGTTTGGTTTGGATAAACAAGAAAAAGGCGATCGCAAGATTGCTGTGTATGACTTGGGTGGTGGTACTTTTGACGTATCAATTATTGAAATTGCTGATGTTGATGGTGAAAAACAATTTGAAGTGTTGTCAACCAATGGTGACACATTCTTAGGTGGTGAAGACTTTGACCAGCGCATCATTGATTACATCATTGATGAGTTCAAAAAAGAGCAAGGTGTTGATCTTTCAAAAGATGTCTTAGCACTACAACGTCTAAAAGAGGCTGCTGAAAAGGCAAAGATTGAGTTGTCATCAAGCCAACAGTCAGATATCAATTTGCCATACATCACAGCTGATGCATCAGGTCCTAAGCACTTGAACATCAAGATGACTCGTGCAAAGTTAGAGTCATTGGTGGATGACTTGATTAGTCGCACAATTGATCCATGCCGTACAGCTATTAAAGATGCTGGCGTGTCTGTTGGTGACATTCATGATGTTATTTTGGTTGGCGGTATGACTCGTATGCCTAAAGTGCAAGAAAAGGTAAAAGAGTTCTTTGGTCAAGAGCCACGTAAAGATGTGAATCCTGACGAAGCGGTGGCTGTTGGTGCGGCTATTCAAGGCGCAGTGTTATCTGGTGATCGTACAGACGTATTGTTGTTAGACGTTACACCTTTGTCATTGGGTATTGAGACATTGGGTGGCGTGATGACGAAGATGATTACTAAGAACACCACTATTCCAACCAAACACGCTCAAGTTTTCTCAACAGCAGAAGATAATCAGCCTGCAGTAACCATCAAGGTTTATCAGGGTGAGCGCGAAATGGCTGCTGCTAATAAGGTGTTGGGTGAGTTTAATTTGGAAGGTATTACTCCAGCAGCTCGTGGCACACCTCAAATTGAAGTTTCATTTGATATTGATGCGAACGGTATTTTGCACGTAGGTGCAAAAGACAAAGCAACTGGTAAAGAAAACAAAATCACTATTAAAGCTAACTCAGGTTTATCTGAGGAAGAGATTCAGCGCATGGTGAAAGATGCGGAAGTGAATGCTGAGGAAGATCGTAAGTTGCGTGAGTTAGTTGATGCACGTAATACAGGCGAAGCTTTATGCCATTCAACTAAGAAGGCCTTAGAAGAGCACGGCGCCTCTCTAGAAGCTGGCGAAAAAGAAAAAATCGAAGCGGCTATTAAAGATTTAGAAGAAGCCACAAAAGGCACAGATAAAGAAGTGATTGCTGCTAAGACTGAAGAGTTGGGTAAAGTTAGTCAAAAATTAGGCGAAAAAGTTTATGCTGCGATGGCTGAAAAAAATCAAGCAGCACAAGCTGGCGGCGATAATGCTAAGCCTAAAGACGACAATGTCGTTGATGCGGATTTCAAGGAAGTAAACGACAAGAAGTAAGGAATAGTTTTGGCTAACAAGCGCGACTTTTATGACATTCTGGGGGTAGCTCGGAATGCCACTGACGATGAGATTAAAAAAGCTTATCGGAAGTTGGCAATGAAATACCACCCAGACCGAAACCCTGATAGCAAAGAGGCTGAAGGTAAATTCAAAGAAGCCAAAGAGGCTTATGAGATGCTATCTGATCCTCAGAAGCGTGCTGCCTATGATCAATATGGTCATGCCGGAGTTGATCCTAATATGGGTGGTTTTGGTGGTGGCGGTCAAGGTTTTGGTGGTTTTTCTGATGCTTTTGGCGACATCTTCGGAGATATTTTCGGTGGTGGTGGCGCTCGCGGTGGCCGTGGTGGTCCACAGGTTTATCGTGGCGCTGATTTGCGTTACAGCATGGAAATCACACTGGAAGAAGCTGCCCACGGTCATGAAACGCAAATTCGTGTACCTAGTTGGTCTAACTGCGATAGTTGTGGTGGAGATGGTGCAGAGTCTGGTTCCAAAGTTGAAACTTGCACAACTTGTCATGGTGCTGGTCAGGTTAGAGTTGCACAGGGCTTTTTCTCGATGCAGCAGACTTGTCCGCGATGCAGCGGATCTGGCAAATATATTCCTAAGCCTTGCAAAAAATGTCATGGCGCCGGAAAAATTAAGTCTCAGAAAACGCTAGAAGTGAAAATTCCTGCCGGTATTGATGATGGCATGAGAATTCGTTCTTCTGGTAACGGTGAGCCTGGCGTGAATGGCGGGCCGAGTGGCGATTTGTATGTAGAAGTTCATATCAAAGAGCATCCAGTATTCCAGCGTGAAGGTGAAGACTTGCATTGCGAAATGCCGATTTCATTCATTGATGCTGCTTTAGGTGGTGAGATTGAGGTTCCGACTTTATCTGGCAAAGCGAGCTTTGATGTTCCAGAGGGAACCCAAAGTGGCAGAGTATTCAGATTGAGATCAAAAGGGATTAAGAGTTTAAGAACTGCTTTGCCTGGTGACTTATATATTCATGTCCAGGTTGAGACGCCCGTAAAGCTGAATGAATCTCAAAAAGATCTTTTAAGAAAGTTTGATGAGAGTCTTAAGTCAGGTGGTGCTAAGCATAGCCCTCAGCAAAAAGGCTGGTTAGATCGAGTAAAAGATTTCTTTAATTAATTTTTACTCAATTATTAAGATTTAAAGCAATGTTCAGGACCGGGAAATTTCCCGGTTTTGACTTCTTGAACGTAGCTCTTAAAAGCAGCCTCAATAGACTCTTGTCCTAATAAAAAGTTTTTAACAAACTTAGGACTTCTCCCTGGAAAAGCTCCTAGCATGTCATGCATGACCAACACTTGACCAGAACAATCTGGACCTGCGCCAATGCCAATAGTTGGCAATTTGATTGATGTGGTCACTCTTTTGCCAAGCTCTGAAGGAATTGCTTCCAATACCAGAAGTTGTGCACCAGCTTTTTCCAGCGCTTGTGCATCTTTGACTAAAAGATCAGCAGCTTCAGTAGATTTACCTTGTACTTTGAAGCCACCCAGAGTGTGAACTGATTGAGGTAGTAGGCCTAAGTGCGCACAAACTGGGACGCTTCTCTCGACTAAGAATCGCACAGTTTCAGCAAGCCATGAACCACCTTCTAGTTTGACCATATGGGCGCCTGCTCTCATCAGTGAGGCAGCATTTTCCATAGCTTGTTCAGGCGTTGAGTATGTTCCGAATGGCATATCAGCGATTAGAAAAGCTGATTGGTTACCTTTGGCAGCACAACTAACGTGATACACCATTTGTTCAATCGTGACTGGAATGGTGCTCGTTTGCCCTTGGATGATGTTGCCTAATGAGTCACCAACCAAAATTACATCAATGCCAGATTGATCCATCAAGCTGGCAAAACTAGCATCGTATGCTGTTAGAACTGCAATCTTTTCGCCTGCTTCACGCATTGCTTGAAGTTTTGAAATAGTGATTGGCGCTCGATTGGCAGCAGCTTCTTGTAGGTAACTCATAATTTTTTGCAGTCTTTAAATATGTTGACTAGGGCAGTTGCAGCCTTTGACCTTTTCAATACGTTGGTGTTCAACATTAGGAATGTATTTCGTTAATTTACCAAATCCTGGTAAATCAATATCTGGAGCGATTTCTAGGAGTGGGAGCAACACGAATGATCTCTCAACCATGCGTGGATGGGGAATGGTTAACCGATCATTGTGAATAGAAACATTATCGTATGCCAATACATCTAGATCTATGGTTCTTGGTGCATTGATATAGGGTCTCTCACGACCAAAAGTATTTTCTACTTTTTGGCAAATCGCCAATAAATCTTCTGGAGCTAATTGGGTCTCAAGTGAGATCACAGCGTTGATGAAGTCAGGGCCTTCTGCATCTACTGGAGCACTTTGGTACATGCAACTGCGTGTGAGTACCCTTAGCTCAGGATTTTGAGCTAAACATACTATGGCATCTTTGATGAGTTGTTTCGTATCACCAATATTGCCACCAAGACCAATGAAGGCCAGTGCCATGAAACTCCCTTTTCAATATAACTGTACTTTATCTTTTTTTTAATTATTTTGCTCGGTAGGGCTAGATTTTGCCACGCGTGAGCGATTTCTTCTGCGACGCTTTTTGGTGGGATTATTTGTTGCTTCTTGGCTTTGTGATTTGGCAACTAACATGAGGTCTGCTCTTAGATGTTCATCGCCTTGCCAAAAGTCAGTCCACCATTGGCCAATTTCCGCATCAGCTTGTCCAGTTTCGCAGCGCAACAAAAGAAAATCGTAACCAGCTTTGAATTTTGGACTTTCAATGAGGCGATATGGATAGCGACCAACTCTTTTTTCTAGACGGGGTTGCATTGCCCAAATTTCACGCATGTCTGCTTCGTGACGGCGCTGCATGCCCAAGAAAGCTTTTTGTTGATTGAATATGTCATCAATCGCAGCGTGAAGTGCTGGAATGCTTGGCATCCCATTGTTTTCGAAATTAGCCCAAGCCTCTTGAACGTCATGCCAAAGTAATGTAGCAAACAAGAATCCGCCTGATACAGGTTTACCAGCTTTGATTCGAGCGTCAGTATTTTGCAGTGATTTTTTGACAAATAGTGTGCGATCTTCATCTGACAAAATCGCTTCAATCAGGGGAAGAATTTTGTGATGCAGGCCAACTTTTTGCAAACCTTCGATTGAAGCCCATGCGTGCCCTGACATTAGTAATTTTAGAATTTCGTCAAACAACCTTGAGCTTGGCACATCCTGAATTAAATCACCCAAGCCTTCAATAGGTTTAAGGGTATTTTCTTCAATTAAAAAACCTGTTTTTGCTGCAAAACGAATCGCTCTTAGCATCCTCACGGGATCTTCTCTATAGCGTTGGCTAGGCTCACCAATCATTCGAATAATCTTTGCCTGAATATCTTGCATACCTGAGTGGTAGTCCAAAACTGTTTCGGTTTGAGGATCGTAGTACATGGCATTAATCGAGAAGTCCCTACGGGTGGCGTCCTCTGCTTGACTACCCCAAACATTGTCACGCAGGATGCGACCGTTTGCTGCCACATGGGCGTCATCTGCTTGCACGTGTGCTCTGAAGGTTGATACTTCAATTATTTCTGGTCGCTCTTTGCCATAAAAGGTCACATGAACAATTTGAAAACGTCTGCCAATTAATCTTGAGCGACGAAAAAGTTTTTGTACTTGCTCTGGTGTGGCGTTGGTCGCCACATCAAAATCTTTCGGGGCGATTCCAAGAAGTAAATCTCTGACTGCGCCACCTACGATGTATGCCTCATAACCCGCTTCTTGCAATACATGGGTAACTTTGACAGCATTTTTTGACAGTAATTCAGGGTTAATGTGGTGTGAACGCTTGATGATTTTTTTAGGGCTCAATGTGTGCCCATGCTTCAAACCTTTTTGCTTAGGAGATTTGCTAAGGATTCTGTCTATAAAACGACGAATCATGCGAATAACTCCAAAATTGGCCAACTATTTTCTATCGCTTTAGCGCGCAGAGATTGATCTGGGTTGGTAGGTATTGGTTGGGTTACTTTTTCCATCAGTGGTAAATCGTTAATGGAGTCTGAGTAGAAGTAACTTTTTTCTAGGGACGACCAAGATAATTTTTCTGAAGATAACCAGCTTTCAACTCTAGTTACTTTCCCTTCTCTAAAGTTTGGAGTGCCTGCAACTTTCCCTGAAAAATTACCAGTGGCGGGGTCTCCCAATACTTCTGGTTCCGTAGCTATTAGATGTTTGATGCCAAATGCTTGAACGATGGGGCGAGTGACAAAGCTGTTGGTAGCTGTCACAACGCAGCAAAGATCACCTTGATCCTGATGTTTTTTGACTAAATCAAAAGCGCTTGAGCGAAGGTTTGGGTTGATTACTTCGTGCATAAACTGTGCATGCCACTCATTCAGTTGTGCACGTGAGTGTTCTGAGAGCGGTTTTAGGGCAAAAGCTAAAAAAGCATAAATATCTAGGCGACCTGCTTTGTAGTCTGCGTAAAAGCGTTCATTTTCACTCGCATAGTGGTTGGCATCTACAACACCAATTTTGACTAAAAAGCGTCCCCACTCATGATCGCTATCAATGGGTAGTAGGGTGTGGTCTAAATCGAATAAGGCAAGTTGTGTCATTGCTTGTCATTATGCTCAATTTTTTTGAGCAAGCATTTCTTTTACTAATGGAAGAGTGATGGCTCTTTTGGTTTCTAGTGAATAAGCATCAAGGGCTTCTAGCAAAGACATGAGGCTTGGCATGTCTCTATGGAAGTGTCTTAGTAGCCAAGGAGCCACTTCTGTCGATAAATTTAAACCTCTGGCAAGAGCTGCCTGTTGAAGAGCTTGAAGCTTCTCACCATCAGATAGCGCATGCATCTGAAACACAAGCCCCCAGGCTAAGCGAGTTCGGAGGTCTTCTCTTAACTGTAAATTGGCAGGCGGTAATAGACTGGCTGTAACTAATGATTGTTTGGAAGATTCTTTAATCAGATTGTGCAATCTAAATAGGGCGCCTTGCGAGAACTCATCTAAATGATCAATGTCATCAACGCAAAGAATGACTGGAGATGTTGAGTTCTCTTCAATCGCTTTGCCAGCTTTGCGCCAGTCGTCAGGGCTGCTGTCTTGATTGAGCATGAATGCATCAATACCTAGCTCAACTCCTTTGAGATACATCGCTTGAAGTATGTGTGTTCTGCCTGAACCACTAATTCCCCATGCATGAATCATTCGCATATCAACTCTCAGTGGGTCGGTGGAGCTGTCAGCTTGCAACCAAGAGTCTTGAAGACTTTTAAGAATGGTACTTAGATTTTCATTGCCTGTAGAAATGAAATTATCTAAGCTAGGCTTAGGAGTATGGCCTAGATCAAGAGCAATTTGGCGGGGTAAAGATGGTAGGTTTGTCACAGTTGATCGCTATTTTTTATACCAAGCGCTATCTTGGTAGGCTTGCATCGCATGCTTACAAAGTACCAGAATAATTGCACTCATTGGCAGCGCTAACAAAATGCCAAAAAATCCAAACCAACTGCCAAATAAAATCAAAGCAAACACAACCAATACTGGGTGCAAGCCAATTTTTTCGCCCACCAATTTGGGTGTCAAAATGAAGCTCTCAAGCGCTTGACCCGTTATATAAAGAGCTAATACTGCTAAAAGGCTTACCCCTGTTTCTGCCTGCAGTAATGCTGAAAGTAGCGCAAGTATCAGAGCGGCGCCATAACCAATGTATGGAATAAAAATTGCAATACCAGTGAATAAACCTAAGGCAAGAGCGCCCGTCACTCCGAGTACATATAGTCCTACAGAGTAATAAATAGAAAGTACGATGATGACCAACAACTGGCCTCTTAGGTATTGCGATAGCAGTTGATCAATTTCTACAAAAATTTGTTTTACAAGAGGTAACCAACGAGGAGGAATCAGAGGGTTTAATTTTCTAAAGAAGTCATCCCATTGGCTAATCAGATAAAACACGATGAAAATTATTAGTACCAAGCCAAATAAGCTGCCGATAATGCTTTGACCTGAGCTTAGGATCGTCGATAGGCTCGAGCTGACAATAGCATCTGCATTGTTAGAAAGTTGCTCGCTAATGCGACTTTGGATGATTTCTTGAATTTTTTTAAGATCAAAGTTAATCGCCAAGTTATCTAACCAAGGTTGCACTGCATTTTGAGCAAAATTTAGCCATACTGGTAATTGCTGGCGTAAGGCAGGTAGTTCTTTTTGTAAAACGCTTATAAATAAAAGAATTAATCCAAAAATACCCAAAAAGCCAATTAAAACCGTTAATGCTGCAGATAGCGTTTTGCCGGCTCTTAGGGCTAGAAAGCAGGTAAATACTGGCCTTAAGACATAAGCCAGGATAAAAGCTGCCAAGAAAGTTGTTAATAAAGAGGCCATAGGTTTAGCGTATCCACTAGAATTCTAAGATTCTACTGATTCAAATACATTTATAGCTATGTCTGATCAAAATTCTTCTAAATCTCAAGGCCTTTCATACCGTGATGCGGGTGTCGATATGGAGGCTGGTGATGCCTTAGTTGAGCGTATTAAGCCGATGGCCAAAAAGACCATGCGCGATGGCGTATTGGCTGGTATTGGCGGTTTTGGGGCTTTATTTGAGGTGCCTAAGCGCTATAAAGAGCCTGTTTTGGTTTCCGGAACTGATGGCGTCGGTACAAAGCTTAAGTTGGCTTTTGATTGGAATCGTCATGACACAGTAGGCCAAGATTTGGTTGCTATGAGTGTGAATGATATTTTGGTCCAAGGGGCAGAGCCATTATTTTTCTTAGACTACTTTGCTTGTGGAAAGTTGTCTGTAGATACTGCTGCAACTGTTGTTGGTGGTATTGCTAAGGGTTGTGAATTGGCTGGCTGCGCATTGATTGGTGGTGAAACAGCTGAGATGCCAGGTATGTACCCAGAAGGTGAGTATGACCTTGCTGGTTTTGCGGTGGGTGCTGTTGAAAAATCAACCATGATTGATGGCACAACGATTGCTGTGGGCGATGTTATTTTAGGTTTGGCTTCAAGCGGCGCTCATTCAAATGGTTACTCTTTGATTCGTAAAATCATAGATCGCGCTGGCGCAAAAGCCACGGATGATTTCCATGGTCAAAGCATGAGTGATGTGGTGATGGCGCCAACACGTATTTACGTGAAATCAATGTTGGCTTTGATGGCTAAGATGACTGTGAAGGGCATGGCTCACATCACAGGTGGCGGCCTAGTTGAAAACGTGCCTCGTGTTTTGCCAGAAAATACACAAGCAGTGTTGCATCGTGATGCGTGGCAATTGCCAAAATTATTCCAATGGTTGCAAAAAGAAGGCGGTGTTGAAGATGCAGAAATGCACCGCGTATTTAACTGTGGCATTGGTATGGTAGTGATTGTGAATGCTGCTGATGCGACTGCCGCTAAAGCTCAATTAGAGTCAACGGGTGAAACTGTTTATCAATTAGGTGAGATTGTTGCTAGACCTGCTGGCGCACATCAAACAATTGTTATTTAAGTCAATTAGTTAAGTTGATAGTGAGCAAGGCACACTTGCTCACATCGTTGCATGTCTGCCTCATTCAGAGGATCAAACACTTCTCTATCAGAAATTCCACGTAACCAAGTTAACTGTCGTTTTGCTAATTGTCGCGTGGCTGCAATAGCTTGATCTTTGAATTCTTCAAAGTTAATTTTTCCATCTAAATAATCCCATCCCTGCCGATAGCCGACAGCTCTCATCGAAGGTAGGTCTGGGTGAAGTTGAGGATTCTTATGGAGAACTTCCATCTCTTGAAGAAAGCCTTGCTCAATCATGAGCTCAAACCGTTTTGCAATACGCGCATGCAAAACACTTCTATCAGATGGTTCAATAGAAATTAAGCGTAAGTGAAGAGGTATATCGCCATCACCTCGACCCGAGTCTTTGGGCTGCTCGTTAAGCCATTCTGACATTGGTTTGCCACTTTGCAGATAGATTTCTAAAGCTCTTTGTACTCGTTGAGCGTCATTTTTTTCTAGCCTGGCAGCACTAGCAGGGTCTACCTTGGCTAGCTGATCATGAATAGCAGCCCAACCCAGTTCTTTTGCTTGCTCTTCAATTTGCAATCTAATTTCAGGTGATGCTGCAGGCATATCAGACAGGCCATACGCTAAGGCTCGCCAGTAAAGCATGGTGCCGCCAACAATCAGAGGAATATTATTTCTTTCCTGAATTTCTTTAACCCACTGCTTTGCATCTTTGGCAAATTTGGCCGCAGAGTAGGGGGTTTCTGGTTCGGCAATATTGATGCCGTGATGAATTACCTCTGCCATTTCACTGTCGCTCGGTTTGGCAGTGCCAATATCCATGCCCTTGTAAACCAGTGCTGAATCCATGCTGATGATCTCAATAGTTTTGCCAAGATTTTTGGCTTGTCTGGCAATTTGCATAGCCATTGCACTTTTACCACTAGCTGTGGGGCCAACAATAGAGATAACAGCTTTTTGAGACATGCGTAGTTATCTACCGCGCAAAAATAATTTATCCAAGTCTTGGATTGTTAATTGCACCCAAGTTGGCCTACCGTGATTACATTGATCTGCTCTTTGGGTTTGTTCCATTTGACGAAGCAGGGCATCCATTTCGGCAAGCGTTAATAATCGATGAGCTCTCACTGCTGCGTGACACGCTTGAGTAGCTAAACGCTCATGTTGGGCCGCATCCAAGACTGCTTTAGAGCCAGTTAGATCTAAGTCATTGAGTAGATTTCTCAATAGCATCACTGGGTCGGATTTTTGCAATAAGGTTGGAATGGTTCTGATGGCCAGTTGGGTTGGCGATAATGTTGCCAAATCAAAACCAAGTTGAGCAAGTGTGTGTCGATGCTCTTCGGCTTTGCCAATTTCAAGTTCTGTTGCGTGCATCACAACGGGCACTAGCAATTGTTGCACTTTGATGCCTGTAGATAAGTCATCCTTCAACTTTTCATACAAGACACGCTCATGAGCGGCGTGCATATCAATTAATACAAGACCATGCTTATTCTGAGCCAAGATATAGATGCCATGAATTTGAGCTAGGGCATGTCCCAGGGGTAAATCAGATTCTTGTGGGGGTATATTCGTCGTTGTGTTGGAATTGATCTGGGTAAATAGTCGATCAATATCATCTTTGCTATTTTGATTGAGGGGCAAGAATTGATTGCCTGCTTGACCGACCCATGATGGTGGGCTACTGATGCTCGTGAATGCATGAGGTGCTGCAAGTTCAGGACTCTCATGGATGCGTTCGCCTCCACCTGTGCTCAAAGCATTTTGTATGGCTTTGTAAACAAATTGGTGAACCGCTCCACCTTCTCTAAAGCGAACTTCGGTTTTGGCTGGATGTACGTTCACATCAACTAGTTGAGGGTCAATCTCTAGGGATAAGACAACCATAGGTTGTCGATCACCATGCAACACATCTTGGTATGCGCTGCGAATAGCGTGTTGGATCACTTTATCTCGAATAAATCGACCGTTAACAAAGCTGTATTGTTGATCTGCTCTGGCTCTGCTAGCAGTTGGTTTACTGATGAAGCCACGTAAAGATAAAACGCTTGATGTGCTTTCTAAAGGAATTCTGGATTCATGGAACTCTTGCCCCAGGATGGCATCTACTCTATTTTCAATGTTGCCTGATGCCCAACGTTCAATGACTTTGCCGTTGTGCCAAATGGCAAAACCAATGTCTGGTCTGGATAAGGCAATGCGTCTCACCACATCTAGACAATGACCTAATTCAGTATTTGCGCTTTTTAAGAACTTTCTTCTGGCGGGCGTGTTGAAATACAAATCCTGGACATCAATGGTAGTGCCAACACTGCCAGATGATGGGCTGATATCACCGACAGTTTGACCGCCATTCACTTGTATCTGCCAAGCGTGATCATCTTCAGCAGTACGAGTGGTGATTGAGAGTCTTGAGACTGATGCGATTGAAGCTAGCGCTTCACCACGAAATCCTAAAGATGCTACTGATTCAAGATCGCTCAAAGATTTAATTTTGCTCGTCGCATGGCGTAGAACTGCCAAATGCAATTCTTGATGTGCAATTCCAAAGCCGTCATCTTGAATAGAAATTCTTTGGCAACCACCTTCCTCTAGTCGAATCGTAATTGCTTGTGCCCCTGCATCAATAGCATTTTCTAAAACTTCTTTGACAACAGATGCTGGGCGTTCAACAACTTCACCGGCGGCAATTTGGCTAATAAGGGTATCAGGAAGGGCGGCAATCACCTGTCTCATAAAAAATACTTTTAGTGCAGACGATGTTGCTGTTCGAGTTGTGCAATTTGCGCTTTGATCTCGTCTAAGTCACTGGCATCCGTTGATGTGTCAATATACTTTTGCATATCTTCAATGGCTGGTCTGATGTAATCCAGTTGGGCCAGGGCTAAACCTCTATCCCTGACTTCTTCAATCGCATCCGGCAATAAAATAACTAGACGTTGTTGAATGCCTAGTAATCTTTCCCAGCGTTCTTGCTGGGTGTAGATTGCTTTTAGATTCCTTAAGAATCGAGACAAAATTTCTCTTGAGCTGGAGCTTCTTAAAAAAGCACTGAGCGGTAATTGATACTCACCACGATATCCTTGGGCATCTAGATAAGGATCCAACATTTCTTGTAATTCTTGTTTGGATAAAGAAGTGCCCGTGAGGGGGTCCATGATCACCTCGCCTTGTGGCAGTGATAAACGCATCATGAAGTGATTGGGGAAAGAGACACCTTTGATATTCAATCCAATCTGTTGGCCAAGTTCCATAAATATCAAAGCTAATGAAATTGGAATGCCTCTTCTTGTTTCAATCACGCTGTGCAGATAAGAATTATTTGGGTCGTAGTAGTCATTACGATTCGGACCAAAGCCCAATTCTTTATAAAAGTAGTTTTTTAATATTTGGAGTTTTTGTACTCCTGCCATCTCGTGGGTGACGCGCTGTTTTACCTTGTCGGCAAGAAGATCTAGTTCATCAAAAACATGCTGAACAATCAAGTCTGGGTAAGAGTGTTGCGCTACTGCGATGGCTGCTTCTGTCAGAGGGAAGTGCTCATCCTCTGATACTAGCGACGCGAAGTAATCTAATTGTTGTGTTGGCATAAATCTTGGTTACTTTATTTCGCTTGATGTAAAAAATCTTTCGTTCTAAATCCTGTTAACCACAGAGTGGCTAAATATACGAACCCAGCTAATGATAGCCACAGAGTTAGTAATCCAATTCTAATCATTGGCGTGTTTCTTAGTGCTAGCCAGTCATGCTCTCGTGCGCCAAAATAAAAAACAGCGCCTATAGCAATTAGTCCGATACTAAGTTTCGCAAAAAACTTGAACCACCCCGCATTTTTTTGGAGTACATCTAATTTGGCTAGACCTCGCCACAAAAGAAAGGCATTGATACACGCGCCTAAGCCAATTGATAGTGCAAGCCCAGCATGATCTAGCCAAGGAACTAAAACAATGTTCGCTAGCTGAGTAATAACTAGAACACGAATAGCAATCTTGACTGGGGTCTTGATGTCTTGTCTTGAGTAATAGGCTGGTGCCAAAATTTTTACCAAAATAAGTCCAATTAAACCGACTCCATATGCCGCCAGTGCATGTTGCGTCATATTCACATCAATTGCATTGAACTGACCGTAGTGGTAAAGCACAGCAGCAAGCGGTTGGCCAAACATTAGTAAGGCAAGTGCTGCTGGTGCAGCGAGGATGAAAGTTAGTTTCAGGCCCCAATCCATCAATTTGGCAATTTGTTCTTTGTCTGCCAATGCATTGGCTTTGCTAAGGCTTGGAAGTAAGACCGTGCCAAGAGCTACACCCAATAAAGCTGTTGGAAACTCCATGAGTCTGTCGGCATAAGATAGCCATGAAACGCTACCAGCCGTTAAATGAGATGCAATATTGGTATTAATGATGAGTGATAGTTGTGCAACTGAGACTGCAAATAAAGCTGGCAACATCAGCTGCAGAACTTTTCTAGCTCCTGGGTGGTGCCACGCATTTTTGATGGTTTGCATGCTTAAACCAATTTTTGGCAACATGCCAATTTTTTTGAGAGCTGGAATTTGCAAAGCAAGTTGTGTGATTCCCCCAAGAATCACACCTACACCTAAAGCATAGATGGGCGTTTCAAAATAGGGGGATAGCAACCATGATGAAAAAATCATGGATAGGTTTAACAGGACTGGGGTAAACGCAGGTACCGCAAACTTTTTGTAGGTATTCAAGATACCGGCTGATAGTGACACCATAGAAATCAGGCCGATATAAGGAAACATGATCCTGGTAAGTACCAAACTGGCCTCATGGGCGCTATTTTCTTTAAGGCCTGAGGCAACCACGAAAATAATCCATGGGGCGCCCACTACGCCCAAAATAACCGTGGCAATCAAGGCCCAGAATAATAGGGTTGCAATGGCGCTCACCATCAGTGCTGTGCCTTCTTTACCCTCTTTGGCGTTGGTTTCCCCTAAAACAGGTACAAAAGCCTGAGAAAAAGCCCCTTCTGCGAATAATCTTCTCAGTAAATTGGGGATTCTGAATGCCACATTGAAAGCATCTGTCCATTCTGAGGCCCCGTAGGTACGGGCAATGAGGGTTTCGCGAAGCAACCCCGTGATGCGGGATAGCATGGTCAAGCTACTAACTTTGGCGGCGGCGGATAATAAATTCACAGGCGTAGTTTTACAGATTTTTGGCAGGGGTGGTAGGCTTGCTCAGGATAAGTTATAATCTTTTTCTTTTGGCAATACCCCTAAAGGTTACAAACATGGCAAATACAGCCCAAGCTCGCAAACGCGCCCGCCAGGCCGTTGCACAAAATGAACATAACGCAAGCTTGCGTTCACGTCTACGTACAGCTATCAAGTCTGTGCGCAAAGCCGTAGACGCTGGCGACAAGGCTGCTGCAGCTAAGGTTTTCCAAGCTGCTCAAGCAACAATCGACAAGATTGCAGACAAGAAAGTAGTGCATAAAAACACTGCTGCGCGTACAAAATCACGCCTATCTGCAGCTGTTAAAGGTATGACAGCCTAATTTATTTAGGTTGAAAAAGAGCCCGTTCCCTGATCCGGAGCGGGTTTTTTGTTTCTAGTTGTTTGATTTTATTGGGATTTCGCAGGCCTCAACAATTGGTAAATTGTTGTCTTTTGCGAAGTTTTTGACGAAATCCATGGCTTTAGGCTCTATGTCACGAAGTCGCTCATCTACAACAACGCATTTAAGACCGCCAATATTGACCGGTTTAACGTAAGGTGAGTAGGTAAAGCGAGGGTCGCTAGCATCGTCTTCTGGTCGAAACTGAGCCATAACGCCACAAAGTCTTTCGGCCCAGTCACTTGGCCTGAATGGCTTGCCATCGTGAGTGAGACCTTGGATGAAGAATTGTTTGGCCGTCACGATGTCTTTGCAGTATAAATAGGGTGATAATTCGGGATAACCCCTAGATTTTATCAGCCTCGCATAATAATTAGTAAATATTTGAATTAATCAGGCACTTAAAAAGCTATGGCGTCGAATATTCCTGTTAGGCACTACCTTCAATTCGCTGATTTCAGTGCGGATGAGTACGCTTATTTATTAGAGCGTTCAGCATTTTTAAAAGCCAAGTTCAAGCGCTATGAAACTTGGCATCCATTGCATGACAGAACTTTGGCGATGATTTTTGAAAAAAACTCAACGCGCACAAGATTGTCATTTGAAGCAGGTATTCACCAATTAGGTGGTCACGCTGTATTTTTAAATACCAAAGATACGCAATTGGGTCGCGGTGAACCTGTTGAAGATGCCGCGCAAGTTATTTCGCGGATGACTGACATCATCATGATCCGTACATTTGGCCAAGACATCATTGAACGTTTTGCTGCGAATTCTCGTGTACCGGTTATCAATGGCTTAACCAATGAATACCACCCATGCCAAGTTTTGGCAGACATCTTCACTTTTGTAGAGCATCGCTCAAACATTCAGGGTAAGACGATTGCTTGGGTAGGCGATGCTAACAATATGGCATACACCTGGATACAGGCTGCTGAAATTTTAGATTTCAAAGTGAACTTCTCTGCACCAGCTGGTTATCAGTTGGATGAGTCTATGTTGAGTGCTGGATCTAAAAAGTATTTAACAGTATTTAATAATCCTTTGGACGCTTGTCGTGGCGCGGACCTTGTGACCACAGATGTTTGGACAAGCATGGGTTATGAAGACGAAAATCAAGCTCGCTTAAAAGCATTTAAGAGCTGGATGGTGACGGATGAGTTGATGTCTGTTGCTAACAAAGATGCACTTTTCATGCATTGTTTGCCTGCCCATAGAGGGGAAGAAGTGTCTGCTTCTGTGATTGATGGCCCACAAAGCGTGGTGTGGGATGAGGCTGAAAATCGTCTTCATGTACAAAAAGCTTTGATGGAGTTTTTGCTTTGCGGCAAGCTCTAATTTTTATTGAAACTTAAGTAAATTAATTTATATGTCAGATATCAAAAAAGTAGTTTTAGCTTACTCAGGTGGTTTAGATACCAGTGTGATCTTGAAATGGTTACAAGACACTTATCAGTGTGAGATTGTGACATTTACTGCTGATTTAGGTCAGGGTGAAGAGCTTGAGCCGGCACGTGCTAAAGCGTTGAAATTTGGTATTAAGCCTGAAAATATTTTCATTGATGACTTGCGCGAAGAGTTTGTTAGAGATTTTGTGTTCCCGATGTTTCGTGCGAACACCATCTATGAAGGCGAATATTTATTAGGCACATCGATTGCTCGCCCATTGATTGCAAAGCGTCAAATTGAGATTGCTCAAAAAACTGGTGCGGATTCTGTTTCTCATGGTGCCACAGGTAAAGGTAATGACCAAGTTCGTTTTGAGCTAGGTTATTACTCATTAGAGCCATCTATTAAGGTGATTGCTCCATGGCGTGAGTGGGATTTATTGTCTCGCGAAAAATTATTAGCCTATGCTGAGCAACATGGCATTCCTGTTGAGATGAAGCACAAGCAAGGTGGCGCGCCATACTCAATGGATGCCAACTTATTACACATTAGTTATGAAGGTCGTCACTTAGAAGATCCTAAGGCTGAGGCTGAAGAGTCAATGTGGCGTTGGACGGTGTCACCAGAGCAAGCCCCAGATGCTCCAGAGTATTTGGATATCGAGTTTGAGCGCGGTGATGCTGTAGCTATTAACGGCACACGTTATAAGCCGCACGAAATGTTAGCTGAACTTAATAAAATTGGCGGCAAGCACGGCGTGGGTCGTCTAGATTTAGTTGAGAACCGTTACGTGGGCATGAAGAGTCGCGGTTGTTATGAAACTCCAGGCGGCACTATTTTGTTAAAGGCGCACAGAGGCATTGAGAGTATTACTCTTGATCGTGAAGTGGCGCATCTCAAAGACGATTTGATGCCTCGTTATGCCAGCATGATTTACAACGGTTACTGGTGGGCGCCAGAGCGCGTGGCAATTCAGACATTGATTGATCACACTCAGCAAAATGTGAGTGGTTTTGTGCGCGTAAAACTATACAAAGGCTCAGTGACGGTTGTAGCACGTGACTCGAAGAACACATTGTTCGATCAAACTATTGCAACGTTTGATGATGATGGTGGTGCTTATAACCAAGCTGATGCTGGTGGATTTATTAAATTAAATGCCCTACGTATGCGTATTGCAGCAAATGCTCGTCGTAAGCGCGGTTCTTAATCATTGAAGTAATAGGATAAAAAATGCAATTTGATCAAGTCTCAGTTAATAAAAAAGCGAACGTTTTCTTTGATGGTAAATGTGTTTCACATACTGTGACATTGCCAAGTGGTGAGCGTAAGTCTGTGGGCGTTATTTTGCCAAGCACATTGCGTTTTGATTTAACGACTAAGGAAGTGATGGAAGTGGTTGATGGCACAGCTTATGTGAGCATCAATGGCACACCTGAGCAAGCTTTTACAGCTGGTCAATCATGGACAGTTGAGGCAGGCGGATACTTTGTGATTCGCGCTGAACAAGCTGTTCATTACGTTTGCCACTTCGGTTAATTTTTAACAAAACCACTGGGTATGCCGTTAATGGCATTCCCGGTTGTAAGTCCCTTCTTAGTAAACCAGCCTTGGTTCATTTCTAAGGCGAAACGAACTGGTTGGCTTGGGCAATGATTATCTTCAGTCATTGCTTTCATCTCAATGATATTCACGATCTTGCCGTCATCTGCTAGAAATGCAATGGCTAGAGGTATTTTGGTATTTCTCATCCAAAAGCAGTGAGTTCCTTTGCTTTCAAAGACAAATAACATGCCTTCATCAGGTGGCAAATAGTTGCGATGCATTAGCCCAAGCTGTCTAGCTTGTTCGGTGGTAGCCACCTCTGCAACTATTTTGTAAAGACCTGCTTGAAGTTGGATGGAGGGTAGTTTTTGTGCCTGACTTACCCCTTGCCATCCTAGGCAGAGGGTAAGGGCAACAATGACGCGATTAAAAAATTTCAATGCGTTAAAGACTTGAATTACTCAGCTGCTTTAGCTTTTTTGGCTTTAGCTTTTTTGCCAGACTTTTTCTTTTTAGCCTTCTTAGCTTTTTTAGGAGCTGGTTTTTCAACTGCTTGTTCTGCTGCTGGTGCAACTGGAGCGGCTGGTGCAACTGGAGCAGCTGGCGCTTGAGCAAAGCTTGTGGCAGCAAATAAAGCCAATGCAATTGAAGTAATAATTTTGCGCATGATTTCCCTTTATTATTAATTAATTTAATTATTTACCAATCAGAACTTTATCAGACTGTGAGTTCAGATTCTAGAATGTTTTCACTAAATGAGGACCGATTGATAGGTCTGTATAAAGAGGTTCAAAAAGGGTGCATTTAGTCTTCAACTCAATTTGAAACTTATGTTTAGAATAGGAAACATGAGCAATAAACCTAAAACTCCTAACATCATTGAAACTCCCTCATTTCAGGAGGATCATGCTGCTGTCATGGATCGCCAATCTGAGCGAGTTCAGCCGCCTAAGATGTACCGAGTTGTTTTACTTAATGATGATTACACCCCGATGGAATTTGTGGTGATGATTATTCAAGAGTATTTCCATCAGGATCAAGAAAGCGCCACAAGAATTATGCTGCAAGTACATCTTGAAGGTAAGGGCGTTTGTGGTGTATATACTAAAGATGTCGCTTCAACAAAAGTTCAACAGGTAGTAGATCGGTCCCGCGAAGCGGGGCATCCCTTGCAGTGCACTATGGAGGAAGCATGATTGCTCAAGAACTAGAAGTAACCTTGCATATGGCATTTGTAGACGCAAGAGCGTCGCGACATGAGTTCATCACTGTCGAGCACTTATTGTGCGCTTTATTGGATAACGCCACAGCTGCCGATGTGCTGAAAGCTTGTGCGGTAAACATTGATGACTTAAAGGGCAATCTTAAAAATTTCATTAATGACAACACTCCCATAGTCCCTGGGTCAGAAGAGGTTGATACGCAACCTACGTTAGGTTTCCAGCGAGTGATTCAGCGTGCCATCATGCATGTTCAATCTACATCTAATGGCAAAAAGGAAGTCAATGGCGCTAACGTTTTAGTGGCTATTTTTGGAGAAAAAGATTCTCATGCCGTTTATTACTTGCAACAGCAAGGCGTTACTCGCTTAGATATTGTTAACTACATCAGTCATGGCATCAGAAAAGACCAGGTGGAGTCACCAAAGACCAATGAGTCTAGTTCTGAGAGTGAAGAGTCAGGTGGTAGCTCCAAAGACAGTCCGCTAGAGCAATACACCCAAAACCTTAATGTGCTGGCCAAGCAAGGTCGCATCGATCCATTGATCGGTCGTGAGGGTGAAGTTGAGCGTGTGATTCAAGTGTTGTGCCGCCGTCGCAAAAATAATCCTTTATTAGTTGGTGAGGCAGGTGTTGGTAAAACTGCCATTGCCGAGGGGTTGGCTTGGAGAATTACTCAGGAAGATGTCCCAGATGTTTTAGCCAAAGCGACTGTTTATTCATTGGATATGGGTGCTTTGTTAGCGGGCACTAAATATCGTGGTGACTTTGAGCAACGTCTAAAAGGTGTTTTGAAGAACCTCAAGGATAATCCGGATGCCATTTTATTTATTGATGAAATTCATACATTAATTGGCGCTGGTGCAGCATCTGGCGGTACTTTGGATGCTAGCAATTTATTAAAGCCAGCACTTTCCAGTGGCCACATGAAGTGTATTGGCGCAACGACCTTTAATGAGTATCGCGGTATTTTTGAAAAAGATGCTGCCCTATCAAGACGTTTTCAAAAGGTTGATGTCTTGGAGCCATCAGTGGATCAAACGGTTCAGATTTTGCGAGGTTTGAAGTCAAAGTTTGAAGAGCATCATGGTGTTAAGTATGCTCAGGCAGCGCTCAATGCTGCTGCTGAGTTATCTGCTCGGTATATCAACGATAGACATTTGCCTGATAAAGCAATTGATGTGATTGACGAGGCGGGTGCTGCTCAACGTATTTTGCCAAAATCAAAACAAAAGAAAACAATTGGTCGTCAAGAGATTGAGGACATAGTTGCAAAGATAGCTCGTATCCCGCCGCAATCAGTGTCAGTGGATGATCGTAGTAAGTTGCAAACTTTGGATCGAGATCTCAAGAGTGTTGTATTCGGTCAAGATCCGGCTATTGAGGTGCTTGCCTCGGCAATTAAGATGTCTCGTGCTGGTTTGGGTAAAGATGATAAGCCGATTGGTTCTTTCTTGTTCTCTGGCCCAACTGGTGTTGGTAAGACGGAAGTTGCCAAGCAGCTCGCCTTCATCATGGGGGTTGAGTTAATTCGCTTTGATATGTCTGAGTATATGGAGCGTCACGCAGTTAGTCGCTTGATTGGTGCTCCTCCAGGTTATGTGGGCTTTGATCAAGGTGGTTTATTAACAGAGGCTGTTAATAAAAAGCCACATTGCGTTTTATTGTTAGACGAGATTGAAAAGGCTCACCCGGATATTTTCAATATATTGTTGCAAGTGATGGACCATGGCACTTTGACTGACAACAATGGCCGTAAGGCTGACTTTAGAAACGTGGTCATCATTATGACGACGAATGCTGGTGCTGAAACCATGCAGAAATCAACCATTGGTTTCACAACGGTAAGACAAGCTGGCGATGAGATGGGTGATATTAAGCGTACTTTTACACCTGAGTTCCGTAATCGTTTGGATGCGATTGTTGGCTTTAAGGCGCTTGATGAGAGCATTATTTTGCGCGTGGTTGATAAATTCTTAATGCAGCTTGAAGAGCAGTTGCATGAGAAGAAAGTGGATGCTAGCTTTACAGAAAACCTCAGAAGCTACTTAGCTAAACATGGCTTTGACCCGCTCATGGGAGCAAGACCAATGCAACGTTTGATTCAAGATTTGGTTAGAAAAGCGCTTGCAGATGAATTATTGTTTGGCAAGTTGGCGCACGGTGGTCACGTCGTTGTCGACATGGATGCCAATGAGAAAGTAGTTTTAGATTTTGATGCGCCTGTAAGACCTGCTGTGAAAAAAATCTCATCAGGCGCTGCAGAGACCGAAGAAATTTAAGCTCTACCAGTACTACCAAAGCCGCCAGCACCGCGTTCGCTGGCGGTAAATTCTTCTACTTCAGACCACTCAACTTGAGCGACTGGAACAATCACTAGTTGTGCGAGGCGCTCCATTGGTTCTAATTTAAAGGCTGTTTGACCGCGATTCCATGTGCTCACCATCAGTTGACCTTGGTAGTCTGAGTCAATTAAACCTACTAAATTACCTAATACGATGCCGTGCTTGTGCCCTAAGCCTGATCTAGGCAAGATAAGAGCGGCATATCTAGGATCATCCAAATAAATAGCTAAGCCAGTTGGCACCAATACTGTTTGGCCTGGCTCAATAGTGATGGCTTCATCAAGACATGCTCTCAAATCAAGACCAGCGCTGCCTGCAGTAGCGTACTGCGGCAAATTGTTTTTCATGCGTTCATCAAGAACTTTAACTTGTAGTTTTTTCATATTAGATTTTTGTAGATACGAGCTGAATGAGTTCGCGCGATAGCGCGAGTTTATTTAATTTAGAAGTTTTTATGCTGCCAGATTGTTCAATGATCAATAGTTGGTTTTCATCGAGGCCAAATGTATCTGGACCAATATTGGCAACCAGCATTGGAATATTCTTACGAACAAGCTTTTCTTGACCGTGTTTTTCTAAGTCATTGGTTTCTGCTGCGAATCCTACGCAATAAGGCTTCGAATTTTTCGCCGCTACTTTTGCTACGTCAGCCAAGATGTCTGGATTGGCAACAAACTCTAGTGATGGTGAACTGTTATCAGCTTTTTTAATTTTTTTATCTTGAACGTTTTTTACTGACCAATCAGCCACGGCTGCCACCGCAAAGAAAACATCAGCATCTAGATGGTTCATAACAGCGGCATGCATTTCTTGGGCACTGGTCACATTAATACGTTGAATCTGTCCCGTGAACTCTAAAGGCGTGTTGATGTGACATGGTCCAGAGATGAGTTGAACCTTTGCACCTGCCTCTAGCGCGGCTCTAGCGATTGCAAAACCCATTTTTCCAGAGCTTTTATTCGTAATACCCCTGACTGGATCAATAGCTTCATAGGTGGGGCCTGCAGTAATTAAGACCTTCTTGCCTGCAAGAACTTTTTTCTGAAAAAACGCAATCACACCTTCTAAAATTTCTGATGCTTCTAGCATGCGACCCATGCCATTTTCGCCACAAGCTTGCGAGCCGCTAGTAGGCCCTAGAACAGTAATTTGATCTTTATGTAGTTGCGCCACATTTCTTTGGGTTGCAGCGTTTTCCCACATTTGCTTATTCATGGCTGGTACAACCACGAGTGGGCACTCTCTGGCTAAGCAGATGGTGCTAACTAAATCGTCTGCAAGCCCTAATGCTACTTTTGCCATTAAATCTGCGCTGGCTGGCGCCACCAAAATAACATCTGCTTTTCTGGATAGCTCAATATGAGCCATATTATTGGGTATGCGTGAGTCCCATTGACTTGTATAGACTGGTTGTCCAGTGAGTGCTTGCATCGTGACTGGGGTCATAAATTGTGTGGCAGCTTCGCTCATCACAACTTGAACAGATGCGCCAACTTGTATCAATGAGCGCGCTAATTCAGCTACTTTGAATGCAGCAATGCCACCGGACATTGCCAGTAGTATTTTTTTGCCTTCTAGTGAATTCATGACTCAGCAACCCTAATTTATTTATTAACGCGTTTGATTTCGTCAAAGATTAACAGAATCACACCAATAGTGATGGCGCTGTCTGCGATATTAAATGCTGGCCAGTGCCAGTTGCCATAGTAAACATCAATAAAGTCTACAACTGCACCATACGCAATACGATCTATGACGTTACCAATTGCACCGCTCAATACCAAACTTAAGGCCAAGGAGAATAATGTTTGCTGAGAGTTTTTACGAATCAACCAAATCATGGCCAGTGCAGCAACGATTCCCAGCCCAGTAAAAAACCAACGTTGCCAACCACCTGCTTGCGCTAAAAATGAGAACGCTGCACCTGGGTTGTATACCAAAGTCCAGTTAAGAAAGCTGGTGACGGGTTTTGCAACACCCTCAAACAAATTATTTTTAGCCAATATTTTGGTTAGTTGATCGATGACCAGTAACAAGATAGATAAGCCAAGCCAAGCTAAGAAGACTTGATTGTTGCCACCAGATTTGTTTGACCGTGCCAAATTGCTCTCCTAATTAGGCTACTTGGCGTTTTTCGCCAGAACCAAATAAGTTGGTGGTGCAACGACCACATAACTCTGGGTGCTGTGAATCATGTCCAACATCATCTCTATAGTGCCAACAGCGACCACATTTTTGGTGAGATGAAGATTTCACGGAAACAGTAATTTCAGTGATACCTGCTTTCTCTTCAACGGTTGCGCTAGATGTAATCGTGATGAACTTTAAGTCATCGCCAAGAGATTTTAAAAGTGCAGCATCTGAACTTGAGGCTTGAATATGGATTTCTGCTTGCAGTGATGAGCCAACATGACCTGCTTCGCGTTCATGCTCAATAGCTTTTGTAATGTCAGAACGCATCTCACGAATACGTTGCCACTTAGTAATTAGTGCATCGCCATCTTTAATAGAAGGCAGTGCATGGAATTCTTCGGTGAATATCGTATCTTTGCTGTCAGTGTTGTGCGCAAAGATCTTCCAAGCTTCTTCTGCTGTAAATGATAGGAATGGCGCCATCAATCGCAAGAAGGATTGGGTGATGTGGAATAAAGCATTTTGTGCAGAACGGCGTGCAGGTGCATCCGCGTCAAGGGTGTAGAGGCGATCTTTCAGAATATCCAAATAGAAGCCGCCCATATCCTCTGAACAGAAAGTCATCAATCTGGAAACCGCAGGATGGAACTCATAGCGTTCGTAATGCGCCATTAAGTCTTTTTGTACTGCATCAGTTAACGCTACAGCGTATTGGTCAATTTCTAGCCAATCTTTGGAGTCAAGGTGGTCCTTAGCAATATCAAAATCAGATAAGTTGGCTAATAAGAATCTCAAGGTATTTCTGATGCGACGGTAGCTTTCAACCACACGTTTTAAAATTTCATCAGAGATAGTCATTTCGCCAGAGTAGTCAGTTGACGCTACCCATAAACGAATAATCTCAGCCCCCATTTTGTCAGCGACTTCTTGTGGGGCAATGACGTTACCCACAGACTTGCTCATTTTGCGACCTTGACCATCTACGGTAAAGCCGTGAGTTAGTAATGCTTTGTAGGGAGGTTTGCCATCTAACATCGCGCCAGTTAGTAGTGATGAGTGAAACCAGCCACGATGTTGGTCTGATCCTTCAAGATATAGGTCAGCCCAACGACCTTCTGGATTATTTCTTGATGCGTCATTTAAGGTAGTTGCGTGCGAGCCACGAATAACATGCCAATGAGTAGTGCCTGAGTCAAACCAAACATCTAGTGTGTCTTTGTTTTTTTCATACATGGCTGCATCATCGCCCAGTAAATCTTTTACTTCGATGGCTTGCCACGCTTCGATACCTTCTTTTTCAACTCGAGCCGCAATGATTTCTAGTAACTCTGGCGTGCGAGGATGAGGTTCACCAGTTTCTTTGTGAACCAAAAACGCCATTGGGACACCCCATTGACGCTGTCTAGAAAGCGTCCAATCAGGACGATTAGCAATCATGTTGTGTAAACGTTGTTTACCCCAAGCAGGGAAAAACTCGGTAGCTTCGATGCCTGCCAAAGCTGTTTCTCTAAGAGAGCCACCTGCATGAGGTTTTCTATCCATGCTTGCAAACCATTGGGCAGTTGCACGATAAACCACGGGAGTTTTATGTCTCCAGCAGTGCATGTATGAGTGATTTAATTTTGCGGATTTAAGTAATGAACCAGCCTGCTCTAGAGTTTCAACAATTTGCGGGTTAGCTTTCCAGATAGATAGCCCAGCAAACAAAGGTAACCAAGATGCATAAACACCATCACCCATCACAGGGTTAAGAATGTCTTGATCTTTTAAACCATTAGCTTTGCATGATTTAAAGTCTTCTTCACCATAAGCTGGAGCGCAGTGAACTAGACCTGTGCCGCTATCAATCGTGACGTATTCCGCCAAATAAATTGGGGATCTTCTTGCAAAGCCTTCGTGCGCTTTGCTTAATGGATGGTGAAATTCAAGACCAGCTAAAGCCTGACCTTTACATGTGGCAATTGTTTCACCATCTAGCTCATATTCTTTTAAGCAAGGCTCAATCCGGTCTTTGGCAAGAATGAGTAAGCCCTTAGACGTATCAACTAGTGCGTATTCAATTTCTGGGTGCGCATTCAACGCTTGGTTAGATGGTAGGGTCCATGGTGTTGTTGTCCAGATAACAGCCATACCTTCGTTTTTAGGTAATGCTTTTAAGTTGAAAGCTTTGGCAATTAACTCTAGTTGATCTTCAGGAAAGCTAAAGCCAACATCCACCGCGATATCAATTTTGTCTTGATACTCAACTTCAGCCTCAGCTAATGCTGAGCCACAATCAAAGCACCAGTTAACAGGTTTTAAGCCTCGGTAGACGTATCCTTTTTCAAAGATTTTTCCTAAAGCACGAATCTCATCAGCTTCGTTTTTAAAATCCATCGTTAGGTATGGGTTTTGCCAATCACCTAAAACACCTAAACGTTCAAAATCTTTCTTTTGTTTTTCTACTTGCACTTGTGCATATGCTCTGGCTTTTGCTTGAACCTCAGCAGTCGGTAAGTGCTTACCAAATTGCTTTTCAATTTGAATTTCAATTGGCATGCCGTGGCAGTCCCAGCCCGGAACATATAAAGCATCATAGCCAGCAAAGCCTTTGGCTTTGACAATCATGTCTTTGAGAATTTTGTTAACGGCGTGACCAATGTGAATATCACCATTGGCATACGGTGGGCCATCATGCAAAATAAATTTTTTCTTGCCAGATTTTGCTTTGCGAATCTTTTGATAGATTTTCTTTTCTTGCCATTCTTTTACCCATAGAGGTTCGCGTTTCGGTAAATCGCCACGCATGGGAAAGCTGGTGTCAAGCAAGTTAACTGGGTATGAATTTTTTTTGTCAGACATCATGAGTTATTTCAAAGTAATTTTTTGCTGCATTGGCATCTTGATTGATGGCCGTTTTAAGTGTTTCTAAATCGTTATATTTTTCTTCGTCTCTTAATTTTTTTAATAGCTCAACCCGAACTAGTTTTCCGTACACATTTTGTTGGAAATTAAAAACATGAACTTCTAACAAATATCTGCCTGAGTCATCAACTGTGGGCCGTTGCCCCAAGCTTGCAACTGCAGGTAATGGATTGTCGCTTAAGCCGTGCACTTGTGCGATAAAAATGCCGTGTGCTGCTGGCTTTCTTTTGTGTAATTTGTTGGCTATTGCTAAATTTAAGGTTGGAAATCCAAGATTTCTTCCTAATTTTTGACCGTGCAGTACATGACCGCTCAGCATATAAGGTCTACCCAATAGTTCTTGAGTTAACTCCATTTGGCCATTAGCTAATGCAACTCGAATTGCTGAGCTAGAAATTCTTTCTTGATTATCACTATTGAGCGTCTCCATCCGCTCAACTACGAAACCATGCTCTTTGCCAGCTATAGTTAAATCTGAAAAATTGCCGGCTCTCTTGGCGCCATAGTGGAAATCATCGCCAATCAGAATTGATTTCACTTGCAAGCCTTGCACCAAAATTTTCTCTACAAAATTTTCGGGGGTAAGGCTAGCGAATGTCTGATTAAAGTGAATCACTAAAACTTTATCAATACCAATTTCAGCCAAGGCTTCTAGCTTGTCTCGAAGACCTAGAATTCTAGAAGGTGCTTTTTCGGGGGAGAAGTATTCGATTGGATGTGGCTCAAAAGTCATGACGCATGACTGAACGCCCAATTGTTTCGCGTTATCAACAAGTTTTTTAAGCAAAGCCTGATGCCCCCGATGCACACCATCAAAATTGCCGATGGTTAGGGCGCAGGGGGTCCAATCAGATGCGGGAGGGATGCCTCTAATTACCTTCACGTTGAGGTATGAATTATATTGGCGGGCATGACTTCAATTGTGATTCTTATTTCTGGTCGTGGCTCCAATATGGAAGCCATCGTTAATGCAGCTCAAAATGAGGCCTGGCCGGCCAAGATTACAGCTGTTATTTCTAATCGTCCTGAGGCTGGAGGGCTTGATTTTGCTAAGTCTCACGGTATTGAGACTGCTGTTTTAGATCATCGAGCATACAAGGATCGAGCTAGTTTTGATGCTGAACTAGTCCAATTAATTGATTCTTTTAAGCCTGATTTAGTGGTTTTGGCAGGTTTTATGCGGATTTTGACCGGTGATTTTGTGAGGCATTATGAGGGGCGCCTATTAAATATTCACCCTTCTTTACTTCCTTTATTCCCAGGTTTGCATACTCATGAGCAGGCTTTGGAGGCTGGCGTAAGTGAGCACGGCGCTACTGTTCACTTTGTTACAGAGGCTTTGGATCATGGACCTATGGTCATTCAGGCGAGTGTGCCTGTCTTGCCAGAGGATACGCCAGACAGTCTGGCTAAACGTGTTTTAAAGCAGGAACATGTGATTTATCCTCGTGCAGTGCGCTGGTTCGTTGATAATCGCCTCTCTATTAGCGACAATCGAGTTTTAGTGAGTCCACCGGAAACTCAGTTGCTCATCTCTACGGATAAATAATTAATGTCTACTGATCAAAAAGCCATTGCGGCACGAGCAAAAGCCCTGCCTCAGCATGTGGAGCACCTTGGCGTTGTCATTACTGAGTTAATGAAGTTTGCCCACCCAGCTGACATGGTCGTGAGTAGGTATTTCCGCTCAAATCCGCGTTTGGGTAATAGGGATAGGGCTTTGATTGCTGAGGCCTCATTCACATTTTTAAGAAGAAAAACAGAAATTTCTCAATTTGCTGAGAGTGGTGCCGGTCCTTTGGCGCGGCGCTTGGCATTGCTATCTTTGTTAGTCACTATGATTGAGAGCGGCTTGGGATCTGGTAATAGGGCAGAGAGTGCCTTGGCTGATTTGGCTTTTGTGGTCCACCCCAATGAAATTGATTGGTTAAAGCGCTTTGGCACTATTGAGCGTCAAAATCTAGCGCCTTTAACTCGCGTGAACTTGCCTGAGTGGATTTGGAATGCTTTGGGAGCATCTGTATCCAAAGAGGAGTGTCTCCCGCTTGCGGAGGCGATGCTTAAGGCCGCGCCGCTGGATTTGCGTGTCAACACCATTAAAACGCAAAGAGAGGACCTTCTAGGGCTTTTAAATGACCTTGGTGGGCGTTATGCTGCTGAGCCAACCCCATACGCTCCCAACGGGGTTAGGTTAAAGGGTAAGCCCGCTTTGCAGACCCAAGAGTTTTTTAAAAATGGCTATGCCGAAGTTCAGGATGAAGGCAGTCAGTTATTGAGCATGCTTTTAGAGCCTAAGCGTGGTGAGATGGTGGTTGATTTTTGTGCTGGCGCAGGTGGCAAGACCCTCTCACTGGGTGCCATGATGAAATCCAGTGGTCGCTTATATGCCTTTGATGTATCGGAAAAGCGTTTAGCTAATTTAAAGCCACGTTTAGCGAAAAGCGGCCTATCAAATGTTCATCCGGTTTGGATTGATAACGAAAATGATGCCAAGGTGAAGCGTTTGGCAGGGAAAATTGACCGCGTACTGGTTGATGCGCCTTGCAGTGGTTTGGGTACTTTGCGCCGTAACCCTGATCTCAAGTGGCGTCAGTCGCCGCAAAGTGTGGCTGAGTTGACTCAAAAGCAGCTCTCTATTTTGACTTCTGCAGCTCGTTTGTTAAAACCGGGCGGTCGTTTGGTGTACGCCACTTGCAGTTTAATTTCTCATGAAAATCAAGGGGTTGTCGAGGCATTTTTGGCGAATAACACCCAATTTGAGCTAAAAGATCCTAAAGAGGTTCTAAGAGATAGCTTCCCGATGATGGATGGCTTGCCGATTGGGGCAAGTAAAAACAACTCTTGGTGGCAGCTGTTCCCTCATATTCATGGCACAGATGGCTTTTTTGGGGCTATTTTAGAAAGAAAAGCCTGAAGTTAGTAAAAGTAGCTAATTTTCATCTTTTCCATTTATCTACCATCTAAAAAACATGATATTTGTCAAATTTGCCAATTAAATGGTGAGCTAGACTAATAAAATCTTGTTAAAATCCTACTCTTAAGAAAATAGAGAGGATGGCCGCATGGCTTGGTTAGAAAATACGCGTGATTTTGTGTTGAATTGGTTGGCAAATGGTTACCTAGATTGGTCTGGGTGGCAGATTCTGTTGATCACCTTGTTGCTAACGCACATCACCATTGCCAGTGTGACTATCTTTTTGCATCGCTGCCAAGCACACCGTGCTTTAGAGTTGCATGCCATTCCTGCTCATTTCTTCCGCTTTTGGTTATGGTTGACCACTGGCATGGTCACAAAAGAGTGGGCTGCGATTCATCGCAAGCACCACGCTAAGTGCGAGACAGTAGACGATCCACACAGCCCTCAAATTTTGGGCATTGGTACTGTTTTATCTCGTGGCGCGGAGTTGTATCGCGCTGAAGCAAAAAACAAAGAAACGATTCAGAAGTTCGGTCATGGCACGCCAGATGACTGGATTGAGCACAACTTATATTCAAAATATCAGTGGCAAGGCGTTGGTTTAATGCTGTTGATCGATTTATTCTTGTTCGGCGCTGTTGGTGCAACGGTTTGGGCTGTACAAATGTTATGGATTCCAATTACTGCGGCTGGCATCATCAACGGTATGGGGCACTATTGGGGTTACCGTAATTATGATTGTGAGGACGCCTCCACTAATTTAATGCCATGGGGCATCATCATTGGTGGTGAAGAGCTTCATAACAATCACCACACCTATGCAACCAGTGCCAAGCTGTCTAACAAGTGGTATGAGTTTGATATTGGTTGGGTTTACATCCGCACCTTAGAAATGGCTGGTTTGGCCAAGGTCAAGAAGTTGCCACCAAAGCCTGTGCTTTCAGAAATCTCTCAAGCTTCAGAAAAAACTTTGCAGGCTGTGATTGCTAATCGTTATGAGTTGATGGCGCGTTACTCAAAAGCTCTGCGCCAAACTTTTGATGCTGAGGTGAATCATGTGCGTGAATTAGCTAATCAATTTAGTGATCAGCATTTGTGGTTATACAAGGATGAGGCTAAGTTGACTGATTCAGAGCGTGAGCGCTTGGAGAAGTTAATGGCAAGTAATAAGTCTGTGAAGCTAATGGTTGAGATGCGTCGTGATTTAGCGACGCTCTGGGAGCGTTCCCATGTAACTAAGGAGCAGTTAATTGCTCAGCTTCAAGCTTGGTGTAATAAGGCTGAGACCAGTGGTATGACGGGCTTGCAAGAGTTCTCATTGCGCTTACGTCGTTATACGGTTTAAAGACTAAAACACTAGGTAATAAAAAACCCGCTTAGAGCGGGTTTTTTATTTGAACAACGATTAAAACAACAAATCGATAATGATTGTTTGATTACTTAATCTTTGTTTCTTTGTATGAAACGTGCTTACGAGCTTTTGGATCAAACTTCATGATTTCCATTTTCTCTGGCATGTTACGTTTGTTTTTTGTAGTCGTGTAGAAGTGACCTGTACCAGCTGTCGACTCCAACTTGATTTTTTCGCGTCCACCTTTAGCCATTCTGCTGCTCCTTAGATTTCACCGCGAGCACGCAAATCAGCCAATACAGCGTCAATGCCTACTTTATCGATCATGCGAAGACCGGCGTTGGTAATGCGCAAGCTTACCCAGCGGTTTTCTGATTCAACCCAAAAACGACGATTTTGCAAATTTGGCAAAAAGCGACGTTTAGTCTTATTGTTTGCGTGGGAAACATTGTTGCCGACCATCGGCTTCTTCCCGGTGACTTGGCATACTCTTGCCATGACACACTCCTTGAAATGCGAAAAAAAGAGATTGTAGCAGGTGCGTAGAAAGTATTCCACTATTTACCTGTCTTTTTATATATTTTTCTGCGAAGTAGCCATGAAGAAAGGTCTTAAAGTTAGTATTTACTATCATTTAAGGCATTAAATTCAAGTCTAAAAAAGAAATTCCTCCATTTTTGGAGACAATGCAGTGATCAAGGAGATGTACATCAATTAATTCCAAGGCTTGATGCAGGGATTGGGTCAATTCGATATCTTCTTGACTCGGTTTTAGGCTACCGCTCGGGTGGTTATGAGCGATGATCAAATGACTAGCGTTTCTTAGTAAACACTCTTTGGCGATTTCTCTGATGTGTACGGTGGTTTCTGAAATCGAACCCCTGAATATTTCATGGATATCAGTGACTCTTAAGTGAATATCCAGATATAGGCATACAAAGACCTCATATTCTTTTTTTCCTATCAACCCAATCAGATAGTTTTTGACTGCCTCCGTGGACTTCAGGACATTATGTTGTTTGATTCTTTCAAGGTAACTGCGTTGAACTAGCTCTTGTATGACTTTTAGTTGTGACCACTTAGATATACCGATCCCTTTGAATTGACTTAAATCCTCATAACTAGAACCTAGAATTGAAGATATGCAACCAAATTGTTTGAGTAAGCGCTGAGATAGGCCCAGTGAGTTTTCACCTGGGCTGCCGGTTCTAAGCAGTATGGAGAGCAATTCAGCATCACTCATTTGGCTAGGACCTTGTAATTGCAATTTCTCTCGAGGTCGATATGGCTCAGGGCTTTGATTAATCAATCTTTCAGCAGATTTTTGTGGGGTAGTTAAAATATCATCATGACTAATACAAATACGGCTGGCGGTGCCGAAGTTACCGCAAGTTCTTTTCTGACCTTGAACTACAGGATTGCTCTTCCTGAGGGGGGAGATGTCGTCAACACTTTCGAAGATAAGCCTGCGACCCTGATGATGGGCACAGGTCAGTTTGCTCCAACTTTGGAGCAAGCATTGCTTGGCATGAAGTTGGGGGAAAGAAAGACTTTTACTCTTGACCCAGAGGCAGCGTTTGGAGTTAAGAACCCTGATTTGATCAGAAAGATTTCTTTGCAAACGTTGCGTGAGAATAGCTCTCCTGAAGAAGATTATGTTGCTGGTGACATGATTGAGTTCAATGCGCCTAATGGCGCAACTTACTCTGGCACCCTGCTCGCCATAGATGGTGATTCTGCAACCTTTGACTTTAATCATCCTTTGTCTGGCAAAACTATTTTGCTCGAAGCTGAAATTATTGGAATTCTCTGAGTGAACACTACCCATCAATTGCCAACAGACAATACTGAGAGCGGGGAAATTCTTCTTGCCCAGCCTAGAGGCTTTTGTGCGGGCGTTGATAGGGCAATCACAATCGTTGAGCAGGCTTTGGAGAAATTTGGTGCACCGATTTATGTGCGTCACGAAATTGTTCACAACGCCTATGTGGTGAATGATTTGCGATCTCGAGGCGCAGTGTTTGTTGATGAATTGAGTGAAGTTCCTGAGGGTAATACAGTCATTTTCAGTGCTCATGGAGTTGCTCCTGCTGTAAGGCGGGAAGCTGAAGCGAGAGGCTTGAAAATATTTGACGCTACTTGTCCTTTGGTTACAAAGGTGCATGTTGAAGTAACAAAAATGCGTAAAGAAGGTATGCATATCATCATGATTGGTCATCGTGGTCATCCGGAAGTTGAGGGCACCATGGGCCAGGCACCTGATGGCATTCAACTGGTGGAAAACGTCAAGGATGTAGAAGCATTAGATATTCCTGCCAATGATCCTGTGGCTTACGTAACGCAGACAACGTTGTCGGTCGATGAAACCAAAGAAATTGTTGATGCATTGAAAGGTAAATATCCCGCAATTGCTCAACCAAAAAAGCAGGACATCTGTTACGCAACTCAAAATCGACAAGATGCCGTGAAGTTCATGGCTCCCCAAGTTGATTTAGTGATTGTCGTGGGTAGTCCTAATAGTTCGAACTCGAATCGCTTGAGAGAATTGTCTGAAAAGTTAGGTGTTGTTTCCTACATGGTGGATCAACCAAGTCAGCTAAAGCCCGAATGGTTTGTAGGTAAAAAAAGAGTTGGGCTTACTGCGGGCGCCTCTGCGCCAGAAAGCTTGGCTCAAACGATTATTGAGCGAATTAAAGAGTTGGGCCCTAAGAACGTTAGAACCTTGGATGGTATTGTTGAAAATACCTCTTTCCCGCTGCCAAAGGGTCTCTAAAGACTTTAAAAGTCTTTAGGACTTCCTTCTGGCGATTAAATTGATTTAATAACGCCGCGCAGCAAATCAACCATTTGCTTTAACTCTTCGCGAGTGATATTCAAGGCTGGCATAAAGCGCAATAAGTTCGGGCGTGGTGAATTCAATAAAAGTCCTAATGGCTCTAAATTGCGAGCACGCTCAACAATTTCTGGGCCAATATCTTTATTCAGTTTAAGTGCACGTAATAGGCCTTCACCGCGTTCGCCGTCTAGGCCTAGTTCATTACTTAAATCTAGCAATAGTTCCCTGAGGTACTGCCCTTTAGCCACAACCTCATCTAAGAAGCCTGGTGCAAGTAATTGACTGATCACGCTACAACCCACAGCGGTCATTAGTGGGTTACCGTTATAGGTGCCACCTTGGTCGCCTGGCTCGAAGCATGCCACCTCATCGGTTGCTAGTAATGCAGCCAATGGTACGCCGCCACCAATGCCTTTACCTAAAGTCATGATGTCAGGATTGATGTTGTACAGCTGGTGTGCAAATAATTTTCCTGTGCGACCACAACCGGCTTGAACTTCGTCGACGATGAGCAAAATATTATTGGCTTTAGTGAACTCACGTAGTTGACGCATGAACTCGTGATCAGCTGGAATCACGCCACCTTCCCCTTGAACGGGTTCGAGCATCACGGCAACTGTTTTTTCATTCACTAATTTTTTAACTGACTCCAAATCATTTAATTCTGCTTTAGGAAAGCCTGGTACTTGAGGTGCAAACATAGTGTCCCAGCCTTCTTTGCCAGATGCACTCATGGTAGCTAGGGTTCTGCCATGGAAACCATGATTAAAGGTAATGATTTCATAGGCATTATTTTTATGTAGCTTGCCCCACTTACGCGCAAGCTTAATTGCGCCCTCATTGGCTTCGGCGCCACTGTTGGCAAAGAAAACTTTATTGAAGCAACTGTTATCTGTTAGCAAGTTGGCTAACTGAATCATTGGCTCGTTATAAAAAGCAGGGCTTGGGTTGATGACTTTTCTAGCTTGCTTTTCTAAGGCTTCAATCATGCCTGGATTCGAGTGACCTAGGCAGTTAACCGCCCAACCTTGTAAGAAGTCTAAATATTTTTTACCTTGGTGATCGGTGAGCCAAGAGCCTTGACCTTCCACAAAAACCAATTCTGGACGCTTAGTGATGTACATCACTGAGTGTGTATCAATATTCATATTTTTAGACTCTGAGTTCATGATTCATTAAGAATTTAAACAACAATTTTTACAAAATGATTAAGCGGGTGTTTTTTTAGCTAAATCTGCTGCCGATGTAAATGCATCGGCATAAAACTCATCGCTAGGTAAACCACATTTTGCAACGAAATCATTTTTTGCCGATTCAACGACGATTGGGGCGCCGCAGGCATATACCTGGAAACCAGACATGTCAGGGTTGTCTTGCATCGCCGCAGCATGAACAAAACCTGTTCTGCCAGTCCATTCATCTTCTGGAAGCGCATCAGAAACAACAGGGATGTATTCAAAGCCAGAAATCTCTTTTGCCCAAGTTTGGCATAGCTCATGGTGATAGAAGTCTTTTGGACGACGACCACCCCAATAAAGCTTAATTGGGCGTGAGATACCTTGATGGCGAATATGTTCAACAATACCTTTGATCGGGGCAAAACCAGTACCAGAAGCAATAAAGATGATTGGTTTGTTGGAATCTTCGCGTAAGAAGAAGCTACCCAATGGGCCTTCAAAGCGCAAGATGTCCCTTTCTTTCATCATCGTGCCTGATTCGCTGCTTCCAAACACAAAATCTGTGAAGGCGCCGCCCGGCATGTGTCTAATGTGCAATTCAAGAGGACCTTCTTCGTGAGGTGCGCTCGCAATTGAGTACGCTCTGCGTTTATCTTTGAGTAAGAACTCAATGTATTGGCCGGCCACAAATTGGAATTTTTCTGTGGCGGGAAGTTGTAACTTCACAATGACCACGTCATCAGTAACACGGCTAAGGCTGGCAACTCTACATGGAATCTTTTTGATCACCACATCTCCGTGAGCCTCAACCTCTCTCACATCAATCACTAAATCTGATTCTGCTTTAGCGCAGCAAAATAAGGCCATGCTGTTGAGGGCTTCTTCGCCACTCAGTGCTTTTTCGTTGTGGTCGCCATGACTCACACAACCGGACTCAACTTTGCCCTTACATGAACCGCAGGCTCCGTTTTTACAGCCATAAGGTAAATGAATGCCCTGTCTCATCGCCGCTTCTAGAACAGTTTCGTCACTGTTTGCGCTAAAAGTTTTTCCGCTATTTTTAATGGTAATTTGGTAAGACACTGACATTCCTTTTTTAAAGCATTACGATTGAGTTCATGCAACGTATAGGTAAACCTAGAATTCTCATTGTTGGCTGTGGCGACGTCGGTATGCGCTTGCTGCCTCTATTGGTCAAAAAATACAGAGTTTTTGCTCTGACTTCATCGCAAGACAGAATGGCTACATTGAGACAGGCTGGAGTGACCCCAATTTGGGGGAATCTTGACCAGCCACATACTCTGTGGCGCTTACCGCACTTAGCTGCCCAGGTGGTTCATTTAGCCCCGCCACCATCTCAAGGCTCCATTGACACCCGTACACACAACTTATTACGGATTTTAGCGCAGGGCAGTGGTTTTATCAGGCAACTGGTCTATATCAGCACAACTGGCGTCTATGGTGATTGCCAAGGGGCAACGATTGATGAAACGCGCATAGTTAACCCACAAAGCCCTAGGGCTGCTAGAAGGGTGTCTGCAGAGGCTCAAATTAGAGCTTGGGCTGTGGCTCATCAAGTTCAAGCCCAGATTCTGAGAGTCCCTGGCATTTATGCAGGAGATCGGCTGCCTATTGAGCGAATTACACGTCAGTTACCTGCTTTGGTTAAAAGCGATGATGTCTATACCAATCATATTCATGCAGATGATTTAGCAAAATTAATTACCTACGTTTTATCTAGAGGTAAGGCGCAACGTGTTATCAACGCTTGTGATGACAGTGATATGTTGATGGGTGATTATTTTGATCTGGTGGCTGAGGCATTTAATTTGCCAAAACCACCAAGAGTCACAAGACAGGAGCTGCCAAACTTGGTTGAGCCTATGACGCTCTCGTTTATGAGTGAGTCTAGGCGTATACAAAACCACCGTTTGAGCGAAGTTAAATTTCGTTTAACTTATCCAACGGTGGCAGATTTTTTAAATCGCGCCAAAACTACTTCCAAGTGTCCTTGAGACCGACGCACATATTAAATACAGGCTTGGTAGCGGTGTGATCAACGCGGTCTGCAACAAAATAACCATGTCGCTCAAATTGGAAGCGTTGTTCAGCTTTTACATTGCTCAAACTTGGCTCTAGGTAAGCAGTTAATACTTGCTTAGAGTTTGGGTTGATGGCATCGAGGAAGTTTTTGTCGCCACTGTCTGGATGCGGATCTGTGAACAATCGATCGTATATGCGAATCTCAGCCTTGATTGCATTCTTCGCACTAACCCAATGTAGGTTGCCTTTGACTTTGTAGTTATTTGATTCAGGAGTGCCACTCTTGCTGTCTGCAAAGTAGTTGGCATGAACAGCAATGACTTGACCGTTTGCATCAGTGTCGTACCCTGTGCATTCAATGACAAAGCCATGGCGCAAGCGAACACGGCTGCCTGGTTGACCATCTTTGGGTGGGTATAGCCTAAAGAAACCTTTGATCGGTTCGACCATGAAGTCATCAGCTTCAATCCAAAGCTCTTTGGTTAGCGTGAACTCGCGGCGACCCCAGTCTTCATGGTGTGGATGTTTGGGTGCTGAGCAAGCTTCTTCAACAGTAGGATCAAAATTATCAATGATCAACTTGAGCGGCTTTAGTACCGCAAAAGCTCTTTCTGCTCTTGCATCTAAGTCGTCGCGTAGTGCTTGCTCAAGAACGGACATATCAATCCAGCTATCTGCTTTTGATACGCCAATACGTTCACAGAATAATCTCAAGCTCTCAGGGGTGAAGCCACGTCTTCTAATGCCAACAATAGTTGGTAAACGAGGGTCGTCCCAGCCATCAACACGTTTTTCCTCAACTAACTGTAATAACTTGCGTTTACTGGTGATGGCATAGGTTAGGTTGAGGCGTGCAAATTCATATTGCTTAGGCAGTGGGCCTTTAAAGACGCCCACATCTTTTAATGCCTCTAATACCCAGTCATAAAGTGGCCGATTATTTTCAAACTCTAAAGTGCAAATTGAATGCGTAATATTTTCAAGGGCATCGGAAATGCAATGCGTGAAGTCGTATAGAGGATAGATGCACCATTTATCGCCTGTGCGGTGATGGTGAGTATGACGAATACGGTAAATCACTGGGTCGCGCATCACAATATTAGGATGCGCCATATCAATTTTTAACCTTAACACATGGGCACCGTCTGGATATTTGCCCGCCTTCATGTCTCTGAATAAATTTAAATTCTCTTCAGGGCTGCGATTTCTAAAAGGGCTATTAGTACCTAGTTGTGTGAAAGTGCCACGATTCTTGTGAATCTCATCAGCTGATTGACTATCAATGTAAGCCTTACCTGCTTCGATTAGTTTTTCAGCAAATGCATAAAGTTCATCAAAGTAGTCACTCGCATAGTGTTGATGTTCTACGCCATCTACCACCCAATCAAAGCCTAACCAACGCACGGCATCAATGATGCTATCAACGTATTCAGTTTCTTCTTTACTTGGGTTGGTATCGTCAAAACGCATATTGCAACGAGCACCATTAGGAGCATGGCCATAGTCTCTGGCGAGACCAAAATTAAGGCAAATACTCTTAGCATGACCAATGTGGAGGTAGCCATTTGGTTCCGGCGGGAATCGAGTAATAACGCTTGGAAGTGGCTTGCCAGCTTGATCTAAGCGATTAGTATGCTTGCCACTAGCTAGGTCAGCGTCAATGATTTGGCGCAAAAAATTCGAGACCTCTAGGGTCTCGAATTTAGAAGGGGATGGGTTCTTCTTTTCAGACATTCCCATATTGTAAATTTATTCTTCGACGAAGGCCTCTTCTCTTGTTTTCTTAACGGCTGGCAAGGTCACAATAACAACCAATGCTGCAGCAGCAATCAATAGACCAAGAGATAGTGGTCTTGTAACAAATACTGTGAAATCACCCCTAGCCAACAACAAGGCGCGACGGAAATTTTCTTCCATCATTGGGCCTAGAACGAAACCTAAGAGTAGTGGCGGAGCTTCACAACCTAATTTAACGAATAGATATCCAATCACGCCGAATGCTGCAGTGATGAAAATATCGAAATTAGTATTGTTAACTGTGTAAACACCGATACAGCAGAACACTAGGATTGCTGGATACAAATGTTTGTATGGGATCGTCAACATCTTCACCCACACACCGATCAACGGCAAGTTCAAGATGATCAACATGAAGTTACCGATCCACATTGACGCAATCAAACCCCAGAATAGTGCTGGGTTAGAGCTCATCACTTGCGGACCTGGCTGAATGTTGTGAATCGTCATTGCACCTACCATCAACGCCATCACAGCATTCGGTGGGATACCTAATGTTAATAATGGGATGAAAGATGTTTGTGATGCAGCGTTATTGGCACTTTCTGGACCAGCAACGCCTTCGATGGCACCTTTACCAAATTCAGCACTGTGCTTAGATGTTTTCTTTTCTAGTGAGTAAGCGGCAAAAGCTGCAAGAGCTGCGCCACCACCAGGCAACACGCCAAGAATAGAACCAATGCTTGTACCTCTAAGAATAGAAGGCATCATGCGCTTAAAGTCTTCTTTGCTTGGCCAAAGTGATGTCACCTTATCCAAGAATGTTTCACGCTTTTCTTTTTGCTCAAGGTTGCTCATGATTTCGGCGAAACCAAAAACACCCATCGCCACTGATACGAAACCAATGCCGTCAGTTAGTTCAGGAATATCAAATGAATAACGTGCAGTGCCAGAGTTAACGTCTGTGCCAATTAAGCCCAATAAAAGACCTAAAACAATCATGGCAATGGCTTTAACCAATGAACCAGAAGCCAATACCACCGCTCCGATCAAACCTAATACCATCAATGAGAAGTACTCGGCAGGACCAAATTTAAAAGCGATTTCTGATAGAGGTGCGGCAAATGCTGCCAATACCAAAGTCGCTACGCAACCGGCAAAGAATGAACCAAATCCAGCAGTAAATAGAGCAACTCCAGCGCGACCACGTCTAGCCATTTGGTAACCATCAATCGCTGTCACCACCGACGACGACTCGCCTGGGATATTCACCAGAATTGCAGTTGTTGAACCACCATATTGGGCGCCGTAATAAATACCAGCCAGCATAATGAGAGCTGCAATTGGAGGGAGGGCATAAGTTGCTGGCAATAACATCGCAATAGTTGCGATAGGACCTAGGCCAGGCAATACACCAATCATGGTACCTAGTAGGCAACCGATGAAACAGTAGAGTAGGTTTTGAGCAGTGAATGCCGTTGCAAAACCAAGAGCTAAGTTATCTAGTAATTCCATTTATTGATCTCCTGGCAATTAAGCGGCTAAAAAGCTTGGCCAAACTTGGAATTGAAGCTTCAATCCCCAAATAAAGGCAACATAAGCAATCACATTCAGGATGATTGCATTGACAACCGTACCTTTCCAATGGAATTCGTGGCTTGCCATGGCTGAAATAAAAATCAACATGATCAATGAGACCACTAGACCCATTGGCTTAAGTACCAAGCCAAACAAAATGACGGAGCCAGTAACCCACATCACTGATACCCAATCCCAGCTTGCTAATTGGTCCTCAGAGGTTTTGGCTGACATTGATGTCATCGTGATGATGGCACCTAATAGGGCTAGAACAATACCTAGCCAAAATGGGAAGTAACCTGGACCCATTTTTGCTGGTGTACCCATGTTGTATGTTGTCGCAATGTAGGCAAATAAGATGCCGACAATCACAAACATCAAGCCTGAGGCAAAGTCTTTTTGGCTGCGAATTTGCATAAATGTTTCCCCAAAATTTTTATAAAAAAGCTTTCTTTGACAGAATTGTAAGCTTTCTTAAAGGTTGAATTCAATTTTTGTTTGCAGGGGTTTATACCTAGAGGTCCTCTCTGAGTCATAATTACGCTCATGAAAGTTACTCAAATTCGCGAAAATTTCTTAAAGTTCTTTGAATCTAAAGGTCATCAGGTCGTTTCTTCAAGTCCGGTGGTGCCAGGTGATGATCCAACCCTCTTGTTCACCAATGCGGGCATGAATCAGTTCAAGGATGTTTTTTTAGGCTTTGATAAGCGCCCATATACAAGAGCAACCACTGCTCAAAAATGTATTCGTGCTGGCGGTAAACATAATGACTTGGATAACGTTGGTTATACAGCGCGTCATCACACGTTCTTTGAGATGCTTGGTAATTTTTCTTTTGGAGATTATTTCAAGAGAGATGCGATTAGTTATGCGTGGGAACTTCTAACAACCGTTTACAAACTACCTGCTGATAAATTGTGGGTCACTGTGTACGCTGAAGATGATGAGGCGTATGACATTTGGGCAAAAGAAGTTGGTGTGCCAACCGAGCGAATTATTCGTATTGGCGATAACAAAGGTGCGCGTTACGCATCTGATAACTTCTGGATGATGGGCGATACCGGTCCATGTGGTCCTTGTACAGAAATTTTCTACGATCACGGTGAAGATATTCCTGGTGGTCCTCCGGGCAGTCCTGAAGAAGATGGTGATCGTTATATCGAGATTTGGAACAACGTCTTCATGCAATTCAATCGCGATGAAGATGGTGTGATGCATCCATTGCCAAAGCCTAGTGTTGATACCGGCATGGGTCTAGAGCGTATTGCGGCAGTCTTGCAGCATGTTCACTCAAACTATGAGATTGATTTATTTGTTAATTTATTGGCGGCTGCTAAATCAGCAGTAGATGGCGCTGGTGCTGGTAGTTGCGATAGCAATAGCCCATCACTGAAAGTGATTGCTGATCACATCCGCGCTTGCTCATTCACTGTGACAGATGGCGTGATTCCAGGTAATGCAGGGCGCGGTTACGTGCTGCGTCGTATCACTCGTCGCGCGATTCGTCATGGTTATAAATTGGGTGCTCGCGCACCATTCTTCCATAAGTTGGTGAGTGCTTTAGTAAAAGAAATGGGCGATGCTTATCCTGAACTAAAGGCTAATGAGGCGCGAGTTACTGAAGTATTAAAACAAGAAGAGGAACGTTTTTTCCAAACCATCTCTAATGGTATGGAAATACTGGAGGCAGCTTTAGCTGGTTCTTCTAAAGTGATTGATGGCGAAACTGCATTTAAGTTACATGACACATTTGGTTTCCCACTTGATCTGACTGCTGACGTATGTCGTGAGCGTGGTGTGACAGTGGATGAGGCTGGCTTTGAAGTTGCGATGAATCGCCAACGTGATCAAGCACGTGCTGCAGGCAAATTTAAAATGGCTCAGGGCTTGGAATATGCCGGTGCCCCAACTGTATTCCATGGCTACGACAGCTTGACCCAAGAGTCAGCAAAAGTATTGGCTTTATACGTAGATGGTTCACAAGTACCATCCATTAAAGCTGGTGATAATGCTGTGATTGTTTTGGATAACACTCCTTTCTATGCTGAATCAGGTGGTCAGGTGGGTGATGCTGGTGAGCTACGCAACACAACAAGTTTGTTTGATGTTGAGGACACCTTAAAAATTCAAGCAGACGTATTTGGGCATCATGGGCAAATTTTGGAAGGTGAGATCAAGGTTGGTGATCAACTTAATGCCAAAGTAAATGCTGAGAGACGCGCTAGAACTATTCGTCATCACAGTGCCACTCATTTGATGCACAAAGCCTTGCGTGAAGTATTGGGCACACATGTGCAGCAAAAAGGTTCACTGGTGGATCCTGATAAAACACGTTTTGACTTTACACATACAGCTCCAATGACTGCAGAGCAAATTGCTCAGGTGGAACAGTTGGTTAATGCGGAAATTTTAGCTAATGCCGCAGCGTCAGCAAAAGTGATGAGCTTAGATGACGCGCAAAAAACTGGCGCCATGATGTTGTTTGGTGAAAAGTATGGTGAAACTGTTCGCGTACTCGAGATTGGTTCATCAAAAGAACTTTGCGGCGGTACACATGTGCAACGTACTGGTGATATTGGCGTCTTCAAGATCTTGGCAGAAAGCGGCGTAGCAGCTGGTATTCGCCGCGTTGAGGCGATTGCAGGTGACCGTGCCCTAAGCTACTTGCAAAAACTAGATGCGCAAATTAATCAATTAGCAGCTAGCTTAAAAGCTACGCCAAGTGATTTGGCTCAGCGTATTACTCAATTACAAGATCATGCACGCTCTCTAGAAAAAGAATTGGAGCGATTAGGTTCTAAGTTGGCTGCTAGTCAAGGTGATGAGTTGGTCTCTAAAGCCGTTGAAGTAAATGGCGTACGTATTTTGGCAGCACAACTAGAGGGTGCGGATGCCAAGGTGCTAAGAGAAACCCTAGACCAATTGAAAAATAAGTTGAAGTCTGCAGCCATTGTTTTGGCATCAGTGCAAGATGGCAAAGTTCAGTTGGCTGCCGGTGTGACGGCTGATGCGGTTGCAAAAGTTAAGGCAGGTGATTTAGTTAATCACGTGGCGCAACAAGTGGGTGGTAAGGGCGGCGGTAAACCTGACATGGCTATGGCGGGCGGCGCAGATCCTAAAGGACTTGTTGCTGCACTTAATAGCGTGCAAGCATGGGTTACAGAGCGTCTATGAGCAACCCTAAAGTAGATAAAGAGGTGGATGCTAGCGGACTAAATTGTCCGCTACCTATCTTGAGAGCTAAAAAAGCTTTAGCGGAGATGCAAAGCGGTGAGGTTCTAAAAGTGATTGCGACTGACAGTGGTTCTGAGCATGACTTTCCTACATTCGCCAAGCAAACCGGCAATGATTTATTGGCTAGCGAAAAATTAGCAGACGCTTTTGTTTTTTATCTTAAGCGCCGCTAATTAACACATCATTAGCGAGTCTTCAGAAACTCGCTAAAGCCGTCTTTCACCTCAGGGTGACGTAAAGCAAAATCAACTGTAGCTTTTAGGTAGCCTAGTTTGCTACCGCAGTCATAGCGAACACCTTCGTACTCGTATGCCAAGACTTGTTCTTGGCCAAGTAAGGATTGAATTGCATCTGTCAGTTGTAATTCACCGCCAGCACCTGGTTTGATGGTGCGAATGTGGTTAAAAATTCTTGATGACAAAATGTAGCGTCCCACAACGCCCATATTGGATGGGGCTTTAGCGGGTTCTGGTTTTTCTACGATGCCATTTAATTTATAGATGCGATCATCGAATATCTTTCCATCAATCACGCCATAAGATTTACTTTGCTCTGGTTGAATTTTTTCAACACCCAAAATAGAGCTTCTGTAGTGCTGATACTTATCCACCATTTGTTTCATGACTGGCACTGGCCCGTCTAATAAGTCATCAGCCAGAATCACGGCAAAAGCCTCATCTCTGATGAGTTTTTCAGCACATAAAACTGCGTGACCTAAGCCCAAGGCTTCTGGTTGTCTGACATAAACACAATCCACATGACTTGGCTTGATGCTGCGCACCAACGCTAATAAATCTTTTTTGTTTTTAGCTTCTAGTTCAGCCTCAAGCTCATAAGCTTTATCAAAATGGTCTTCAATAGCGCGCTTACTGCGACCTGTTACGAAAATCATTTCAGTAATACCTGCTGCCATGGCTTCTTCAACCGCATACTGGATGAGCGGTTTATCAACCACGTTGAGCATCTCTTTAGGGCTGGCTTTGGTGGCTGGTAAAAACCGTGTGCCAAGACCTGCTACTGGGAAAACTGCTTTGGTAACTGTTTTATTCATATCAAGATGGTAAACGACTTAGTTGACTGTTTAGTTTTTCTAACAAAGATTCAAAATCAGCTAAACGTTGCTTCTCTTGAACAACCACTGCTTCAGGGGCTCTTGCGACAAAACTTTCGTTGTTGAGTTTTGAGTTGGCTTTAGCAATTTCTGCGCTAATGCGCTCAATCTCTTTACCGAGACGGGCTTTTTCAGCAGCTACATCAATTTCAACTTTAAGCAAAATTTTTGTATTGCCAACAATCGCCACTGGAGCGCCTGCGCCATCGCGCTCTAATGCAGAATCATCTTCGTAAATCTTAACTTCTGATAATTTGGCTAGTGCCTGAATATATGGTGCTGCAACAGTTAAAAACTCTGAATCACCTTTAATGTATAACGGCACGCGTTGTGCTGGTGAAATTTGCATTTCACCTCTTAAGTTACGGCAAGCATCAACCAGGGCTTTGACGTCGGCCACCCATGCCTCGCTCTTTTCACAATGTTTTTGTGGTTGAGCTACTGGGTAAGGCTGTAATGCAATGGTTTGTTTTGTTTGTTGATCCAGCGCTTTACCAGACATTGGGGCTACGATTTGCCATAACTCTTCAGTGATGAATGGAATCACTGGGTGAGCAAGACGCAGAATGGTTTCTAGTACGCGCAATAGTGTGCGACGTGTGGCACGCTGTTGAGCAGGGGTACCAGTTTGTAACTGAACCTTGGCAAGTTCTAAGTACCAATCACAGTATTCATCCCACACAAATTGATAGATAGATGTGGCGATATTGTCAAAACGATAATCTTTAAAACCTTTATCAATATCAGCTTCTACGCGTTGCAATAAAGAAACAATCCATCTGTCAGCTGCAGAGAAGTCTAGGTATCCTTCCGGACCACAGCCTCCGCCACATTCGCCTATGCCGTTCTCTTCATCTGTGCCTGGGCAGTTCATCAATACAAAGCGCGTGGCATTCCACAGTTTGTTGCAGAAGTTGCGATAACCTTCGCAGCGCTTTTGGTCAAAGTTAATATTTCTACCTAGCGTTGCCATCGATGCAAAAGTGAACCTTAGTGCATCTGTGCCAAATGCAGGAATTCCATCTGGAAACTCTTTTTTAGTTTTCTTGGCAATGCTTTCGGCTTGCTTGGGATTCATTAATCCAGTTGTACGTTTAGCCAAAAGAGTTTCTAAATCAATGCCATCGATCAAATCAATTGGATCCAAAGTATTGCCTTTGGATTTGCTCATTTTTTGACCTTCTGCATCACGCACTAAACCATGAACGTAAACAGTTTCAAATGGAATCTTGCCAGTGAAGTGGCAGGTCATCATGACCATGCGCGCCACCCAGAAGAAAATAATGTCAAAACCTGTTACCAAGGCTGAGGATGGTAAGAAGTGGGCTAATTCAGGGGTCTTATCAGGCCAGCCTAGCGATGAGAATGGCACTAAGGCTGAGCTAAACCATGTATCTAAAACATCATCATCGCGACGCAACGCGCCACTGTAACCGTTGGCTGCAGCCTTTGCTTTCGCCTCTGCTTCTGATCTGGCCACAATGATCTTGCCATCTTCTTGATACCAAGCTGGTATTTGGTGACCCCACCATAGTTGGCGTGAGATACACCAGTCTTGGATACCCTCTAACCACTGGTTATAGGTTGTTGTCCAATTTTCTGGAACAAATTTAACGTCGCCACATTTCACTGCATCTAGAGCAGCTTCTGCAATTGATTTGCCTGGGCGATATTGATTATGTTCAGTGGGTTTGGACATTGCCACAAACCATTGGTCTGTGAGCATTGGTTCAATCACAGATTTGGTTCGATCGCCTCTTGGAACCATCAACGTGTGAGGCTGAACTTTTTCTAGTAAACCTAGGCTTTCTAAGTCGGCAACAATCAGTTTGCGAGCGTCAAAGCGATCTAGCCCTTGATATTTTTGTGGTGCGTTTTCATTGATTTTTGCTTCCAACGTGAGAATGTTGATCATCTCAAGTTGGTGGCGTAAACCCACTGCATAGTCATTGAAGTCGTGAGCGGGCGTGACCTTAACTACGCCTGTGCCGAACTCTTTATCTACATAGTCATCAGCAATAATTGGGATCACTCGATTTGAGAGTGGCAGATTGACTGTTTGACCAATTAAATCTTTATAGCGTTCGTCTTCTGGGTGAACCATCACCGCAACGTCACCGAGCATCGTCTCTGGACGAGTAGTTGCTACCGTAAGGTGACCCTTGCCGCTAGTTAGGGGATAGCGGATGTGCCACATTGAGCCTTGCTCTTCTTCGCTCTCCACTTCCAAATCGGAAACTGCTGTGCCTAGGATTGGATCCCAGTTCACAAGACGTTTGCCGCGATAGATTAGTCCTTGTTCGTAGAGGCTAACAAACACCTCTACAACTGCCTTGGACATTTTGTCATCCATCGTGAAGTATTCCCGGCTCCAGTCAATGGATGCGCCAAGACGACGAATTTGGTTAGTGATTGTTGAGCCAGACTTTTCTTTCCAGGCCCAGACTTTTTCTAAGAATTTTTCACGACCTAGGTCGTGCCTAGAAATCTTTTGGGCATCAAGTTGTCTTTCAACCACAATTTGTGTGGCAATACCTGCATGGTCAGTGCCTGGCACCCAGAGAGTGTTTTTACCTTGCATACGCGCATGTCTTGCCAAGCCATCCATGATGGTTTGGTTAAAAGCATGCCCCATGTGTAGGGTGCCCGTGACGTTTGGAGGTGGTAATTGGATACAAAAACTACCCTTTTTATCGTCCAATGTGGCGGTTGCAATACCCCTTTTTTCCCACTCGGGACCCCATTGGGCCTCGATGTTGGAGGGTTCGAAAGATTTAGCGAGGTCAGAAAGATTTTTAGACATAAGCCCGAATTATAATTTTTTGTTAGAACTAAAAGGCATATGTGACGAATATTCTCAATAATTTAAATCCAGAGCAGCTAGAAGCGGTGACATTGCCGCCTGTCAACGAGGCGGGCCAGAGTCAATCTGCCATGATTTTAGCGGGTGCGGGCAGCGGTAAAACCAAGGTTTTGACCACGCGTATTGCCTGGTTAATACAGACTCACCAAGCATCTCCTGTGGGCATTTTGGCAGTAACGTTTACCAACAAGGCGGCTAAAGAGATGCTCACGCGTCTTTCAGCCATGATGCCCATCAATACCAGGGGTATGTGGGTAGGCACTTTCCATGGACTGTGTAACCGTTTGTTGAGAGCGCATCACAAAGATGCAGGTTTGCCTTCCACTTTTCAGATTTTGGATACTCAAGATCAGTTGTCAGCCATCAAAAGACTCTTAAAGTCATTAAAGATTGATGATGAGAAGTACCCACCCAAACAATTGCAGTACTTTATTGCTCATGCCAAAGAAAAGGGCATGCGTTCAAAAGATATGGATCGTGGTGATTCATTTCAGAACACGATGGTGGAGTTGTACCAAGCATACGAAGAGCAATGTCAGCGTGAAGGCGTGGTTGACTTCGCAGAATTATTGTTGCGAAGCTATGAACTCTTAAAACATCACCAACCTATTCGTGAACATTATCAAGAGCGTTTCCGTCATATCTTGGTAGATGAGTTTCAAGACACGAACGCCTTGCAATATGCTTGGCTAAAACTCATTTCTGGTTATGGCGCATCCAATCCTAGCTCTGTATTTGCTGTTGGAGATGATGACCAAAGTATTTACGCATTTAGGGGTGCAGATGTTGAGAACATGCGTTTATTTGAACGCCACTTCAAACCTTATTTGGTCAAGTTAGAGCAAAACTATCGTTCTTATGGACACATTCTGGATGCTGCTAACCATTTGATTGCCAATAACACTGAGCGTTTGGGTAAAAACTTAAGAACGGATGCAGGGCATGGCGAACCTGTGCGTGTGTACGAGGCTGCCACTGATGGCACTGAAGCAGCTTGGATTGTTGATGAAATCAAAAGCATGATTAATACGGGAAGCACCCGTAGTGAGATTGCAATTCTTTACCGAAGCAATGCGCAGTCTCGCATCATTGAGCATGGTTTATTTTCTGCTGGTATTCCTTATCGCGTTTATGGCGGCTTACGGTTCTTTGAGCGTGCTGAAATCAAACATGCTTTGGCTTATCTAAGATTATTAGAAAACCCGAATGACGATACTTCGTTTGCGCGTGTGGTTAATTTCCCTACAAGAGGTATTGGCGCAAAGAGTATTGAAACCCTTCAAGATAGTGCCAAATTAAATAATTGCTCTTTTTATGCAGCCGCACCGTATTTAGAAGGCAAAGCTGGTGCATCTATTGGGGCATTTGTTCGTTTGATTGATCACATGAGAGATGCAACCCGTCATTACACCTTGCCAGAGACGGTTGATTACGTGATTCAAAATAGCGGCTTAATTCAGCATTACGTCAATGAAAGAGAAGGCCAAGATCGTGTCGAAAACTTGCAAGAATTGGTCAATGCTGCAACTGCATTTATTGCTGAAGAAGGTTTTCCACAAGATACAGTTGCGGGAACTTCACAGGATGAGCCAATAGCTGAGATGTCGCCATTGGCAGGCTTTTTGGCGCATGCCTCACTAGAAGCGGGGGATAACCAAGCTCAAGCTGGGCAGGACGCCGTTCAGTTAATGACTGTTCACGCTGCAAAAGGTTTGGAGTTCACCAATGTGTTCATTACTGGTCTTGAAGAGGGTTTGTTCCCGCATGAGAACAGCATTAACGAAGATGATGGTCTAGAAGAAGAGCGACGCTTGATGTATGTGGCGATTACCAGAGCAAAAGAAAGATTATTTTTATCTCATACTCAATCAAGACTCTTACATGGTCAGGTACGCTACAACTTGCCTTCCAGATTTTTGGAGGAGTTACCAGCAACCTCATTAAAACATCTCACACCTAAGAACAAGGACGCACGCTGGGGCGGTGCAACCACCACCAGAATGCCTTCTTGGTCTGAGGGTAGTGATTGGGGTGGTCCTGCAGCAACTGTACCTCGTTCATCAAACAGTGCTATCACTGCGCCCATCAGCTCTTTGCCAAGAAAAGACAACGGCCATGGATTCAGAGTTGGTCAAAGTGTTTTTCATACCAAGTTTGGTGAAGGCAGAATTTTGGCTATAGAAGGTCAGGCAGAGCAAGCCAAGGCGCAAGTGAACTTTAATCGCCATGGTGCCAAGTGGTTACAGTTGGCAATTGCTAAATTAACTGCGATTGATTGAGCTGCTGGAAGAAATTACTGCGGTAATAAATTAAATAAAGCGTAAAGAAGCCGAATTATCTTTACGCTTTATTAAAGCAAGCTTTCCATGTGGCAAAGAAAGAGCAGTACATCACTGTGAGCGCTGCCATTGAGTAGGGCGGAATGATGAATGGGATGACCGCTCTGGCGCCTAGGCTATCCAATAGTGCTTCCATAAAGAATGGCACAGCAATGATGAGCGCTGCCCAAATCATTAAGTAAAAAATAAAAGCTGCTTTATTTGTCCAGCAGGCAATCCAACTTGAGAAAAGAGCTTGAGCAACAGACATCTTTTCCCATGCCACCAAGACGGGGGCAAACCACATCACCATGGCAACTGGTATGTAGAGTAGTAGTCCAATGCCAAGACCTGTATACAGTTCTTGAACTTCACGAATTGTTGGTGGTTTTTGCTCGGTCAGTAGAGGAATCAACTGCTGAAAATCAATGAATGCGCTAGCAATCAAGCTAAGCAACAAAATAGCAAAAGCATAAATAGTGCCAAGGATTAATAAATTTTTTCGAGTTAGCGGATCCGCATCACTACCTTTGAGGCTAACTAGATAAACACTCGGTAAGACTTTTTCACCGCGGATCACTCTTTGGCATGCTGTCATGAATCCAACTGTTAATGCTGGGGTTAGCAGTAGAACGGCAAACACACCAAATACAGGAATTAGGATCGCAAATTGCGCAATAAAAACATACAGAAAAACCAGCATTAAAAATGCGAGGGGGTTCTTCTTAAATAACCAAAGGCCTTGTCTTACCCAAAGGTAACCATCGCTAGCTTGTGTTTTATTCAGTTGCATATTTTTAATACTTTAAACAGGGCTTATGGAAGAGATTACATCACGCCGCTGAATCAGAATTCTCTCAAAATGTTTAGGGTCATGTGGCGTGAGCATTTCTGCTTCGCGAGGCAGATAGTAGTCCCACAGGCGTGACACCCAAAATCTGAGTGCAGCTGCCCTTAGCATGAGGTTCCAGGAGTTAATTTCAGTCTTTTCAAAAGGTCTGACAGATTGGTAAGCATTGACTAGGCCTTCATATCTTGCT
>JACCDW010568550.1_pt1 | contig 70737 bp, 44 predicted proteins | sample 7449781 | NCBI WGS metagenome assembly JACCDW01 (sample SAMN15323449, study PRJNA562643) | freshwater metagenome | isolation source: river surface water | place: USA:Blue River Watershed | collected 2017-08-18
ATCACGAAAATACATGTTTTCATGGAAGAATAGCGCTCTTTTGATTGATCTTATAATGAAATAAATGTCAACACTTACTCGAGGCAATCAAAATGGCAATTCCTTGAAAATCATATTGTTAGTTTTGATACTTTCACTTCATTAACCGAGAAATTCGATAAAAATCCGTATTTTCGCGTGAGCAATTTTGCGTAATTACAGGTTGATAAGTAGGCCATGGCAAAACCATTAAGTATTTTGTTTGTTACGAGCGAGGTATATCCATTTGCAAAGACAGGTGGACTCGCTGATGTTTCGTATTCATTACCATTGGCTTTAAGGGAATTGGGACATGATATTCGCGTGATGGCTCCCAAGTATGGGTCTATTAGTGAAAGAAAAAATCGCATTCATGAAATCAATCGCTTAAGAGACATTCCAATTCCGATTGGTGAAACCGAGTCTTATGCAACTGTAAAATCTTCCTCTATCAATAACCCGAGATCAAAAGTTCAAGCATATATCACGACCAATTCCAATTATTTTGATGCAAAGAAAGGGTTTTATGCAGACCCTGCAACTGGACTAGATTATTCGGATAATGATGAACGATTTGTCTTTTTTGGACATTCTGTCATACAAACGTGCATGCTTCTTGGTTGGGTTCCTGATATCATTCATTGTAATGATTGGCAAACAGGAATTTTACCTGCTTTGATAAGACTTAAGCACAATGATTTATTTGCTAAAACAAAGATCATTTACACAATCCACAATTTTGGTTTGCAAGGTGATTTCCCAATGAAATCACTAACCAAAACCGGTTTCTCTACTTCTGATTCAGATGCACTTTCACATAAGAAGAAAGTGAATTTTATGAAGGCAGGAATTCATTTTTCTGATTGCATCACAACTGTATCTCCAACATATGCAAAAGAAGTCCTTGCCGATCAAAAGCTCAGCAATGGTTTGAGTGATGTATTAAATAGCAAACCGGATCGCATGGTTGGAATTGCTCATGGAGTGGATTTGAATACATGGAATCCCAAAATCGATGCCCATCTCACAAAAAATTATGATAAATCATCGATTGAGAATAAAGCTCCAAATAAAGAAACTGTTCTCGAGCGATTCGATTTACCAATTCACTCAGATAGAAGAGTACCACTCATAGCAATGGTAACTCGCATAATCGATCAAAAAGGAATTCAATTAATCTTAGATGCAGAGAAAGAACTCTTTTCCAAAGACATACAATTTGTGATGCTTGGTGAGGGTGATCATTCTTACTATCCAAAACTTGAAGCTTTGGCAAAAAAGTATCCAGAAAAATTCTCAATTCGCATTCAGTTTGATGATGAATTAGCACATTTGATGGAAGCAGGTGCTGATATGTTTCTCATGCCATCTAAATATGAACCATGCGGACTCAATCAACAATATTCACTTGTTTATGGTACAGTTCCAATCGTCCGTTCAACTGGTGGTTTGGCTGATACTGTAACAGACTATGATAAGAAAACTGGAGAGGGTACTGGTTTTGTATTTAAGGATTATACTGCAAAATCCATGATGTCTGCAATTGAAAAAGCAATAAAGTTATTTGCTGAAGAAGAGTCATGGAATGCATTGGTTTTGAATGGCATGAATGAAGATCGTTCTTGGGGTCGTGCAGCAAGACAATATAGCGAACTCTATCGCGCACTCATGAAAGATTCTTTGTGATGAAAGTGAAGAAAGATTCTTTTTTGAGCATTCTGCATTTCACATTGCCACTTTGGGCTTTGTGTATTATCATTACCACAACCGGTTGCAATGAGCAAAGTCCGATTGCTGGTGGAGCTATTTTTGATGACACAATCAATGTGAATGTTATCAGCTCCGATTCCATTTCAATGTTTACAGGTTCAAATTCGTCGAGCATAAAGCCAACAGCTTCCTATGCTGCGGATTTATTTTTGGGTTCTGCAAAGGGATTTACTTCATCCATTCTCGCACGTTTTGGAAATGTTCCTGATTCACTTCCTGATGCGGAAATTATCTCTGCAAAGTTAATCCTGCAACCCAAACGATATGCTCTCGGAGATTCACTCTCGAATCGCATTGCTTTTGACATTTTCACAATCAATAAGCCATGGACTCCAAAAGCTACAATCGATTCATTTTTGCAAGCTGGATTCCTTGATATTATGTCAATGGGAACATTCGATGGCTCAATCGCACTTCGTGATACAATGCCTGAGATAACAGTTGATATTGCACAAACACTTATCAAATCATGGTTTGTATTAAGCAATAAAGCAAAGAATGATACCACAGTAAATACAGAATCTGCTTATGGAATAGCATTAAAGCCAACAAGTGCATCTTCTGTCATTCGAGCATTTGCTAGAAATACCATCTCAGCTCCAAATAATCCAACTGTAAGAATTCGAGTTGCATATAAAAAACAAGGGAGTGCAACAGTTGATACAATGGTATTAGAATCTGCGTATGATGCAACATTTACCACTGAGCCTAATCCATTGCAGGATAAAATTGTTTTGAATTATGGCACGGGTACATTTGCAAACCTAGGAGTATCGCTCAAAGATCTACCTAATGGCATTGCGATTCATGGTGCGGTTTTGACGCTCACACTCGATAGTTTAGAAACCATTCGTGGTAATCAATTTCGTGACAGTGTTATTTCTTCTCAATTTGTTGATTCACTTGCTGGAAATCTTGTCAGGGAATTCACCGGTTTCTCAAAAAATGGATCTATCGTCTATGAATTTCCAGTTGTGAATGGTATGGTGGAATCATTATTGAGAAATACAAAGTCTGGCACTTTGAAAATTTTGCCATATATCTTAAGAGATAGAACTCGCCTTGATAGAATGGTATTTTTCGGACCCAAGGACTCCGATCCGAAAAAAAGACCATCACTTCGCATTATCTATTCCACACGTCCAAAACCTTGATGTATATCTGATTGTAATACTCCGATAAAGTATTGCATCACAATTCAGTAATTCCCTAACTTGTTTTCATGAATCATTCATTCCAGGTGTATCATGTTTATAGTGTTTTTATTGACACTCTTTTCTCTTGAATTGCATGCCCAAAATTTTGAGCAGCATATTATTCAAGGTATGAAATATCGTCAAATCGGACCTTTCCGTGGCGGAAGATCACTTGCTTGCACGGGCATCAAAGGTGATCGAAATATCTATTATTTCGGTGCCACTGGAGGCGGTGTCTGGAAAACAGAAGACGCCGGGGAATCATGGATTTCAATTTCCGATACTAGTTTTATGGCTTCTTCCATTGGGGCAATTGCTATTGCTCCTTCTGATCCATCTATAATCTATGTTGGAACTGGAGAATGCGATATTCGAGGAAATATTTCATTTGGTGAAGGTATGTATCGAACGCTCGATGCAGGAAAAACATGGAAACAAATTTCGCCAAAGAGCTTTGCAAATATCGCCAAGATTGCTGTTCATCCAAATAATCCCGATGAAGTACTCATTGCATCAATGGGAAGAATATTTGGAACGAATGCGGAGCGTGGAATATATAAAACCACGAATGGTGGAGCTCAGTGGACATTGGTTTTGAAAAGACCTGGAGCACTTGGAGATTCAACCGGTGCGATTGACATTCAGCGAGATCCGCATAATCCGCGAATACTCTATGCAGGACTTTGGCAAGCTTCAAGAAATGCATTTAGTATGTCAAGTGGTGGTTCCGGAAGTGGATTATTTCAATCCACTGATGGAGGGGATACATGGAAAGAGCTTTCCACAAACCCCGGACTTCCAAAAGGGATACTTGGAAAAATTCGATTGACTTGTTCGCCAGCCAAAAGAGATAGAGTCTGGGCAATGATTGAACATGAACATGGTGGATTATTTCGAAGTGATGATGCGGGAAGAACTTGGATAAAGGTTTCGGACGATAGAAATATTCGTCAAAGACCCTGGTACTTCTCTCATATTATCGCCGATCCTAAAGATGCGGATGGTATCTATGCATTAAATGTAGGCATATTCAAAAGCACTGATGGTGGCCGTACTTTTTCCGGAATGAGAACAATGCATGGCGATCATCATGATATGTGGATTGATCCCGAAGATTCAGAGCGTTTCATTGTTTCTGATGATGGTGGTGCATTCATTTCGAATACAGGTGGAAGAACATATTCCGATATTGATATTCCAACCGCACAGTTTTATCATGTGACTACAGATAATCAAATTCCATATCGCGTCTATGGATGTCAGCAGGACAATAGTTCTATTGGTATAGCATCAAGATCATTTGGTTGGTCGATTGATAAATCAGATTGGTTCATCGCGGCTGGTGGAGAATCGGGATATATTGCGGTAGATCCTAAAGATCCAAATATCATTTATGGTGGGAATTATGGTGGATTTCTATCTAAACTGAATCGTAAAAATATGCAAGATCAAGATGTGAGTGTCTATCCCGAAAATGTTGTGGGAAGTGCAGCCGCAAATCATCATTATCGTTTTCAATGGACATATCCTATTGTCTTCTCAAAACATGATCAGAATGTATTGTATACATGTGGTAATCATGTTTTCAAAACATCCAATGAGGGTCAATCTTGGGAACGTATAAGCGAAGATTTAACAACGAATGATTCAACTAAAATGCAGGCTTCAGGTGGGATGATCACGAAAGATAATACAGGTGTTGAAACACATTGCACCATTTTTGCTTTTAGTGAATCACCACTCAATAAACAAGTCCTCTGGGCCGGAACTGATGATGGACTTGTACATATCACAAGAGATGGCGGAAAAACATGGACAAATGTCACGCCAAAAGAATTACCTAATGGCGGAAAACCAGCATTAATCAGTATCATCGATGCAGGGCATTTTGATGAAGGTACTGCTTTCTTGGCAGCCACTAGATATAAATCTGCTGATGATACGAAACCCTATTTACTTAAAACAACCAATTATGGCAAGTCTTGGGAAATGATCAATAAAGGGATTCCTGATATTGCATATACTAGGGTTATTCGTGAAGACCCAAAACAGAAAGGATTACTTTTTGCAGGAACAGAAATCGGACTATTTGTCTCCATCAATGATGGGGCATCATGGACTTCCATGCAGAATAATTTACCAAGAAGTCCAATTCATGATCTTGTGATCCATGAAAGGGAAGGTGATCTTGTGATTGCAACACATGGTCGATCATTTTGGATTATGGATGATATCACACCACTTCGCGTATTGGCCTCCACAAAAATCACAAAGAATGATTCTTATACTATATTCAAACCTCGCACAAGTTGGCGCATGGACGGTGGCTCATGGTTTAGTCCAGGAATGCAAACCGGGGAAAATCTCCCCAATGGAGTGATGGTCTATTATCATTGGGATGGTTCTGATAAAGGGCCGATCACAATGGAGTTTCGAGATCAAAGAGATTCACTTTTGCGAACTTTTTCTTCAGACAAAGACATGAAAGGTGAAAAAGCAATCACCGAATCTGTGTATTATACAGAGCCCGGCAAGGAAGTGAAAAATGCTGCACTTTCTCTTCAAAAAGGACTGAATCGTATTTTCTGGGATATGCATATAGCAAATGCTGTAGAATCACCAGTTGTTATGTGGGGTGCTTCAACTCGCGGACCGAAAGTCACTCCGGGAATATATTCCGTTATTCTAAAAAAGGGCGACTCAATCATTGCAAAGCAACAATTCGATATAGCATCAGCTATTGGTGCAAAAACTGAGGATTTACAATTACAATTCAATTTACATGCTTCTGTGAATGAAAAAGTAAGTGAAACTCATAAAACAGTTAATCGCATTCGAGATATAAAAAGCAACATATCACAAGCTATTGCAAAAATGAAAAAAGAAGTGAAGGATACGATGTTGACAAAAGATATCATCAAGCTTGGAACTTTGATCACTGACTCATTGAATGCAATTGAAAATCGACTTGTGCAGAACAAAGCGAAAGCTGGACAAGATCTCTTGAATCATCCAATGAAATTGAATAATAAATTATCTGCATTGACATCCACCATAGCATCTGCAGATGCAAAGCCGACAGATCAGACTTATGAAGCAGTAAAAAAAATCACCGCATTGATTCAAAAAGAACTCGATGCGGTGAAAGCCATGGAACTCATCGAAATCAAGAAATTCAATGAGCAATATGTGAATTTGAGATTACCAATTATCAGCGGGGAATAATCATTCCTTGAGAAATCGAATTGTGCTTTTGAATGAATCAAAACGCACAAGATATAAGCCGGCGGGAATTCCTGAGACATTCAATGGAATTCCCGTTTTGCCTTTTAGGATTTCCTCACCCGTAATCGAATATACTCGAAATACATCTTGTGAATTACTTGCAATCATGAGTATATCACCTACAGGATTCGGCATGAGATCAAACTCATTCATTTCATCCTTTACATCACTTGATACTTTCTTTGAGAAGGTTAGTTTTATCCGCTCTGTCCAAGGACCCCAGCCGATTCTATTCACAGCACGCACCTGTAAATACCAGATGGAATCAGCACCTGGTATATATGAAGGTAAAGAAATGTAAGGATTGATTCCTGCATTAATTGTATCTGCAAGAGGAGTAAAATTCTCAGTGATTGAAAAGCGAACTTGTGATTGTTCGATGCTGTCTTCCGGTTTTGAATTCCAAGAGATCACAAGGATAGGTTTCTCCCCTTCGATATATTGTATCACTGTATCAGATTTCGGCTGCAGGAGTGTAATCACAGGTACATTTCCGGTGCTGACCTCTCGAAAAGTAATTGCAATCATTTCAGACCAAGCGCTCCAGCCGGACATGTTTCCGATGCGATTTTGCATATACCAAATGGAATCAGATCCTGGAACAGTAGTGGGAATGTGATTTGCTTTAGAATCGAAGATATCTATCGTATCTGCTTTAGTAAATGATCGACTATTTGAAAATCGAGCTTGCGCTTTTGTAACATTTTGTAGAGCATTCCATTGTGGAAGAATTGTCATCTGAGGGTTAAAACCTTTCTTATATACAATCAGTGTATCTCTCAATGGGAATGAGACAATATGATAAGGAATTTGTGGAATCGAGGATATTCCATATCTCATTCCATTACCTGAGCTTCCAATCCATAATTCCCATGGAGCATTTTGCTTGAAGGTAATGATGCGTGAAGAACGAGCGGGAAATATATTCGATAATTCATTACTGGTAGGATTTGCTGCACTTGCATTTTGAGAGAGATATAATCCATGTGTTTCGGTTGCGATATACAATTGTCCATTTTGTGCAGGATTAATTTCGCATGCATTTATTCTTCCTGCATATCCATTTTGAAATGGTAATGTCACTATGCGTGTCCAATTTCTTCCGCGATTACTTGTGCGATATACACCACCTGAATTATCATTTGCATTTGTTGGATCACTCCATGTTGTTACATACCATGTATTACGATAGGGATCATGTGGATCAATCGCAAGAGATGTAGTCCAAGTTTTCATAGCATCGATTGAGAGATCTGTCCAAGTTTTACCACCATCATTTGATGAGAATATTCCTGCACTTTGTGTTAGCACTGCTCCATTTCTTCTTGCTGTGAAACTTGCTAGAATAGTTCCATCTTTCAATACTTTGATTGTATGTGGATGACCTTCTGTTCTTGGGGGATTTGTTAGATTCTTCCATATACCTCCACCTGAAATATTCTCATTCACAATGATACCGCCTTGTATGGAATGAGCCAGTCCTGCATAGAGTCTTTTTGGATCTTGTGGGTCAATACATAAGCTTGAAATGGGTGAAGGAAATTCTTTTGCAATGGACCATGAATTTCCCATATCAGTGGATTGCAGGATGGCACTTTTTGCGCTATTAATGTAAGCATCGGAAACTTTACCGATTGAGTATAATGAAGACAGTGAAGAAACAGCTGCATATAGTATTCCATCGGAAATCTCAAGTGCATAACAAGTTGAGTATTGTTCTGGAATCATGATTTTATTCCATGAAATTCCATTATCTATAGATCGAATAATGCCACCAGCATTGAGACCGGCCAATACTATTGATGAGTCTGCATAGAGTATATCATGTACCGTAGAATTCTCAAGACCATTCGTGCGATATGTGGATGATTGAGATGTGGAAGTATTTTGCGGATTCTCATCTGCAGTTCTTAGATACGCTTGTTTCCATGAATCTCCACCATTTGTACTGATATGAAGTGAAGCATAATCACCCATGGCAAGGATTTGTGGATTTTTTGAAGACAATGAAAATGTCATTGCAGTTCCTGCATAAGTCCAATCCCATGTGCTACCTGATCCAATCCAACCAGTTGCAATATTTGCATTGTTTTCAGTCTTGAATGTGGAAGTGAATGTATTCCCACCATTGATTGATCGCATAATGACTGGTTCATTTGCATTATTAGATCCAGCAAGATATATACGGGATGGATCATTCATTGCCATACTTAGATGATTTGGTAAAAATGATATTGGCAATGCTGTTTTTCGGGAATTCCAATCTCCAGAAACTCCATTGATGACATCCATCACATAGAGGTCATCATATGCAGTGATTTCATCTGGGTCGATTCCTGGATAAAGCATCTCCATAGGGCCTGTCAAGCAAGCCAATCGAAATAGATTACCACTCGCCCCATAAGTAAAAGAAATAATGCCTATTTCTTTCGGAAAATCATAAAAAGAATCTTTAATGAATGTAAGCCCATCATCTTCTGAAGTATAGATGCCAGCTTGGGTTGCAATCATGATATAGGTGCCATCAAATAATACCCCAGCAACATAGCAACCATCAGCCCCATCTGTTGTTTCACTGATTGCAATCGTCCAATTTGCTCCCCCATCAGAAGAATAGTAAATATCGGTATAATCTGAGACAATCAGTCTATTGGTTGAGGCCGGATCAGCGTGAATATAATATGCTCCTCCAAAGGTTGGGTCATTGAGAGGATTCCAGCTTCTTCCGCCATCACTTGAACGAACTGGAATATAATCTCCACCTTGTTCGGATATTGCATAGAGAATTTGAGAATTAGAAGTGAAAGTCACTTTCCCTGCAAAACTGCCACCAGAAATATTCGCATGTGGATTTGCATTCCAAGAAATACCAAGATCGGTACTTGTAAACACCTGAGATGCTGAACCAGATACACGAAGTGTATATGGCGTAGTAGGTGCAATCGATAATGAATGAAATGTTGCGCCGCCACCCATTCCACGAGATTCAAATCTTGTGGGTTGTGCAATTATCTGTAATGAACATAAGAGAATAATTGTAAAGAAATATGCGATGTTCTTCATAGATTTGAATCAATATATGGTTGAGTATTGTTCAGCAATAACACCGCAAACTACGATTCGTCACACTTTGATTCAAATCATGAGATATTTCTTTGCTCTATTCTTGATATGTGTATCTATTTCTGCACAGCAAACTTCGCAAATGACCCCATATAAACCTGTTGAATTGATGCCGAAAACTATTGATAGAATGGCTAAATATGGTTCAGTCTTTCCCCAAAATGCACAAGTGAATGTACCGGAAGGGTTCACAGTTTCTATATTCTATGCTGGAAATCCACTACAAAAACCACGATTCATGACTTGGGGACCTAATGATGTATTACATATAGCAGATCTCAATGCAAAAGCAATTTTTGCTCTCCCTGATATGAATAATGATGGAGTGGCTGATACGATTCTCACTGTAGCAAGTAATGTGATTGCCCATGATATTGCTTTTTATCGCGGAGATCTCTATGCCGCACAAGAGCGATCAGTGATCAAATTAAGAGACTTGAACAATGATGGCTTCTATGAGACACAAAGTGATGTTATTGCACCTATTGCTGAAGGGGCGGCACAGCCTGGAGGTGGGCATACAACCAGAACAATATTAATTGACTCCTTAAGAGGAAAAATCTATTTATCCATTGGTTCTAGGTGTAATGTATGCAGAACCGATGATCCTAATGATCAAGATTATCAAAGAGCATTAGTTGAAGAGTGGAATCTTGATGGAACAGGCAGAAGAACCTTTGCAACCGGAATTCGTAATGCTGTTGGATTGCTCGAAAGAGGAGGTAGGATTTGGGCATCCAATAATGGTAGTGATAATCAAGGGAATAATATTCCTCCAGAATGGATTGATGTATTGCGTGACAATGGATTCTATGGTTATCCATTTGCACATTCTCAAGGCATATTTTTTCCAATTTCAAATGCTTCGCCCTCGGATTATAAATCTTTATTGCCATTCACTGCTATAGACTCTGCAAAAGTAAAAAGTATGGTTCAACCTGCAGGTTTGATTCAAGCTCATAGCGCCCCAATGGCTTTGGTATCGGCTCATACAAATATGCCTGAAGGATATAGAAATGGGGTATTTGTTGCACTGCGTGGCTCATGGAATCGTACGCCAGCTACTGGTGGCAAGATCATCTATTTGGATTTTGATGATTTGGAAGACACCACAGCAAACTTTACTTCTGATTTTTTGACAGGATTCATGACTGATTCCACAAAGAGTTCTAATTGGGGATGGGCAAGGCCTGTTGGACTTGCAATCGATAAACAAGGTAGAATGTTTGTTGGAAGTGATGCGAATACGCGTTTCATATTAATGATTAGTCCCCAGAAATCTACTTCAATTCAGCAGTCTACAAATCAACGATTGTTTACAATGAATTGCACTGAACTTGGAGAATTGCAAGTGAGATGGAATATTCCAAATGATGATATTCACAGATTCACCATTCATGACATACAAGGTAATGAAATTGCGATATTCAATGGAAGTGAAATAACGATGCAAGGAATCTTGACAATGGCTGATCTATCACAAGGAATGTATTTTCTTCATGCAATGCTAAAAGATGGATTACATTTTACTGCTTCATCAATCATCATGAAATGATTAGAGATACACGATCTCTTTTTCTTGGAGTGGTTTAAGACTTGCCCCGATTGCAGGTGGAAATACATGCGCAGCTTTATTACATAGTGCAATTGCACTTATACCGAGAGAAGTAGTGGATAGTAAACCACGAAAAGCATTGAAACGAATAGTTTCTATGGTCACGGCATCTGATAAAGTATCGAGTAAATCTTTGCGCAACCCTTCACCATAGAGTAAAGCAAGATCTGGAGCTGGTAGATACTGTGGAAGCACAGAAGTAAGAATTTTTGCACATACAGATCCAAAATCATCTTGTTCAGGAATTCCATATAGGGAATAAAAGGCAAGATTACCTTCACTCACTACACTCACATCAATAAAGCGTTCTTGAACGCCAAGAATTGCGATAGTCTTATTTGCAAATTCAGGATAATTCAACATACATGCAGAATGCGCCGAGAACTGGCTATTCTGAGTGAATTTTACGGGGACTTTAAATGAGGAAAAACATTTCTTACACATGTCAATTAATGCGAGATCTGTCATTATTGCCAACATATGCTTTGAGCCATCTTCAGTTGCATGACCCGGAATGAGCATGATTGAAAAATCATCTGCAGTTTTTTCCGGTTCCACTTGTTGTATCTCTTCATTCAATAATGCTTTGATTTCAGCTTTACGAGAAAGATCTGCATTTGGAACTTGATAGATATAGACTTTTTCAATGGGAATACTGAAATTCACCATTTGAACCATTCCAAAATATGGTGCGAGATCTTTGCTTATAATTTGGGAAAGAATCTGAATATCGTCTTCAGTGCGCAGTGTTTGAGGAAATGCATTCACATGCAATACTTCCATCCCTTCTCTTGCAGTATTGAGAAGTGTAATATATGTGCGTTCAGAACCAAAATAGACCGAGAGTGTAGTGTTCATGGTCATTCAGAAGAAGTATTGAACTGTTGTTTGCGAAAATACAGATAAAACGGTATTCCAAGTGCGACGAGCACCAAACCAAAAACGGAATTGATGATTGGCATTGTGCCAGCTATATACATAGCGATGTCATTGTATAATGTATAAAGCACAAATCCAATTGCAAATAATACAAAAATGGCCGGCACAAAAGGATATCCCCATACTTTATATGGCCTTGGATGCTCAGGCATTTTTTTGCGCAATACAAAAACACCAAATGCACCCATCGCATAGAAAATCCAAGATACAAAAATCAACATATCGGTTAAAGTATCGAATGTGCCACTAAATACGAGGACGGATGACCAAATACCTTGAATGATCAAAGCATTGCCGGGAGTTTTAAAGGTCGGATGAACATCCCCAATTGATCGGAAAAACAATCCTTGTTTGGCCATTGCATAATATACTCGGGAACTCACAAGTATAGTGCCATTTGATGCGCCAAATGTTGAAATCATGATCGCTATGGCAATAAAGCCTGTTGCAAAAGATGCCAAAGCAGGATTAATTGAAGAGAAAATTCCTTTTACCACATCGACAGCAACGAGTGAAGATTGTGACATTGCATCAAGTGGAAGTATATAAAGATATGCAAGATTGATGAGCACATAAACTGTGATAATGATCATCATGCCGAGAAATAATCCTCGAGGAATTGTTTTAGAGGGATTTTTCACCTCACCAGCAATATATGTGATATTATTCCAGCCATCATAGGCCCAAAAAGCACCAGATAGAGCCATGACCATGGCAGAAATCAATGACCAATCCTGTGGAATCGCACTAGCGCCATTTTGCAAGATTATATCTTGAGAGAAATTTAGCAAGCTTCCATTACCTATGAAGAATGCCATACCGACTATGAATAATAATGCCAATACTTTGAGTGAGGTGAACATGACCTGTACTGTACCACCGAGAGAGACCCCGCGATAATTTACCCCCGTAAGAAAAAGTATAGCCATAACTGTCAGAATCTTGATTCCAAAATCCTTTAATGGAAATATGGAACCAATGAAGGGAAGATATATTGACCATGCTTCAAGATCCGGTGATAATCGAGGCAAGGGATATACAGAATGGACTGAATCTGCAAAAATATATGTGATCGATGCGATTGATGCAGTTTGTACGACGCTGAACATGGACCAACCATAGAGATAAGCGGTGAATTCTCCATACATCATTCTAAAAAATTCATATTGACCACCAGTTTTTGGTATCATTCCCGCTATTTCAGCATTAGTCAATGCCCCGAATAAAGTTAAAACACCCGCCAAAATCCAAATGCCAAGAAGTAATTCCGGAGAACCAAGCTGTAAAGCCATGCTTGCCGGCTTTTTGAATATGCCGCTACCAATCACCCCTCCAACAACGATGGAAATTGTTGTTATAAGTCCTAATGTTGGAGTGAAATCTTTTTGATTCTGCATATTCACTTTTTAGATTTTGGGTTTGATGATAGCCATGGTTGTAGTTGCATGTGCAATTAACTCAGAATTACCTGCTTCATCAATGCAATAGACATGTGCTTCACAAAAATGCATGCTTCTTCCTTGCTTTATGACAGAGCCAATTGCTCTAAGCAATATTCCTTTTGCCGGTCTTAGATAACTGACTTTGATTTCAGCTGTCACAGTATGCTCTTCCGGACCAACCAATGTAAAGCCTGCGAAACCAGCCGCTATATCAGCAATTGTGGCTGTCACACCTCCATGCACAAGACCTATTTGTTGCTGATGTATTTTCTCAAGTGGAATTTCTGCAATCACTTTCCCAAGTTCTATGGAAGTCAATTTTGCGCCTATTGCCTTCATGAACTCTTGTCTTTCAAGATGCGCCAAAATTGTATCGCGAAATTCAGGATTATTGGTTCTGTGCATATTCTCTTAGCGTATATCTTTGATATATGGTCCTACATCATCATGCAAGCCCATTGTGCTTTGTTTGTGAATATAGGCAACCACTTCATCAAATGAATTTGTGGCTTCATATACTTTTATTTGTCGATCCGCTCCGCTACCCATTTCCAAAATTTCATGTATGAATTCCAATTCTTTTCGGGAGCCAAGATCATCCACAACATCATCCACAAATTCGAGTAATTCACGAATTAGATCTCTGGTTGGTACTTCCTTTTGCTTACCAAAATCAATCAATTTTCCATCGAGTCCATAGCGAACTGCACGCCATTTATTTTCAAGAATCAAAGCTCTGGAATATCTTCTAAAACTGAGATTCTTCGTGTATAAAGTATAGAGTTTTTTCACGATTGCCTGACATAATGCCGCAATAGCAATTGTTTCTTCAATACGCATTGGAATATCGCAAATGCGAATTTCAAGAGTTGGATAAATTGGATGAGGTCTGATATCCCACCAAATCTTCTTGGCATTGTCTATGCAGCCAGTTTTCATGAGCATATCAACATAGGCTTGATATTCTGCATAACTCTGAAACTCATCTGGAAGATTAGTACGAGGGAAATTTTCGAATACTTTGGAACGATATGATTTTAGTCCTGTGACATGTCCTGTCCAGAATGGAGAATTCGTTGAAATGGCTAGAATATGTGGTAAGAAATACCGCATTTCATTCATGATTTGAATTTGAAGATTGCGATCTTCTATTCCAATATGAATATGCATGCCAAAAATCACCAGTGATCTTGCGAGCATTTGCATGTCTCGAATCAAAATTTGATAGCGTTCATCGGGATATATTTCCTGATCTTCCCATTCCGCAAAAGGATGTGTGCTAGCTGCTCCGAGAAGTAACCCATTTTGTCTGCATAATGCCCAAATGATTGATCGCATTTTTGTCAATTCCGTCTTTGCCTGACCGATATTGGAGCAAATATTCGTTCCAATCTCAAGCATGCTTCCATGCATCTCTGGTTTAACATGTTCATGAAGGAGTAATTGACTTTTTTCGAGCAAGCCAACATCAACATGAGATTTAAGATTGAAGGTGAGCGGATCAATCACCATATATTCTTCTTCAATCCCCAAAGTAAATGAAGGAGAAATATCGGTATCGAGTGAGATTGCGGGCTTACCCGCTAATTCGGGTTCCATAATGATGTGTCGGGAGATTTGTAGAATACTGCATTACAAATTACAAAGATTATTCGGCTTTCCATTGAAGGATTTCATCGGTCTAGATTCATACCATGCTCTTTGATTGAGAATGAGCGCATCGATGGCAAACGCCATGATGTAAGTGCAACTATAAGAAGTGTCATTGATCCACCTGCAATGACCGATGGAATGAGACCTAAGAATCGCGCAGCTAAACCACTTTCGAATGCTCCGATTTCATTTGAGGCACCAATGAAGATCCCATTCACGGCTGAAACTCTTCCTCGCATTTCATCGGGTGTGAGAAGTTGCGCAATGCTACCTCTGATTACCATGCTGATATTATCGAATGCACCGCTAGAGGCAAGCAATAGCAGTGATAAATAATAATTGGTTGAAAGTGCAAATGCGATCATGGAAATTCCAAAACCTGCGACAGCCATAAGTAGTAATTTCCCGGTTTGACCAATTGGAGGATGATGCGCCAAATACATACCCATGAGAAGAGAACCAACAAATGGGGAAGCGCGAAGAATACCTAAAGCTTCAGGTCCAAGATGCAATACATCTTTCGTGAATGCCGGAAGTAGAGCTAGTGCTCCTCCAAATAATACAGCAAACATGTCGAGTGCCATTGCGCCTACAAGCACTTGATGTGAAAACACAAATTTCAGTCCGGCAGTCAATTTATGTCCCAGACTTTCATTGCTCGGTTTATGTTCAGGTCTTGTATATCTCACAAATGTGAATGCTGACAAGGAAAGTATGAGCAATACACATACTGCAATATTTGCTGAAATTGGACCCATAAACCCATACATTAAGCCCCCGATGGCTGGACCTGAAACAGCTGCAAAATTGAAGAGATTTGCAGACCATGTGGCTGCATTATGATATATTTCTTTGGGAACAATATCAGCCCATAATGCCTGCAGGGAAGGTCCCATGAAACCTCTGGCCAAACCAACAGAAGCTAAAACAATATAGTATGGTATCGTATTAATTCCAGGACTAGGATTTGCAAGATCGCCCATGATACGCAGCAATAGTATAACTGAGGAAATCAAAAGCAGAAATACAGCGCCCATTGCTACATGTTTCCGATTTTTCGTATCTGCTAATAAACCGGAAAACATAGAAGTAGTGATATACGGTATTGCCTCCGCTAATCCACTCAGTCCAAGAGCTAGTGGATCGCCTGTTTTGATATATAAAAGCCAACCGATGGAAACTGCTTGAATTTGATAACCAAGCGTAAGAAATAGTCTGCCAAGTAAAATGCGTCGAAAGGAAGGAATCCGCAGAGCGGCATAGGGGTCATTGCTGTGAATATTCATTCGGCAAAACTACGGATTTTGTCAGCAAGAGAAATTCTCTTGGAATGAATCATAGAAAATAGAGAAAGATGCCGTTTTTTATAAAAAAACATCAAAATGAGTAGATTATGAGTAGAATCTAGGTCAATGCCACTCGGTAAATTGTGAGCGTCGTTGTTTTGAAAAAAACATCGACCCTATTATTTCTTCATATCAGGGGATGATCCATTGGCTGGATCATGATATGGGGAAATAATATAGGATACAAAGGAGAATTCATGAACACTCTGAAAAGAATTCATGAATTCTCTTCTTTTTTATGCAATGATGGAATCCCATAATGCGATTCTGGCTTGCAATGCTTCAATAATTGCTCTATGCGCTTCACTTTTTTTCTTTTCATCATCACAGAGTAACTCCACCATTCGAATTGCCAAATGAGAATGATGATCACCATCAACATCAATATGACGCTGTACATAATACTTCAATCTTGGTGCGCTGAATGTTCCTTCTTTGTGCAAAGCATCAATAATGGATAGAAACATCCCAGGAATGAGATCTTCTCTACCATATGTGAAAACTCCTGCTATTGAATGAACTGCTCCTGAATCAATGATGGAAAATGTATGATTAACAAAATGACGAGCACCTTCCGGAGCATGTGATTCAATCAATGCTTGATGAATTGGCATGCCACTTTGAATCAATGAAATGAAAGATCTGATTGGGGTAAGATCACAGTTAATTTCTTGCATAGCAAGGAGATACATTTCGAAGTGCGACATGATGACTCCATCTGCATCAATATCACACTCTTCTCCAAGTACAATTTCATTGATTAATTGACGAGTTTCGGGTTCGCCCTTTGGCATCCACGGTATGTCCACACAAGTGAGATTTCTTTGCAAAGATTTGAGAAGAGACATAAAATCCCAAACAGCAAAGACATGGGTTTCCATAAATCTGCGAAGATCATCACCAGTTTTTAGGGATGTATAGAGATTATGATTAATAAGTTTTTCTCTGAGAATTTCAATATCTGGGTGATTCATATTAGCTATACGGTTTGTTGTTAATGATGGCATAAAACACAATATAATTTTCTCTTAGTTTCATGAAGAATAAAAAAGTGCAAAACTTTCAATTCAATACTATGAATATGGCATGAAAACGGATATGTATTTAGAGCTTTTTCTCTCATCCTTTCAGCTGAACAATATCCATGAAAGATTTACTCAGTCATATACAAATGGTCCCATTTAGCCAGCTAGCTTCGAAAGCATATCGAAGATTGGCCAAAGAAGGCGGTGCATGGTTTGAAGCCTTGAAAGATCAAAGAGTTTGCACATTTTCGCAAGTGGAATATCACGAGGAACAAAACCCAATTGTGAAGATTCCAGTTGGTGATGCGATATATACTCATGCCTTATCCATAAAGGCTTTGGCTGACAATCATGTGCAATCACTGTTTACAATTCTTGACAGTGGATGGGTGAATATGTCAATCAAAAGACAAGATCATCATATTCGATTGAAGGAATGTGTAACTTCTTCCAATTATCCTGAATCAGCAAGAATACTCGATATATTACTCCACTCACCCTATGGGCTTAAGAGGGGCGCCGAACTTTTGCATTATTATCCCATTGATTGGCAATTGGATTGTAAATCTGGATATCGCTGGGATTCGCTCAAACATTATAGTGAAATTCAATATGGATTGGTTCAGGGTTCAGATATAAAAGTACCTTGGGAATTGGGAAGATTCACCCATGCTCCTAATCTTGCTTGTGCTGCAATCTTGACTGAACAGGAGGAATCACCAATTCGAAGTAAAGAATTTTATGCTCATGTTTTTCGCACGCAGGTTCTTGACTTCATTGCATTTAATCCGCCACGATTTGGGGTGCATTGGAAAAGTCCTATGGATTGTGGATTGCGCATACTCAATTTGCTTATAGCATATGATATGTTTCGATCAATTGGGATTGAATGGGATAGAGATTTTTCAATCATATTCAGAAGATCATTATATGAACATGTAAAGCATATCATGGAGCATCCTGAGTGGTCGCCGACAAGCAGAGGTAATCACTATCTGGCCAATCTTGTTGGAATTGTGATTGGTTTGAAGGGCTTGCCATTAACTGATGAATATGCCGGAATGATACGATTTGCATTGGCTGAAACTGTGGCTGAAGCAAAAGAACAATTTCTTCAGGATGGACTCAATTTTGAGGCTTCAATACCCTATCATGGCTTATCTTCTGAATTGCTTGCCATCATTCTTGGAATTTGTGCCTCATTCAGTGAAGAGGAAAGAGAAAAGATCTGTACAAGCCCGGTGCATTTTCGTTCACTTTCTGCTACGATTCAGCCTGCCACGCCATCAGAGTATACAAAAGCCATTTCTGAATTGAAATCAATCATCAGAAAATCATATGATGCACTCACCATTCTTGCAATGGATGGTATTCATCTTCCAAATATTGGAGACAATGATAGTGGTTTCAGTTTTCGGATAACTCCTTCAGGAAATTGGATGGATGCCCGTGAAGCTCAGTTTCAGTTCCAGAATCTGAATCCTGAATTTGAATTGCCAGATGTGAAGAGTTTGTTTCCCAGAAATAAAACTGATGAAGCATTTGAATGGATTCCAGATACTTTGGATTGCAGACCTACTCTCGGGATTGTTGCAGGAGCACTTCAAATCACAATTCCAGAAATGCTTAATCAGGTAGGTTCTATTGAATATCAAATTGTGTCTTCTATAATTCAACCTGAATTCAAGTTCTCTGGCACACAAAGCATGCCATTGCCATTTGGAGATGCATATCCACGCTTTCATTCGTATCCTGCTTTTGGACTGTGGAATATTAAGCATGAAAGATATAGTGCAATCATGAGGGCAGGTTCAATCGGACAAAAAGGTAAGGGAGGTCATGCACATAATGATCAACTTTCCTTTCTTCTGACAATTGATGGTGAAGAATTTCTCGGAGACCCAGGCACATTTTGGTATACTGCATCACCGCTCATGCGAAATATTGGAAGATCGGTTACAATGCATTCAACTATGATTATACCCGGAAAAGAACAAAATACATGGATTGAAGGCCCGGGAGATTTGTTGTTTTGGATGAAACCCGATCAAGCAAAAGCAGATGGAATGTTCAATGACAAAGCATGGAAAGGTGTGCATCATGCCTATGGTACACCACATATGAGAACATTGATTTACTCTGAAAAAAGCATCAAAGGGCATGATCATTGCTCTTTAGAAATGCGGAAAATTGTACAATTCCACTGTGTGCCAGGCATTCAAGTGCATCAGGAGAAGTCTGGAACTGTACACTTAAAGAGTCCATTAGGTAAGTCAATTTCACTTAATTCCTTATCTGGATTTGCTTGGGAAATATTACCAGCAATTTATTCCAAGGCTTATGGAAGAGTGGAAGAATCTACCCTCATTCGCATGGAAGTGGATGCAAAAACACTTGATATTCATTGGGAAATCAAAATATGAGTGTGAAGTTCAGGCAAAATCAAGAGCTTCAAACAGAGATTGGGTATATTTGCACAGTATTTGACCTTTAAACACGATATCTATGTTCCGACTGCACATCATTCTTCTCATTATGTGTTTATATTCGATCCCTACTCGAATATCGGCTCAAGATATCCCATTCCCTAGATTCATTGTCAATAGCGATGCTTCAGATATCGATTCTCTTTTGCCAGATTCAACGCATATCGAGGCTCATGTCTCTGGAATTATAACAGAAGTTATCATCAAACAGTATTTTGTTTATCAGGGAAGTTCAACACTTGAGGCATCATTACTCATGCCGATGCATCCATCCATCATGATTCATGGTGGAATGGTAAAAGTTGGAAATCAATCCTATAAAGCTGAGATGAAGGACAAAGAAAAAGTTCGTGAGATTTATGATCAAGCAAAGAAAAAACTCGATCCTTTTTTTCTTAGTTGGAATGAACCAAATGCCTTTCAAATGCATGTGTCAGGGATTCAACCTGGAATGAAGGTCTCCTTTGAGATTCGATATACCCAAACAATGAGGCCAAATTCGGGGACATATCAACTCATTTTACCAAAACCACTTAGACCATATTATCTTAAAGTATTGGATTTTGTTCCATTATATCGTGACACATTTTCAGATACGAGTTTTGTAGAAGTAAAGGATTATCCAGCAGGTGCATTCACATCAAGTGTGACAATTGCTAAAGGTGGATCCATCGCTAATTGCACCGCAAAGGGATTTACTTTGCAAGAAAGTGAATCTGCCTTCATTGGCACATATTCATCGAAATCAGCTGATATGACAAAAGATCTCTCTATTGAGTATCAATTTGCTGATGCTGAGACTGCAGCTAATGTGATGATATATGAGGACAATAATGACAAATTCTTTTTGTTAACTCTCCATCCTCCGGCAAAGAAGCAAATAAGGGATTCAAATCATTCGCATGAATATGTGATCCTATGTGATTCTTCTGCATTGGAAACAGGTGCTGCCTCAGCATTTTGGAGTTCCTTTTCAAAGGGATTATATCCTGGTGACAAAGTGAATATTCAGCATTTTGGCAATGAGAATATACAATTATCAGATACATCTCAATTCTGTACAAAAGACATGATATCAAGGGCTCATGTTTATTTCAATAGAGTGCAGGAAACCGAAGGTCTTGAACCAATTGCATTGATTGATCGACTAACGAATATTCTATCTCAGCCACAATCAGGAAATATGTCAGCAAGAACCATCATAATCCTTTCGAATGGTTTTGTAGATGCAGGTCCTGATATTTTTGAACAAGTAAAAAAACAATTGACGGATGCAAATATCTTCGCAATTGCAACCGGTAATGAAAGTAATGAACGGTTTTTTGATGCACTTTCTCGATTAACGATGTCTGAACCCATGGTTTTGAAAGGAAATCATGGAGCAATGGAAGATCAGGCAAATAATATTGTGAGGATGCTTCAGAATCCGGCACTCACAAAACTCAAAGTTGGCTTTGATGGATTTAATGCAATTGAACTTGAACCGGCAAGTTATCCTGATCTGTATTCAGAAAGACCCATTATGATTTTTGGGAAATTCAAGGGAAAAGCTAAAGGTAGAATAGTTATTACAGGTATGATGGGTGATCAGTCATTTGCTAAATCACTTGATATCTCTACAATCAAACAAACCACCACAAATACAGCTCTTCCATATCTTTGGGCTAAACAGAGAATTGCTTTACTGATTGATTATAATGTCTATGAGAGAACTACTCAACGCGTAAATGAAATCACGAAACTGGGCAAGCGTTATGGGGTGCAAACTCCTTATACAGCTTTTGGAGTTTCGGGAAATGAATTGGGAAAAAAGAAAGTGATTCCTGCAATTATGTATCAACCATTGAATCTTGCAATTGGGGGAACACTTGTTACAAGTTCATCTGGTATACAGCTTGCCAGAACAAATGAAGTGGAAGTAGAAGCAGCTTGCAATTATCAAGATGCCGGTGCTCATGATGAAGAGGGCTTAATTAGTGTTGGTTCTGTGATGACCGAAAAAGTAATGGACAATACTGTATTGGATGCATATAAAAATGCGGTTGAACAACAACTTTCAACTATGCTAGCTTGCTATGCTGAAGCATTGCCAAAGTTCTTCCATCTGCAAGGTACGATTCAAATTTTAGTGATTTATGATGAGGACGGAAATATCACAGAAATTTCCATGGCTGATTCTGAATTGAATATCCCCGAAATAGATTCTTGTCTTTTGAAAGCAGCGCAAGCAATCAATTACCCTAAAACCATGGAAGGCATGGTTCAAATCTCATTCCTGCTTGAAGTATTATAACTCTTTGTCAGCATTAATTTGTTGCAATGCTCTGGAAGGATTATTGGAAAGGAACATATTCAGAGCTTTCACCCCTCTCTCAATCATAGCATTTCGAGTTTGTATTTCATCATGGGCAAAAGATGAAAGGACATAATCCGCCATTTGACCAGGACCGAATTTTTTATCTATCCCAAATCTAAATCTCCAAAAGCCTGGTCCAATATGAGAGATGACCGAAGATGTTCCATTATGTCCGCCATCTGATCCACCTTGTTTCAACTGCATTTTTCCGACGGGAAAATTGTACTCATCAACCAATATGATTACATGTTCAGTGGGTATCTTATAATAGCGGATGAATTCTCCGACAGCCTGACCCGAATTATTCATATACGTTTCAGGCAATAAGACTGACACCTTTTTTCCTTGAACCGAACATTCACTTTCAAGCCATGCACCTCGTCCTTTCTTGAAATGAGCATTTTTTGATTTTGTGAATGATTCTGCAATCATCCACCCTATATTATGTCTGGTGGATTCATATCGCTCTCCCGGATTTCCTAAGCCAACAATCAGCCAATGTGCCATTTATTCCTCGATATTCACTTCATTTTTTGCAGTCATGAATAGAAATAAAGATGCTACAAGCCATCTGGCATCTTCGAGTACTTTTGCCCATCCAACTTTTGTCACTTCAGCAGCAGCTGCAGGTGAACTCTCTCCAAAACAGCCACAATCAATATTATATCCACGAGCTATTGCAGTGAGTATGGCAATAATGAATACAATCAGCATTCCTGAAATCAAAAAAGAAGCTGCTTTTTCTTTTATTCTAAACAGTAGCATCCCACCGGCCAATAACTCAACCCAAGGTAAGATCAAAGCAGGAAGATTAAGCGCTTCATAGGGAAGAAGATGAAAATTATTAATACTTTTTGCAAAAGCATCAGGATTAGCAATTTTATCAATTGCCGCAGCTATGAAAATTGTACCAATCAAAATTCTGGCAAGTGATCGAAGTTTGGGATCTGAAAAGGGAAGTCCGATGAGCAATGCCATTCCACAAATCAATTCAATCCATGGAAGCGCAATACCAAATAGTGCAATTGGTAAATCTGCAGTCATTGCAAAAGTTGGAGGTTTCAGGTTTTCAGCACCAATTTTCACAATGCCGGCAAATGCGAAAGATGATCCAATTATCAAGCGAATAATTAAAGGTCCGATGCTCTGTAAGCGTTCCATATTGAAACTCAATGGGATGAAAGAATGAGACAAAGTTCGCGAAAAATCAAGAATACAACAAGTGTATCATGGAATATCCGTCTAGTTTGGCTAAGTTTAGTAAATGTACATTTTATGGAGATAAGCGATGAGTTCATTCGGACAAGATGAGTTGGATTATGCAGACCCTAGTGATATTACTTCAAATAAATTCATGGGGATTTGTGCATATCTAGGAATTTTGATCTTGATCCCCTTGCTTTTGGCAAAACAATCTACATTTGCGTCATTTCACGTAAGGCAGGGAATCAATGTATTCTTACTATATGTACTTTCAGGTATAGTGAGTTATATTCCATTGCTTCCTTTTGATGGAATGATAAGTGGTTTGGCATATATAGCTGCAATTATCTTTTCCATTATTGGAATTATTAATGCAGCGAAAGGGAAGATGAAGAAGTTACCCATCATAGGTGAGATACGACTACTGTGAAAAAAAAAGGCGACCATAGGTCGCCTTTACTCTTTCTATCAGTAGTTTATTTCGGATCTACAACTGAAGGCTTGACATTGCCATAAGCAACGATTTCCAAAGTGGCATAATCTGGATGATTTGTTTTCATCTTTACAACGCCATTGAAATATCCTTTGTCTTTTGGTGTTACTTTCGCAATCAATTCAACTTCACCACCACCAGGGATGGTTGTAGGTTTTGTAAGATTGAGAGTGATTCCAGAAACTGTTTCAAAGTCAGATAATACGATGTCTTGTGTTGAAGTATTGCGAATTGAAAGTTTTGCTTCAGACTTCGCACCTACTGTCATCTCTCCGAATGAGAGATATTGAGTAGGCAAAATTTGAATTGGTCTAACAACATCTGCTTTCAGATACAACACTTTAGTTGCATTCTGTGGATCATTACTGGAGATCGTAATGCTTTTAGTCATCAAACCAGAAGTTGCTCCAAGCTTCAAAGTCACTTCCATTGATCCAACTTCACCTGGGTTCAACTCTTTCTTATCGAGTGGAGCTGTAGTACAACCGCATCCCGGACGGACATCTGAGATCTTTAATAATTCAGTACCTTCATTTTTAATCTTGATGGTTGCTTTCAAAGGATCATCCTTGGGTTTTACTTTACCCCAATCCTGAGTATCTCCACCAATGATAGTAATCTTTGGTTGTGCAAATGCAAATGAGCCTGCTGTAAACAACAAGGCCATGCATGTATAAACAAATCGTTTCATGATAACACCTGTCCTTGAACGGTGAATGAATATAAATTGAAATAAGTGATGCAAAAATACTGAAATTCCATTATCACAAAGCATTCCCATAGACAATCACATCCATATCCGGCATATCTGGATGATCTGTTTTGCATTGGATAGATCCATTCCAATACCCTTTTTTATCGGGTTTTGCCTTTACTGTAATAGAGATTTGGGCTCCAGGTGCAATTTTTTTTACTTTGGAATTCACTGTAATTCCTTTGGATGCAATGAATTGCATTATTGTGATTGACCTGTCTGTTGTGTTTTTTAATATCATTGAGGCTTCTGCAGTATTACCTGTATTTACCTGAGGGAATGCTATATATGGTTGTGGCAATACTTGAATTGGTCTTATAATATATGCCTTCAATGTGATTGCTTTCACAGGAACCTTGGGGTCATTACTATTGATTGTGAGTCCTTTTATCAATTCTCCAGCAGTTGATCCAGGACTTAGGCCAACATTAACGGTGGCAATCTCGCCTGGTTTTAGATACTTTTTATCAAGAGGTGCAGTAGTGCAGCCACATCCCGGCTTGACTTCTGAAATCTTTAATGGTTGATTGCCGGCATTTTTCAGTTTAAGAATTGCCTTTAGTGGGCCTTTAGAAGCTGGAACTTTGCCCCAATCAATTGTACTTCCGCCAATCACTTCCAACTTTGGCTGTGCGATTGCAAAAGAAAGTTCGATGATGAAAGCAATGAGAATGAAGAGATATTTCATTGTTTACTATTTGTTTTGTGACGAGGTTCCAACGAATTGTTCTATAATTCATTGTAATATCAGTAGCTGAACAAGATTGAAAAACCACCCAATATTGTCAATGACCTCCAGGGGTCATCTCTTGTTACACGAGAATTCAATGTAATATCAGATTGAATAAATGGCTTTAGATATGACTCATTAAAAATAGAAATGTCATATTCGCATCTGATGATCGGTTTGAATAAAAAGCCTGAAATTTCAATCCCCCTAACCATTTCATTTGATGTATAGATTGGTCTGTCTAACTGTATTGTAGGACTGCTTATCTTCATTTCCAATTCATGCATGTGTTCATTTGGCAATGTAAAGGCACCTGAAAAACCAAGAGCCACTGAAAAATGAGAAGAAAGAATCCTCTTTTTGGCAATCATAGCCAATTCGAGTGATTGTATTTTGGATCTTAAGGTATAATCTCTGTTTATAACCCTAACTTCGGTCTTTTCATCTTTGGGATCAATTAATAAGATAGAATCTTCTCTGCTTGCATTAAAATTTGCTGAACTTATTCCAAAACCAACTTGAGTCTGCAGTGAAAAATCTCCTACAAGCCAATATTCACCGGCAAAGCCAAATCGAATATCATTTCCTGAACCACTAGTGAATTGACAGCAATCCAATACATCAGAAAAACTTTGAGAATCTACATATTCAGTATTCATACCCAATCCTATATATCCACCGATAAACATTTCTGGGGAAGAAGAGGGTAATCTCCAGGATTGAATCCAGTCAAATCCTTGAGATTTGGCAATTTGCCAGGGTAATAGTAGTATAACACTAAAGATAATATGCAAAATGCATTTCATTAGGAATATCCCCAAAGGCATATTGGTAAGATCATTTGAATCGTTGTGGTAAAAAGACACTCAAATATACAAATCAAATATCATTGAGAATTATGATTTTGCATGTATTTTTGTTCAATAGTATTATTGATTGAATTTTAAACTTTTTGATAGGTAAGCGAAATGAAATCTCTATTGAATTACCTCCTTGCTTTATGCTTTGTAAGTGTGGCTTATGGACAAGATGGTGAAGTGAAGAAAAATCCAAATTCTCTCAAAGTTGGTTTGCAAACCCAAGTCCGTATGTCTTCATTTTCAAATGATTCAAAAACTGAAGAACATGGTTTCACATTTTCAGGTACACCAGACATTGGGGTGAGTGTATATATTCCTGCCAGCAAAAAAAATCAAGTGGGAGTCACCGCAGATATTTCACTCGCGAATTATCAGAATACTTATACTTCTGGATCGAATAAAATTGAATTTACAAGAACATTCAATTATTTAATGATTACACCAGGCATCAATTTTGAAAATGTAACTTTCGGTATTGGAATTGGTTTGCCAATGGGCTATCACAGACATAATAATGTTACTGATGCCGCTGAAGAAGAATCATGGTCTTTTTTACAGAGCGGTTCTCCTACGCCTATAACCGTTACCGGTGATGGTAAGTCAGGTATGAATATGATCATTGAGCCAAAGCTCGGATATTCATATCCTGTATTGAATAATTCTGGCACTCAATTGAATGTCAATGCTCAAGTTGGACTCATGCTTAGTAATGTTTTCAAAGATGAGTATTACCCTACATCAAATCTTCAAAGCTTGAATGGTACAATGATGTCAGTTTCTCTTGGTGTTCAATATATGTTCGCACTTTGATGAAACAGTTTTTTGACCTCTTCAAAGACAATTATTGGTGTTAATTCTTTCATGCAAGAGAAATGTCCGAGAGGGCATTTCTCTTTGCCTATATGGGTGCAGGGTTTACAGGGGAGTTCAATGCTTGCAATTTGAAATGGGGTATGATAAGGCATAAATCCAAATTCAGGTACTGTACTACCAAAAATTGTAACTATGGGAATAAGTCGTGATGCTGCAATATGCATCAAGCCAGAATCATTGCCAATAATACACTTAGCAGTATCCATGAAAGCAGCTAATGCATGGAGTGACATAGTTCCAGCTTTGTTTTCTATCTCAACAGTTGTTAATTCTTCAATTTCTTTGCAAAGTTCGGCATCATCTGGTCCACCAATGAGAGCAATTGGTGTTTCATACGTTTGATGTAATAAATGTATTAATTCTGCAAAGTACAATGCCGGCCATCTTTTAGTGGCATGCTTGGCACCCGGAGCCAAAATGATACGTTCGCCAATTTGAATTTTCTTTTTTGGATACTGTCCTAATTGCTTTTCATTTTCAAGCCAAAATTCCAGTCCTTCAGAATCAATATGAATTTCTGGAAAGTCTTTAAGTGCAGTAAAATAACGATGAGGGACAGGTATGATGGATGCGTAAGGAATGCGAGTTTTATTTTTTACAATATCCCTTTTATATGATCTTGCTGGATCATATTTCAATAATTGTTTTGCAATCCTCTGTCTAATTATTCTGCTTCTTAAAGAGCAATGTACATCAATTGCCAAATCATACTTTGGCAATGTATTCCTAAGAGTTATCCACTGCTTGAAAAAAGATGCAGTACCTTTTTTGGTATCAATAATATGAAGATTATCGATTTGCGGATTATACTTCATGATATCTGCACAATGTTCAGATATGATCATGTCAATTCTCGCATTTGGCCATGTATTGCGTAGCACTCTGATCATGGGTGTGAGCAAGACGATATCGCCGAGAGAGGTAAGTCTGATTATGCAGATTGATTGAGGACTATGCATCATATTTAGTATATCTAACAGGTATTTTTGTCAAATCAGCCTTTTTGCTGAAATTTGCATTCATAATTATTGAGATTAAGCAATGCACTTTTCAATTGAACATCAAGACTCCATATCTATATTTACACTCAAAGAAGAAATTCTTGACGCTACTAATGCACCAGAAGTCAAGGCAGAATTATTGATTTTATGTCAGCCCACCGTAGAGGCACTGATTATAGATCTTTCTAAAGTAAAGCAAAGTGATAGCGCCGGTTTGGGTGCTTTATTACTTGCACACAGACAAATGAATGAACATGAAGCACCTGTCATTCTCGTTGGTGTAAGTGATAGAATCATGAGTTTACTCCGCATCTCACAGCTTGACTGGCTTTTTGAAATGGCTCCTACAATTGAAGATGCCATTGCAATGCTTGAAGATGAACAAGGAGATTAATAATCTCTGACCGACTCTTCCAAGAACTGCATGAATGGTGTAATAGCATGTGCTTTCTTTAGGATCATTTCCACGAGCTTATCTGACTGCGTAATTTTATCAGAAATCATATCCATCACGATGAATTGTTTCATGCGCAACCATTCTTTTCCGGGATGTTCTGGATCATAACCTCGGGGCATTGTCTTTACTTTTGCTCCTTGCACACCTTCTGGGAATTCCTTCAAAAAATCAGATGATGAATGTATTTCATCGAGTATATTCCAGTCTTCTTCTATTCTTGTTCGCAAGGACTTGAGCTGTGTTGCATCTGGCATGTATAATCCACCTGCGATAAAGCAAGCCTTAGGTTCGATATGTAGATATATCCCGGGTATCTCAGTTTTTGCTTCTTTGGGCATCCCATCTCGAATAATCGGAAATGTAATGCCAATATTTGTTTTATATGGTGATTTGTCTTTACTGAATCTTGTATCCCGATGAATCCGAAACAATGATTTTTTAAGACTTGCTTCAAATGGAAGCTCTTCCTGAAGAAATAATTCATCCATTTGTTCAATCAGTGCTTTTGCAGGATTTCTTAGTGATTGTTCATAGAGTGCTCTTCTTTCTTCAAACCAATCCTTTGAATTATTCTCTTTTAATTGCTTGAGGAATTGAAAGCCGGACTGTGAAAAACCTTGAAACATACTTTCTCCAATACAAGAAGTGTGTGGCAAAGATACGGAACTTAGCATTTGATTTCCTTGTCCTATGGTAATGAATGCTGGATTGAGGATATTATTCAATTGACTAAATTCCCGAATAAATCGGAGTAGATTATAGTGAAAACGCGCACAAGATTTGTATGTCAACAATGCTCGGCAGTTAGTTCACGCTGGCAGGGGAAATGCCACAATTGCGGAGAATGGAACAGTTTCGTAGAGGAAGTCTTAAATGATGCAAAAACTATAGCATTAAAAAAGGGAATATCTTCAAATGTAATTGCCAAACAATTGGGGTCAGTTGAAGTATTATCTGATCAAAGAATCAAAACAGGCATTATGGAATTTGATAGAGTGCTTGGTGGTGGCATTATTGCTGGATCTTTGATTCTTGTGGGTGGCGATCCAGGAGTTGGAAAATCTACACTAATGTTACAAATGTGTAGATATCTTAATCCAGAGTCTACACTTTATGTAACTGGGGAAGAATCACTACAACAAATCAAATTGCGCGCAAGCAGATTGCAGAATATTCCTGATGAATTGAATGTGATGTCTGAAACAGATATCGATACAATTGCGGCAGCAATTAAAAATCTCAAACCTTCAGTTGCCATTATAGATTCTATTCAAACTTCAAGAAGTGAGCAAATTGATGCTACAGCTGGTAGTATTACACAAGTCCGTGAATGCACAGCTCTTTTGATGCAGATTGCTAAGAAGACTGGAACTGCAATTTTCATTGTTGGTCATGTAACAAAAGAAGGAGCGCTTGCAGGACCGAAAATTTTGGAACATACAGTTGATACAGTTCTTCAATTCGAGGGTGAAAAAACATATTCCTATCGCATTCTTCGCGCAATTAAAAATCGATTTGGTTCTACCAATGAGATAGGCATTTTCGATATGGATGAACAAGGTTTGCGTGAAGTCCCGAATCCTTCTGAGATATTTCTTTCGCAAAGGTCTGATAGTCAATCAGGTACAGCGATTGTTGCCACAATAGAGGGTACAAGACCATTACTCATTGAAGTTCAGGCATTGGTGACTTCAACAGGGTATAGTAATCCACAAAGAACTGCCACGGGATTTGACAATAGGCGTTTACAAATGATTATTGCCGTTCTTGAAAAAAGACTTGGCATTAATTTTCGAGATGTTGATGTATTCGTCAATATAGCAGGTGGAATGACATTAAGTGATCCTGCAGTGGATTTGGCTATGGCTGCTGCACTTGTAAGTTCACTTCGTGATAATCCCCTTGAGGCAGATATGGTAATCATGGGGGAAATTGGTTTGACTGGTGAAGTGAGATCGATATCATCTATTGAGCAAAGACTTTCAGAAATTCAAAAATTAGGTTTCCATAAAGTATTGCTACCAAAAGGGAATGTTTCAAAACTATCTCGAACTTTCGATGGACTGACTCTTCTTCCTGCTGATCGCATTGCAATAGCACTTGCGGAGTCTGTATTATAGTCGAGCAATAATACGCTTCTCTCTCATTCCATTTGCATATTCAAGATTGATTTCATAGATGCCAGAAATTTGCATTTCTATGATTCTAATAATGTCTGTTTCATCGAAGATAGCATGTTGATTTCTTAAATCTTGATTTATCACTCCCAATTCATTTTTTAATTCAATTGATATAATTCCATTTGATGTACAACATCCATGATGGAATACATGATCATGTTCTTCATTTGTAATATTTAATACACTAAACTCTACTGTTTTGGTAGAATGATCCTTATTTTCAGAGATTAATAATTCATTGCTAGGATCATCATAGCATTGGGTGCAAGGCGCAATCAAAGCATGAACATGAGATTCTGCTTTTGCATGAAATCCCGATGTGAATTGAATTACATCTCCAGCTTTGAAAAAGGTTTTCTTATTTTTCTTTGTGATGAAAAGTGGCAATTGAGAATCTCCAATGCGAATTGTATCTCTTGCTTCAAATATGTAGTGCGGTGCTTCTAATATTGCATTACTCAGCTTCAACGTTGTAGGACATCGAGATTCACTTACATTGATTAAATGAAATTCCATTGCAATTTGATATAAAAGTCCAGCTGTAGCTCGAATCACAAAAGGAAAAGTCAGGTCTCGAATAGCATTGATATCTTCTTCATTCCTAGCATATCCACTCAAATCTGGATGTCCATCCACAAAGTTTGTTATTCTTGGACCAATTCCTTGTTCTTTTGCATTGGTTAGTATAGAAGACAATTCTCCTATTGGTATATAATCATCATCCCCTGCGAATCTATTGCTTGCAAAATAGTCTGCTATTTGGGCTGTAGAGTAGAATAAAGTCCAATACGGATTTTCGGTGAACAAAGAACATGATGGAAATACGATGCTACCTTTTTCAGTAAAAATCCGTTCATGATTCCAATATTCAACCCTTCCTTTGGATGCTGGAAGATTCTTGTTCATATTGATACAAGGAGATTCTTTATTGCCCGCCCATTCAACATAATTCATTGCATCCTCATATGGATCATGCCAAAGCCCATGTTCATCACATTTGACATGAGCAGGAATGCTCATATCACCAAGCAAATGAGCAATTCTACCTATGATAGAATAGATGATATCTTTTTTTCTTTTTTCAACTCGTGCATCATCATATGCAAATCGACCATGATACCAATCAAATAATGTGTTCCCATAATAACCAGGACCAGGTAATTCAATACCATTATCATGTAACATATATGTTTCTTGTAGACTTGGCATATAAGTAGAACTAGATAGATATATCATTGCTTTGCGATATGCCATGAGATCATGATCGATATCTGAAGCATATGTTCTAGCAAGAGCACAAATATTAGTTTCGAAAAGACCAGTAGGCCATGGATTCCAAGGTATATGCAATTCGTATACATTATTGAATCCATTGTCAGTTTGATCTGGGTCCCAAAAATGATTAATACTGGTGAACATTCCTTTTTTGAAAAGGTATTCGTATTCATGCATGAAACGAATTGGATCATGTTGATCTTCACTCCAAGCACCACCACATACAGTGGAATAAGACCAAGGATTAGACTTTCGATCATGAAATTCGCCCTCTCTACCTTGACCATTATCTCCAAGAATATGTAACTCATATTCAGGTATCGATGTACCCAGATGTTTCTTTAATAATTGATATGCTTCACGAATAATGTATTGATGTGTGGGCTCTTTATGAGCGTCCATGGAATTATTCATAAACAAAAACAGTATATATAAAGCAATTCCCTTGATGCATCGTATGATGCAATAATATGTTCCCATGATGTAGTCCCTCTAATTAATGCATGATGAGCATGGTAGTTGTTGATGTTTGCCCCTTATGATACAAACTACACTGATATTGACCAGAAGATATTCCATCCGTATTTAATAAGATTTCATGCACGCCTGCTGTATAATATGCTTGTGCAAAGCATTGAAGAATCCGACCATCAGATGTAATGAGGCATAATTCAGCTTTTCCAGGTTCTTCGATATAGAATGAAATAGAAATGTCCCCATATTGATTAGGATTAGGAAAAGTCTTTATCCTGAGTGATGAATCATGAGATGATAACTCTTTTTCTTTGAATTTGTATGCTGCAATATTTCTGCAAGGAATTGTGTCTGATACATGAAGAAATGAACCACCACAATACAATATACCATCATGATAAAACAATGAAGTGATTTTACCCTTCACTCCACCACCTATGCTAGAGAAATTGATACCATTCCAAATAGCAAGACCATTATCATTGGTCAAAGAATCCATTATGAAATCTCCACCAACAAAAACATTCATTCCATCAGTTGCCAATGCTTGTATGCTGACACAATGAGGAGGTAGACCTAATTCCTTCCATTCATTTCCATTCCAAGACATCAATGGAGCACATTTTTTGATATTTCCAGTTGAAATTGTTGAAGCAACAATGATGTTTCCATTATTTAGAATTGCGATATCATTAATTGTACCGGGGAGTCCCATGCCTAATGCATGCCAATCTTTTCCATCCCAAAACGCAATATTATTAGCCGGAATAAATCCGGCGGAATCAAAATCTCCTCCAACATATAATTTGCCCTTTGCATATTTGAGTACCTTTACATCAGCCTGAGTTTTTGATTGTGATGGAATGTTGCGAATACCATTTTGCAATTCGATCCATTTCCCATTCGAATATTTTGCAATAGCAATACTTTTCGCATCTCCAATACCTGGAAAGATACCACCAGCATACAGAGAAGTGCCATCATGAGCTAATGCATTGATTGACCCAAATGTTAGTCCAGGTATTCCTTGCCAATGTAATTTGTCCCAATATGCAATACCAGATATACTATTTAACCCTTGAATTGTAAAGTCTCCTGAAACATAAAGTTTGCCATCAATTGCTGAACACATTGCTTTAATGGGTGCATTTAGTCCACCATCCATTTCTTGCCAATGATCATTCAAAAAATAAGAAATATGTCCAGTGGTGAGTGCTTGCGGAGTATTGCTATTTAATCGAGTGAAATACCCTCCGATATGCAATGTATTCTCATGTATTGTCATTGCCATTGGTGCTGATTCCGGTCCCTTCAAATATTTCCCAAATGAGGTGTCCCAAGTTTTACTACTTTGTGAATAGAGTATGTCTTGCGTAAAGCAGAGCAATGAGCATAGAATAAGATGTTTTAGCATAGTAAACTTCCCTTAATCATTGATAGGCAAGGTTTCGATGATTGTATTCATGGCATGAATATCTTTCTTTAAGTCAATAATATATAAAGTAAGTTCTTCGATTTTTCTGAGTAATGCGCTATTCATTGAAGCTAAGTGTATACCTTCGTCTTGTATTTCTGCTTCAGATGGCATATTCGGTAAATGCTTATGTACTGCAATAAATCGTTCTAATGAATCAAGCGTGATTAATTCATAATTAGATTCGAATACATCATCGGCCCATGAGTCGGTAGTAACTAAAATTTCTTTTGCAATTATAGCACCAGCTACAGTCAAACGATTTCCTGAGATTTCACATTCAGGTGAATCATTCCATTCATTGCCAATCATTACATTACCATTTACATGAAACGATTGTTTTGGTTGAGCAATGCCTATGCCTACATTACCTTGCCCTGTGACTGTAAAATAGTTCTGATTTGCTACTGTAGCAATTGAAAAAGCAGGAAATATTGTGTCTTGAACCTGTGCAAGAACTTCCAATCTTGCTTTAGGTTGCTTTGTTCCAATTCCACATAATCCTTTCATGGGTTCAATAATTAGACCCCGAATAGTTCTATCATCCATTGAATCCAATCTATATGAGCATGATGTATTGGCTTTTGTAAAACTGGTATTCGCTAATTGTATAGTTCCTTTACTGAAGAATAGGGATGCAGACTGACCATTTTCCAATGCTCTAGAAATGGAATCATAATAGATATTATCACCAATGATGCTAGCCCCTCCGGCATGTAAAGTTAATCTCTCACCTATATGCACCCTTTCTTTAGGATTAGCATTATAAATACCTAATGCTCCATCTGAAGTGAGATTCATCAATGTAGAATGATTACTATTTTTAATGGTTAATGTATTTTTTGTGGGTTCCGATGTTCTCGACATAATATCGAGGGTTGCATTTGGATATTGTTTTCCAATACTCATTCCAATTTGATGATCTATTTCAATACCATTTAGTGTTGACTCATCTCCCCAGTTTTGTGAAACTGATCCCAGTCCTGAAAGTGAACTATTGCTGAGAATGATCCTACCACGATGCATAGATATGGATGAAGAATACCCTGGTATAATTTTTTTATCGCATTGCTCATCAGGATCATAATATAAGTTGTCGGCAATTCTACTTGCCCCACCAGCGTGAAAAGTAAATGTATTCCCAAGATGCAATATTTCGAGTGGTCGATTATTTCCAATCCCAACTCTTGGCATCCATTCAGATTGCAATTGACTATTCGTTCTTTTTTGTGAATACATATTCATGACATTCAACATTCCATCTTCTTCTGTCCCTAGCATGCCTTGTTTTTGAACCGAGAATCCAAGTCCTCTTTGCAATATGAGTGAGTTGTTTTTTACTCCATTTTGATTGTGGACTTGCGTGTTTTCAATCTTGCCTGCCTGTTCTTCAGCAATAGTATGATGATTAATTTCTCCAATTCTAAATTCAATGGCGGAAGAAATATGCTCCGCTCGTGTATCCTGACCATTTTTACCTGATTGCAATCGCAATATTGCGGGTGGATGCTTCATGAGATGGGTGACATTTGCATCATATGAATACAAATGAAACAGTGTTTTTGGGAGTGCATGTGTTGGTTGATGTGAAAAGTCACCAATTCCTGAATATGGTTTGAATTCACCTGTAGCATGGAAATAATCATTGGGATGACCTGATAAAAGAGGTTCCGCACGATGATAAAATCCCCAATCTAGACTTGGAATCTGTGCATGTACATTTACAAAATCAGTGATAGAGTAAAGTACAAATGCATGGAATGATACGAAATATAGATTCTTCATTCCCCTTTGAATGATACTTCTCATAAATCCCCCTTACGATGATTGAATTTCCTTTATTTATGCAGCATATGTTTTGACAGATATTTACCAATTGGTTTTTCAAAAAACTGTAATGATATAAATGCAAGTATTGAATAGAGAATATATCCAATGATTGCAGCGATAGAATAATGAATACCAATCGATTCCAAATATGCTTGAAGTGATAAAGCTGATTTGGGATAGCCCGGTACTGATAGATAGTGCAAAACATATAAACCGAATGATATATCTCCCAATAGTACCATCGTCTTTGTAGATAGAATCTTTGCAATAATACCACCACGATGCAATCCCATGATAATAATTCCAGAACCAAAAGCGAGTGAAGGAAAAACAAAATCTGATAACTTATGCTTACCAACAAGGTTTGCTCCACCGTTTGAATCCGTAAAAATCAATGCAATTGCAATGATAATACTTCCTATCAATACCAATAAATCACCAGAAAGCTTTCCTTTAGGATAGAGTCTTGAATAAGCTGCAATAGCCATGCCTGCAAGAAAATCATCGAGTCTACCAAAGATTGTTAATGTCCCTGCAGATCGATCCCAAGTACCAATGAAATAATACCAATAGTTCTGATAGATCTCGGTTATTCCATTACAAAATGCAACTCCTAAGACCCACATAAAGATTGAAATCAATGCTATTTTCAATTTTGATGAAGAGCTTTCTCGATGGGATACTCTTTCAATCCATGTTTGAAAGATAGATGACATTGAAAGAATCAACATCGGAGCAAGAACATAAAAACTTAATTCAACAGTTAATGTCCAAAGTGGAGGATTGATAGAGAATCGAAATGGAGGATAATATCCATGTAATAATGTCAGATGAGATACTATATCCATCAATCCATAAGAGAAAGGCAAAGCTGCAATGCTCAGTAATATAACTAGGATTGTAAGAGGGTAAATTCGAATGAATCGCTTAGCTAGATATTCTTTCCAAGAAAATGTTTTGTCCCTTAGTGAATCGACATAGAGTATATAGAATAAATATCCACTCAGTGCAAAAAACATATTTACACCAATCCAACCATATTCAACTATGGTAAAAGCTTCATCGAGATGATCATGTAAGACATGGCCAAAAAAAACAGCTCCAGCGGCAATTGCTCGAATGCCTGTGAGTGCCGGTATCGTAAACATGTGAACCTATCTTTGAATACGTTGAATAGGATTTTTATAAAGACAAACTACGGAATTACCTGAGTGAATGCATCACTGCAAAAACACTAATGAAACGCTAAAGTATATCCGGTTTGGATGTCAATAATGGAATAATGAAGGTAATTATAGATCCTTTACCTGGTTCTGAAGCAATCTCAATTCTTCCATTATGTAATTCTGCAACTTTTTGCATGACCATTGTTCCAATGCCATATCCACCCTGACTATTTTTGGTGGTGAAATAGGGCTTCATCATATTTGCTTTTGTATGATCATTCATGCCGATACCGGAGTCTTTAATTCTGAAATAGACAAACTTATCGTCATGTGAACAAGATAACTCAACTGTTCCAGATTGTTTTTGCAATGCCCTCATCCCATTTTCAACGGCATTTCTCAAACCACGTGTAAGCTTGATTGGATCACAAAAAAACATCACAGTTTTGCCACCATAACTCAATTTGGCATTTGGATATAATTGATTATCAAACTCTTCAATCACATCCTTACAAATAAGAAGTGCATCATTGGGAGAATAACTAGCAATATCTTCTCTTCCAACTGTTATGATATCCCGGACTCTTTGCATCAGCAAAGTGATTTGAGATAATATCTTTTTTTGCCGTAAGATATTTTTTTCGTCTACGATTTGTAATTGCTGGGCATTAAGTAATATGATAGATAAATTGGTTTGCATATCATGAGCCAGTTGTGCCCAATTAGTCAATCTCTTCTTTTCTAATTCTTCTGTGATATCAATCCCAGATAGTATACATCCAGCAAAACTGCCCGCAAAGCCAAATAGGGGAGTTGCACCCCAGATATACTCCTTTACAAATTCACCTTCCCCAATCGTAATTTGTTTTTGTATGGGTTTCCTTTCAATCAAGGCAGTTTCGATGAAATCGAGTAATTCTGAAAGATGACTTTTGCTAACATAATATCGTATCGGTCGATACAGAGGAATATCAGGTGTAATATGCAAAACTGTTTTTGCAGTTGAATTCACTTTGATCAATCTGCCTTCTGAATCTAAGTAAATCAAAATCCCCATTCCACTCAATTCAAGTCCTGCTTCAAGAAATCGTCTTTGAAGCATATAGCGGCGATAGAAAATGATGATAATTATAAGGATAATCCCTGGAAAGAGAAATGTTCCTGATGTAGCTATGAACCGTCTGAGCCACCAAAGTGGATCCGATTGCATTACCAGGAACATATAGCCATTTCGCGTAGAAATAACGAACTCTTCATTCCATTTGATTATTTGTGGATTCTCGCCTGAAAATACTCGCAGATATGAAATCGGACAAGCAGATACCACAGAGTATGATTCAATATCTATTTCACAAATGCCATCGGTGAAAAGGCAATACAATGAATTATCTATGATTCTGCATACAATTGCATCGGCAAATCGATTCGGCAAAGTCAAGGTTTTGGTTTGCATGCCCTGTTGTTGAATCGAAATTGTTTTTATCCCTTTTTCATCTTCAGAAATCCATGACAATACAGGCTTTTCTTCCTTTTCCCACATCAAAGTAGTATTGAGTGAACCAGGAAAGAATAACATTTCCTGTTTTCCGGTTTGTAAGTCCAATAAAAATCCATTCGTATTTTCACCGGTTGTAGTGGAAAGGACAAGCAGTGCATGCTCTGTGGATTGAATTTGATATATAGAGCCCATTGGTGAAAATGGAATTTCATTTATTATCTCACCAACCGTATTGAATGATCGAATGATGAGTCCACCAGCACTTCTTGCGATACAATGAAAACCATTGTGATGTGATTCCACTGCCAATACTTGGCTCGCAATATTTCGAGTAGTAATTGAATCAATTCCAAAGCGCAATGAGAATATATTGCCTCCATATCTCACAAAAGCAATTGAATCATTCGAGCGAATAAAATGCACAGTATCTCTTCCTTTCGGAAAAGAGAGTGAATCTGTAGAGATAATATTTCCATCAGTTTTGATATGCATAATGCGAGAATACTGCCCCGCGACTGCTATCAGAATAGATTGTTTGCTTGTTGATTGTATATCTTCTATTGGGAAGGGAAAAGAAAGTATTGTTCCAGATTGAACATCTATATCTTTTGAAATGGTTAATTGGGATATGCCACCTGTGAGAATTGATGATCGAGAAATCTCAATGAATCGATTAAATCGGCTATCATGAATTAATGCTTTATCATTGACCTTTCTTTTTGATGAATATACTTTGGGAAAATACTCCTCCGCCTCTCCAATCATGAAACAGGAAAGAATTGCGAGAGATGCTTGCAAAGTGTATTTCAACAAAACATGCTTCATTATTTCATTAATTCATTTAGTGAACCCGTAAGAAGCATTAACTCAAGTGCAGATACTGCTTTCTCAAATTTTGCTTGAGTCAATGTAGAGCGAGCATCAAACACTGATTGAGCAGTAATTCTAAAGTCATAATTGCTCATGGCTCCCTGCTTATATCTTTCAAGTGCAATACTTGCATTTTTTTCTGCGATAGATATATTTTTCTCTTGTAAAGGAATAACTGAATTACTTGTTATATAAGTACCTTTTGCAATTGCATGAGAAGATTGCAATGATTGGAGAACTTGTTCAGTTTGTAATTCCGTATTCTTTTTTTGTATTGTTGCTGTCTCAATTTGTTGACCAAGTCTGAAACCATCGAGCAATGAATATTGGGCAGTCAATGCAAAACTTGCTCCTCGAACTCTACTTGAAAGAATGAATGATCCATCATTACTCGTTTGATTGAAATTGTATTCTGAATTAAGCGATATTGTTGGATATGCTCTTGCTTCCATTTGTCTAAGCATTGCATCTGCTGCAATTGTACCTGCCTTTACAGCCAATAGTTCAGGATTATTCTGTTGAATACTTTCCGAATTCATAATATCATTGTTAATGTCGAATATGGGAAATTCTTCGTTCACAGAATAAAGGGTATCTTGGTATCCACCCATTGCATTATTTAGTTCTAATCTGGCTTGTCTATATTGCTCTTTTAGGCGCATAAGAGCTACACTATCCGCATGCATTTCAACAGTGGCTTGCAATAGTTCTTGTTCTCCAGATCTACCTACGGAATATCGAAGTGATGCAAGTCGAAGTCCTTCATTGGACAGATTCACTCTTTCATTTGCTGCTATGATCAACGCTTGATTTCTGACCATTGCGCAATATGCTCTGAGCACATTTCTTATAGATTGTTGAATAGAAGCTCGGAGTTGTAATTCGCCTATGTCTTTGAGTGTTTGTAATCTATCATAAGAAGCGAACATCCCAAATCCGTCAAATAATGTCCAATTGAGTGCAATTCCCGCATTGGTACCGGAATTTCCTGCTGATTCTCTAATGATTTCTTGTCCGCTCAGAAGTGATTGATTTATTGTATTCACACCACCAGTTCTTCCAAGAGAAGCAGTTATGGAGGGGAGCATTCCAGCAGATGCATAACTTGAATTGACTTTTGCAATCTCTGCATCATTTTTAGCGATACGAATTGCAAAGGATCTATCAAGTGCAATTGTTATTGCTTGTTTGACAGATAATGTGTCTCCAAACAAAGCGGGAGAAATGATGATTGAAAGGATGAAAAAATATGTTCTCATGGTTCCCGGAATTGAATGTTTATGCCATCCATGGTCCAACGTGGACGCACGGTAATTGTCTCTCTTCTTTGAGTGATACGCTCTGAAAATCGAAATGGTTTGATTGATCCAAGATCATACTTCCCATCATTGTTCTTATCTTCAAATGCCTCAATCGAATATGTACCGATAGGAAGATCTGATATCGTATATATTCCTTGCTTTTCCAATCGATATTTGAATTGTTGACCTTTCTCATTTTTGATTTCAATGATATATGGTCCACCAGCTGTTATGTCGGTCAATTCACCTTTAATTGCTCCATAGATCTTTTTGTCAATTGTCTTTACATGGAGAGAAATCGTGGTGTCTTGATATGCAATTCCTCGCATATCATTCATTCCTTTACATGTTATTGTGAATGTATGCCAAGTATCAGCAGCAAGTTCTGATTGAGATTGAATCAAGATATGATTAACAGATTTTCCTAGTATCTCTAATGGAACTTCAACATTCCCATATTGCATCTTTATGTGTTTTTTTAATTGTTCAGTATCAATCGAATGAGTGAGTATGAGTTCAATCAATGGTCTAAGTGTAATCACACCACTATCTTTCACTGATAGAGCATGAATCTTTGGTTGTTTTGATATATCATATCGCGATTGTATTTCTCTTTTCGAAAGTGTATCCATAAGAATATTTCCGGAACTATCCTTTGGAGAAAATTCATGTACAAGTGAAATCATCTTTGGCAATCGATCAATTGGATGTTCAATCACAATTGTATTTGCTCTTTGATAATGAGCATAGGCAGAAAGAATTGGAATCGGATTACCTGAAGAATCGCTTAATTCAAATCCTTTACTGGTAATTGACTCAGGGAATAAAGGCTCCGTACATCGAACTTCAATAATTCCTTTCTCAGAAATAGTTGCCATTGCAAGCATTGGAGAGAGCGTGTCTTCAGGAGAACTCAATTTCATTGACATTGATTGAGTTTCAGATGGAATTCTGATATCTCTTGATGTCATTGCGAAACCATCAGTTCCAATATCATAGAGTCCATCTTTAAATATATCCTGCAATGCATAGATCCGATATGTTCCGTCACTTAAAGCATTGAATGTGAATTGACCATTCGCTCCTATCTGCGTTTTATATATTGTTGATTGTTTGCTTGGATCAAATGATGCGGTGTCTTTTGACGATAAGAGAAAGACAAATGCTCCAGCAGATTGTCCGAATACATTCCCTTGAATCATTCCTGAATCCAGAGAATTTCCTGTTGAAAAAATTACTGTATGAGATTGAATCGGCTTATTACCGGAAAAGTCGGCATAGTCTGTTCCGATTGACAATGCATAGGTAGTATTTTTTTGCAATGGTTCGATTAATTCAAGTTCTAATTCTCTTCCACTCCAGGATGCTTCATATTTCACAGCAGGAGTGATGATGATGTTTTGTAGAACTTTTGCTCTATCGACATATTCGCTGAACTCAATGAGAATAATACCATCATTGAAAAGAAGTGATTTATCTGTAGGTATTGTGCGAATAATGCTTGGAGGATCAATGTCGCGAGGTCCACCAGAAGGTGGCAAAGGATTTGCACAACCCTGAAGAATGACAAGGAGCAATGTCATATATAAACATTGCTCCGAGATACTAAACATCATTCTTCTTTTGGACATGATTTAGAGTCCTCTCACTTTGGCCAATGCCTCGTCTGCGCAAATTGCTGCCATGCTTACAACATCATTCACATCGGCACTTCTGTCAAGAATATGAACTGGTTTATTCATGCCTACAAGAATTGGTCCGATGACTTCAGCTTCACCCATTTTTGACATGAGTTTATAACAGATATTTGCTGCATTGAGATCAGGGAATACAAGGACATTTGCATCTCCTTGAATTGCACTGAATGCATAATGATCGGCAGCTTTTTCACCACCAATGGCTGTATCACCTTGCATTTCTCCATCAACGATTAATTCAGGATGACGCTCTCTTGCAATACGTGAAGCATCTCGCATCTTGATTGCCGATGCATCACTCGATGAACCAAAATCACTGAATGAGAGCATGGCAACTTTGGGTGTCATGTCGAAACGCTTTGCTGCTTCAGCGGTCATGATTGCAATATCTGCTAATTCCTCTGCATTTGGATTGATATTGATGGTTGCATCTGCAAAAAAGAATGTTTCACCCTTTTTGTTAATTACTGCTTGAATACCTGCCACTCTTGAATATCGAGGATCTGTACCAATGATTTCAAGCACTGGCTTGATTGAATCACCATAGTTTAACTTCACTCCGGAAATTAAACCATCTGCTCTACCTGTTTCGAGCATCATGGCCGCATATTCAATACGACGACGAACAATGCGGTTAGCTTGCGTCATTGTCATGCCTTTTCTTTGACGCTTCTTGGTGAGCAGAGTGGCATATTCTTCCAGATTTTGAAGATTCGATATATCAATTAGTTCAATTCCATGAAGATCTATGCTGAATTCTTCGGCCAAGCCTTGAATCTTTGAGGTTTCACCAATGAGTATTGGATTAGCAATGCCAAGTTGTACGATTATCTCAGCTGCACGCAATACTTTGATATCATCACCTTCGGTGAAGACTATGCGCTGTTTGTTTTTGGCTTTTTGCAAACCATTAATGACCCCTGCAATGAATCTTCGGACTTTGGTTTGTTGTGATTCGAGTTGCACACGATATTGATCAATATCAAGCTTTTCCAATCTTGCTGCGCCACTTTCAATTGCTGCTTTAGCAACTGCAGGAGCTACATATAGTAATACGCGATTATCGAGTGGCTTTGGAATGATATATTCTTTCCCATATACAATTGGATCTCCGCCATAGGCACGGACTACATAATCGGGAACAGGTTCTTTTGCCAATTCAGAAAGCGCATATACTGCCGCAACTTTCATCTCATCATTAATTGCCTTTGCGCGAACATCCAATGCACCTCTGAAGATGAAAGGGAAGCCTAGAACATTATTTACTTGATTAGGATAGTCACTTCTTCCTGTTGCCATGATGATATCTGTACGAACAGAATATGCATCTTCATAAGAAATTTCCGGATCTGGATTTGCAAGAGCGAATACAATAGGATTTGGTGGCATAGATGCAATCATCTCTTTGCTAACAAGTCCAGCTGAGCTTAATCCCAAAAAGACATCTGCTTTTTTCATCATGTCTGCCAAATCTGCTGGGCCTGTACCGTTTGCAAATTCTGCTTTGGTTTCAGTCATATCTGCATCTCTGCCTGGAAAGATGAGTCCTTTACGGTCACAGAGATAAATATTCTCTTTCTTTACTCCCAATTTCTCATACATTCTGCAACATGCAATTGCACTTGCTCCGGCCCCACTAACAGCAACAATCACTTCATCAATGTTCTTGTTTTGAATATCAAGTGCATTGAGCAATGCAGCGCCACTGATGATTGCTGTTCCATGCTGATCATCATGCATAATTGGAATCTGCATGCGTTTTTGTAATTCTTGCTCGATATAAAAACATTCTGGTGCCTTGATGTCTTCAAGATTGATACCACCAAATGTAGGCTCGAGATTTACTACAGTATTGATGAATTCATCTGGATCTTGAGTTGTAATTTCAATATCGAATACATCTATATCTGCAAACTTTTTGAATAATACTCCTTTACCTTCAAATACTGGTTTCCCGGCAGCTGCGCCAATATTGCCAAGTCCAAGCACCGCTGTTCCATTTGAAATGACGCCTACAAGATTTCCTTTGGCTGTATATTCATAGACCATTTCTTCATTTTCTGCAATTTCTTTGCACGGTTCTGCAACGCCAGGTGAATAGGCAAGTGAGAGTTCATATTGTGTTGATACGGATTTGCTAGGTATGACTTCTATCTTACCTTTTCTTCCGGATGAATGATATTCAAGTGCATCTTCTCTTTTGATTGTACGCTTTGTCATGTGTAGTTATTAATTATGAAACAAAGTGGTGAATTCTAGTTTATTGCATCCGTGCATCAGATTGAAAACGACTGATGAATTCGGACACGATTGGGTCTTCTGTTATTTGCAAAGTATGCGCATCGCCTTCAAAACACACTTTCCCTTTATCTAACATTGCAACATGGTCGGCAATATTGAATACAGAAAACATATCATGTGTAATGACAAGAGATGTGATTGATAATTTCTTCGACAATTCAAGTATCATTTTGTCTATCTGTTCGGAATTGACAGGATCCAAACCTGTAGTTGGCTCATCATAGAAAATATATGATGGACTCCCAACAAGCGCTCTAGCAACTCCAACTCTTTTTTTCATGCCACCAGATAGATCGCTCGGCTTTTTTGCACTAAGCAAAGCATACTCTTTTTCAAAATGCAATGTTCCACTTTCGGAAATATCTGGTAGTAGCCCGACTGCTGATAATACTCTACGAGCCTCGCTATTGAGAAGGTCCATATTGCGTTCGCCATGCTCATATAATCCGATGATTACATTCTCATATACCGTCAATGAGTCAAAAAGTGCCGCACCTTGAAAGACATACCCGATATTTCTACGGATATCAAATAATTCTTTTTGGGACATGGATGCAACGGAATGACCATCAATTTGCACTTCTCCTTGATCTTGCGTGAGCAGACCAACTATATGCTTGAGCAATACGCTTTTTCCGCATCCGGATTTACCGATGATGCAAGTTATTTTTCCATTCGGTATAGCAAGATTGATTCCTTGTAATACTTGCTTAGGACCGAATGATTTATGTACGTCTTTTAGTAAAATCATGATTGTTCATTTTTAAAATGCATAACGCCAACTTATCTTCATTTCCCATTCTTTTTGCTGTCTTGTTGAGATTGCATTCGCCGGCGCAGATGCTCTTGTTAATTGCAAAAGTAAATTGCGCAATGCATCATAATCACCAAGAATAGTAACTGGAACATCTACGCTGAATTCATAATTACCAGAAAGATCACCAATCGTACCAGCAGCTCTCCAAGCAACATCACTAAATAATTGTCCGCTTAAATTCAGTCGTGCTTGAGATAAGTCAGACAAACCTTCTTGTAAACTGATTGTGGCATTCGTGAGCAAACCCGTTCCTTCCAGCAAACCGGAAAACAATTGTGATGCCGCAGCTGAAAGTGAATTGGACAATTGATCACCTAATCCTCTTGTTCCTATTCCTCCACCTGAGGAGCCACGACCAAATAATTCGGCTTGCGTTCTTCCAACAATCAATTTCATAAGAGCATCATTTCTTATTTGAGCTGAATCACCTGTTGCCTCAATGCCATTACTTTCCCAAGTGATGGAAACTTGTGGGAGATTCTTTGTTCCAGTAATTTTCATGATTACTCTGAAATTCTCAAGGACATCATCATATCGAGTTTGTCCTTTGTAAACAGCAAGGAGATCTAGTGTCGGATTAGTAAGTTCACCAGTATTGAATAATAAACTTCCAGATGCATCAAACACTTTTAAAAACTTATACTGAGAACCTTCGAGCAATTTGATTTCACCAAAGAGACGAGGGAGTTTGAACGCTTCTTTTTGAAATCGTAATGCAGTCTGTTTATTAGTTGGCTCAACATTCGCACGAATTTCTTCAAATGTTCCAAGAATCATTTTGAGAAGAAATTTACCAGGCATGAGCACATTCAAGTCATAATCCAATAAATCATTGAATCCGGCTCTTTTTCTGCGTAATAATTCATTTTCATCTATGCCTTCATTCTCGATGTCTTTTGTACTCTGTTTTGATGCTTTTTTAGAAATGCCAGCTTCGGATAATGCCTTGAATAAATCTGATACAGGATTCTCTGGTGAATGAAGTAATTGTCTTTGCTCAGTATTCAATACAGTATAGCGAACTCCTGATGCAGTAACTTGCTCTTCTTCTGGTGGCATTGTTATTGAAGCTTGCATCACTTTTACATCCCCTCGTAAAAATGGCTTCTTAAATGTGCCATAAAAACGAAGTGGATTTTTACCAGAAGCAATGGTAAATTTTCCATACATAGCAGGCATCGTACTCACAGATGCATCACTTAATACCAATAATTGTTTAGAGACTATATTCAAATCGAAATTCTTGATATAAATGATATCATATAAATTGAGATTACCAGTGACTATTGCCTCTCCATTTGGTAAATCATATTTGTCATTGCGAACGAATATGCTATCAAGTCTTGCAGTTGCATTCTTAAGGAAAATATTTCCTTCAGCAGAATATCTGATATTTGTTGCATCCAGCACAAATGACATGTCTCGAATAGTTGCTTTGCCACCATAATTTATTCCATCAGGAGCATAGCCTCCGAGTGTAATTGTGGCATCAGCTTTCCCCTTTAATCCTGAAACTCCAGGAATGAAAGGAGCAATTGTTGCAATTGAAAGCCCATTTGCTTGTGCAATCACAACAAGTGGTTCATCCCTACGCATCGGCTCACTTTTATTACCGATTGCTAGATTATATGGTATTTGTTCAATATCTATCGTAAGAGTTTTCACACCGGCATTACGGAGATCTGTCACTTCTACCGAACCTGTAATCATAGAATCTGCATGATTCAATTTGAATTGCTGATTGCCAACGGCTATATCATTGTAATAAATGCTATCGATTGCCCCTATGCATGAGAATTCAGGATTTCGGAAATTTCCTTCAGCGGTTATAATCGTTGTTCTTGCATTGCCACGCAATGTAGAAAGTACATCACGAATGTCTTCAGGAAGAAATGCTAATTTCTTTACATCTTTCAATGGAAAATTGGATAAAGAAACATTCATATTCTTAAATGTCTTTTCTGAAATGATTCCTTTAGCATGAATTGACTCTGCGCCAGCTCTATGCAATGAAACATTATCAAAGTACATTCCACTACCTGAAAATATTCCCCTCAATGTGCCAACATTATTCCAAGTCAACTTACCATAAGTGATGTCAAACTTATCTGCTTCATAAGTGAATGATGTATCAGTAAAGACTGCACTCGTGGAAATATTGGCATAGATATCTTCACCAATGGAACCCGAAAATGTACCATTGAAATCTGTATGCTTTAAAGAGAAATTCAATACAGGTTTTTTGAAAGTGAGTGAATTAACTGTAAGCCAATCTTCGGCATTTGCTGAAACTGTCAATTCACTTACTATTCTACGACCATCATAACCTGGTTCAGTTTTGATGATACCCTTTAGCAAAAATGGTGAACTAGCTCCATCATTGTCCGGTCCGAAAATATGTCCATTTAAAGCATGAAGTGAATCAATGGTAAAAACAGTAGCCTTTTTATCTGAAACAATACCAAGACTCATCTGTACTTCACCTGCTGCATTTATTCCATCCATGAATAAATTCACTGGAGCTAAATCTCGAGCATTGATTTGAATTTTAACATCAAGTGTAGATGAATCCATCATCGGCATGAGGGGATGATTACTCAAATCAAGACCTGACATACCCTTGTATTTTTTTTCTCCTTCAAGAATCACGCTACTGACTGTATGGTCTATTGCTATGATGAGTGAAGTGAATGTATAGATTCCATCTGCCTGAATTGAATACATCGGAGATTGTATTTTCACATGTCTTTTTTCGGGACTCTCCCTGCGAATGCTTATATCCACATTCTGAGGACGGACTGTTCTATCATTGAAGATAAGTTGACGCGCATGCATATGCATGTCTCCCTCCAAACTATCCAAGTGCATTCCGCGCATGACCATTGTTATTGATCCATCAAAATGCGTGGGAAGCTTTTTTGTATGAAACAGTTCGGCGGGTGAAAGATTTTCACATTCTGCTTCAAAATCAAATAGTGGATTTGCATATCTGGCATCAATCACTCCCGACAATCGCAATGCTGATCTTTCCTCATTTTCAAATTCATCCATTCCACGAATAGCTTCTTTGAAAATGATATTTGCTGTATCAATCATCAATAATCCTGCTTCTGATGCATGACCATCAAAAAGCATGGAAGATATTCCATATTCACCCAATCGAGATGGTCCGGCTTCAATTCGAATGGCAGCATCGAGCATTGGTAGAGTTGTTCCTTTTCCTGCAATGTTCAAATGCATATTCACATTGCCATGTAAATTCTCATCTTGAATGATAGCACCCGGATTCACATTAGTGAATTGCATATCACTCACATAGCCAAGTTCAGGATTTCTAAAAATGAGATTTGCATATCCATGTAAGGCACCTGATTTTGTATTCGCATCAAGTTTGATATGCAATGAATCAGAAGGTTTCCCTTTCACGAGTAATGACTTGAATGTTACATTCCCTAAGAATGGTAATTCTGGCAAAGCAAGCGCGGGAATTTGTTGTAAAAGCATATCATAATCAATACTTGCTTCTCCAATTGCTTCAGCATTGAAAAATAATTTCTTTGGATTATCAATATCTTTGAGCGAGCCTGATACTCTTAAGCGAGATTGTTTTGTACCAATATCCAGATTGGCAATATCGATATCACGAAATGTTCCATCTGCTTCAAGATCTATATCATATACTCCAAATATTTCCACTTCAGGAAGAAATATTCGTAAATCATCTGAGTCAAATCGTTCAGAGTAGAGTGCAATTGATATGGGAGTCTTCGGAAATTTTTCTACAAACAGCGAATCAAAAACATCTAGTCCATCTGCTCTGCCAGAAGCCTGAAGTCTTGTATTTGGTGTAGCGATATTCAATTTGTCAATAATGATTCCACTCTTTTGATGCAATGCTTTGAGTGAAAAATCATTCAGGGTAAATCCACTATTGATATCTATCCCTGAAAAAGAAGCAATATCAATGTCATAACGATGTATACCCGGATATGCTTTGCCAGATAGAATGAGATTAACATCTTGAAGTGCTAAGTCACCGGCATTGAATATTCTTGGAGATTTCTGAGACAAAGAGTCCAAAATCCGAATGGTACCACCACACATTTCCAGATTATCTAGGGTAATTTGCCAGTCAAATGGTGGTTTATTGGGGTCTTTTGGTACAGGGAACAGAATATGCTCCACATTCCAAGTACTATCTTTTGAGCGGAGAATTTTGATTCTGGGATGATCGAGTGATAGAGTGCTAATGCTGATAGAACGATTGAGCAATGCCTCTAAAGTATAAGCAACAGAGAGATCACCTGCTTGTAATACAGTGTCTCCAGCAGCCACTAAAGAGATATCATGCAGAATGATACCACGAAAAATATCAATTCTCATGTCCGAGAAATATATCTTCCCTTTGATCTGCTTATTGATTTGCTCAATTAATACTGGTCTTAGCCATTCTCGAAAGGCATCTGTCTGTATGAAGACATATGCTCCAAGCACTCCCAAAACTAGTAGGAGAAAGAAGCCGGAGATCATTTGTCCGATAAAACGAGAAATGCGCGTTCCAATACTCGGTTTATCGGCCACAATCGGCTTGGATTCTATGGTTTGCTCGGATTGATCCATAGTGCAAAAATGGCGATTTTTTGCGACTTGTCCGAAGCATTTTGGGTCATTTTAAGGGCTTGATAGAATCATTCCGCCCCCATTCACTGCGCCATATTCAGGAGCATAGATAGAATATGCCTTGATCATCCCTTTAGAAAATGTGCCTGTTTTGTCAACTTTCATTTCATAATCCATGAATGATACACCTTTTGGGAGATAATCTATGAAGAAATTCATGGTTTTATCTCGAGGAATTATATATGCCCAGAGATTTTGATAATGACGATATTCGGAAATATAAGCCATATTGTCTAGGCAAGATGGAAATAAATCTTGTATTTGAACATAATTCATTCCAGTTGGGGTAGAAATCCTAATGCGAATAAAGATTTTCTCACCAAGTATGAGTTGATCCCCATCTTTGAGTGGAATAAGTCCTTTTCCGGGTATATTTCTAAGGTATTGCCTTCCAATACTGAATTCGCCTTCTGCTGCAGAAAATTGTTCTTTTAGGGGAACAATCCGATGTCTGTACACACCGCCCCATACTGGACATTTCTTATCGGTGGTCATATCTATGTTTCTGACAGTTGAAGCATCTTTGATTGAACTTGACATCAAACCCGGGAAGGCTATGTTATTTTGCTTGATTTCCTTGCCATCTATGTTCACAAGGACGGAATTATTGCTACAAGAAACCGCACTATTGAGTAAGCTCATAGTGGCAGATAAGGTTGCTGATGGTGTGCTCCAATTTCTAGTTTGTTTTTGCTTCAGCATATATGTCAAGATTCCTGTGCTCATCTCTTTATTAGATTCTATCTCATCAAATGCCTGTACAATGAGAGCATGTGTTTCAATATCAGATTCAGTCCATGCATTGGTTTTGAGTGACCAATGAATGCCATATTGATCTTGAATTGAGCGTTCTTTTAACGACCTAAGCATGGCTTTTGCTTTCTCATTCTCACCAATACGATTGAAAAATAGTGCAATCATAGCCTCTGCTTGGATTCCATGTTTTAATCGCTCACTCCAAAGAGATTTTATGATCATATTCATATTCTCATCATTTGGAAGCGGATGCGATCTAAGGAAATATGAACGAGCATAACAGTAATGAATATCGGAGAATAAAAGACTGAATGTATCTTTTTCTGACATCCTTTTTAGGGTTTGTTCTATATCCTTTTTGAATGTTTGATCAAGCCAATCAATAGTGCGATCAATTAAATAATATGCATCTCGATTACGATTTCTTATTGAACTGATTGATTCCGCAATTCCAAACCCTATCAAGATTTGTCTTGTGATATAGGGACTCTCAGACATTGAAGGAAACCATGGAAATGCACCTGATGTCAATTGCAGTTTTTGTAATTCATCAAATGCACTTTCCCCAATTCTCTTGATTTTATCTGGTTCAGCATAGATGGAAATATTGGCTGCTTGTTTATCTTGAGCAATCATATCAGATTCCCATGGACCGATATCACTCATTGATAGCCCCTTACTTTGAGTAAGATTTGCGGATAATCTGCCATTAAGTAAAGAATCGCGCAAAATCTTGCTTATCGAACTATTACTCAGAATATATTTTTCCGCAAAGATTGATGCCAACATGCGATTGAGCTGATCCAAACTCGAGCCATATGATTGTCGAAGCAAATCGGGGAGAGCTTCCAATGCATACCAATAAGGTTCTGATGAAACTTGAATTGAGAGAGATTGAATATCTTCTGCATATTCTAATGAAATGGACTTCTTAGGATTGACTTCAGGATTGATCCAAATCGGATATCTATCTGTAATTGAAAGTGCATTCGGAAGAATTGGAATGGTATATCGTTCTGCATCGTCAAAAGAATCAGATTCTCCCGAGAATATCATTGTAATTGTATGACCATTGGGAATAGAAATATTCCACATCACTTGACCGGGAGAAGATTTGCTTGCTGCAAAATCAGATATGATAGTTTTGATCGAAAGCGAATCATCGTCAATAAAGTATGAAAATGTAGCTTTGCCTTTGATATTTGAAGCCGAGCCAAGTGTATAGAGGGAAGAACGAAGATTGATTGTATCGCCATATCGAACGAATCGTGGAATATTTGTAGTGATCATGAGTTCTTTTTGTGAGACGATAGATGTATCCAAAAAGCCAAAACTCATATCCTTTGCATGTGAAAAAAGTCTGATATTCCATCTCGTCAATGCATCTGGCATTGTGGTTTCAATAATCGCCTCGCCCTTATTCACTTGCACATTTGAGGCGAAAAAAGCGGTTTCCTGCATTGCAATTCGTGGAGTGACTTGTTTTGAAGATAGGGCTTCTTCACTTATAGATTTGCTACTGCTAACTTTCAACATTCTGCCGGTGGATTGCATCGGACTATCCATCATGTCTTTTGCCATGAGCATATCTGAGTAGTATAGAACTTCAGTGCGACCAAAAATTCCGCCAAGTAATAGATCTACATTAAACTCATCAAATTCTCGGATTTCAGAGAATCCATTTCCTGCTTCATTCCAGCGATCTCCAAACAATGCGGTAGAATTCACTGTGTTGATTGTTAAACCTGTTGGTTGTACTTGAGCATATATCGGCTCCCATAGATTATAGATACCGATAAATTGTTTTGGAGCTAATGCATCAAGCGAGGCATCATAGAGGATACCCAATACTTCATTTTGCTTATTGTTACTTTCTATTGAAAATGATATTTGTTCTTTCTTTCCCGGACTTGTTTTATCTCTTAATGTTTTTGTTTTGATTGTTATTTGTTTGTCCTTCCAAGGGACCATGATAGACATGCTTTTTGTGATTAATCGATTCAGTTTCACAAGTGATACATGTATAGCGATTCCACCTCTATACTTCGAAATAATTGGTATGTTTAATTTCTTTATTGAAGTAGAAAGATTGTATCGTTCTTGCTGAATTATTTTTCCTCTGGATTCAACTTGCATTAGAATTGATGCATCTTTCCAAGCTGTTCCAATACATAGGTGAGCTGTATCTCCTGGTTTAAGTGTAGTTTCATTTGTGAACAAAAGTAGATGCTCATCCAAAGGCATTGTAGATGATTCTATATCTAAGATGGACCAAGTTGATTCAATTGTAAATGGAATATTCTCATTTTCAGAAACATACCGAATGCGGTATGTACCTGGTTTTAATATAGGAATAATGGGTTTGATGATTCCCTGATCATCACTTGTAAGTGTTGCTGTATAAATTGTCGTGAGTGCTTTCCTAGCATATTGTGATGTATATACATCGCATTGATCATTCGGAAAAAGCAATTCTTTATCCTTTTCTGAAAGTCCTTCCACATCACCAAATTCGAATGGTAAAGGTAATTGCAATTGTTTACTTTTTTCAAGTGTTTCAATGATGATATTCCCACGCATGCCTTTTGCAGGATTGCCATTATTCAATGTGCAAGAAAGTTGGATATCAGTTGATTCTTTTGTGGTATAGATTTCTTTGTGTTTGAATGCATAGACTGCTTTTAATGTGCCTACTTCAATGATAGATTCAGCTTGTTGCAATTCACCATTACCTGCTATGATGTCCACACTCACTTTATAGGAATATAATGGCGCATCAAAAGGATTGAGTATTGGGTCATTGATTGCATCAAAATTGATAGTGAAATTACCATCCTTATCAAGAATTCCGGAACCATGTGCTATTTCTCTATCACGAGCTATGGGCAATGGAAGCCATCGTTTGAACCAACATGGAAAACTTGTGATTCTTGAGACTGTATATTTGAATATAGCACCTGAAATACCGCTTCCAGCATAGCTTTTTGCCATACCATTCACATAGATGCGATCGCCAATCAAATAAGGTTTATCGGACTTTGAAAAAGTAATCTCAAAACTTGGTCTTTTATATTCTTCAACACGAAATGACACAGAACCAAGATCGCTTTGGATTGAACAAAATCCAGATACTATTTCTTCAGGTATCTTAAAGGTTGAAGAAAATGAACCAAATTCGGAAGTTCTTAAACGAAGAGAATCCAAAACTTTTGATCTTGCATCAACAAATCGAACAATGATATCTCGATTACGAATGACAGATGCTGAGTCAAGAGTTCCTTGTGAAAATGCTATACCTTTAAATTGAATCAATTGTCCCGGACGATAGATTTGTCTATCTGTGAATAATTGTAATCGTTCATACGATTGAAATTCACCGGTTGGAAATCGATTCACAGAATTTCTAATGATGAGTGTATCTACAGATGAGATAATGCGGAAATAGCGTTCACGAATATAGTTTTCATTTGCAATTGGGGGAATGATTGAAATTCCATCTGCATTTGTTGAGAAGGTATCGGTTATAATATCATCATAGGTATTTGATTCTTGATCATATGTACTTTCCATAATTTGTACAGTAGATCGAAGTGGAAACCCTTTTTCGGCATCAATTATATGTACTAGTGTATTTCCGCCATTTTCTTTTTGGAGTAAGCTCATGATTGGAGTCACGGAAAACTCTGCATGCACGATTACATTATCACCGGACATATCAAATATCGGTGAATTACTTATAAGCATGATATATCGACCTTTATTCAGAGCAGGTGCTTTTTTCCATATGCTATGCATTCGATAATCTTCATTCTTCGGAAACTCCTGTTTCCATGCCTGAATTGGTTGCATATCAATCAATTGCTTGATGCCTGATTTGTCTAGATATGTGTCTCTATATCTTCGTTTCTTAATCTTTTTTTCTACCTCTTCACTTAGCTTATAAATACGACAATAAATTTTATCAATATTGGCATATTCACTTCTAAAAATGAATGGTTTGCCTGGTAGTATATATTGTTGTACAGTTAAGTTCAAAGCTTTATTACGAATTTTTCCTAGTTGAATCTTGCTTTGTTCTGCAGAATTAGTGTTCGGGAATTGCTCTAAGATGAGATTACATATTTGATATGCTTTTCCAGGTTGATCAGTATTAATACATTGAAGAACTGCTTCCATCATTGCATTAGCTTGGCTAGGATGATGCAATGGATCATTTCCAATCATGAGAAGTGCATTAATCAGAAGTGAGTCTTTTGCATCAATTGAAAGAGTAGGGAATAGACCAATCAATCGCTGAATATTTGCATCGATGAATGCTGTTTGATCTTTGTCATTTGCATGATTACGTATTAATGATTGATAGAGCGCAATCCTATCATGAATCATTGCATATTCTGTATCATACCCTACAAATTCAGTAGCAGGTAATTGAATGAATGTTGTAACAATCTCAAGGATTCTGGGATCCGTAATGGTTGGTCGATATCTTCTTTCAACATCCTGATCAAACTTTTCAAGAAGACTGATGGAGGAGTACATAATCAAATCATATAAACTAGGACGATACATGTCTGATCCAATCTTCACGCGAAGCAACTCTGAATATGTTCTACCTGGAATAGAAAGTAAAATAGATGAATCTTGTATTGCACTTTTTATTCTATTTCGTATCGCACTTTGAAACTGTGATTGATGCCAAATATCAATTTGATTAAAATCATTGATGTCAGCATCTAGAAGTGGTCTTTTTCTAATATCTTCTAATGTATAGTGATAGTAATTTCTTAATGCTTCAGCAATGAAATAGTCAATGATGGCTTTTTCTGGTTTTGTGGTAACACTATCTTTAAATCGTTGCAATGTGAGTATGATACTTTTATCATCCGGTTCATTCGATCTTCCAGAAATAGCAGCAAGATGTAGGATGCATTTCAGCATTGAAGGCATTTGTTTTTGTGATTTCGCCTTTACAAATAATTCGGTTAGTAGTGGTTTTGCTGATTGAATCTTCCCACTATCTAATTCTCTATTGATCTCATCCCATTCTATTTGAAATGATTGTGCAAATATTGTTGCTGATAGAATTGGAATCAGGATAAAAATATGGAGGATGATCCTTGTGATCATAGTAGGCATTTCCGAAAAGTGAACAAATCGGTAGAATCAGCTTGGTCTTTCAACCAACGTATAATAATCATACTGTTCATTTGTATGAATATTCAAGATTCCGGCTCTTACAAGTCGAACGAGTAGCCTGGCGGCGCGACGATCGGAGATATTAACTAATGTTGAAAAATCACGAACGGTGGCTCGTCCTTTTTTTTCAATGAAATCAAACAAGCTTCTTTCTTTGTCCGAGATGCTTATCATCAGGGGCTTGGCATCTGGTCGCATTCCGCGTAGAATGCGAATCATTTCTTTGCTTGCAGCTACGGATTCTTCTCCTTGTCTAATATAGACTTTGCTTTCATCTGGTTTTTGAGGATTCCGAACAAAATGTGGCTTCTCTGCACTCTCTTGGACATGAACTATAGCAATGTCCACGCGATCAAATGGCATGATATACAAATCATATACCAGCGGTGGATCGCAATAAAAATGGCATGCCCTTTCCACATCAATCATGATTTCTTTTTCGCTTAGAATTCCCACGATTCTTCTATCATCATCAATACCGATGAGCAAATGTCCACCCTTTGTATTTGCAAATGCGGTGAGCTCTTTTGCCATTTTTTCAGGTTCTGTGAATTTTCTTTTGAATTCCACAGTCGTGGACTCACCGGCGCTAATCATCTCTTGAACTTGTGAGCGTCGCATGGCTATAAGCAATAAATGGAGACAGTGTTTACTGTCAATTATGTCAGTCGTATGGCTTTTGTCAAAGCAATGGATAAATCTTCAATGTAAGAGTCCATTGCATATTTATCTGCAAAACCTATATTCATCTTGGGAAGTTTCGAGGTTCTCCAAGCAGTGTGCATATTTCGAAGATATGTTCCAATTGAGGTAGGACTTATATCATGCAAGCATAATGCAGCACCACTTTCTTTTCCAAGTGATGTCAATGCAGATTGCTCCGGTGCTATCAAAGCAAGGGTCTTATGCATTGCAATATATTCATATACTTTTCGGGGAATCAAATAGTGACTTTTCGTTTCAGCAAGTAGTACTTGTGCTCTACTCATAGCATCAAAAAGTTCTTTGTGATGAACATAGCCGGGTAAATGAATCGAATCACGAATCCCGAGTTTGTCGATATGAGCAAGTAGCTCTGAATCCACAAGTCCAGGGAGAGAAATCAACACATCTCTTTTGATTTCGGGAGCTGTTTTGAGTAATTCAGCAAAGCCTTGGAACAATGCCGGTAATTGACCCAGCATATCAGCTTTACCGGTATGCATAATGATAAGTTTGGAATGAGATTCTCTATGTAAATCCAATCCTTGAACATCTTCTTTATCATAGCCGGGAGGGATAATCAGCACATCATCATGATCGAGAAATCTGTAATCCTTAATCATTTGTTCTTTGGCACTTCGCGATGGGACAATGATTCTCGCAGCACGATTTAAGACATGATGTTCCAACTTTAAGTGTGCAGAAGAGCGATGTTTTACATTCTGATCGACAGTTATGCCTTTTGTCCAACCATCTTGATAATCAAGCAAAAATGGAATTTGATGTCTTTCTGCAATTAAATCTGTAATCACAAAATTGCTAAGTGGGGGGGAAACAGAAAGAAGAACGCTCACATCATATTCATTGATGATGCCATCTGCTGCTGCAATTGCCATGCGCTTCCAGCGTATGGCGGGATCTGGAAAATAGACTTGGCCTCGAAGTGGCTTCAGAATATTTCTTTCCAGCCATCCGGGTGAAGTAATTACCTCACCTTGTTTTGGAGGATTCTTTGATGGAGTGCTATAGATGTGAACACCAGTATCAATCAATTCCTGCAAAAGCGATTCATCATAGGTTTGATATTCCTTTGGTGTAGCTGTCAAAACTACAACACGCCATCCATGTTTTGACAATGCCTTCGCCATCTTTGATGTACGAATCACTCCACTCAAACCCATTGGCGGAAAATAATATGATATGATAAGAACGGTCTTTTGCATATTGATGCACCATTACTTCACATGGCCAAATGGCAAAGTGCGAGTGAAATATCCAGATTTCAAAATCGCAATATATACGCCTGATGGCAAATCACTCGGCAATGTGTAATCATGAACTCCGCTTGAGAGCGAACCATCAACAATGCGTGAAATCAATGAACCATCCATAGCATATATGTCAAGAATAGTGCGATCCTGACTAAATACCTCAATACTCAAACTTTGATTGATTTTGGCAAGTGAAAGTTTGCCATTTGGACGAATCAGTCGATTCGGTAAATCACAGACATCTTGCAAAGTAAAAGTAGGTGAATTTGAAATTAGTATACATGTACCAGGCGTACGCTTCACAAATGTTCTGTTTTGAATGGTAAGTGGAGTGCTCATTGCATCACCAAGTAAAGCCATGCATTCAAATTCTAGAAGATTACCTGCAAGTATTCTACTATTTGTATCATTTGCATTGACTGAGAATGTTAGTATACCTGGACTTGACTCAGTCATGGTTCCTGATAATTGTGATTGTTTCATGCGTAGTACTTTCGGGAGAAGTAAACTGCGATTATATGCAATGTCGAATGACATAGAACCCAGATTCATTTCGGAAATATTATGTGCTGATATACGAATTGGGAATATCACCGTCTCGCCGGGCTTTGCGCTTTGACTATCTCCGATGAGTTCTGCGAGGCCATTCACATCTGTTGGTTTGGGAAGATTACCAATTCCTGAAATAGCAACTTTAATTTGTTGAGGGCAAGGTCCTTCAATCTGCAATACTGCCATTATAGAATCAATACTATTACCGACAGGAGCGTATGAAACAGTAAAAGTCACCGTTTCGCCAGGACCTATGTTCTCACCGATATTTTTGGAAGATGTATAAGTGAAAGGAGCATTGAATCCACCAATACTGCTCATTCGAATATTTTCTTTGCCTGTATTAGTGAATGTAAATTGTCTTTGCTCAATAACACCGCTATCAGTTACAGGAAATACTATGCTATTTTGACTGACAGTGATTGTGGAACTTGAAAGAGAACCACTCAAGTCAATAGTCTTTACAATCGAGCATGGCTCAAATGTTAATGTGACCTTGCCGGTGAAGACACCATCTTGCGTCGGAGCAAATGTTATCATGAAATCTTTGCTTCCCGCAGTTAATTTATCTCCACTGACGATTGATGCTGAGAAAGGTCCGCTAATATCAATATTCGAAATGGTTGCTTCACCTGAAATGCCAAGTGCGCTAGCCTTTATCATGATGCTATCTTTGAGTATGTACTGTGTATCACATCGAATAAGTGATTGAAATTGATGTATTTGCTTTGAGAGTGTATAAGAGGCAGATTCTTTGATTGTTTCAATTACAATTTCTCGTTTTATACCGCATTCAGATGCAAGAAGTGTGATGACATCTTTAAAAATTCCATCTACTGGTGGTTCAATGCGCACATTCACCATCTTCGTTTCACCGGGTTTGAGTTGTATCGGTAATGGTGTGAGTATGTTTATCCCTGGCGAATTTTGAGGAGTAAGTGAAATATCGGTTTTACCGGTATTTGTGACTGAAAAACTCGTATCTCGAGAGTTTACGCAACCAATCATCGATGAAAGTTTCAACGCTGAATCAGAAATTGAAAAGGTAGGTGTGCGTACTTCGCCAGAGAATCCTATGCGTAAAGTATCCTTGCATGTACCAGCTGTATAGGGAAGGAGAATTGATGTTACGTAAATTCCTTCTCCTGTGGGTGCATATCGCACGGTTAATGAAGCCGATGCATTAGCTTTTACAATCAGAGGAAATGTTGTTGGAGCTACTACAGAAAAAGGTGATGAGAATATTGGATTGGTAATTGATAGATCTGTTGTTCCTTTATTCTCAATGATGATTATTGTGTCTTTTGGTTGTGCATTGCAAGAAAGTACAATTCCAAAATCAGCACTTGAATATGATTGTGTAACACTTGCTTGTTCTTTGAAACCGCGCAAATTAAGAGAGGCAAATGCATTACAGCTTGATGTTTGAATGATTGCATCACCTTTGCTCTCACCTGGCTGAACAGGTGTGAAAGCAAATTTCAAAGTGACATTTTTCCCAGGAGCCAGAACTATTGGCAAGCCAGGTGATACATATTGGAAGCCATTTGGTACATCAATTTTGGTGATGATGGCAGTGTCTTTTCCGGTATTACGCAATAAATTATCAGCTGAGACCGATGATTTACAACCATCTAAATTTCCAAAATCGATTTTTGGATCAGGAAAAGTCATTGCGATTGAACGATATACGATAGTCGTAATGTCCGAGGAATCTATACAACCCTTAGTATCTTTTACTATAACTTGATATGTACCGGCATTTTTTGCCGTAAAATTTGCTGTTGTGTTTTGAATAGGATTGCCATTATATAGCCAGGTGAAGGTAGAACCTGCAGGACCTGCCTGAAATTTGATCGAATCACCAGTACATATGCGTACTTCTTTGTTTGGACTGAGGAGTGCAATTGGTTTGGGCAGAATAGTAACATTTAAAGATGCAGATTCACTAGAGCAACCACTGACAGCATTGATTTTTACTCTATATGTACCTGCTAGCCTTGCTTTGTATTCATTTGCAATTGCACCATTAATAGGAGCTCCATCTTTAAACCATTGATAGCCAGTCCCATTGGGATAGCTTGTTTGTACTTTTAACGTGACTTCAGTTCCTTCGCAAATCTCGGTCACGCCAAGTGATGTAATGACCGGAACAGGGGGAGCAGGTCGCACAGCAGAAAATGTTCCAAAAGTAATTTCTTGATATGACCTCCCTTTCCCAAGAAATGGGAATTGAGCGCAGTATATACTATCTATTGCAATATTGGGAGCTGTATAACGGAATGCATAAATCCGATAATTAGTTGTATCTCCACAAGGAAGAGGCTTGTAATCAATGTATGAGGTATTGGTAGATCCAATGATATTTGCAACAACCTCCCAACCACCAATTGATTCACCAACAGCATATGTGCGGCCATCTTGTGGGATGGCATTTGGACTGCCTTCACCTCGCATAATGAGATATCCCTGATAATTATCTGAAGGATATAAATCCTGAGCTTGATTCCATGATAAACTCACGCTCGAAAGAGAAATCGTACCCGTCACAGATGGAAAAGGCCATTTTGGAGCACGAATTTCTCTCCAGAATAGCTGATTTAAATCTGTAGTTGCTGGTGCAATACTTGGAATATTTGCAAAAGAAGGCGATAAGAATGGTGAATGCCTAGTTTTTGCATTGCCTGGATTTGGCATAGTATAATCAGCCAAAGATTGCCCGGGATATACATATACATTATTTGTGATGCCGGGGATTTCATGATAGAGTTTTGTTGCAATGATAGGATCAAAATAGCTGGTGCGATATGATGCACTACCATGCCCCAGAGTATAATGTGCATTACCCGCAGGGTCGAGCAATTGAATCATGTCTGCTGATTGAGCAATACTCAATGCATCTTGATTCCAATCAGTTGTAGAATACAAAACCTTGTCAAATAAATTGGCATCCAATGCTGCTACTATGATTGAACCATCACTCGCTATTTGATCCCCAATAACTGAACTAGGAATATTCCGATGGCCTATGACAATGACAGTGCCCATTCTCAGATTTTTCCAAAGGGGAATGTCTTTGAACTTTATCCCTCCTTGCCATAAACCACTTGCGCTATTATCACGAAGTGTATATCCCACGAGGTCAACTTTATCAACCACAATGAGTAATTCGGTGTATTCACCCTCTGCCACGGAAACAACATTTTGATATTCGCTGATTACAACATATTGAGCTTGAATTGTACTTGTGAATAGTATTCCCAGAAAGCAGTAAAGTGCAATCAATAAGGTTCTTTTAATTGAGGCATATTTCATAAGCATGGATATATCCGGATAACCCAAAAATAGTCCCTGCAATTTAGTGGATTATGTAAGATTGACCAATGTTTGAAGGGCAATGTGGATAAGAGTTATGAGATGGAAATATTGGTGGTCTGTAATACAAAAAAAGCCGGGTCAATTGCCCGGCTTGGAAGTACTGTAAAATAGCAGTTTAATTTCCACTTCCTGGGAAGGAAAATGGGGAATAATCAGTCGGAATGGCAAATTCGGCATCGAGAGGTTTCTCAGTTGATATCTCTTGTGCTGTTAGTTTCATGATTGTATCACCATCACTATTCATACTGTGGATCTCCAATGGAAAAAATGTTGCAGCATCGGAATTGAGAAGAGATGGCAATGGAATGATTGGCGAACCAATGAAAGCCAGATAACCAATTTTGTCCGTCACCCAGATTTCTGTTGTATTCCCATCACTTTTATCAATCATTTTCTCGCAGACATATTTCAGGATTTTCTTGGTTTCACCGGTTCTGACTGGTTCAGAAATGATTGGTGCCTGAAATCCCTTGCCCATTGAACTCATCATGGTTTTCATCTTCTCAAGTCTTGAGGTGGTAAGCTGCATATACATCTTCTGTGAATGCATGACCATTGTTTGCTCTTTGGCATTTTTATCTGTTATCATGTCCATTGTACCCATCGCCATAGTGATACTAGCCTTAACTTTATCACCATTTGTGGTCAATTTTAGGGGAATTTCCGCATCATCAGTAGATAATTCATAGGTTACAGTACCCTTGAACACCTCTTGCGCATTGATATAATTCGTGGTTCCGGCAATAAATGCAAAGAATATGACGCTTAAAAGAATAGAATGCATGTCAATTCCATAAAAATTCAACAAAACTCATATTGCAAACATACAGAGAGAGCCGAGCATTCCCAAAGAACGAAAATTTCCGTAAATCTGCATAAGTTTGTAATCATTCATCATTTGCTTCCCACATGTCTAATTATACCATACAATTGCCAAATTTCGAGGGTCCACTCGATTTATTGCTCTATTTCATTCGTCGAGATGAACTTAATATCTATGATATTCCAATAGCAAAAATCACAGGGGATTTTTTGGATTATGTCAGACTCATGGAAATGTTCGATCTGGAATTAGCAGGTGAATTCATGGTCATGGCAGCATCGCTCATGCAAATCAAAGCGTTGATGCTTATTCCACGAGAAAAAATTAATAAAGATGGGGAGGTGGAAGAAATTGATCCGCGAGCTGAACTGCTTAATCGACTCTTGATCTATAAGCAATTTAAAGAAGCTGCAGGACATTTGTCGGATAGAGCAGAGCAAGAACGATATCATTTTTATCGAACATATTTTGACTCTGAAAACCAACACTTGGGTAGTAATGATGCGCTGAAAAACACCACTTTATTTGATTTAATGCGTGCGATGAAAAAGGCTTTGGATAGAAATCTAGAAGCCCAAAAGCATTATGATGTTGAGCGCCGACAATTGACAGTTGAGCATCGCGTTGCAGAAATCACTGATATGATAAAAACGCACAAGAAACTTAGTTTCTTTGAACTAGTCCGCGAGCAAAATAGAAAAATGATCGTGGTCACTTTTCTTGCTCTTCTTGAAATGGTAAAACAAAAAGTGATTAGTATTTCCCAAGAATTGCAGGGAGCTGATGATGACATTGTCGTCGGAGAATATGTCGAAGTTCCTGCAATTGATGAAACTCCCGATCTCGGACTTGCATGATGCATAGTTTTACAGTGTTTCTCATTGAGCTCTTCGATCATAATGCTGATTCAGAAAGAGCAATGCCGATGAAGGCATATATGAAAGACATTGATGAATTCTATGGCATACCTTCGCCAAAAAGAAGGGAATTGCTCCGAGAGGCGCTGCAGCAATTCCCGAAACACATTCTTAATGATTGGGCAGATATTTCATTTTCTCTAGCTAGATATGGTAAAAGAGAGGCAATGTATTGCGCCATTGAAATTGCAGAGAAGGCTCATAAATACTGGAATGAAGAAGCATTGAAGACTTTACTCGATTTGATACATCATCGATCATGGTGGGATACAGTGGATGCAATTGCCCCGCTCATCGGAATGTATTTCAAGAAGTTCCCTCATCAGCGTGATGAATATATTGAAACTTGGATGGAGTCAGGAAATTTTTGGTTGCAGAGAATATGTTTGCTCTTTCAAAAGCGGTACAAGCAAGACACCGATGAATCATTACTCTATACTCTTTGTCTTAGACTAGCAGATGAAAAAGAATTTTTCATTCGCAAAGGTATGGGATGGGCGCTCAGAGAATATTCCTATGTCAATCCCGAATCAGTCCGAGATTTTGTAGAGAAATCTCCACTGAGCGCACTTACCAAGAAAGAAGCATTAAAGGCAATCAATCGAAAATATCAATCATGATCTTCAGTGTTAGGAACCACAAAACCTGGGCGAATTTCTTCATGTCTAATTTCGCCGCCGGTGCTTCCAGTTTTCTGAGCGAAATACATTGACACAATGCAGAGCCCAAGTGTTATTTCAGTTAGAATTATTGCAAATTTTTTCTTTGTGATTTCAGCCCATAATGCAATCATGGCAAAAACCGCAATGACATAGCTGAAAATAGCATAGACTTCTGCCGCTTCTTCATGTTCATGCACATATGATTCTGTAAAGAAGGCAGTATGTTCAATCATTTCTTCGGCTCTTTCACCGCTTTGCATTGCAATGAAAGAAAAAACACCACTCAAAATCAATAGAATCAATGCGAATTGCTTCAGTGAATCTGATTTTAGAAAAAATGCTGAGATTCTTGCAATGATTGCAATCATCGGCAAGATAATCGGAAGATGATTGACTAAGAGGTGAATATGTGCATCATTCATACTAGAATTGCTCGAAAAGTTAAAACAAATACAACTGAAACCAACTTACAAAATCGCCGTAATATATTCACTTTTCACACACATATCATTTATAGCAGGATACATATGAAGACAACATTAATGCTCTTGATCATGCTCTTTTGTTCAGGCATGATTGAGGCGCAGACTTTAGAATCCATCTTGGCTGGATATCACAAAGCCATTGGAGGAAAAGACAAATATCCACTACAAAGTGCAGTAATCATCAAAGCGCAAACTCAAGGTGGAGGTGGTGGAGAGAAGCGTCCCATGACATTCACGCTTAAAAGTCCAAGCAGTTCACGCATGGATCTTGTCATTCAAGCAGGGCTTACCTATACGATGGCTTATGATGGAAAACAAGCGTGGAGTATTCAACCTTGGACTGGATCAATGGATCCACAACCCATGAATGCTGATGATGCTCGCGATGCCGGAAGAACAATCAAATTCATTTGGAATGATTTGATAACTGAAGGTAAAGATGGAGCAAAACTCAGCTATGAAGGCAAAGATGAAATCGAAGGATCTGAAGTGTATAAAGTACTTGCTAAACATTCAGATGGAACTGAGATCACTTATCATCTCGATATCGATTCATATCTCATTATCAAATGGACAACTCGCGCCATGAATTCAGGAATTGTTGAAGAAAGCGACATGTTTCTTGGTGAATATCAAGTGATTGATGGTAGAACTATGCCATTTGCATTCGAATCAAAAATGAATGGCGAGACAATGAGTTCAACATATGTCAAAGAATATCAATTCAATGCATCTGTTGATGATGCAGTTTTCACAATGCCCAAAAAACAATAATAAGCGGAGACTCACATGCAAAACAGACTGTTCATTTTCGGTCTATTATTCCTGAGTCAATGCTTTATTGCAAAAGCTCAGTTTACTTCATTCACTTTTGGTTCAATGCGAGCCAGAGAAATTGGTCCGGCAACAAGCAGTGGGCGAATCACAGCAATACAAGCCATTCGTGTACCAGTTCCAGGTTCACCCTCTGAAAAAAGACTGACAATCTATGTTGGATCAGCTGCTGGCGGATTATGGAAATCAAAAGATAATGGAAATTCATTTAAGCAGATATTCAATAAAGTACAACAACACTCTATTGGATCTATTGCTCTAGATCCACTTCACCAAGATTCTATACTCTGGGTTGGAACAGGGGAAAGCAATGTTCGAAATAGTGTTTCAATTGGTGGTGGTTTATATAAGACAACCGATGGCGGCGAGACATGGAAATTTCTTGGTCTTGAAAAAGTGGAGCGCATTGCTAAGGTTGTATTGAATCCCAAAAATCCTGATATCGCATTGGTGGCTGGCTTGGGAGCACTTTGGGGAGATAGTGAAGATCGTGGATTATATCGCACGGAAGATGGTGGGAAAACATTCACGAAAGTACTCTATGTTAATGAAAAAACTGGATGTGCGGATGTTGATATTGATCCAGAAAATCCTTCTATCTGCTATGCATCCATGTGGGAATTTCGGAGAAAAGCTTGGAGTTTCTCATCCGGTGGATCTGGGTCAGGTTTATATAAGAGTACAGATGCAGGAAAAACCTGGACAAAACTCACTAAATCTATGCCGGAAGGGGATTTGGGTCGGATCATTCTTACAATTGCTCCTTCACAACCAAATACTGTTTATGCAATGATGGAATCAAATTCGAGCGGACTCTATCGCTCGGATGATCGCGGTGAAACATGGACAAAAACTTCGAATGCCGTAAGTGTCACTGCCCGACCTTTTTACTTTGCTCAACTAGTTGTAGATCCTTTGAATCCGGAAAGAGTGTATCGTCCTTCATTCCAATTAGGAACTTCCAATGATGGTGGAAAAACATTCAATGGTTTCAATTATGGAGGAGGAACACATCCAGATCATCATGCATTATGGATAGATCCAGAGAATACGCAACATTTATTGCTTGGTACCGATGGAGGTGTTTATCGCTCCTATGATCGCGGCGTTACATGGTCTATGTTCAGAAATCTCTCTTTGGGTCAATTCTATCGGATTTCACATGATTTTGAAGAGCCATATAATGTATTTGGTGGTTTGCAAGATAATGGTTCTTGGATGGCGCCACATAGAATCCCAGGTGGAGGGGGAATTCAAAATCGTGATTGGTCACCTACAGGTTGGGGAGATGGTTTTGCAGTTCTGCGCGATCGCGTGAACAAAGAAATCATGTATTTCGAATCTCAAGGTGGATCGGCTGTTCGCAGACATTTGAATTCCGGAGAAACCAAGCCCATAGCTCCTTTTGAGGAAGAAGGAGAAAAGAAGTTGCGTTTCAATTGGAATACTCCAATGACGCAATCAGTACAAAATCCCAAAACACTGTATATCGGTTCTCAATATCTTCATCGCTCATATGATCATGGTGATACTTGGACGAGATTATCACCTGATCTCACCACAAATGATTCAACAAAATATAATCCTGTTAACTCAGGTGGGGTAACCCGTGATGTGACTAGTGCAGAAAATCATTGTACTATCTATTCTATTTGTGAATCTCCTGTTGATCAACAAATTATCTGGGTCGGAACTGATGATGGAAATATTCAAGTGACAACTTCCGGCGGAAAGCAATGGAATAATGTTGCACTGAATCTACCTTCCTATATTCAAAAAAATACTTGGGTTTCTTGCGTAGAGGCTAGTCATTTCGATAAAGGAACTGTCTATGTAACTCTCGATAATCACACTCGAGGAGACCATCAAACATATCTTTTGAAATCCACAGATTTTGGCAAAACATGGAAACAATTCAAGAGTGATTCTCTTAGAGGCTATGCTCATGTTATTCGTGAAGACCTTGTGAATCGAAATGTCATATTTGCCGGAACTGAGTATGGTCTATATATCTCCATCGATGGAGGAAATTCTTGGGCACAATTCAAGAATGATTTACCAAATGTTCCCGTGAGAGACCTCGCAATTCATCCTCAAACGCATGATTTGATAATTGCTACCCATGGTCGTGGTGTATTTATCATCGATGATATTACACCTATCAGAAATCTTGCAATCAAAGATCTGCAAAGTGATTTACTCTTTTTACCTGTTCGTCCAAGTGAGCAATCATATGCAACAAGTTTTCAAGAATTTTCTGGAACCGATGAATTTGCAGGAGCTAATCCTTCAGATGGTGCCAGATTTGCATATTTCTTGAAATCAAGACATATGATTGGTCCAATGAATATTGATATCCTCGATCCAAATACTGGTGAAATTATTTCAAGTATTCCTGCTTCAAAAAGGAAGGGTATTAACTTAATGTCATGGAATATGAGCACAAAAGCTCCCCGTGTTGCAATTTCACCAAATACAGGTGGTGGAAATTATGGATACTCAGTATTACCAGGCACATATACTGTCCGCATACGCAAGAATGGTCAGGAATATAAAGGATCAGTTACCATAAATGCGGATAAACGATCCATCCATACACCTCAGGACAGACAAGCTCAAAATCAAGTTGCCAAAAGGCTTTGGGGTATGATTGATGATTTGGCCTATACAGCCGAGCAAACCACATCAATCCGAGATTCTCTGAAACTACGAATGAGAACAATCCTCGATGATACTGAAAAGAAATATTTATCTGATGCTGTTTCAGAATTGGATTCGCTTCATAAGCAAATGATTGCTGAAAAAAGCACATTATTTGCCGATAGTGAAGACAAACTCAGAGAGAAATTGGCTGGAATTTATGGGACTATAAATCAATATGCCGGGAAGCCAAGTGCCGAGCAAATAAAGAGAATAGATAATCTCGATAAGGATTTATTAAGTCTAAAAAATAGATTGCAAACTTTTTACTCCAAGCAATTTGGTCGATGCAATGAGATTATTCAGAAATCTGGAAAGAAACCTCTGAATAGATTGTCGAGACAAGAATTTGACACTGTGGAATAAAATGAACTGCCTAGCTTTAAGTATCAATAAAAAAGCCAAGAGAAATCTTGGCTTTTTTATTTAAAATAAGCCATTACAATGGAAAGCCTACATTGTATTGATAATTTATTGCTTGATATTAAATAATGGCGTATTGTATTAAATAATGCCATAAATTACGGTTTCTATCAATTAAGAAAGCAAATAATGGGATTTTAACATGGTATCGTGAGATGTTTAGGATTTATAGGCATCATTTTTGATTACACTTTATGTTCAGGTATTCCGTTGACACATATCGGTTTAGTGTCTATACCTGTTTTGGTATTGATAATAAAGAAATTACATCTAAGAGTACATATGAAAGCAAAGCTACGCATGCTCATTTGGGTTATTGCACTAGCAATGATGTTACCTTTTCAGTTGCAGTCGCAAATACCTTTGAAGCTGTCTTATCAGGGATTATTGCTGATTGACAAGGATAATCCATATCCTGATTCAAATTATAGTATCACATTTACATTATATGATGCTAGTCAATCAGGTAAGCAATTATGGACCGAAACACAGACTTTATCGACAATTAATGGTGTTTTTGATGCTATTCTTGGGCAAAATAATCCTCTGAACCTCCCATTCGATAAGCAATATTGGCTTGGAATCACGGTTGGACAAGACCCTGAATTCAGCCCTAGAGTTCAACTTGTTTCAAGTCCATATTCTTTGAGAAGTGATTCTTCTAAATTTGCTGTGAGAGCAGACACGGCCAATTATATTCGGGGGCTGACATATGATGCAACTGGCGCCGTACTAAGTATTAATGGAAAACAAGGAAAACTCTTTATCACAGGAGGAAAAGGCGTACTAATTGGAGGCGGTGCAGATACCATATTGATTGAAATTGCACCTAGCATTTCTACCATAACAAGTTCTGATTCAACCGTTTTTGTCAGTAAATCTGCTGATTCTGTTGATGTTAGGATTGCTAACAATGCTATCAATTCAATCCATATTCGAAACAATGCGATTACAAATGCAAAATTGGCTGATAGTGCCATAACTGGAAATAAAATCAATTCAATGGGCGCTCTCATTGGTCAAGTGCTCAAATGGAATGGTACAACTTGGGCACCTGCAAATGATAATGGAGATATATATTCAGCGGGAAAGGGTATTTCCATTACAGGTAATGTTATCTCAAACATTGGAGATTCCGACTCTACAAATGATATAACCATTGGTTCTAAAGCCGGTGGAGATTTGTCAGGAACATTCCCCAATCCTGATATTGGTAATGGTAAAGTTACGAATGCGAAAATTGCAGATGGTGCAATTAATGCTGCTAAACTTGACCGGATGTCTGCTACCACAGGTCAAGTAATGAAGTGGAATGGTACTACATGGGTCGCATCAGATGATATCGGAAAGAACTATAAAGCTGGATTAGGGATCAGTATTTCAATGGATACTATCATAAATACTGGTGATGCAAATGGTCTAGATGATATTACTATTGGTTCGATAGCAGGTGGTGATTTATCTGGGTTTTATCCTAACCCGTTGATTGGTCAAGAGAGAATTACAACAGGTAAATTGGCAAATCAAGCAGTAACAAATCAAAAACTTGCGGATACTTCAATTACGGCAAACAAACTTGCAAGAATGAATGCAAATATTGGCCAAGTAATGAAATGGAATGGGACTTCTTGGATTGCTTCTGATGATATTAGTTATAATTATAAACCTGGTAAAGGGATTCTTATCTCTAATGACACCATCATTAATATTGGCACTAGCGATTCTGTAAAAGTATATTTCGCCGGACAAGGTATCGCGATTTCGAATGATACTATTATTAATACATCAACAGTTGATACAAATAACTTAGTCACCAAGAATCGCATTAGTGCGAATGGAGAAGTGCTCGG
>JACCDW011500848.1_pt1 | contig 70722 bp, 90 predicted proteins | sample 7449781 | NCBI WGS metagenome assembly JACCDW01 (sample SAMN15323449, study PRJNA562643) | freshwater metagenome | isolation source: river surface water | place: USA:Blue River Watershed | collected 2017-08-18
ATTCTTTATCTCTGTATTTTAATCCGTCTATCATCAATGATGCGGTTGAATAGTTTGTGGCTAAAGGTATGTTGTAAACATTGCAGATTCTAAGCAACATGCTCACATCAACCTGATGCGGATGTACGTCTAGTGGATCAACAAAGAATACCACGGCAGCTATTTCTCCATCCGAAACCATGGATGCTATTTGAGCGTCACCTCCCATAGGGCCAGATTTTAGACAATTGACTTCCAATCCAGCATGGGTGATGTGTTTACCAGTCGTACCTGTTGCTACTATATCAACCTTCTTGAAGAAGTCAAGCCTCTTCATTACAAAGGCAACCATATCAGCCTTTTTTCCGTCGTGTGCGATAACTGCTATTTTCATTTTAATTCTCCGTATTCTTTATTGTAATACTCCTCTGAATCCCCATTACAGCCTTGGTTAAATTCACCTTTATCATAGGCATCCCTTATGTTTTTCTTCTCCTTTGGTAGGCTATTTTCCAACATAGATACAACACCTTTCATGGTTAAAGTTATCCCTCTAGATTCAATTTCCTTAACTGATTCTATTAGATCCTGGAGAGTTGTTCTATTTTTAGATTCCATGGTTAATTTGATAAAGGAGCTTTGATTGCGGGATGTGATCGGTAATTTTCTAATTCGAAATTAGTCTGCCCGTTAACTGCCTCGTCAAATCCTTTATGTTCCAAATTAGCTAAAAACATAGGATTGAGTTTTAATTTAGGTAATGGATATGGTTGTCTGGTGTGCTTTGGTGTGGTGTCCTTTGCAATTTCTTCTACGATGTATAGATTCTCCATCTCGACATCAGTGTTTCGCATAACCCACTGTACCTGTTCTTCCCAAGTCATCTCTCTGCCAATCTGTACTTTCGCTTGTTCGATGTGGTTCGAGTATAAGTGAACATCACCCAAGTTACCAATTAGCTCGTCAGGAACCATGTTAACAGTTTTGGCGATGATCTCAAGTAACAAACCATAAGATGCAATATTGAACGGTAAACCTAAAAATGTATCTACTGAACGTTGATTCCACATTAGAGAGATTGCTCTGGTTGGTAAATTATTTTCTTTCCATAACCTATCTCTACCTTCTTTTGTTAAAGGGTCCAATCCGTAAGGTTGTAACAATAGTCCTCTCTCACCTTCACTCAACTCTCTTGTATAAACTTGAAATCCATAATGACAAGGTGGAAGAACCATTTGGTCTAATTCACCTACATTCCATGCGTTAACCATTAATCGTCTTGAGTCTGGGTTTGTTTTAAGATCGTTGATTAGGTTTTGGATTTGGTCTATTTTATTGTTTGGAGGAAATAGAGGTAGTTTATTTGGTCCAAAATCATCTTGCCAACTTCTCCATTGCTTACCATAAATTGGACCTAACTCACCCCACTTTTTAGCAAACTCATCATCGGTTTTGATTTTGTCAATGAATTCTTCTATTGTAAATGGTTCAGTTAATGTTCTATTTTTCTTAGAATTCTCTAATAATTTGGTTTTACCAACATATTCACCTTTATTATATCTTTTAATATAGGCTTGGTAAGCATCACCATTCCAAATATGACAACCATTATCAACAAGGAACTTGATGTTTGTATCACCTCGTAAGAACCATAGTAGCTCTGTCACCATAGTTTTCCAAGCCATCTTCTTGGTTGTAAGTAAAGGAAATCCTTCACTCATTTTATGACGGATTTGTCTACCAAATACTGAAATGGTACCCGTACCGGTTCTATCTTTTTTCTCTATACCGTTATCCAAGATATCTTGGAGTAACTCTTGGTATTGTTTGTCTATGTTGTTCATTTAGTAAATTTTAATAGCTGGATATTCGGTCACTTCCACAAATCTTTTATCGACTTCGTAGTACTTTTCCAATACCTCATCAAGCAATTTTTCCTTGGTGTCTTGGCAGTAAAAATAGCGGAACGATCCATATCCCATGTCGACGGTGTAGCCAATATACTTCCAACCCATGAACGATTTTCTCTGAATTAGATAATCATTCTTTCTCTTTACGAATCGTATTTTAATTCTCATCATTTTCTGTATTTAATTTTCCAGTTTCTGTATCAAACCAAACAACACCTGAATTTTGATCTTCCGCCTCGGAGAGTGCTTTTTGTAGCATTGGTCCGAGAACTTCGTTCTTCCACTGATCTAGGGTTAAGCTTGATTCTGGGTTATTTTTTAAATAATTTTTGTACTGTAATTCTAGTTTCATGGCAAATATATTTTTTCAGTTTTTCCCTTAATCTCATTAAGATCTAATATCTCTATTCTCTGATCGTTGATTAGTTCCCTGCTGAATTTTAGATTGTCTATTTGGGTCAGCAACTTTTCTGTTGGAGTAAACCCCTTCTCAATATACCGTAAAACCCGGGTGTTCCAGTTGGTATTCAGATGAACTGGATTAAGTGATCCGTTTATACAATCCTTAATTGCATCTGGGTGACAGTAGAGTATCATATCCTGATTCAACATAAAAGAATCCGCAGTGAAGTCAGAACTTGTTGCCCACTCTTCTATTTTATGCTGCACCCACGTTGTTGCATCTAGCTGAAGATTTAGGAACTTATACTTAACACCGAAACTAGTTTCTATCCTGATTGAAAATCCCAACTCTTCAACTCTTCTTCTGAATTCGTCTCTGTCTTCTTCCGTCTCGAAAAAGATATCAACGTCCCTTTTAACTGAATTCGAAGAAACTATATCACAAATTGCACCACCACCAATAATGAAATTCCCGCCCACTAAATTAAATAGTGGACGGAAATATTCCTTTATTCTTAGTAATATGTGTTCTCTTGATTCCATTATTTAACGTGATCCGAATCCAAGTTCCTTTTGTTTTTTGCCTCGCGGAGTTTTTTTCATCCCTTTTAGATGCTCAATAGCATTTTCGTATTTGTTATCTAAAAGTACTACAGAGATGAAAAGTTCTTTTAAGTGTGACATAGAAAGATCCTCTGTATCGTCTAACCATTTTTCAATGTCTATGTCGATTTCGTTTTCGCCGATCTTATTCAAAAGATAAGCCTTTCTAACTTCCCTTGAAGGCGGAGCTACGTAGTATCTTCTATCGAAACGAGAAGGTCTATTTGTGATTCTCTCCTCCAATTTTTCGGGGTAGTTTGTTGTTGCTATGTAAACAACATTTTCGATCTGTTTAATACCATCAAGTATATTAAGCAACACTGAAGTGCAATAATTACTATCTCCAGCAACGCTATCGATATCCTCGATCATAACAACTAGTGGTCGATCCGGCTCAATCTGCCTCAACTTAGGAACCGTCTCAACGTAAGCTTTGATTGAATCCTCGTTTTTAATGTTGATCACAACACCAGATAGTTCTTTAATGATGTGCATCATGCAAAGCTGTAAAATACCTGACTTACCGCATCCGGGGTCTCCATATAACAAAATTCCTCTTTTGTGCATAAGTTTGTATGATTTGTACAGATCACATTTTTGCCAAAAAGATTTTATGTCAGTTAGGATTTCCCCTATCTCCTCCGTTGGCAATTCATAGAGCTCGTCGGTGTTTATAGCTTGTCTCATCAGACACCATTCATTGGCTCTATTGTTCCACTCTAACTCGTACAAACCTGCTGGAAGCTTTTTCTCCGCTTTAGGAGCTGCGATATAGCTTCCGTCACCCATTATGGACCATTGGGCAAAATCAATTTTTTTCTCCTTCGTCACCTCGTCTAAAGGTTCTTGGTCCTCGGTGTAAACGTTTTCCATTTCAATATCAATATCTCCCATTTGTTTTAATTTTTGAAGTATTTTTTCTTTAATTCTTCTATTCGACATTATTATTTGTTTTTACGTTTATAGTAGTTATTGGTTATTCCTAACTTAAATAGCTCGACAGATTGATCGCAGCTTGTTCAGCTTGCTCCCATGTTTGTATCGTTATCTTGCCTCTTCTATTAAAGGGTATGATTGAAGCAATTTCGAACTCCTCTCCTTCTTTAATCCATCCATCTTTGCGATTTCTGATCTCAGATTCATTGGCTTTCTTTTTATACTTAGTCCATTCTTCTTTGACGTAATCAGATTCCACCGGAACATAATTCTCATCAAATAGTCTGTCTCCTAATCTGAAAGTATTCCCACCTCTGTGGCTGTAACCATAATATCCCTTGACGAAAACAGAAAAGTAGTCCTCAACAATACCGCTTCTATCTAGAGGCATATGGAAGAAATCCTTTTCCATTACTAAAGCTACTCCGTGAGGTTTTTTCTGTGTTACGATCATTTGATTTTTGTAATATCTCCATCCGTCAGAAAGATCCCCGAGATAAGTTCCGTCCGGTGCTAGGAAACAATTTTCTGAAACATACTTATCGTCATTGAAAGAGTATCTTCCTATTACTCCCCCAGTATATTTGTTAATTAGCTCTACCTTCTCTGGATCAGGAATGGGTCCATTCAGATCTCTTTTTAATTTGATTCTTGAAACTAATTTGGTGAATCCCAGATTCAAATGAACCTTATTAAGTTTTTCGCTTCCCGAGGAGTACCAGGGGGATTTTTCAAATGTTAATCTGATCTTTCCTAAATAGGGGGTTTGGTTTTTTATGAGCATTTTTATAACTTTATGGATTGAGATAGCTTATTATGATGTAAGACATTTTATACCCCATGAAAGCACCAAGTGCTGAAGGAACTGGGAAAACTATGAGTTTACCTAATGATGTTACATACTTAGGTCTATTAACTATTCTACCTACGTACATGTAATAAATGAGGTAACCAACAAGTACCGCAATGTCCACTCTGGTTGCTATAAAAACAACTAAAGTAGCTCCAATAAAACCATAAAGGAAATTGTCTCTGACGCCTTCCCATATCTCCATTGGTGTGGCGTCTTTATATTCCTTCACTATTTTACTGATAGTTGGGGTATTCTTTTTTCTTCTCTCACTCATTTTCTGCAAATATAACCGTGTATCCCGGAATTAAAAAATTTTATTTTGGATTTTTTATTCGTTCTTCGTAGAGCTTATAATCTTTCTCTAATACATCAAGTCTCGTTCTGGCGTTTTTCCAGTAGTAATAGAACTTATCACAGAGCTTTTTGATCAGATCAAGTTTTTCCTTGTGCAAGAACTTAGCTTCCTTTATTGTTGTAACTATTCCGTAGGAATTTACGTACATCAGCCCAGCATAATCAGGGACTTCCTCAACCTTGATTAGCCCCTCTGGTACACAGTAGTAAAATTTATTTGGTCTGAATTTCCATTCGGTCCGATCATAATATTGTTCAGATATTCTTTTCCTTGTTTCTGGATCTGTATGGTACCTATATTTCTTCTTCATATAAACGCCCTCGTTTAATATAAGGTGTTTATTCTCCTTCTTGAAATCATTGAAGAAATCGGATCTGCTAGTTTTTATTTCTATCTCGTAGCAGTATCCACTTTTCTGAACCACCAGGAAATCTGTTTCCCAGTTCTCCTTAAATAGATACAGATTCCCTACGGTGTACTTTATGTTTCCGCTATCAAATCTTTTCTCGAGATTCTTCTGTATACTTTTTTCGTTGTGCTTGATGTCTGCCATTTGTATTTTTTAGTCCCACCATCCGCGAAGATCCGTTCCGTCGAACCACTTATAGTAGTGGTCTTCTTCTCTGCGTTCTTTCTCTGTTAGTGATTCTGAGATCTTTTTATATTCTTCGTAGTCTTGACCTTTCAGAATTCTCCACAACTCATTCCATTCCCGATCACCTATTTCGCGGGCTCTTTCAAATACTTTTCTGTTGTGGGCTTTCTCATCTTCAGTTTCTTTATCAACTAATTTAGAATATCCTGGTTTATCTTCAACCTCTTCGAATTCCCAATCATGATGTATAACTTCACCAAGTTCTGCCTCCGCCATTTCGATATACAGATCTTTGTTATAGTTTCGGATGAGCTCAGCAGCTCTCTTCATAGCTTTAACCTTTTTCAGTCTGCTGACATCAACCTCCATACCGTATTTTTCCATTTTTTCGCTCATGTCCTCAAACCCAACCTCCATGAACTTTAGTAAAGCATGATGATCCCACCAGTAGTGATTAGCTAGAGGTTTTCTAAACATCCAAACATTCTTGATGAATCTTGGAATATCATATCTGAATAGTGAATATGTTTTATACCACCAAGTATTGTGCCTTATTAGGGTTTTGATGCTATCAGCAAATGTGTCAGCAAATTTTATTTCCATAATCGTATTTTATTTTCATAGTTGCCGCCCTTTACAATGTTCCACAAAAAAAGCCAGATATTAATACCTGGCTTTAAATATAAATTAGTTTTGAATTATTCTTCGTCTTCGTCTTCGTCTTCGTCACCTTCCTCTTTTTCTTCGTCCTCAACTTCATCGGCGTCGTCTTCAACCTCAACCTCAACATTCTCTGGCTCGATCATTCCCATCTCTTCCTCAGGCTCTTCTGCACTGTGACCTTCCATTTCGTTTCTGATCCAATCAGCAACTTCTTGAATATCGTCTTTAGATGTAGCGATATGATCAGCAGCCCAATCGTGACCATTTCTAAGATGGTTATCAACTTCTTTCGGATCCATTTTAAGTATCTCTTCGATGTAGTGCTTGATAGAAGTTAAGTTTGCGAAAAACATGTAGTGCTGTTTTTCATCTCCACCTTCCATGTGACCTTGGGTGTGATCGTCTTCTGCTATTTCGCTAGCTTTTTTTCTGAAGTCGTCAAATGATACAATTCTTTCCATTTTATGTATTTTTATGTTTATGTATATATCTATTCAGATTATTTAATTACGTAATCCGAGAATTTGGGTTTTTTTGGTGCTTCGTTAGCAAAGTAGTATTTTATCGTTTTCTTTGACTTCTCTAAATAGATTGTTTTATAGAATCCGCTTGGTACCGTGGCTCCTGTAGGCAATTTGATTGAATTTTTATCGAAAACCATTGTTATTGTAACAGTTACTTTCTCTGTTTTAGCTAATTCTCTCTCGTGCTCCTCTAGCATTCTCCATACTCCTCTGTTCAGATACTGGTTCTGTAATGCACAGTTTAAATAGCTAAAAGTTTGATATAGAAGCTCTTTAGTGCAGTTAAAATCAGCTGCTGGAGCTAAATGCCCTTTATCGTAAAGATTCTTAACGTAATCAGCATTATCTGAGGTTTTTATCGAATCGTTGGTGTAAAAGTCCATACCTGCTCTGGAAGCTGTTCCGTTCGGGCATTGCACTGTGTACTGGATCCAAGTTGGCTGCTCTAATTTTTCGCTATACACAACTTCGTATACTGGGGTTTTAACTCTAATTGAATCTCTAAGGGTTTGTCCAAATGATAGTATTGGTAATAATAATAGTAAAAATGTGATTTTTTTCATTCGTTTTGGTTTTTTACTACTATTTATCCTCGCAAACCTACTTTATCTTGTCCCATCCTTTAGCTTCTATAGCATCAATTACCTGTTTAGCAGAGATCTTTTTGGTACATTCAAACTGTCTGGGTGTTCCTTTATGCTCCGGGCACCATAGCCAATCCCCCGCATCAAACGGAAATCTCTCGGGGTAATTGAAACAAGAATTGCAGACTTCTTCCTTATGCAATCTTATGCAATCCTCATCAAATTCATTGTCCTTCTTGGTTACCCCCGATATCACCACCACCTTTTTACCTAATGCATGTGCAACCCAAGAAAGTCCACTAGATAAACCAACAAAGAATTCGCAATGCTCTATCCAGTGCATCATGTCTGCTAGCTCCATCCCGGTCTTATTTAGACAGTTACCTGGGATCTCGTTCCAGTTTCCTTCTATGCCAAAGCTATAATATCGATCTATGCAAACCGGTGTTAAACCCTTCTTAGTCAGCATATCGCATAGCTTCTCCCAAGAGTTATTGTTATTCCAATGCTTAGCCTGAGCCGTACTGTGGCTGGAGAAGCAAACGTACTTCTTATTGAAAGGCGAGGGTTTACCCGATCTCTTTAACTGGGGTCTTAATTTGCCCATATCGGCTAATCCTAGCTGTTTAGCGAAGCCTAATTGTAAAGGTAAGTCATAGATATAGTCGCAGCATATAATGTCCGTATACACGCTTAAATCGTCCGGCATTTGTATTATATTCACGTTGGGATATAGATCTTTATACAAAAAATCAAAATTTGCTACAACGTTGCATCTGATACCCAGCCTTCTAGCGTACTCATCTGCATATGGCATAAATGCTATGGTGTCACCCAAAGCTGAGGTCCTAAGTATTATAAGAGGATTTGGTAACTTGACGTAATTTGGACTAAAGAAATCTATTATCTGATCGGTGTTGAGAACCCTGTAAAAGACTGATTCATCTCCACCCTTATATTTAAAGTGAGGAACCTTTAAACCTGCCAAGTAAGTTGCATTCTCCGATATAGAAGGGATGCACTTTGTCATGGACAAGAAATCCTTGACAATGCCCTCTATATCTGATCTTCTAATGTTACCTGGCTCAATGAGGACGTGCTCATTTTTGAGATCCATCTTTATCGTTTTAAGAATCTCGTCACCATCCTTTATGACAATCTCCCAGTCAACATATTCATGAGTAGTATCCGGAATTGTTATCCAGGATCTTTTGCTTTTACCACTATTTAGGAATCCCTTAACTGATTGGGTTCTTGCATCTCTAAAGAATATGGATTGTCCTCCGCACTCTGGATATGATCCTTTATAAAAATGAGGATTTCTTTTGAACCAGTAATAGAATCCATTGTCCTCTATTTTTATTGTCTTTTTTGGTATTGATTTATAGTCGTTAAGAATAAGATCTCTCTGTGATATCTTACCAAATGAAGCATAATCCATGAGCATTCTAGAAACAATAACTTCCCATGAGATTAGTTCTCTTTGCTCTTTGCATCCGAGAACGTACTGGGGATAAGATGTAATCACATCCCTTACACCGCTCTCAATTTCTACCGGATCAACCGATCCGATTCTCCTCATTCCAACTAAATCTGATTCCATTAAACCAACAACGGGAATACCCATTGATATGCTTTCCGTAACAGTTAGATTTGGATGTCCTGCCTCAATCCCGCCCAAATTCAGAAAAATGTGATGCTTGTCCAATTCAGCTAAAGTGTTCTCATAGTCAACATCATAGAGAATGTTCAATTTAGAATAGCTTGCTACTGATGGATTTTTCTCAAAGAATTCTTTGTTGTTTTTACTCGGACAAATTATAGTTATCGGGAGGTCTAAACTTCTTGCGCATTCTACTCCAGGAATAAATCCCTTCCTGTCAAATAGCGGATTCCCTAAAAGACCATTGTTTGCCATCATAACTAAGCTTGCTCCATTCTGAAGAAGACTCTTAGATCTATCTTGAAACTTGTAGTCGTCCAGATTTGCACCGTGACTAAGATATCTTAGCTGCGGGAGTGATTCAAAATAATCAACCAAATATTTTGCATGGACAAACGAAAGAACAGACCCCTTCATAGCTTCGAGATTGTTTCTATAAACTTCTGAATCCTTTCCTAAATAATGAGCATGGTGATCATGGTGCGAAAAGATATAAGGAATTCCTCTTTCCTTAAGAATCAAAGCTAAATTAGCCATGTGAACGTGAACTATATCCCATTCACCAGGTCTAACATCATCAGTATAAAGTATCTCAACCTCGTGGCCAAGATTTCTTAGGACCTTAGTGTACTCCCAAATTATCTTTTCAACAGCTCCCCATCCGTTTGGTGGTATAGGAATTACTCCTGGGGTTATTTGTGCTATTCTCATTATTTAATCTTTTTCGCAAATATTACACCATGATCTTCAAAAGCATCGACAATTCTTTTTATTGATTCGTCGTGCATCTGATATGTGAATCCAGCTGATTCTAATTTCTCAAGAATGGCAAGAACTTTTCCATCTGGATTATCATGGAATTCTAAAATTATGTTAGAGGCTTTTTTCAGTGTTTCTTCCGAAGTTTTTGCTATCAGATCATACTCTGCTCCTTCGATATCAATCTTTAGTAGATCAACCTCTCCGACTCTTTCTATAAGGGAATCTAGTGTTTCGGACTTAACAGTAACAGTGTCGTCGCTTATCGATTTAGATATACTAGAAACCAAAGTGTTTCCTGGATTCACACTAAGATTAACGTCTACCCCATCCCCGGTCAAAGCCATTTCGTGAAGGATTACGTTTGGATTATCTGAGTGCATTTTTCTGAATTCGTTAGCTGCAAGAGGATTTGGTTCTATTGAGATTACCTTCTCGAATCCTCTATCCAAGCAATACTCTGTAAATAACCCAACATTAGCACCAACGTCAATAGCAACTTTTTTTCTAAATATGCTATCGGTCATTGGATCATATATCCTGTCAGTAAAAAACTCTTCATAGTTTCTGAATATAGGATCTTTGGTATCTAGTCTACAAATTTTCTTGCTGACATTTCTTAATCTTAATTCCGATGTATGTATAACCGATTCACCTTGTCTATACTCTATACGGAATCCACCGAAATTTGGATTGTTCTGGAAATCGTAAATGTGAATAGGAATAGGAATCACCCAATACGAATTTCCAAGGGTAAATCCTATCGGACATTCATAAATGGTAGCACCGGTATCGATATCTTTTATTCTAACGTCACAGGGTAAGAATTCCAAATTGTCATTGTCACCTATGTAAACTATATCAATCTTATTTTCGCTTGGGGTAAATCTGTGTATAAACATGTTTTTTTTATTGGTTGTTTTTTCGTTTGGCACTGAACCTAGAATAGTTCTAATTTGATTTGCTATTTGGTCTTTTGAATCACTCTCAAAGAATTTTAAATGCTCTGATTCCTGATACATGTCCACGTAGACCGAAAGATTTCTTAGGAGCAGAGGTGATTTCCATGATATTGCTTCTTTGATAACAAGTGGGCTAGTTTCTTTGTCATTAAAAAGTGGTATTGATGGAAATATAATAAGATCTGCACCTTGGTAAAATAAATCTACATCATCTCTTTCTCCCCAAACTTTACAATTAGGCGGGAGATTCGCGATGATTGGCTCCCAATACCATTTAAAGTTATCTGCCAGGGTTCCGACAAAGTGAAATTCGACCTCAGGCAGGATTCTAGCTATCTCAGCCGTTTCTCTTTGGTTCTTTCTGGGCGTAAATATACCTATCTGGACCACGTGTTTTTTATTGGGATCTAATCCCAATCTTTCCCTGCTCTGATTATATTCTCTAGTAGGTTTTTGTGATATCTCATGCTCAACGACTTCTATCGGTACATTAAGATCTCTTAGAAGATTAACCTGCCATGGGCTAACAACTATAAACTTATCCGGAAGATATATCTTTTCCTTAGAAGAAACTGATGAATCGTGCATGGTTTCGAATATCTTATATTCTCTATCCTCCGTGAATATCAGATCCAGTAAATGATTGCTAAGAAATTGCTCACAGGGTTCTTCGAAGTGAATAACATCGGGCTTCATTTCTCTTATTGACTTTATTAGAATGTCCTCTGGCTTTTCTCCCCAGACAACTATTCTTTCTTGCCCTATAATAGATTCAATTCTCTTCCTGATTGTATTGTATGATTTCTCGTGGGTTTTTTCAAAAACCCAAACTTCTGCATCATCTTTGATCTTGTCTATTTTGTTCTTTAGATACTCCGGCATTCCACCGGTAGACAAATATGGTACAATATAAAAAACTCTCAATGTTTTGTATTTATAGATTCTACTGCAAAGACTGGATAAAATTTCGGCTAAAGTATATTGAAGGGGTGCCTTAGTACGAAATTTATTGATCTAGAGATTCGCCACAGTTAGGGCAAAATTTCCAGCTTTTTTTCTTTGCTCTGGTTCCACAACCAGTGCAGTATTCTCTGAGTTCAGTAACCTCAACTGGTTTAACCGATCTTGGCAGAATTTGGTATTCTGACTTGTAGCTGCAATACCAAGAGTAGCTACCTGAATCCTGACCGAAACTTTGGTCCGATTTTCCACCTTTCTCTACTCTTCCAGTTTCTAGCGAACCCGCAGCTGAACAATTCGTAAAGAAAGCTCCAGATCCTGATGTATAGGAAACATTGCCTCCTGTGCTTGTCGTGCTGGCTAGATAAACGTTGCTTGTTGTTGTCCCCCCGAAAATAATGGGATCATTCGTCCAAACCTGATGATAAGGAGTATAGGTTGTTCCTGTTGAAATCGGACTCCAGCTGTAGCTTGTGTGCTCAGGGTAGAACTCGACTTTTACCTTACCGTTGTTTTTAATTGCCTCTCTAGACTCAGCTGTATCTTCAACAACATAAGACGAGAATAAGAATTTCTTCTTCTCATCAATGTAACGATCCAAGAAGTATCTCTGCCCGGGTTTAATAACTAAACCAGAACTGCTGATCAACTTGTTGTTAAGATAGATTTTAGCTAGATAGGATTCTGATGTTGGATTGTAGAGCTCGATCTGAAACTCTTGTCCATTGTCTAGATAAACTAGATCATCCTTTGCGCCGTAGATTTTTTGTCTGTTGTTGGATACGGCTACCCAAGCTTGTGGTTTTGGAGTACTATGTACTCCGATTGTGTTGTTTTTCATTTTACCTTTTTCTTTTTTTTAAAATCCCATTGCTGCTATTTCTAACAACTCTAAGGCCACTTTGACCCGGGACACTAAGTACGTAAGGCACCCTTCAATACGTTTTATATATAATCACTGGTAAAATTACCAGAAATCATCTCCTTCTTGACCATTTACATAGTCATTATAGCCACCGAAAGAATTGTCATAATCATCATCTTCCCATTCTGATTCGTCAAAAAACTCTCTTTCAACTTCAGTAACTCTTTCTACCCAATTATTATTGTCTTTATACCAAACAGTGTTTATAGAGGGAATAGTAGAAGCCCATTCTATTTTAGAATCGTTTGATAGTCCGCCGGGAATAATTGAATCAAGTTCTTTTACGATTCTTTCTAGATCATTTTGAAGATCGCTTTCTAATTCAAGATCTTCGACATAGATTTCGAGGCATCCATTAAAATTGGTTTCCATGCACTCGATAAAAATATTGTATACCAAGATAGAATCTTCTACCAATTCCATCTTAAGCTTAATATCCATTATCTCCTGGGAGGTAAATTTTCTATTGGATATTAATTCGGCATTTAAGATATAATTCTGCATTCGTTTTTTAGTTGTATATAACCATACAACTTTTTTATTTTAGTTGACCCGCCCTCATTTTTTCAGTCTCGGGGGTAATTGGTCTCGAGTAAAGGCTTAGAACTTTCAAACCATTTACATTAGTAAAGGTTATTCGACTAGCTTTGTTAGGTTTTAATGTGATTGTAACATCACCCGGTTCACCCGAGCTATCGCTCCAAGCAAATACTATCGGTTCTTCGTCATCAAATTGAAAAACCCACTCTGCATCTTCGAATCGTTCGTGAGGATCTGCTATCTGGGCAGGAGTTACCCCATCCGGTAGCTCGATGGTTCCATCAATTAAAGAATTATTATTTTCCATTTTATATAAAGTTTTGACAAAAAGTTTTTCTGTGGTGCTTAGTTATTCCCCTTTCTCTTATTGCTGAGATGTGGTCGGGTGTTCCGTACCCTACATTCTTTTCCCATAGATAATCTGAAAATTCTTGGCTTATTGATTTCATCAGCCTGTCTCTATGAACTTTAGCTAGTATAGATGCTGCAGAAATACAAGGAACTTTAGAATCTCCCTTTATTACGCATTCGTAAGGGATATTTTTATGTCCCGGAAATTTGTCACCGTCAACGTAAAGAAAATCCGGTCCAATCTTACAAGAATCTATAGCTCTTTTCATTGCTAAAAAAGTTGCCTGTAGAATATTCATTTGATCTATCTCCTGAGGTGATGCTGCTCCTATTCCCCAAGCTATAGCATTTTCTTTTATTAAAGCTTCTACTTCTTCTCTTTTCTTCAAACTCTTTATAGCTTTGCTATCTTTAATTCTGGAATCAGAGAAATCTTTTGGTAGAATAACCACAGCTGCAACAACAGGTCCACTCAAACATCCTCTTCCCACCTCGTCTACTCCAGCAATAAAATTGTAATTCGATGTATCTAACATGTTATGGTTTAAGTGTGGTAAATTCTCCTTTAATGAAATTGATGTGCTGAGCCTTTGCATCGTGGTGAATTATCACGTGAGACTGCAACCATCCGCTAGGTCCGATATTGTAATTAACTCTTAGTTTAGTTGAAGTACCTACTGCGAGTGCTCCGTCCTTTCTTCCTGGAGAGTGGTAGTGACCAACAACGATTTTAGTGTTTAGTTTTCTAAATTGGAGTAAAGATCCTCTGGATCCATTTGATCCGATGTCTCCGTGCTGTCCTAGCTCCCAACCTTTAATAACAAAGCTGTCACTTCTTCCTAGAGTTCTATATTTAGGATATTTGTCGTTTATTAAATATGGGATAACTCCATTTGGCGCTTGACCTTTAAGAAGCAATGCGCTATATTCCATGTACTCGATGGAATTTTTCATGGTGGTAGCTTTTCTCCAATCTGTTCCTTTTAACCATCTGTCTAAAAAGTCGTCATGGTTACTTCTAACTATTACCACGTTGTAATTCTCAAAACTCTTTAATCCATTAAGCATTGAATCAACTTCGCTCCTTAGTGAATTACTTCCGTCCATTTCTCTTTGATACTGAATGAAAGGATCTTTTGATTCGTGGTGGTTTATAGATAGCCCGTCGAAGACGTCGTGGAGAACTACGTGGTCTGGTTTTAGATTCTTGAATAGATCTAGAGTTTTAGCAATCACCCTTTCGTCATGTTGTCCATAGTGAAGATCTCCTAATATAGCAGCTGCTACACTATCAATCTTTGAAACTTCACCATCTTCGACCTTATAATATAAATCACAAAAATCTCCATCGTCAGTAGCTGTAACCTGTCTAGCAAAAAACGTGTTTGAATCTTTAATTTCAACAACAACAAATCCTAGAGTGTGGTGAAATTCACCCTTTTTACCTGACTTTGAATCTGTGTAATTTTTAAGAGTGCATGCTCCGGTTGTCATCATCATTTTAGGAAGATTTCCTTCAAGAACTGGGATAGTTTCCATATGAACTTTAGGAGATCCAAACACACAGGAATTAATTCCACTCATACCTTGTAATCCGGTCATCGGATCTACTGCAGTTGGCTGAATTTTAACGTCGGACATGATCCACATATGCTTATGAACTTCGTGACGATTAGCATCAAGATATCCTGCTACGCGATCTGACCATTCATCATAACTCTTGTCAGTGAAAACTGATGTTGGATTTTTATATCTTCCTGCGATGACGTGTATGTCTGCATCTATTTCTCTAGCGTAAGCTTCCATGTTCACAACGAAATCCTCGTGGACTGGAGTGTCATTCTGAGCCCAAGTGATAATGAATCTTTTTTTCTTCTTATCAAATTTTCTCTCTTTAGCTCTTATGTATTGGGGGGATTCTGTTAGTGCTTTTTCTGTTATGCCTAATTTGGAAATCCATTTCTGAATTGTCCTTTCTGATTTTCCTATGAGATCGCTTAAACTTTTCATTCTCTGATCCCATGTCAAATCTCTATTCCAGTAAATATCCGACATTTTAGATATTTGCTCGTCGCTTAATTCTTCGAACTTCATTAGTAAGTGTTAAGATTATTCCGATGTTATATCCCCTATAGTAATAAAGGTTTCGTCTTATATAATCGGAATAATAGGTTAAAAATTATAGGCTTTATCGGAGAACATTTCTCCGGTTGCACCGACTATATCTTCATATATTTTAGACTCCTTTGCTTCGCTTTCAAGCTCATCAAAGAACTCCTGTATGTATTTGCATTTCTCAAACTCCTCTGTTGATTCATAGTAAGCAAGCAGTGATCTTTTGATAACTTCTCTCTTGGGATAGATCTTGGATAACAATATACTATTCACACCATATTTCTTCATCGTTTCTATGGCGTTCTCAAATACTCTTCTGTCTATTTTCTTTTCCAACTTATTGAGGTGTTTTTGGATTGTCTATTTCGTTTATTATTCTGAGAAGGTGCTCACATTTTTCATAGTCTTCAAAATATTCGAGCATCTTTATGCACTCTAGTATTATTTTCTTATCTTTAATTTTTTCTCTAACTATTGACGAATAAACTAGGATGTTGTCATTATATATGTCCTTCTCATTCTCCTTCACAAGGCGATCTTCTTTTTTATTTCCTATTTTGAAATTGTAGCATAAAAGTATAACTAGGTTTCCTGTTGGTCCACAAAAAACCTCATGCTATATATTAACATGAGGTGTTCCGTGTGTGTAATTTTTTATTAAGGAGCTACTCCAAAAATAACTTTTAAAGCAATAGCTAATATGGCTCCGAAAATTATCCAAAGTGCTTTATTAACTCCGCTCTGCCATTTCTTTAGAGAATCCACGTCGATGTTAACCTTCATGTAATCCTCATATCTGTTTTCTTCCGCTAATCTGAATTTTGTATTTTCGTTAACTTTAACGATAACCCCAGACTCTGGATCTAGAAGCTTTTTCTTCATGTCTGATATGTCATCCTTCATCGATCTTTGGTCCTTTTTTAGATCCTCTAGGCTAGTTTGCAAATGCTTTAGCTCGCCGTTAGGCATGTTGGACTTAAGATGATTTAGCTCATCCAAAATCTGTTTCATTAAAAACGTGCTTGTTATGTCTTTTTCTTCCATTGTCTTTTGGTTAATTTTGCCCAATTTCCAAAAGATAACTGCTTATATATCCAGGGGGAATTTGGATATTCGGAGGATTTTTGATTTATCTCAGGGTTTTGCCCGATGGATATTCTAGGGTTATTCCGTCAGAGAATTCGCTGAAAACCTCAAAAGCTTCCTCTGTAGCTCTGACGTAAAATACCCCATAAAAAGGCTCATCTCTCTCGCAGATTCTGTCTGTAAGGATCTCGCAATGGAAGTAGTTTATTAAGGAACAAGCTTCTATATGAGATTTAGGATCTTGTGATTTTACGTAGAACTCTAGCAATTTGACTGATTTATCTTTTTCCTGTGACTAACTCTGATATAGCATTACAGTTCATTCTATAGTACTTATCATCAGAGTCTTTAACTAACATTAAAACTGGGTCTAGAGTTCCCATGAGCTTGAGGTTCTTACCCTCAAATTCAAATTCAGCTCCTAGGTGTTCAACTTCTAATGAGGATCTTCTGATCCATTTAGTTTGATTTCTTTCATAGAGAGATTCGTAGTGCTTGAGCATCTCTGGGCTTGGAGCCTTAAATGGAATTAATTCGGATTTTTTGACTTCTTTGCTCTCCATATTATATTGTTTTTCTTTCTAGTTGATCTGGTCTTAAAATTATATCATTTTTCAATGATTCAGTAAATAAGCGGATCTTTATACCTAGTGACATATCGTTTGGAGTTTCCTTAGCGATCTGTATAATTAGGTTTTTTAGATCATCGTAATTTCTGCTTTCTTGTAATTTTTCATCAGTCATGGTTGTTGGTTGGTTATTTTTACATATTGGATTGCCTTAATATTCCCTTTTCGCTATTAAAGCAATGCAACGAAGTTATGTGCATAACAAAGTATCCTGGGGTAACGTCTGACCATCTCTCGGGATCTCTTTGTTTTAAGTTATCGAGCAACCACATAAGTTTTCTACAAGCCATATAGACATCATCTCTGAAGTGTCTAATATAATCGCAGGATCTTATATAGTAGGTCATGTGCATATGGTTACCTCTTCTAATGAATTGATACCCTAATGTGCAGGGTACGCGTTCTCCGTGAACTGTTCCTGTATCCTCAGGAAACCAGATTGGTAAAAAAGCTTGTCTGGTGAAGGGTTCTCTCTCCATGAGATCAAGAACATCGCCAAAATCACCATATTCATACCTGATTCCTGATAGTACACTATTGGGTTCATCTAAAGCATACTTTGGCCAGATTCTTTCTGGGTAGGTGTGGGAGAACTTATCATTTCCACCAAACTGAGCGTTGTTCTTCTGAGCAAAAGGCCATCTAACATGAGAAGGTGGTGGATTTAAAGGTTGTCCGCCAACCCTTTCTTCGAAATGCTCATCTGCCCAAGGAAGATTTGGTACGATCTCATCTACCAATTCTTTTATAGTGTGCGGCATAAAAAACTGGAAAGAATGATTCATGGTTTCCCACATATCATCAGGGGATTCTATACCCTGCCATCTTTCTGTTTTAACAACGTAGCCATGATGGAATAGTTCATCCTTGGTCCATTTAATAGCTTCGCTTGGTTTGAAAAAAGTTTTTATGCCTCCCATCTTTTTAGTATATAAGGTTCTAGAATAAACAGTTGAATAAATTTCGTTAAATGCTTAAAATTATCGGGGAATTTTTAACCTCGTAATATAAGTCCAAAGTACTGGCATTTACGTAGATCACACCATCTTTTTCTACAATACCTGCTGCCTCGTGGATGTGACCAAAAACATGTATCTTTAGACTTGTAAGTTTTGATATTTTTTCTGCTAGTCTCGGACACCCAACTCTCAATCCACTTTTCGTAGTATCCAAAGTAAGGTAAGGAGGACCATGGGTTATTAAAACTTCGGTGTTTTCAGGAATAAGATCCCAGTGATTCTTTATCTCTTCCTCTACTCTATTGAATGCCCAGTTATGAAACCAAGGAGTTATCGGGCTTCCCCAGAAATTTATACCCTCAACCTCTGCTCCGCTATCATTTAGGTATATGATACCTTGTCCCAGTCTTTCTAGTATCTCTGAAGCTTTTTCTTTTTCTTTTTCAAACAGAAAATCATGATTGCCAGCAATCATGATTTTATTCTTAAATGGCAAGGATGCGTACCACTCTATAAATTCTTCAACCTCCCAAACTCTTCCTCTGTAAGAGATGTCACCAGCATGGACCAATATAGCATCCGGATAGTTTTCGAATATCTCTCTGAGTTGTTTGTCTATTTCGTAATGCTTGGTGTGTGTATCTGATATAAAAATTAAAGTTGGCATTGGTTGGTCATTTTATCATTTTCTAATTTCCAGATCCGTTTGTGTCGTTGATAGCATCCTGAGAATCTGATACTTCGGGCTTGATCTCTTCTGGCTGAACATGCTGTTTTTTGCATGCCTGCGGAACTTTTATATAAACGGTATCGTGTATGTAAACCTTCTCACCCTTAGGACAAACGTGTTCAGAAGATGACGGAGGTATAGATTCGTCGGGCTTTTTCGACTTATCGGAAGCATAGAAAATAGCAAGGGCTATCATCACAACCAATATCACTATGAAAGATACCGGAATAAGTCCAACCAGGAATATCCTATCGAATTTGTTGTTCTTTCTCATTTAGATTTTTTATGATAGCTTTAAGGCTATGTTGAACATTGTTTTTGTACTCGTCTTCCATCAGATTTCTTCTAGACTCAACTTCAGCTAGGAATGTATCTGTTAGCATTCTTTCACACTTTTGAGACAACGGAACGTTGTAACCATAAACGTGATTAACAATAGAAATTTGGCCTTGACCAAGAACCAATAACATTGATTTGTCCTCAGCTCTGAGATAATACTTACCAGAAAGAGGCGAAGTAAGTAACTCTGACTCTGGCTCTTTTAAGAGCTTTCTAAAGATAGCTGAAGCTTCTCTTTCGCTTTGTGTCATTCTTCCGCTATCCAAAGGATTCATGATCCTCGAGAATTTGATACCGAACCTCTGAGCAATTCTTTTTAAGTTGTGAAATCTTGGTTCCATTTTTTATGAATGATTAGTTTACCTTTTTATTTTATGCAAATCTAATATCTCTCAACGGGTAAAAAAAATTTTTTCGCATAAAAAAACCTGCTAATAATAATATTAGCAGGTTTGATGATTATAGTTTCAATTTATATTAGCTTAAAAGTAAGTCGTCGCCTTTACTTTTAGCCTTTCTCCCTCTTTTTGCTCCACCTTCTTTAGTGATAGCTTTTTCTTTCTTAGGAGCTTTTTCTTTCTTAGGAGCTTTTTCTTTCTTAGCTTCTTCTGATTTTTCTATCGAGCCTAAAACAGAAGATGTGGCAGAAGATGAAGGAACTGTAGCTTTAACGACTAACGGATACTCTTCTCCTACTTCAGCCTTTGGCTCTTTCGGAGTTTCTTCGTTTTTATTAAAGAATCGAGATCCGATAATAATAAGGGTCAATACGATTAATAAGATGATTAAGATTTGCATGTTTCTATTTTTTGATTAGTGATTATTATATATCAATTACGGAATTTTGTTTCACAAAAAACCCTTGTCAATTGATTGACAAGGATTTAATAGTGGACCTAGAGGGATTCGAACCCTCGTCTCCTTCAGTTAACTCAGAGAACTCATTCACAGGCTTAGGTCATTTTTCTAAATGAACAAACTTCACAATTCCCTTATTTTATAGTGGTTCGGTTTACTGAGAACTAATCCTCCACTTTTGACTCCCATTAACAGCGATCTTAAGGGTATTTCAGGGTTACTGATGGTTGTCGGTTTGTGGTACTGTTAACCCTTTTTCCCGGCGTCACATTTTCTTAATCGGAGTAAGTGAGACTCCGGAGGTTAGGCAGCGTAAGCGTACTCTACCTCGTTTACAGGAGCACCAAACGTGTTGATAACATCCCAAACTGATTTTTTGCCATTTATAGCGTGTATAGGTTATTTAAGTGTTTCCAATACTAACACTGCCTGCATTCAAAGAACTACGCCTGCGGATCAATTCCGGTTAGGCCCGTTTGTTATGTATCTATAGAAGATTATAAATTATTTGTTTCGCCCCCATACAATTCACGGTTCTTTTTGACACACTCAATTATATGATCCTTGAGATTTAACCTCGAAGATATAAGCTCTCCAAAAAGAATCTGCTCTTCCTCCTCTAAATTATGTATCTTATTTTTGAATCCCCAGATATGTAAGAATCCTTTCTCGCTGATCTCCTCTATATCGGAATCCTCGAAATAGCATTTGGTTTTTCTTAATTTATCCTCTGGCTTATAAAGACCACTGATTAGGGTTTTAACCTCCATTTTTTGATCTTTGCAAAATTCGTAGAGATACCTTTGTTCTGCCAGAAGAATATATCCTCTCTCGAAAGCCGGGTCTATTTTGTCTATGCTTGCAATAAAATTCAAAGCCTCGTTAGCATACTCTTTAGCCTTATTGAGGTCTTTAAAATAAAGAAGAGATGTGTTGTAGGCCTTGTTTTCCCATTCCCTACCATACGTCTTAGAAAAATATCTATTATGGTCAAGATATTCAGGATTAGGATAGTAGATCAGATCGTTATCATTTATATCCTCTATATGTGAGCAAAAGACATCGCATTCAGAAAAATCAATCTCGAACCTAACCTCAGCATCCAGATCAATCATAAAAAAATTCTCTTCTATATCCTTGATAGCTAAGAATTTCCCAGCTGACCAAAATATGGAAGGATCGAAATCAACCTCAGTAGGAAGTACAGGTCTAACCTCGTCGAAGCATCTATCTAACCCAGTTTCTTTATAATATTCGTATACCTCGGGATCGCAATATAGTACGGGACTTAATCCATTCACTTCCCTTGAAAAATGTGCGGATCTTATTATCATTGCTATCTCCCATGGCTTTTTAAATTTACTCAAAACGCCTCTTCTTTTTCTTGGCATATACCAATCCACATAAAGAGCTTTAGTCGGTCTCATCTAGTCTATATTTTTAAGATATTATTTTATAGTCCAAAAACAAAAAAAAATCCAGATATTATCTGGATTTTAGTGTTATTCATCGTCTCTTATAAGCCAAATGCCTATAATAATGAGAGCAGCTACTATGAAAAATCCCATGGCTTCATTTATTTAATTCTATAATTGTAAACATCAATCGCATACTGATTTACCATAGGCTTACCAGTATTGTAGGCTCCGAAGACCAATTTCCAGTTCCCGTACTTATCGTAAAGACGTCTAAGTAATTTCATGCTGGTTTCGACATTCAATCTTATGTCAGATTTTAGATCCTTCTTGTGGATCATTTTACCGTCCCACATCATTCTTGCGGTAGAAGGCATTACTTGCATAGGACCTACAGCACCAGCAGAACTTTCTCTTTCGTGATCATATTTCCATTGGAATGGTCCTTCATACCTTGTTTCTTTCCATGCTACGCCGTAGGCATAGTTCTTGGGTATTCCGTATTTTTCGGAATATTTCTCGATGTGGTAGTACATCTGAAGGCAAGGAGGAGATGTTTCATTTATTCGATCCCCACTCAATGCTATCTTTTCCTTGGTTTCTATCTCTTTAGTTTCGAAATAGAAAAAAGTAAGGATAGACAGCATCATTGCTCCCAAGATCGTGTATATCCCTCTGAACATTATCTAGATTTTTGGTCATTGTAAATCTGATTAACGCGGAAATTAAAGATGGGATCAAAAACTCCCATTTCAAAGATCTGGGTAGTTCCTGTTTTGGTGTCAATAATCAACACCTCTTTGTCGTTAGCCCAAACTTTAGTAAACTCTTTGGATCTTACCGTAAACATCTTACGAGTATGAATTGTTGTCTCGTATCGATGATAGATTTCGGATGCAGCATAGCCCGATGCCATGGCAGTGACGATAATGGCTACTTTACCTAGATTGCTGAAGAATTTCTTAAACTTCTCAGTAAAGTTTTTCAAGTTAAAATTGTACTTTTCCATATTTTTCTTTTTTAAAGATTAGTACAAATGTATGGTCTATACCCGGGATAAAAAAATTTTACAGGAATTATTCGCAGCAAGGGACAAATCTCCAGTCATTCAAATCAATGGGTAGACTGGCTAATTCTGGGGATAGAAGGTCGTTGATCTCAGCGATCTTAACGTTCATGTGGGCTGAATTTGACATTTTAATCTTGGCCATTACAAAGCCAAGTTCAGTTAGGTAGATGCCAACGATTTTCTGTGGTTTTTGGTCGAATGATTGAGATGGTTGTGACATATTGTTGGTTTGTTATTCCACAATATATCTTCAACACATAAGAAAAAATCAGATTTAATATTGAAATCTTTGAACCTGGTCTATACCGTTATAATTGATCTCAGGCTCTGGAGCCATGATAACCGATATACCGTCGGATAGATCATACAGACTCTCTATATAGCTTTGGACCTCATCCCTTTTAGATTTGTCTATGCCAAGCTGATTTAGAGCATCAGTTGTTATTTGATCTACTGAGTCCATAAAGTTACCGCTATCGTGAAAATTAAAATACTTCTCGTACTTCTTTATCCAATTCTTAATCTCCGCTTGTTCCTCCGGATTAAGATCTAAATCATCTAGATAGTCGGAGAATTCTAGTATTTTTTTCATATAATATATATCAGATAAACTATATTAAATGGAAGACGAACAATTATTAGGGGATGAGATATCTCCGGAGACATCGCAATTAAACCCAGAAATCGGAAGGGAAGAAGGACAAGGAGCTTGGGATGAGCTTGAATCTGAGACAGAGGAGGATTCAACAGCTGAGGTTGAAGCTGGACAAGAAACTGAAGAGGATTCTAATGAAGATCCTCATGAAGATCCTCATGAAGAGGAAGAGGAGGACCAAAAAAATACTCTAAGCGATTCCTCACCTAGAGTATTATCTTTTAAAGATTTTTTTAGTAGTAATTAGTCCTTACTAGTACTCTTACCTAAGTCTCTTCTAATTAGTCTTCTAACGTAATGAGAGATTGATACAGGTGCTTCACCTTTTGCTAGTGCTGTTTTAGCTATCTTTCTACTAAGATCCGTTAAATCCTCTTCAGATAGAAGTACTTGTATTTTTTCCGATTTTTCTTCTTGTGAGCTCATATTTTATTATTTATTTTCAAAGTAAATTCCTGCGTGTTGTTCACCTTTAGCTTTACCAGGTGCATATTTATCTTCAGGCTCGTTAGTAACAACGAATGCCTTATTTGGATTAACTATAAGTCCTAATCTTTTCATTAGTGCTCTATTAGCTAGGAAAGGCGTGCTTTTTTCTGTTCTATCGACAGGGGAAATCTTAACGTCAGGTACCAAAATACCATTGAACTCAAGATTTGTTTGTATGATAGGTCTGGTGTGTGTATCTCTACCCACTTCAGCATCAGAATATCCTATAATGTCATTTACGAATTTCTTACCACCAACAGACCAAATAAGCTTTTTACCTTTTTCCTCTATCTCGTCTGCGTGGATAGTACATGATTTAGCGCCATTTCCGGTGTCAAATTTAGCTATCATGCTACCAATACCAGGTACTGTGATTTGCTCTAGATATCCGATTTCTAGATTTGAGTAGCTCCAATTAGCCTTATCTAAAATATAGTCTAAAACGTCATTCACAATAGGCTTACCTATTGCTTTAGATATGCCTTCTGTTCCCGGAGAAGAGTTAACCTCTAAAATGTAAGGTTTCTTAGATTTCTTATCGATCATAATATCGACTCCACACCAGTGACACCCTACTGCGTTAGCTGCTTTACAAGCTATTTCAATTAGATCCTCTGGTATTTCATAATTAGAAACAGAACCACCTAATGAGTAGTTTGTCCTAAAGTCCTTCTCGACAGCTTCCCTTTTCATAGATCCCAAGATTATGCAATTGTCTACGGAAGGATTTATCGGATCAAAGTTTTTGAGAATAACCTGGATTCTTAAGTCGAAGTTAGAATCAATTTTTTCCTGTACTAAGATCTCGCTTGTTTCATCGAGTTTTCTGATTGTCTGATAAACAGATTTTAAAGATGCGTAAGAATCCACTATGGAAACCCCTATACCCTGTGTACCGGATAAAAGCTTCATTATGATAGGGAATTTACCCCCGATTTTTTCTAAAGCTTGATCTAAGAAATCCTCATTAGGGACTAAAGCGTACTTAGGCACTGGTAATCCAGCTTCCTCTAAATATTGGGATGTTGTGTATTTGTTCTCACAAACCTCGATAGATTCCAATGTGTTTATTGTGAAATATCTAGCATCTTCCAGCTGTTCTAATAACTGCTTAGTGTATGAGTTTTCTATAACCCCTCTTCTAGGTACGATTACTGTTGAATTTGGATCTATTAAGATTCCCTCTTCGCCTGTTTTTAAAAGGTGCCCATTATAAACCTTCTCCATTACTGTTTGGTTTACGTCAACCACGTAACACTCTGCACCTCTTTTTTCACATTGTTCTGCAAAGGATTTAGCAGTCTTGCTGCCTTTGGTATTCCCCGTTAGAACTATAACTTTAGTGGTTTCCCCTTTTGATTCGTTCAAAAAGGACCAAAAATCTAATACTTTACCGACCATTAATGTTTCTTATTTTATATCCTATATATCACTTATCTGGCCCTTTAAAAAGTGCTTAATCATGATAGCCCTTTTTAAATTACTTAAATCCTGGACAATTTCGTATTCCTCTTCCAAATAAAAGAAATCTATCATTTGGTCCAGATTAAAAAGCTTTGTTATAGATGATATAGAATCGGTCTGGACGAATCTTTTTCTTTCTTTTAAAACTATTTCTGCTTCTTCTAGTATAAAACTTCTATAGGAATCATAGTTGTCCAGTATGCTTGCTTCCGTTGTTTTTGTCTCCATCTGAGTTTATTTTTTCGTAGATGGAATCTAGGTATTCCATCGATTGCACGGAGCCTATTAGTGCATCAGCCTTTCCCACAACAGAATTTAGAAATTCTTCGTCTGAATCATATCTTTTTCTTCTCTCCATTAGTACCTCTAGCTCCGGAACGTATCTTTTATTGAACCCCATATATATTAAAACAAAGCATTTATTAAGAATAAGTTCGGGCTTATGCTATTGTACCCCATAACCTCTATGAATCGATTAATCGGATCCAAAATGGTCTTGGTGAATTGCATATCGTGATCGATCGGAGGAGCATATTCGTAAGGGTAAGTACCCTGTGAGTATGCAAAAACGTTGTTGTCCAGTGGAGATTTGGTCTTCACGAAGTAATAGTTAATTTTTTCAGAGCTTCTGATTAGTGGATATTTGTCCTTGTACTTGGATTTATTCAGAAGATAATTGTGATAAGCAGCAGCTCTAACCTGGATAGGACATCCTTTAGTAACTTCTAATGCAGTTACGTCATTCAGTACATATTTCTCATAGTTATTGATAGCTATTGCCGCTGAGATGTTTCTAGGCTCTTGTATTTTGAAATCTCTTTTAATGTCCTTAAGTTCCTTAACAAATTCTCTAATTTCGAAACTACGTCCTTTGGAGAAGATGAATTTAGTAAGATAGATTAGTTTCTCTCTAACGAAAGGTGGGGTTCCGCCTTTAATCATTTCCACCCCTGTTGTTTTTAATTGGGATAAGGGATCCATATGGATTCCGTCCGAATAAACCAGGTTGGTCACGTATTTCTTTTTACCCAAAAATATTCCATTTATGGCTAAATTCTCCATCTCGAAATCCTGATAGTTTTGTGTACCCCATTTTTTAGAATAGTGTTCGAAACAATTCTTGAGATACTCAGTCAGTCTAAACTCATTTAATTTAAGAATAAAATCCTTGGGATCGCCTTGCCAATCGCACGAATCTACTACTTCCTGAAAAGTTACGTAGTTGGAATCGGTGTCTCCATAAACAACTAAAGGTTTGGAAACCTTTTTAACTGTGGTGAGTCCAAGTTTCTCGTGGAGCTCTTTATCAATATGCCAGTATTCGTGGAAGTATTTATGCAACACTTTCTCTGAATACTTAATCAAATCTTGACCCTGAAGAGTAACAGCTTCGGCTACATCAGGATTGAAACAGACAAACCAGTTGTTACCGATCGCTCCGTAGATGGAGTTCATCGTTAATTTTATGGCCTGCTCTTCATTCTTTAACTCATTCTTTAATGAGGTAAGTTTTTCTATTCTATCCTGTATTTCCTTGATTTCCTCTGGCGTCATTTATCTTAAATTTGTAGGGTCCGCTGATATTCTTTCTTGTGTTTCTTTATTTCTTGGTGATTTCAAGTAGACCCAATTGCTACCATCAAATGTATTCCAGTAGATATACTCACTTGGACCTTGATTGGTTTCGATGAACTCGTAATTGAAGTCTTTTCTACAAAAATCTAAAAAGTTAAATCCCCCTGGATTTCTAACTATCTTTCCGTTCATATCGTTTATGAGCAATCCAGAAATAGATTGATCGTGTCTGTGACCGACTTTACCGCAGCTTCCCACATCAACACCATAGAAATCTTTCACCGGCTCGTCTAATGAGCACAAACTAGCACACTCATCTATAAGATTCCATTTTAACCACTCTGACACGAAATCTACCGTCTTCTTAGATTTTTGTAAAACAATCATACCAGAAGCGTGCTGTATCGAATGGCGGTATTTCTGCATGCCCATTCTATTCATACAAGCCTCTGTTGTAAAGTTCTCGTGGGTGTGTGGTGCAACCTCGTTGTCAACTATCCAAACGCTTTCTGTAGTGAGAATACCTCCATTTGAACTACACAAATTCTTTATAACATCTAAGCTAAAAATTGAGGTGTCAAAAGATAGATTTCTCCAATGCTCTGGTGAAACGTCGTTATAGATTAAAAAATCTCCATCTTTTATAGACTTGAGTGCTTCTAATATGGTAAAAGGTTTGTAGCACCTACCATTCATGGAAGGATCTGGATTATCCAGCATCTTTTTATTTTCCTTATAGAAATCCGTTGCCAGTATATCATTAAATTTCCAAAAGAAAAAATTGGAAAATATCATAGGTGAATTTCGGAGTGTGTCCAAAATAAAATCCTGTGTTGTTGAATATTTCCCTTCCTTCCTTCCGAATCTATCGTCGGATACTGTTACGAATGATATATTTGATTGGGACATTTAGTGGATATTATTTTTCTACTAATCCTATTGCAATAGAAGTTGATGATTGTTCTGAACACATAACCAATCTGTTATCGTGTACATAAACCTGACAAGTTTCTGCCTCCATATAGCCCAATTGATTTTTGTATATGTTGGAAATAACAGATCCTTCCGTTGTGATCTCTGATGCTCCCAAATTAAGCTTATATCTGAAAGAGTCTCCGAATGCGTGTGCATTTTTCTCGTTGATCTCGAATGCCAATACTTCTTCTGAATTTGTTTCTAATCCACAGAGGGAAAGAATAGTAGTGAAATCCGATTGATAAATTTTGAACTGTGCAACTGCATCTTCTTGAGAATGCACCATGCTTAAAATCTTATCCTCAACGTAAGATAACAAAGCAAGGTCAGCACATCTTAATCTAATGTTCAATGATGCTGAAGTAAGTTTGATCTCAGTTGACACACATTCGCCATCTACAGTTTCTGTGGTGAGTTCCAGATAAACATCCTCCTCAGGGCGGAAGTGTTTAAATGCTTCCATTAATCTAGACGCATCCAAAATCCCTATCTTAACTCGGTCAGTTTTTAACTTTGCCCAATCGATATCTCCCTCTAGAATATCTGTTAACGATACGCTAGAATATTTCATAACCGACTTGTCTGCTGTATGGACTTTCGAGAAAAGGTTATCCTTGTCCAATTCCAGGATTACACTCTTTTCTACTGATTTAAGTCTTTTTAAAAAGACTAAAAAATTTGGAATGCTTGTTATTCTTAATTTCATTTCTTAATTATTTAATAGTTCTAGCTTGGTTTTCTGATTAAATTTCATCTTCTTCTAAATCTTCCGAAGAAATAAGTTCTTCGTCCTCCTCCGGTACCTGGTAAACTTCTATGCCCTCCATCTGATTTGTCTCGAACAGATTGTTCATGGGTTTAAATGATTTGATCTTACCCATGGCCTGGATTTTCTTAAGTGCTTCCTTATGAACCTTCTCCTGGTCCTTAACCATCTTTTTGGTCTTTGCTATCTTGTCCTTTATTTCCTTAATGTCTATCTCCGTTTGCTTTATGTGATCAGAGCTCAGCCTTATGATCTCAATTCTCTGTAATCTCTGAGAGATCCAATTCTCAAATTGAGCTAGGAACTTTATAATCTCATCGTTTGTTCTCTTGGTTGCTATCATGAAGTTAAGAAATTTAAGCTTAGCCTCCAAGAACTGTAGTTCTCTCGAGTAATTATCTAGATCTCTTAAAAGCCTTTTAAGCTTAACGAATTCTAGGTGTCCCTTGAAGTGATCTAGATATTCTTTAACCGAGTTAAATTCCATTACCCCTCCGTCCTTTATGAATATAACATCCTCCTTAACTATGATCTTACATAATCTAGATATGTTCTCCACAATCTCTTTAAATCGGTTATTGTCCATGCTTCTAAGAGAAACTATAAGGTCACACTTACTCTGTGATCTGTTCTCTATCCTGTATTCACATCCACTGTTTTCCAATTTATTATCAAGCTTGTTTATAAAGCTGTCATATCTCATGACTGGTGGTAGATCGTAGATGTGGATGGTTTTCTTTCTCTCATCAACATCAAAACCACTCTCAAATAGCCATGTATTGTCCTCATTTTTGAATTTTGTGATCTTTCCGGAGAAATCCTTAAAGTAAGGTTTAAGTAGCTTAACAGAGCCGTCTAGATACTCTATAATGTCCTCTAGCTTTCTTGGTAGGATGTTACTTCTGTATCCAACTGCAATACCAACCACGTGAGTTAGTAATCCAACTGGTACCTCTACATTTAACCAATCGTGTCCACCCTCTTCGTTCTTCTCATTCAGATCATAATTCTTAAAAAGAAATTCCTTTACCCTAGGATTTATTTTAACTGACGTGTATCTGGGAGCTGATGGACTGGGATTCACCGGGGATCCGAAAAATCCGTCTCCTTCAAGAACACTAAAAGAGCATCCGAAGGGTCTAGCTAATTTAGAAATAGCTCCAGACAATGAAGAATCTCCGTGGTGATATAATCCGGTTTTGATAACCTCTCCAACTAGTCCAATTGTTTTATTGAATTTGCTAGGGGAATTCTCCAGGATTAATCTCTGTACAGGGGTTAGAGCGTCATAGAAATTAGGTATGCCCCTACTTTGTAAAACGTACAAAGCATACGTTCTGTATTGATTGTTTATCTGATCAGATATGTTTAGATTCTTGGACATTTTTGATTTTTGTTAATTGTTTCTAGATGCTCCTTTAACTAAGTAAATGACAAAAGATTCCAACATCACAGCACAACCGCTTTGAATGAAGGGATAAGCTAAGTAGCTGACCCAATGGTGTTCAGATATGTGTGATGCCTCACCTACTGCTAACAAAGGCCAAAATATTAAAGCACCCAGCCAAACGCTTGTGCACTGTATGCAAGAAATCAAATTACCGATGAAAGGATTTTTTACCAGAAAATAATTCCTTACCGGGTCAAAGATTTTACCGTTCACTATCACTGAAGTGAGTGACCATCCTATAAATAAAAATAATGCTGTCATGTTGTTTAATTAAAATATTCTATAGCTTTCATTTGCTCTTCAGTTAGGTATTCTGGAATTTTTACGTTAACCTGAACCAGAATATCACCCGATCCGAATCCATTAAATTCGGGAATTCCCTTTCCCTTTAATCTAAATATTTTTCCAGGCTGTGTTCCTGGTGGAACTTTTATTCTTAGACTCGACCCCTTTAAATTGGGAATGTCTATCTCGCTTCCTAGACACATTTCCTTGAAAGAAATGTGTTTTTCGCTGATTAGATTTATTCCATCTCTTCTATAAACCGCATGTACGTACTCCTCTATTGTTATGACGAGGTCTCCTGGGTTAGATGGTGCTTTCGCCCAATCTCCCTTAGCTGCTAGAACGTATGAAACGCCTGCGATCGATCCTTTTGGTATGTTAACCTCAACTTCCTCTTCCTTTCTGACGGTACCTGTTCCTGAGCAAGAAGTACAAGCAGTTCTTGGTCTAGTACCTTGTCCTCCGCAAGATCTGCAGGTTTCCTGTGTAACCATTTCGCCAAACTGATACTGAACTGTTTTGTTTACTCTTCCTATACCTCCACAAGTAGAACAGTTTATTAGATCAGCATTTTGAGCCCCCGTTCCTTTACACGGGTCACAATGGACTCTTCTATTAAGATTGATTTTCTTTGTTGTTCCTGTCATCATCTCTTCTAAGGTAAGGGCAATAATAGAGTTTATATTTCTACCTTTATTTACCATAGTTTCCTGATGTCTTCCCCCATTAAAAAATGATGAGAAGTCTGCAGATTGGAATGGATTAGATCCATTCCAAAATTGTTCAAATGGATTTCTTCCTCCGCCTCCAAATGGATTTGGATTGTCGTATCTAGATTTTTTGTCCGGATTCGATAAAGTATCGTAGGCTTCGGATGCCGCCTTGAATTTCTTTTCCGCTTCCGGATCGTTACCCGTTTTATCGGGGTGGTATTTAATTGCTAATTTTCTATAAGCCTTTTTAATGTCTTCCGGAGAAGCGTCTCTAGAAACACCTAATATTTGATAATAATCTTGCATCCTTTATATTAATGATTGAATAGATCTCTTATTCGGGAAAGACCAGCGGAATCCCCTTCAGTAGATTCCCTGTTTGCCCATCTTTCTTTGAGATTCTTAGTGAGATCTAGAACTTCTTTACAGACCTCGTAATCTTCTAATCCCTCCCAGTAGTTTAAAATTCTTTGAGTAAAATCGTCTATTTGAGATTCGTCCTTAAATACGTATAACAAATCGTCGGTTTTAGTTCTCAGTGATTCTATAAAAAGATCCTGTACGGCTCTTTCTATATGCTTTTTGATCAAATCAAACTGTGGATGTTTAGGACCTGTTCTGAAATCATCCAAGTAAAAATCCCCACCGTTAAACATATTAAGCTCTATTTAATTTTTCGGATATAGTCTTATACTTTTCTAAATCTGCGAGATCTAAAAAAGTCATACCTGAATTTTCCAACTCTGAATCAACTTCAGCTTTACCAAAATTCTCGCAAAGAAAATCATACTTTACCGAGGACTCTATATCGCTATCGATAGTGTATTTGATCTTCGGTACTTTATCACCGAGTATTATTTTTTCGAAATCTTCCACCCTGTCGTTCATATCAGTTAAATCTTATTTTTGGATTCGAGGAATTTAAGTACCGCTAGGTCTTTCATCTTTACCTCAAACTCTATATCGAAATCAAGTCCATATGTTTCAACATTACCCCATATCCAATCGGTATGTGCAACCTCTTTAGATCCCTCGTCCTCGTAGAGTTTCTTGGAATCCGAATAGTGCGTAATTGCAGGTATACCTTCGGGCCAAGTAGAAAGACATAATGCTAAAGCTTCCTCCTCGTTATACTGTGAGGGGTTACATTTGTTATGTAGATAATCGAACGTAACAGGAATTCCTATAAACTTATGTACGGTTAAGAAAAGGTCAAGAGCATTATACTGTGATTTTTTGTCGTCAACCTCTACTACTAATCTTGACTTTGCTGAATCCGAGAGAAGCTCAAAGTGCTCGCAGAATCTAATAGCTGCAGCTTCCTTAGTTGGCTTAGTTGTGTTTACGTGAACGTTGATCGGATAGAAGTGATTCCTATCTAATCCCATCAGATCGAATATTTCACCATGCTGATTAAGTTCCTTTATTGCCTTTTTCACAACAGCAGGATTCTCCGAAGCTAGAACACCATAAGGGGAAGGGTGAAATGTTATCCTCTGATCGGTCATCTTTGCAAAATCACCGCAGGATTTCAATACTTCAGATATTTCAGGATAATCAGGGAGGTCACTTATTTCATACTCAGAACACCAAGGAAAAATGTCACTTGACATTCTGTACATCCTTATATTATTGTCGTCATTCCACTCTAAGATCTGTCGAAGATCCAATACATTTTTCAATGCAAGCTCAGAGGCATATTCAATACCTCTTTCTTCGAATGTTCTTTTAACCATTCCTCTGTTTGTAGAAATTTTGTCTTTAGCTAAACTTAAATTTATACAACAATAACCATATCTTCTTTCCATTCGGTAAATATACGAGAAATACTCGGGGTAAAAAAATTTAAACTACAGAGCTTAACCACTTTTTTCTCTCCATTGCAGACTTACCAAATGCCATATCTAAATGGTACTTAGTTTTCTTGTCTTCTACAAGGACAGTGATCCTCTTATTCTTCATAACATAATCCCAATCTTCGAGTGACAAAGAACCTAACCCTTTAAGGTATCTAACATTGCCTTTATCAGATCTACCGGTTCCCTTCTTAAACTCTTCGAGTGAATAAAAATATTTCTTAGCCTTATCACCAACCGTGACCAAAGGAGTTTCTAAGAATTGTATTCTGCCCTGTTTAATCATCCAAGGGAACCAGAGATAGAATAGGTTTATCAATAATGATGTAATGTGTGCACCGTCCGGATCCTGGTCTGTCGCAATAACAACTCTATCGAAAGGACATTGTATATTCTGACCCTCTGGATCCAAATTAAGTATTTGCATAAGTTCTAGGATCTCTCTGTTATCTGAAAGATCCGACAAGCTTCTAGCATTTTTAATTTTTCCCTTTAAAGCATAAACTGCCTCTTTCTTAGGATCTCTTTTCTGTAATATTGATCCCATCGCACTAAGTCCTTCCACTATAAATAGGGTTTCCGCTTTTGAAGATGCTGAAGGGAAGTACTTATTAGAGTGCTTAATTCTAATTGATTTTTTATCCCTTCTAATTTTCTTAAGCTCTGTTTCTTTCTTTCTGGCATCAACAGCTTTCTTGATGTTCTTATAAACCTCACTCTTAAAAAACTTAGCTAGAACTTGATCGAAATGTTTCGCTATCGTTGGTTCAACCTCTTCTCTCTTTGAAACAAACTTGGTTTTATTTTGATCACCAAATCTAACTATTCCGGGGGATAAATTCAGAATGATTAGAGTGTCATAGAAATGGTGTCCGAGCGAATCCTCGAGTTGTCCGTTAATTCTGTCAAGAATTATCTTCTGGTGGATACCAGTACAAAGTGCGCTATTAACAAAAGAGAAAGATCCGGACTCTGTTGTTTTCTCCCAGATCAGTATTTCGCCTATTGGGGTTTTTGCTGTCCAAGCTGGGGACAGCAAACTTGTTATATTTTCAGTTTTACCGTTCCATATAAAATCTATCTTAAGGCCAGCTGTTTTAGTTTCTGTCTCAAGAACTCTTTTCTTCAAACATAGATAAGACTTAATTGTCTGGTAATCCCATTTGGAGTTATCGAAAACCTGATTGTTTGGAGTAAATGTTACCCTAGTCCCGGTTTGCCTACTTTTTGCTCTCGAGGTAACCTTAGCAGTCGAAGCTTTAAACGATTTCCAAGTCTGCAAATAAACCTCTTTATCGTTAGCCGTTTCTATCTCAAACATATTGGATAAGGCGTTAACCAAGCTTACCCCCATACCGTTCGTACCTACCAATGTTTCCGAAATTGAATCATTGTCAAAATTGGATCCGGCTCTAAGCATAGAAACCGCAGTCTCGATATTACTAAGTCCACTCTTTTTATTGATGGTAGAACCGTTAGTGAATCCGTCACCTGTATCTGTTATAGAAACAGAATTCTCCTTCACGTCAACTTCGACGATTATTTTCTTCATCGCCGTAGACATCCTTTTAGCTTCGTCTACTGAGTTAGAAAACACTTCATCAAATAGCTTATACATTCCGACTGAATGCTCCTTTACGACGCTCTTAATGATGCCTGCGTCAATTATAGGAAGTGTCTCCTCGCTTCTTTTCACACTACCTACATAGATTGTAGGTCTTTTTATAATGTGTTCAAAATCCGTAAGTACTTCAATGGTTTTATTAACTTTACTCATGTGTATGTATGATTAAATATGGCCAATCTGGCCAAAGTTATATGGCTTGATCAGTCAAAGTTTCAACAAAAAACCCCAACATTTAAAAAATATTGGGGTTTAGTATTATTTAATGATTTCAATTACTTAGCTTTAACGTAATAAATTTCTATTACTTGTGGAGGTGTGATCTTAACAGTGTAGTATTCTTTTAAACTTGGCTCTCTTTTAACCTTGTTTACGAAAGAAGCAGGAATACCGATTAAATAATCTTTACCAACTTCTCTAACAACACCTTCGATAGTGTATTCAGAGTCAACGAAAACGTTGATTTCGTCTCTGTACTCTTCCTCTTCGGGTCTGTCAGCTCTTTCGATTCTGCTACCGTGAATAGCTTGCTGTCTTTGTGCCATTCTTTCTCTCTCCTTTGTCATTAGGTCTCTAACATACGCAGGAGCGTTTTTACCTTGTGTTGGGATATCAGCGACAACAGTTACAGTTTGAAGCTCCCCGTTTTCAACCTTATTTAAAAGACCCTCAACAACAGCAGGAATTTGAGTCCATTTTATTTCCATATCTGGCTTGGACTTGGTGTTTTTTACGAACTCGTCCTCGTCATAAACGGGAATTGCTCCCTCAGTAATAGGGTTCTCGTAAGATTCGTATTCTAATAAATGCTTCATTAATTCAGAATTTTTTCTTTATATATCTTACCTTCTCTGCATTTGCTGAGCTTTTTCCATGGCTTCCATCTGCTTAATTTTCTTAACCTTCTCCTCATAGCCTTTCTGGTAGAAAGCCATATTTCTCTGTAATCTATCTTTTTCCTCCTTAATAAGATCCTTAAAGAAAGGTGCATTCATAATAGCCCCGGTTTTTTCTATAGCTAGCTCAGGGTTTCCGATATAGTAGGCAGATAGCGAATACTCATCTAAAAGTCTCCACTGCCAAATTTCTGGCTCTACGAATAGAATATCGCCGGTTCCTCTTGTTTTTATAGCAACATCTCCGTATGCAAATGCAATCAAGAATCTTTTTTGTTCTCTAAGTTTTCTCATAGTGTGGAAAACCGCTTCCAATCTTTCCGGTCTATATTCCCAGGCCCTAGAATACCATTCTGTTACTTCCTCGATAGGTGCGCCAATCTTTTCTTTTATTTTGGCGATCATGTACATAGAGTAGTAAACCTCTTCCGGCCATTCACCCATATCAATTCTTTTCTGGTAAGCCTCGATAGCTTTTTCGTGCTGAGATGAATCTCGGTAACTTTGTGCAAGATAGAACATGTATCTTGTGTTCTGAGGTTCATCAACCAATGCCTTTTCTAGAATTTTAGCATCGTTAGCGTATTTCTCCTCTAATGAGTCAGCTCTTTTAAGAGGTGAGATATCCGCAATAACATGAGCACCAGGAACTATCCCCTGGATTATTTCAGGCTTATCTAAATGGAGATACTCGTGCAAAACACCCTTGTAAACCCAATCCTGGCTAGATTTTACAATCTGAACCCTGTGATATTGCAAAGCATTTAATTTGTATAGAATCTGATACCCGTCTGGCTCGTTCGTTAATCCTATGAAAGGGTTAGTTCCAGGAGAATCCGGATAGAATGTATCATCAGCATCTATAATCCATCTATAATCGCATTTATTCTTAGCTAATTCTAAACTCTCGGTTCTATTAACTTCAAAGTTAACCCAAGGTCTCTCGTGAAGTTCTCCCTCTATATTAAGCTCTGCCATAGTTTCTCTGATAACATTTAAAGTGTTATCTTTAGATCCAGTATCAACTATAACCCAGTAAGAAATATAAGGTGCAACAGCTTTTAAACATTTAGCTATGGTGTCTTCCTCGTCTTTTACGATCATAACTAAACATAAACTTATCTCTTGCTTATTTGATCTTGTGGTGTTGGTCATCGATGCAGTTATGGGCTTTATTTTCCCCATTGGGACTGCTTTCTTTTTGGCTTTACTCATTGGTTATATTATTTATTAATTATAGATCGGTTTCTTGTTTTTTCTCCCTCTTTTTAGGAAATAAATTAAAATTGCTCATCTCCCCGGTTTCGTTAAAAGCTATCGTTATGCTATATGATGGATCGTCTGATATTTTCACCTTTTTCTTATCTCTATCCAATCCTCTGAGAGTTATCGATTTTGTGAAAATATTAAGATTTTCATGATACCAGAATTTCACTTCGTGGTAGTTTTTATCAAACACTGAATAGCAAAATTTAGGATCACAGTGTGAGATCCTTATTTTGTATGTTTTCAGTCTTTTGGAAAAGACTTCAATAGAAAATACATTATGTGGAGTTCCCGAAGCTATTAGTCTGCTTTCTAGATCAACTATAAAAACACACTTATAGTCACCAAGCATAGATTTGGTGTGCGGTATATTAGATTTTTCTAGAGAAGATCCTACGGATTCAAATATCTCTGATGGAGAATACAGATCAACAAAACAAGAGATTTCACTAGTTTCGAAATCCCTTATTGTTCTTATTTCTAGATCTGAATTAGACCTGAATGAATCTAATATTATATTAAGTGAATCCTGTAAAAGGATTCTTTTCTTCTGTATCTGGCTCTTTTCCCGATCCAATTTTTCTTTTAGAGACTTCACAAAATCCCCAGATATTCTTTCTGACATGGACTTAAATTTTACTTTTTAGATTTTAACCCAAGTCTTTCTTTAACTTGTTTTAGAACCTTCTCCTTGCCCTTATCTGCCTCTATCTTAATTAATTTTCTGCTCTTCTGATAGAAATCTAGCAAAGGAAAGGTCTTTTCGTGATATTCCTTGAATCTCTTTTCAACTACTTCATCACTAGCATCATCTTTTCTATCCTCTTCCTTCGCTCTGTTTTTTATTCTCTCTTTAGCAACCTTATCAGGAAGATCCAAATAAAGCGCATGATTTAAACCTAATCCCATTCGACCTAAAAGAGAATCAAGTCTCTTTGCCTGTTTTATAGTTCTAGGAAATCCGTCCAGAATCACGTTAGATGTTGGATCAACTTTTCTTAGTTCTCTTCTGAGGATTTTTATCATCATATTATCAGGTAACAAATTACCAGCTTCTATGATTTTTTTAACATCCTCGTCATCGGAATTTCTGATAATATCTCCCGTTGATAAATGGATAAAATTATAGTCCTTTTTTAATTCCTTAGATAATGTACCTTTACCTGATCCAGGTGCTCCGAGGATAACCAGGATTTTACCCTGGTTATCCGGAAGCTCTCTTTCATTCAAAGCAAAATCATCAAAAGTTTTTATTCTTCCCATCTTTTTAATTTTTTTATGAACCACACGCTTCGCAAGCGTCTGGGTTATCCAAGCTACAAACTATACCAGAAGCAAGCTCTTCAGCTGCCTTGCTTAATTCTTCGCTAGTCATACCACCTAAATCAATTTTCTTGGATTCTGTTTCAACGTCCTCCATTTTTTTAAGTGACTCTTTAGCTTTAGACATATCTATCCCTAATCCTGCAATTGCATCAACGGCAGATTTAGTTCTTAGATAGTACATACCAGTTTTAAGTCCTAACTCCCAAGAGTGGAAATGTGCTGCTGTTAATTTAGCAGAGTTAACACCCTCTATAAACAAATTAAGTGACTGTGATTGACAGATAAATTTACCTCTGTCTGCTGACATCTGGATTAGATCTTTTTGTTTGATCTCCCATACTGTTTTATAAACGTCTCTAATTTCTTGCGGGATCTGTGGGATATTCTGAACGGATCCTTTATGAAGAATAATAAGGTTTTTCATATCTTCGCTCCAAAGACCTAATGAGATTAGATCTTTAACAAGATGCTTATTAACTAAAATAAATTCTCCGCTTAATGTTCTTCTAGTGTAGATGTTAGAAGTGAATGGTTCAAATGCTTCGTTGTTACCCATAATTTGAGCAGTAGAAGCAGTTGGCATAGGCGCTAACAATAAAGAGTTTCTAGTACCGTGTTTCATTACTTCCTTTCTCAATTTAGCCCAATCCCATCTTCCGGAAAGCTGATCATCATTAAAGCCCCAAAGGTTAAATTGAAAATCGCCTTTGCTAAGTGGGGAACCATCGAACGTTTCGTATTTTCCATCTCTTTTAGCTAAATCCATAGAAGCTGTCATTGCTGCAAAATAGATAGTTTCAAAAACATCTTCATTTGTTTTCATGGCTTCTTCAGAAGTAAATGGAATACTCATGGTAGCATAAAGATCAGCTAATCCTTGAATACCGATACCAATTGGTCTATGTCTAAAGTTAGATCTCTTAGTTTCCTCTGTTGGATAATAATTGATGTCAATAACTCTATTCAAATTAATTGTCGTTTGGTAAGCAACATCATAAAGAGCTTTATGATCAACCTCGCATCTACCCCTATTGATCTTAGAAGTTCTCGCATCTGTAGATTTTAAGAACTTATTAACGGGGATAGAAGCTAGATTACAAACTGCTTGTTCGTCCTTATCTGTGTATTCCAATATCTCTGTACAAAGATTTGAGCTCTTAATAGTACCTAGATTTTGTTGGTTAGATTTCTTATTTGCAGCATCTTTATAAAGCATATAAGGAGTTCCTGTTTCTATTTGTGAATCAATCACCTTAGTCCAAAGTTCTCTAGCTTTAATAACTTTTCTTGCTTTTCCTGAAGCTTCAGCTTCTAAATAGGCTTTTTCGAAATCATCTCCGTAAAGCTCCCAAAGACCGGGAACGTCGGAAGGAGAGAATAAAGACCAATCAGCATTCTCTTTTACTCTCTTCATGAATAAATCAGAAACCCAAAGTGCTAAAAATAAATCTCTAGCTCTTAATTCCTCTTTACCCGTATTCTTTCTTAGATCTAAGAAGTCTTCGATATCTGCATGCCAAGGCTCAATATAAATAGCAAAAGAGCCTTTTCTTTTTCCACCACCTTGATCTACGTATCTAGCGGTCTCGTTAAATACCTTTAACATTGGAACGATCCCGTTTGAAGTTCCATTAGTTCCTTTGATATAAGAACCCGTACTTCTGATATTATGAATAGCTAATCCAATACCTCCAGCGTTCTGAGAAATAACTGCAACGTCAGAAAGTGTTTTGTAAATTCCGGCGATTGAATCATCCGCCATCGTTAACAAGAAACAAGATGAAAGTTGTGGCTTTTTAGTACCAGCATTAAATAATGTGGGAGTTGCGTGTGTCATCATGTGGGTAGATAAAAGCTCATAAGTTTTAATTACGTTCTTAGTATCTTCTCCCCAAATACCAGCAGCGACTCTCATATACATGTGCTGAGGACTTTCTGCTGGAGTACCATTCATTTTTAGCAAGTAGCTTTTCTCCAAAGTTTTAAATCCGAAATATTCGAAATTAAAATCTCTTTCATGAATGATTGCACCATCATATTTCTGCTTATTTTTCATGACAGCATTATATGTTTCCTCGTTAATCAAACCAGCTGGCTGATTAGTTTCTGGATCGATGTAAGAATATAAATCCTGAATAGTTTCAGAGAATTTTTTCTTAGTTGATTTATGTAATTTAGATACTGCGATTCTTGATGCTAAAACAGAATAGTCCGGATGTCTAGGTATCAAAGAAGCTGCAGTTTCTGCTGCAAGGTTATCCAATTCTTCCGTGGTGATCCCGTCATAAATACCTGCGATTACTTTTTGAGCTATTTCGATAGGATCGACATAATCGGCGTTCAGACCGTATGTCATTTTTCTTACTCTATTAGATATCTTCTCAAATCTCACTGGTTCTTTCGAACCGTCTCTTTTTATTACTTGCATTTTTTAGTTTATATTATTTTTTAGAAGTCAGTGTCGAAGTCGAATGAATCCTCAGATTTATTCATTACTCCTGATTTTTGGTATTCACCAACTCTTTTTTCAAAGAAATTAGTTTTACCTTGCAGTGAAATGTTTGCCATAAAGTCAAACGGATTTTCAGAGTTGTATACTCTAGAACAACCTAAATCCACAAGCAATCTGTCTGCTACAAACTCAAGGTATTGTTTCATTAGATCTGCGTTCATTCCTATCAATCTAACAGGAAGTGATTCGGTAATAAATTCTTTTTCAATTTCTAAAGCACTCATAATAATTTCCTTGATTCTCTCTTCGGAAACTTTGTTTGCTAAGTGATTGTTGTGTAGCATAACGGCAAAATCCGTGTGCATACCCTCGTCTCTTGAGATCAGCTCATTAGAGAATGATAGACCTGGCATAAGTCCTCTTTTCTTTAACCAGAAAATAGAACAGAAAGATCCGCTAAAGAAGATTCCCTCAACAGCAGCAAATGCCACCAATCTTTCTTGAAAATGAGGAGATCCTATCCATTTAAGCGCCCATTCGGCTTTTTTCTTAACTGCAGGAATGGTATCAATGGCACGGAAAAGCATGCTCTTCTCTGCTGGATCCTGAATGTAAGTGTCAATTAAAAGAGAATACGTTTCTGAATGTATGTTCTCCATCATTATCTGGAATCCGTAAAAGAACTTTGCCTCGGTGTACTGAACTTCCGATAAGAAGTTCTCAGCCAAATTTTCATTTACTATACCATCTGAAGCTGCGAAGAAAGCCAGAACGTTCTTGATGAAATATCTTTCATCTTCACTTAATCTGTTTCTCCAATCGTTTAAATCCTGTGCTAAATCAATCTCTTCTGCTGTCCAAATGCATGCTTGTTGCTGCTTATACATTTTCCAAATATCGTGGTGTTCTATTGGGAATAAAACAAACCTATCGGGATTTTCCTGTAAAATGGGCTCAGGTATAGAATAAAAATCTTCCATGTTTTTTTAATTAATTTTTTTAGTAATTGTTTTCTTGTCTTCTAATATTCTCTTTGTTTTTAGAGAGATAGAAGTCGTAAAGTTCGTCTGCAGTCATACCAACGGAAATCATCATATTAAATACGAAGTGCTGGATATCAACTAGTTCCATCTTAAGTTCTTTCACATCTTCAGGAGACAAGTCGGATATCTTCATGGTGTAAGCTTTTTTGTGATTACTTTTCCAAGGTTTCCAAACTGCGTTGCCGATTGAGGTTTCCCCATTATTAGAAACTCCTCCTAGAGCGTCGTATGCTTCGGAGATTTCATCCTCGATTGCCCTAGTGTTCCAAAGCCAGAAGTCTTTGATCTCACCTAGAGTGAGGTTTGCGAAATCGTACCCATACACTTTCTCTTGAGTGTTCTTTTGAAGGGTCATTAAAGTGCCCAGATGATGCGTGGACTTTACGTAGTCATTCTCAACGAGAAGATCTTTGCATTGGTTGTCTGTATTTGCCATATTTGTGATTTTTGACTAGGTTTTTTCGTCTAGGTCTCCACCACCGGGTTTTTTATATATCGATCGATTTCCGGGGACTGGGGGCCAGACGAGGTTTATTTTTAATTTTTATCGATCTTTTTTTTCAGCTGGTCAATCTCATATTCCAGCTCTAACATTTTGTCCTTAGTCTTACGACGTTTAGCATACAAATCCTTAATAATTATCTTAAGAATAGGGTTTTCTTCGTCGGAAGCAAAGCATGCTCCCGAAGCTGTTCTTACCCAATCCTCTTTAGGATTTACTGGATTTTTACCTCTGTAGGCTTCTGGAGAGATGTTCCATTGAACCATGGTGTTTGGATATAGGGATGCAAAGTCATAGCAGGCTACCCATTCGTGTAATCCGGTGATAGGTTCTTTAACGTAACCTCCAGCAAACTTAACGTGTACTTCCTCTCTGTTTTCCACAACAAATAGTTGTTTGCGTTCTAAGAACTTTCTGAGCATCATAATTTCTGTTGACCAAACTGGAGAAAGACATCTGTTTATCTCCACTCCACTAATCATAGCGATCTTGAAGAAAGTTTGCATCGTCTTAAGTTTCTGATCGATGTAGTGAACTAAAGCACAGTCAACTGCGTTATAGTAAATGAAATCCTCAAAGTTGGATTGATATAGATCACGGAGTGTTCCGTTATATTCTATCTTCTTTAGTCCAATAGCTTTGTCAGCTACGTAATCCAATCTATTACTTTCTTTGATCTTAATAACTCGGTCCCACTTCTTGTAGATTTCCAAGTAGTCAAACATTAGTAAGTGGACGGGGAGTTGTTGCTTTCCTATAAGATATCCACCAGGAGATATGATCTTAGGATCAATACCTAGCTTCTTTGCTCTGTTGATAAGGTACGGCCAGTCATATCCTAGCCAGTTCCAACCTGTTATAACTGGCATTTTAGGTCCAAGTTCTTTGAAGAACGTGTACATCATATCATACTCGCTTTCAAACTGCTTGTATTTGAATGACCATTCGTCTCCAGTCTTTTTAAAGTATTCGTTGGTCTTTTTATAAATGTTAGCTTGTTGTTCAGGAGTTAAAGGATCTAGACCTAAAATAATTAGCTTACATTTGTCTGTTGCAATCCCTATTGAAAGAACACGGTTTTTAGCATTTTCGGTATCTAAAGCTGCCGCCATATCTTCGGTGATCTCAACCTCAATATCGACGAAGTATTTCTTAGGAGTCTGGTATGACCAGAGAGGTGCAGTTAATTCCGGATCGGCCTCAATTAAAATCTGGGCCATTCTATATTTGTCGTATTTCTGAGTTTTGAGTTTTTTGACCGAGTCACCAGTCCACGTTTTCCATTCTTTATCTTTTGCTGAATTACTAGGGCTGCACTTTTCCCAAACAAATCTTTCTTCCTCTGGGATCGGAACATCCAAGAAAGCTAAGTCACCTTCTTCGGTGAAATGCGATACTTTAAGATATTCCCCTCTGTTCTCAATGTCTACGATCATTTATTTTTATTTACGTATGTTTTATTCTGGTACCATCTTTTTATTCCGATCCTAACTTAAGTTTCCACCTAGGATATATAAAAAGATGAAAAATTTAAAAAATATCTCAGATTTTCTAAACGAATGGCTGGATTCTCCTGGTAGTATCGACGTTCCTGGACAGAATTCGGAAATTAGAGTCAATTCTAGAAACTATAAAACACAGAATCAACCACTACCAGAGGTTGTTGATGCTATGTTTGAAGCATCGTATTTCCACGATTTTCTAGACGAGGAGGGAAAATCTGAAAAATTTAACAAGTTCCTAGACGAGGGTAAAAAGTCAGGAGCTCAGATAACCAACTACATAAAGGACTCTTTTAAAGAAAGATCCTCTAAAAAGGATAATTAATTTTTTTATCCGTAATAATGCCCTAAATTTGTAAGAAAAATATATGTACTCAAAAATATATGACTTTTGTAAAGTCAAGAATTTAGGAAATTGCTTCAGAAACGGAGAAACTCCTACACCTAGAGTAAACTTCATACTTGATCTCTGCGATCAAATGGGTCTTAAATACGAATTAGACACCTTCTCCGACGATAAATCAAATTCAGGAGATGTTATGACGATGAGAGATTTCAGATATATTGTGGATACTCTATCACCGGAAAAGAGAAACCAAGCACTTGATCTTTATAAGGAGTTTCGTCAAAAGGTGGAAGATCTAGATGCTGACTTTGATGAATCTGGATTAGAAGACGACGAAGAAGCTATTGATTTTCACGAAGAACAATACTATCAGCTAGAGGATGAATACTCGGAGAAATTAAAGGCAATTGCAGGAGAAATAAAAAGAGGGGTTAATAACTACTTCAATATAGTACTTCCTGGATCATCCGATAAATTTGTTGTGGCCCACCACGATATCGTAAACAAGGATTCGGATAATGCTAATGACAATTCATGTTCAGTTATAAATGCTTTAATGATTAAGAAGCTAAGACCGGAGGTAAACGTCGTTATATTGGACGGAGAGGAATTCGGAGGTATAGGTTCTAATCGACTATCTCAAAGAATCCAAGAAGGGGATTTCAAATGCAAATGGGTTCTTAACTTAGAACTAACGGGTAAGGGGGGAAAAAGCTTCTTCGTTGGAGCAATGGGAACACCTTTAACCGACTGGATCGCAAACAGATTCGAATGCCCTATTGTAAATGTTCCTTTCAATGACTCAGTAATCTTCAAGAAATATGGGATAAATAGCACTGTGATCAATCCCCTTCCAGTAACCGAAGAAAAAAGTCCGGTTATAAATAAGGATGGAGAATATTTAAACTTTAAAATGCTATTCAACTGTCACAAAATGTCAGACTCCGTGGACACAATCGATCCAAAAGACATGGAGGAATTCGTTAACGAAGTTTGTTTGAAAATAATAGACGAAGCTTGAAACACATAAAGCTATTTGAGGAATTTGTCGAGTATGTTATGCCAGTCAAAAAGCGTAACATGAAATCCATAGTAATTATCCCTAATTGGAAGGTCTACTAATAAACAGTAGGTAAAGAATCCACTATAAGCTTAAATACAGAGATCTATAGTTTAGGAGAAATAAGCATCTTCTAATGCCTGGCAATATCCTTTTTCCAGCCAGTTTATAAATTGATCCATAGTTTTTATACCTGAAACACCCATCACCCCAGGGAATCTATTCCACTGAAGTCCCGACTTAGCCATTAATTTTTCTATTTTTGGCATGATGTAATCCAGGGCATCCCAATCTGACGCATTAGAATTCATAAGCATATCTTTAACAGGTCTTGTCAGTTCATCTTTAAGACCTTTAGGAAGCATATCGAGATAAGTCATACCAGATTTTCCGCTATTCGGAACGCTCGAATCTGTAGACCCAGTATTTCCATCCTGTCCGTAAAAGAAAACTTCGTATAATTTTATTCTTTTCATGGTTAATGACTCTATTTTTATTTTATATATCCCAAGTAACCTATTAATTTTTTATCCGTTGGGGTAACAGATAGATTACGCTCTATAAAAATATCCCATGAATCTACTCCATATTTACCAATCCCTGGTAACTGGCTCACATGTTCAAATCCATCAACCCATTTTTGACTAAGCTTTATTATCCGGGATGCCTTTACGTTCTGAAATCCGGTTGTTTTTATGACCGCTGCTAGCCTTTCGGGATCGCACCCAATAGTAGATATAGGATCGGGAATAAGCTCAAATACGGAGCTTAAAATCAGTCTTACTTGCTTGTTATTTGTTTGATTCAGTAGGATGCAACAAACCATCATTCTCCATGGGTTGTCCAAGTAATCCTCTTGTATTAGAATTTCTCTTTCCGACATTAGCTTTGCATTTCGGGAACCCAATGTGTCATCCTACCATCCTCTGTAACCTCGTGAAGAACTGTGTTACCCAGAGGATCTTTATCCTTTCGATAAACGTGGAAAGAGAATACAAAGTCACCGTGATTGTTGTCCATGTCGGTATATGTGGCTAGAGTCGCTCCACCCTGTTCATAAGAGGTTTTGATTATGGTCTTTATCCAATCACATAGCTTCTCCATCCTATCCTGTGGGATTTCAGAGATCTTTAAGTGCGGAGAAATGCCAGCTCTGTATAACGCTTCCGATTTTATGTAGTTACCTACTCCTGAGATCACTCTCTGATCCATAATAGCTTTACAGATATTCTTGTTCGGAGATTTCGCTAGTCTACCATAAAACTCGGAAAAGGAGACCTCACTATTTAACATATCTGGTCCGGCTCCGTTAAGTTTCTTCTGGATCTCATCTGGATCAGAGTAGAAAGAGATGTTACCGAATCTTCTTACATCTTCAAAGAAAACCTCAGAAGAATCTGAAAGTCTAAGAACAAAATGAGAATGCTTTCCTCTAAGATCTCTCCAGCCTCCACTCATGCCTAAAGTGTTCCACATAAACAAATCACCCATCTTGGCGTAGATAAACTTGCCTTTAACTTTAACCCATTCCACACGGAGTGGTCCTTTTGACAGTTGCTGTCTAATGACTTCAATTCCGGTGGGTTCTTTTTTTAACCACTTACCCCCGAGTATTTCAGCCTCAGTTAGATCTTTACCAACTATTCTTTTGGCCAATCCCTCAGCCATTCTTCTTACTTCTGGTCCTTCTGGCATTTCTTCTTTTTTTTGCAAATATAAGTAAAGGATCCGGTATAAAAAAATAAAGCCGAGCTTTTTGGTCCGGCTTTACTAAGTAATTTAATTAATATTAGAAATATCTTTCTTCGAAAATCAAAATATCCAATTTGTTGTCTATGTTGATTAGCATAAGAGCATTCAATAGATCCGAATATCCCGCAACAGACTCGTTCTGGATATCTACATATTTTTGGATAAAGTTAAAAGTTGCTGGGTGTGAATCGCAAAGAGCATGTTGAAGAGCAGAATAGCTTTGCAATAACTTGTATTCAATGTCATAAGCTTCATCAATAATGCCAACTAATGAATCAAATTCGTTAGGTACATTTACTGCAGGAATCTGAGGTAGAACGTTCCATTGTGTTAGGTAATCCTGTAAACCTTTAGCGTGCTCTAATTCCTCTGCTGCTTCGCCTTCGAAATAAGCAGCTGCTTTTTTATAGTTTGCATTCTTACACCAGTTAGCAGCGTTTCTGTATGTGTAGTGAGCGATATACTCATCTGCTAGTCTTTTCTCAAATACTGCAACGATATCAGCAGGAAGAGTTTTAGGAGAGGTAACACCAGAAGCTGCTGTTATTTCTATGCCTTCCAGTTCTAGCCCTTCGTTAGTTCCGCCTTTGAAATGTTTAAATGTTTTCATCTGATATATTTTTTTACATTACTATATATCACAAAAAAGCCAGGATAATGATCCTGGCTTTTAATTGGGGTATAATTATTACTTAACCTCCTCGTACTCGGCTTCTTGTACGTTTTCTGTATTTTCATTGCCACTCTCTTCTGGAGATTCGGACTGGGTCTGCTCTGCCGAATATACAGCTGAAGCTATCTCGTTCATCTTGTCTCCAAGTTCCTTCATCTTCGCTTCAGTAGCATCGATATCGTCACCATCCTTGATAGATCTTAGCTCTTCGATTTTAGCTTTCATCCCATCTCTATCAGAATCCGAGATCTTTTCACCAAAGTCCTCAATGGCTTTTTCCATTTGGAAACACATAGAATCAGCAGTGTTAACAACCTGTGATTTTCTCAATCTCTCCTTGTCAGCTTCCTCGTTAAGTTTAGCTTCGTTTCTCATTTTTTCGATTTCATCGTCACTTAATTTAGATCCAGATTCAATTCGGATATTTTGAGCTTTACCTGTTCCTTGATCTTTAGCGGAAACCTTAATGATACCGTTGGCATCAATATCAAAAGTAACCTCGATTTTAGGAATGCCTCTCATTGCAGGAGGTATGTCTGTTAATTGGAATCTTCCAAGAGATCTGTTATCGGTAGCCATTGATCTTTCCCCTTGTAATACGTGGATTTCAACAGCTGGTTGGTTATCAGCAGCGGTAGAGAATACCTCGCTCTTAGTTACCGGGATTGTTGTGTTAGACTCAATCAGCTTAGTAAATACTCCACCTACAGTTTCGATACCTAAAGAAAGAGGCGTAACATCTAGTAAAAGTACATCTTTAATGTCACCGGCTAATACACCACCTTGAATAGCGGCTCCGATAGCTACCACCTCATCAGGATTAACCCCCTTTGAAGGCTTTTTACCGAATAGTTTTTCAACCTCTTCCTGAACCTTAGGAATTCTTGTAGATCCACCAACTAAGATAACCTCGTCAACTTGGTCTGCGCTTAATCCAGCATCTTTTAAAGCTTTCTTACATGGCTCCAAAGTTCTCTTGATAAGATCTTCGCACATAGACTCAAATTGTGCTTTTGATAATTTCTTTGTGAAATGCTTAGGTCCTTCCGAGTTTGCACTTAGATAAGGCAGATTGATTTCAGTTTCATTAGAAGCCGAAAGTTCAACCTTTGCCTTCTCCGCACCTTCTCTGATTCTTTGATAAGCCATAGGATCCTTAGCAGCATCGATTCCGGTCTCAGCCTTAAATTCAGATACTACCCAATCGATAATTTTTTCATCGAAATTATCTCCGCCTAAGTGGGTATCTCCGTTTGTAGAAAGAACCTCAAATACGCCAGATCCGATTTCCAAGATGGAAACGTCGAATGTACCACCACCTAAGTCATACACTGCAACTTTAACGTCTTTATCACCTTTATCTAATCCATAAGCTAAAGCAGCAGCTGTTGGCTCGTTGATAATACGGAGTACTTCCAATCCTGCGATTTCACCAGCTTCTTTTGTTGCTTGTCTTTGGCTGTCATTGAAATATGCAGGAACCGTGATCACAGCCTGCTTAACATCTTCGCCCAAATAGTCTTCTGCAGTTTTTCTTAAGTTCTGAAGAACCATTGCAGAGATCTCCTGCGGTACGTAAGTTTTGCCGTTTGCTTCAACAACAACTTTACCTCCTTTTTCCTTCTTAACTTTATAAGGCATTTTACCAGCCTCGTTTTTGATCTCATCGTAATTAGATCCGATAAATCTTTTTACTGAATAAACAGTGTTCTCGGGATTTGTTATCGCCTGTCTTTTTGCAGGGTCTCCGATTCTAATTTCTCCTTCCTTAAAAGAAACCACACTGGGTGTAGTTCTCTTTCCTTCTGAGTTAACGATAACTGCAGGGGTGCTTCCTTCAATTACGGAAACACATGAGTTTGTTGTTCCTAGGTCAATACCAATTACTTTTGCCATTTGTTTAAATTTATTATTTTTAGTTGATTTTTTCGAAAAGATTCCACAATAGAATCGTTTTTCTCTAACCATCTCTGTCAAATAAAGTTCCGAATGGGAAATGTGGACTTTTTGTCCTTTATTAAAATAAGGTAAATGACTTTTTGTCTTTTATTCTCAACAAAAAAGCCCGTCTTTCGAACGGGCTTGTCATATCGGGAATTTTTATTATGCTTTTTTCTTTTTCTTCTTTATGAAGTCTAAGTAGCTCACAATAGTTTTTGTGTGCTTTTTTGCTTTTGCTGCCGGGGTTCCGACAGTTAAGCTAGTAAACTTATCACCAGATCCGTTATTAGCAGGATTATAGAATCCGCTGTTAGTTGCACCTGCTGGACTTGGTGGAGCTGGATTACCCATACCACCAACGTTACCTAATGTAGATAAACCTGGTGCAGGAGCCGCAGCTACCATGTCTTCATTTACCTGTTCTTCATTCATACCTTTAGCTTTAAGATATTCCTTAAGCTGCCAGCATTCTACGCAGTAATCATTTTCGTTTAACCATTCGGTGATAGCTTCAACATACTGTGATGGTGACTCGCATTCGTCGATAATGTTATCCAATTCATCCTCCTCATCCATCATGCAGATTAGAGTTTTTCCGTTTGGCATTTTTCCTGTTGGGTGAAACATATTATTCTTCTAAAATTTGTTTTATATTGATGCTGAAAATTCGAACAACATTACCGTCCGGATTTTTAGTGATATAACCAATTATATCATTGTATATATCATAAATTGGATCCTGTATTAAAAGCTTCCTGCCAAGATTATCTATTATCCATTTATTTAGGATTTTACTCTCCTCTTTAGAAGCTTTTCTTTTAATTGGTTCATAAACTGAACCTGAGTTACAGTCACACATTATCTGTAATTTCCTCTTTCTTGTTTACGTTTAATATATTGCCAAAGGTATCTAAGACCCTTACCGTATTCTGATGGCCTTCTGAAAGGCTTTCCGAAATCCTTTATATCGTTTCCGTTTCCTTCCATTCTTTCACCTGGATTATCCTCATTTTTCACCGGATTGTATCTTCTAACCTTTCCTGTCGGGTGGATAGTGTAGAAAACCTTATCGTGTCCCTTCTCGTTTTTGTTATTGGTGGTTCTGACGAATTTTAAGGTGTTGTTGATTTCTTGCTGGTGTGAAGTGTCTTCTTTGAATCCTAGCTCTATTAGTCTCTTATAATCAACAGTTTTTCTAACAAGATCTAAATTTAAAGATCTTCTAGAATCGGACATGTATTCCTCCTCCGGATTATATTTTTCATACTCTAATAGATGTCTCACCCTCTATATATTTACTTTAGCTCTTCAGGTTTCATGCGGTTACCCTGACCCCAGTAATCATCCCCTCCGTAATAAGTAACTAATTCTTCTCCCTCCTCTATATCTCTAATAGCGTAGAAGAAAAAGGTCTCTCTAGAAATCGAGCTTTTCCACATTACATTAGGTTTGTTAGAATGATTATAGAGTGCTCCGTAACCAGTTGTGATAACTTGTTTGGTTGGATTTTGATTCGGCCAGAAGAATCTGTAATGCTCTAGAACATGCCAGCAAGAATCACTTCTATATAGATCCAGATCAAGAACTGTGCATTCCTCCACAATCTCGCCAACCCCTATTCTAGATTTAGCAAAAATTCCATATCCATGAATTGGGCTAGGAGCAACATAGATCTTTTCAGGTAAATAAATTTGTACTGCCATTTAGTTTATCTTAATAAACATTATACAGGGATAAAAGAAAAAGTTCTAAAGATTATCAAATCTTCTGGATAATCAGCTGCGTATTTAGATCTCCTCTAATGTACTCTCCAGATAGAGCTGTGGTAGTACCTAATGTTCTAATTTTAACATCTATCGTAGAGGCTGTATCATATATCATCTCAAAGGTAGAATCGCTGGTATTTGGACTACCCGAAGTTGGCTGTATCAGTTCAGTAGTTGGACCCAGCTGAGTGTTTGTACTGTCGAATAAAGAAAATTGTACTAAATAATTAGCAGCCATACTCCACGCAAGTCTTGCTGTTATTCTATAGGTTCCTGCAGTCAATGTAGCCAATCCTGTTGATGTGCTGTATGATATGTTATTAGAATAGACTTGATTGTTGAAAATAACATCTCTATTTGCCCAGCTACCTGATCCTATTGTTTGATTCGTGTTTCTTGTTACGTAAAGCCAAGCATTCGGTGAAATGTTTGTAGCAACTCCAGCTGCTTGTGTTGTCAGGTCAATATAAGCACCCCTAGCCGAACCTCCGGATTCGAAGATGCGAAGTCTATTTTGATAAATGTCAATAGTAACACCATTGTTGATAGATGTATTAGTAACTGCTTTATTTAGAAAAATCTCTCCACCCTCATCTCCCGACTGAGCAAGCATTCTAAGAGTTGTTCCATCGTATGTTAACGTGGATTCACCGCTAATCTGATTGGCAGTACCTGTTGCTGTTACAACGTAGTTATCTGTATTATTTAAAATCGTGACGGATGTCCCAGATGTTCCAGAGGATCCACTAGATCCTGACGTTCCACTAGATCCTGATGTTCCATTAGATCCATTAATTCCTGAAATTCCTGCTAGTCCGGAAGTTCCAGTTGTTCCGCTGGAACCTGACGAACCACTGGAACCTGATGAACCACTAGATCCCGATGTTCCACTAGATCCGTTTGAACCGCTAGTTCCGCTGGAACCTGATGAACCACTAGAACCTGATGTTCCACTAGATCCTGATGTTCCACTAGAACCTGATGTTCCACTAGATCCGTTTGAACCGCTAGTTCCGCTTGATCCTGATGTTCCGCTTGATCCGGATTTTCCGCTGGAACCTGATGAACCACTGGAACCTGATGAACCACTAGATCCAGATGTTCCACTTGATCCTGACGAACCACTAGACCCAGATGAACCGCTAGATCCAGATGAACCGCTAGTCCCGCTTGATCCTGATGTTCCGCTTGATCCTGATGTTCCACTTGATCCAGATTTTCCGCTGGAACCTGATGAACCACTAGATCCTGATGTCCCACTCGATCCTGATGAACCGCTAGTCCCGCTAGTACCACTAGATCCTGATGAACCGCTAGTCCCGCTAGTCCCGCTTGATCCTGATGTTCCCGAAGATCCATTCAGAAGCGGCGAATATCCGGAAATTACCTCGATGTCAAACCAAGGATATGATCCTGTTGTACTAAAATCGCCATTGCCTCCTAATCCACTTATTGAGCTATTAGTACTTAAAATTCTGTATGAAATTACAGTAGACTGCGTAGTAGTTAAAATCACATCAGAAAGACCTCCACTGGCAGCGAATCCAGCAGCATCTGATGGCTGATAAAAAGAAGAAGAACTTCCTATATAAGCAGAAGTTGTTTCATTATACCAACAGAAAGCTGGTCTAACACTACCCCCGGATAGAGTCACGTTAGGAACTTGTCCTAAGATTCGATAAGTCTTATTAGCAGCAAGAGTAATCTGCCCAGTGCTTGTGTTTAATGAAATATCGGATCCTGTTGAAACGTCAGTCTGGGTAAAGACAACCAAACTATTAGCAGTTAAACCTGTAGTCTGTTGAGTTGATCTGGATCCTCTCATAAAACTGGCGCTTACACTAACCCCGCTAGTTCCCGCTGTTCCACTAGAACCAGTAGAACCGCTAGATCCACTAGATCCTGAGGTTCCGCTAGATCCATTAGATCCCGAGGTTCCGCTAGATCCAGGGGTTCCACTTGTTCCATTTGAACCGTTAATTCCTGCAATACCAGCAAGGCCTGATGTTCCCGATGTTCCCGTCGATCCGGATAAACCACTAGATCCACTAGAACCAGAAGTTCCTGCAGATCCTGATGTTCCAGTAGATCCTGATGTTCCACTAGAACCGTTTTTACCAGAAGACCCGCTGGATCCTGATGTTCCGCTAGAACCACTAGATCCCGACGACCCACTAGATCCCGAAGATCCTGATGTTCCGCTAGATCCATTAGATCCTGAGGTTCCACTAGATCCCGCAGCTCCGGAAGTTCCGCTAGTTCCATTTGAACCGTTAATTCCTGCAATTCCGGCAAGACCTGATGTTCCTGATGTTCCTGTCGATCCAGACAAACCACTAGAGCCAGAACTTCCCGTAGATCCTGATGTTCCGCTAGAACCTGAAGCTCCAGATGTTCCACTAGACCCAGATGACCCTGAGGTTCCACTAGATCCCGAAGTTCCACTAGAACCATTAGATCCAGAGGTTCCGCTAGAACCATTAGATCCAGAGGTTCCACTAGAACCACTAACTCCGCTGCTTCCCGAAGACCCAGAGTTTCCACTTGTTCCGTTAGATCCATTAATACCAGCAATACCAGCAAGACCTGAAGTTCCGGATGTTCCAGATGATCCGGAAGATCCAGAGGATCCGTTAGACCCTGAAGTTCCACTAGAGCCAGAATTTCCGCTAGAACCCGAGCTTCCGCTAGAGCCAGAGCTTCCGCTAGAGCCAGATGTTCCACTAGAACCATTAGATCCGGACGTTCCACTAGAACCATTAGATCCGGAAGTTCCACTAGAACCGCTACTTCCTGATGATCCGGAACTTCCACTTGTTCCATTTGAACCGTTAACTCCGGAAATACCTGCTAAACCTGATGTACCTGAAGTCCCCGAGGATCCATTAGATCCGGATGTTCCTGAAGATCCATTAGACCCAGATGTTCCTGAAGATCCATTTTTACCTGAAGATCCACTAGAACCCGATGATCCACTAGATCCAAATCCTGAGGCACCCTGTGCTCCCTGTGCTCCGCTAGATCCTGATGATCCTGATGATCCCGATCCTGAGGCACCCTGTGCTCCCTGTGCCCCCTGTGCTCCCTGTATTCCGGATGATCCGGATGTCCCAGATGATCCAGATCCAGAGGCACCTTGAGCTCCCTGTGCTCCGGACGATCCGCTAGAACCTGAACCAGAAGCTCCTTGGGCTCCTTGGGCTCCGGATGATCCACTAGAACCTGAACCAGAAGCTCCTTGAGCTCCCTGTGCTCCAGATGATCCACTAGATCCACTAGATCCATAAGCTGGGCCTTGTGCCCCTTGTGCCCCTTGTGCCCCCGCGCTTCCCCCAACTGTAACCAGTTGCCACTGATATCCGCTCCAGACATATAGAGTACCTGGATCGCCAATAAAAGCTTGGCCAATCTTGGGATTCGATGGAAACTTAGCCATTAATAATTAAAGAATAAGTTATTTCTGGTTATCATTAATCCAATCTCTGTAATCTTTAAGATTTTCTAAGTTTCTTTTACCTTTTTTCTTTTGCTTAGCTTCTGGATCCAAAAAAGGTACCACTTTACCTGGTCCTTTCGGATTGAATGTAGGTATCTCGCTAGAACCTATCGGTTCTAAGCTAACTGAAATTTCCTCGCTAATTTCTTCGTCAACGTGATGTGGTAAATTTTTGTGCTTTGTTGAGGCGTACTTTTGTAATTCCTTCTTGGTCATGCTATCTGCAAGATTCATGATTGATTTCCTGTATTTAGGATTTAGATCCGAAGGATTGATTGCCCCGACCTTTATTCCATAGGCTTGAGCCATTAATCTTTGTTGTGCTGTACTTACTGCTGGCATATTCTTATATTATTTTATACACTACCCCTATTTTTGTAATTTTTTTCATAGTCCTTCAGAACCTCCGGATTTGCTTTTAAATAAGCTATCTCCTTATTAGTTTTAGGTAATAACTGTACTGCTAGCTCTCTTAACTTTGAAGAAAGAGCAGCGTTGAATCCTGGGATTTTTCTGTATGGAGCAAAATAGTCTATAAAACCTAACAATTTTGCTGGATGCTCTTCGGGATCTTTTGATATGCTGGGGTCCGCTAGGTTTCTTTTTACTATGAATGTTCCATATCCCTCTCTGCTACCGTCCATAGGATTAGCATTTCCCTCTATGCCCGTCCATTTTTTATTACCCTTATCAACATGAAGAATTATTCCGGTGTGCCCGTGGCCTGGATATGTTTTCTTTACTTTGTCTTTACTTAGATAGCAAAACACCATACCTGGTAGTACCGAATCGATGCTCATATCGGATTTATATGAAACCTTTGACCCTTTAGAATTGGCCCAATGAAGCCTAACCGCTGCGTCTTTAGGAATTTGTTTTTTTATGTCAGGAGAAAAGGCTGTCTTATCTAAAACGCCACGTACGAATCCCACACACCAGGGATCTCCCGGTCTTGCATTAACTCCGGTCTGTAGAGGTTTTACTGATGGTCCTTTATTGCTTCCTCTAGGATCTTCTTCTGCCTGTGTTTTTTTAATAGCTTCGTAAAAACTGTTAATAACAGGATCCGGAGGGGTAGTATCTTTAGTTGCTTTAAGCACATTCAGCTTATCAGCGAAAGATGAACCTTCCAGTATGTATTGATCAAAAGATAAAATCCTATCCATTACTAATTCTATTTTGATCTATATATCACACAAAAAAGGACTTATAAATATAAGTCCTTTTTCTTTTCGTCCCATTCCTTTTGGGTTATGGGTTTAGAGGATAAATCCCAATTCTTGTCTGGATTGATAATTTTCTTTTTAGATTTGTACCAATCATTGAAGGTCCAAATAAATCGATTATATCCTTTGCCGACTAAGGCAAATCCAGTATCTCCTGGTTGAATAGCAATTGGCGATTGAGGGGGAGCATAAAATTTTGTTTCAGCATTAGTCTTCGACATTTTCTTTATTCTCTTTTTTTGTCCAATCAGAAAAATTCATGATTGTATCTCCTTCAAAAGCTTTATCAAAAGCTTTCTTAACTAGGGCGTAGCCTTTATCACCCTTTTGGATTTTCCTAATGGTTTTTGGCGGTGTGTAAGAACTTGTTTCGGGATTTTTTGTTTTAGACATTTTATTCGCCTACGACAGCCTCTATTTTTGATTTTGTGATTTGAGTTGTTTCAAATCCTCCGACTGTACCATCTAGGTATTCAGCCATCTTAGTTTCAACCTCCATAACAGATTCACCAGATACTAAGAATTCTGCTTTTTTGTAAACAGGATCTCCGTTCTTGTTAACCTCTCCGGATTCGAAACTTGTTTTAACTACGTAATAGCTCATTAGCTTTTTTTGTTTAAAGGGTTAATTAAGCTTTTTTGTTTTTAGCCTCTTGTACTTCTAATCTAAGATCTTGAGCAAGTTTTTTCAATTCTTGCATAGCTTGTCTTACTCTTGTACCAGCTGAGCCGTTACCTTTTTCAAAAAACTTTTCTACGTCTCCTTGAGTACTTTCGATCAAGGCTTTGATTTGTTCGAATTTTTCCATGATTATTTATTTATTTAGATTGTAATTTATACATTATTTATTTCGAATGTTTCGGCTTATCTGCTTATTAAAACTGATTTTTTAGTGGATCCCTGTTGAACTGACCAGTTTGTTCCGAGATATGATATAACGATAGATTTCATAAACTCCATATACTCACCCTTTCCGTCAAACTCTAGGTTATCCTGGATCTCGTCATATATTCTATTTACCTTAGGGTTTGATTCCAAATAGCTAGTCAAGCATTTTGAGCAATATTCCATTATTCTAGAAACCATATTTCCACCAGCTTTAAATTTCATCGTGTTTGGTTGCGGAACTTCCTCCTTTTCTACTGCAATATCTTCAATTAGCTCCTGTGCTATCTCATTTAGAGTTAGTACACAGTAAGAATTTTTAGGTCCATCGATAACTTCATTGTTAGAGTACTTACCGATTATGAAATGGAATCCTTTCTCAGATTCACCGTTTTCTTCCTCTATATTAAAGAAATAGTTATAGAGGTCACCATCTTTAATTAGTAGGAATGGAGAGGTTCCGAATCCATCGGATTCATGGAGACTCTTTGAATCCATCTCGTTTATTTTAAACTCGTCGAAAGTAGATATTAGTCTTCTCATTTTATGTTTTATTTTTCTGTATTTTCTTTTAAAGCTTTCATTTCAAGCTCCGCTATTTCACTCTCAGTAATAGTTTCCTCCGATTCTTTGATACCCTTACCGTTTATCGATGAAAGTAAGCTGTTGTAGAAAGAGGATACTCCCTGAGGAACTAGCTTTTTGAATGCTAAGAAATCTTCATTCTCTATAGCCTTTCTAACCTCAGTACCCGATGTAGATCTAGGTGTTTCGACAACCTCAATCTCCTTAGGAAAATCACCTCCAGCTTTTTTAAGATATTCTGCTTGTTTAACGTAGTCTTCTCTTCTATCGTCGCCAGCACCAATCAGATTAACTTTGTAACCCATACCTTTAGCTTTTCCGTAAATCACACCAAGTAATCCTCTGTTAGCAATGAAATACCCTTCAATCTTTCCTGGATTATCTTTCACGACTGCTTCCATATATTTTGCTACAACATCTTCAGTGAATGGTGATTTGCCTGACTTATTGTGTCCCGGATGGACTACAGCAACTATACTTGGTAAATCGTTCTTCTCCTTAAGGAAAGTAGCCATTTTCAAATGTCCATTGTGGAATGGCTGAAATCTACCAACTAAAAGATTAACATCCTTCAGTTCTGGTTTTTCTTCCTCCTCCTTTTCTTGACTCTCTTCAACTTTAGGTAGATCTTTTTTGGTGGTGTCTATTGTTTCTAAAGCTGATATGAATTCATTGTAAGAGTAAAAGTGATCATCTGACTTTGATCCGTCCTCGGATTCACTGGTTACATAATCAACCTTTTTAGTCTTTAGATTATTCTTTCTGAAATCGAGGAAAGAAGGCATTTCAGATTCCGTTACAGCCTGTTTGATTTCTTTGGCAGCTACCATCTTTTCTATAGAGGAAACCACAGAATTAAATTGGTCTATGATTCCTGGCGTTATTATTCCACCAGCTCTTTTTTTGATCTTTCTGAATGAATTCAGAATAAGTTTGAATAGGGATTCAAAAGCCTCGTCTTCTTCCAGATACCTTAAAACCCTTCTGTCCGTTATAAGATTTCTGTTTAGTCTAAATTCGTCTCTTTTTAAATATTCAGGCTCTTGAAAATCCGCTCCTTTATATTTGTAACCATACTCATCCAGGAATTTAGAGAAGACATCAGAGATAAAAGAAATGTATCTTTCATCCTCAGTCGTGCCCTCAACTTCAAATGTCTCAACTCCCTGTTCAAGAATGAAGTTCATTACATCAAGTATCGTGATTCCTAAGAAGTCACTAGGTTTTTCTTCTACTCTTTTTTTAGCTTTAGATTTAGCAAGCTCTGTGAAAACAGGATCAACCATCTTGGATAGTATTGGTTCCTGCTCAGCATCTTCTTCTCCAAATCTAAATACGATACCTTCTATAGGTTTCTCTAAATCAGCATTTAAAGCTGTCTTTTTTAACTCAGGATTTAGTACCCCGATAATAAAAGCAACAAAGCTTCTAGTTTTATATTCTGTTACGAGATCTTCGAATGGTGTTCTTAGGAAATCTAGGATTCTATCTTTTTGCTCCCTGTTTAGATAGCCTTGGAAAACGATGGGAGGTCTTTCGACACCTAATAAATCTGCCCAATCGTCAAGCTTATTTTTGCCCTGAATAGTTCCCATAGCTTTTCCTAATTCATCCTTCTTATGGACATAAGAAAGTATTAGGTTGTTTTTAGGTACTTCGTCGTAAACGATCTCAACCGGAGCATTATTAGCAAAATACTCAAGTCCGAATCTCCATCCTCTAGGAATTTCCTTGATGATGTGGGGAGGAAGCGATTCTATATACTGAATAGGCTTCTCGTAATACTTCATCAATGTCCTATCAACCAAAGTTATAGGGTTTCTTTGATCCCTCTTGAAGAAATTAAATCTACCTGTCTCTATATCCCTCTCGAAGATAAAAGCAGATCCATCCATCTTCTCATTGACGGTAACATAAGAATTAAAAAGATTATCAATAAAATCTTTCCCTTTCTTGTTATAGAGATCATATAAATGACTAATTCCTGACATATTTTATTTTTTAATCGATTCTATTTATTTCTGTTGGTATTTCTAGTCCAACTCTCTCAAGGTATTCCAAAAATCTTTGTTTTATTTCAGGTAATTTGTCCTTTAGATCAAATTTTGGGCTTTCTATAATTTTTAGCAAATCTTCAAATGTTTTAACATCTTCGACAGTATATCCAGGACCTAAAGCAAAATTTATAAATTCCTGAGGATCTCTAGTTACAAATCTCTCACTTCCCTCAACTTTCTTAGAGTGTTTTAATCTAGGTATTCTTGTTCCTCTGTATGATTTAGTGTGCCAGAATAATCCGTCACTAAGAATTAAAACAGGAGAATTGTAATTCATAATTTCACCAGCTTCGTCAGTGTCTAGCACTTCCTTCCTAGCTGATAATATAGCAGACAATAACCAGTTTCTGTGAGCTGATTTATATTTACTCTCCCCTATTTTATAGTTCGGAGAGTAGTAAATAAACTCTGCCCATTCCATACTAGAAATTGGAATAAGATCCAACTGGACTATTCCCTTGGTAGCATCACCTTCTATTGGCCAACCAACACTAACTATATTTAATCCCTTCAGAAAATTTACTTCGGGTTCATATCCTAAAGCATCCGCTAATTTTTCAGAGATGATGTTATACGTAAAGGCTGAAACTTCTTTTACTGTTATACCGTGTTCTCGGGCAAACCAAGAGCTATCGTACCCCAAATCTAGATCGCCTGATGTGTCTTCTGGATTCTTCTTCTTACCAATACTTCCGATTACTATATATTGATCGTTTATCTTAGTTGGATCGATTGAAAGTAATGGGAAAAGAATTTGCTTTATGCTTTCAAGGGTTTTTGGAAATTCGTCCTCACGGATTCTCCTTGCGGTCTTTATAGCAGCACCGCCTTCAAAAAGTTTATTAAATCCAGAAAAATCTAAAACCCTATTATTCATATTATTTATTATGGATTTTATCGTAATATCTTCCCATAGCACCCGTTAAATAGCTGCTATATTGTTTTTCGTCATCGTTCTTAGGATTAAGAGGCTCGTAATTTTTACCAAAGTATTTTTTACCCTTAAGGACACCAGATTTGTAAAAATTCTCCGCATCCTTATCGGTAACAGATTTATCCCCTATGTTTTCTTTCTCCCAGCTATCCAAAACATCTTCTTTTTTATCCTCTAAATCAGATTTTGACAATTTTGAATACGAATCCTTAGTGTCTCCTTTAAAGAAAAAATCGGCTATAGCAGCCCCGGAACTAGCTATTAATCTACCCATTAAAGGTAAAAGTGAATTAACGCTATTGATAGTTGATGCACCATTATCGTTACCAGCAGGCTCTGATGCAACTCTCATCTTATCATACTCGTATTCCATATTGCTGTCGACCTTTCTAAGCCATCTGCTCAATTTGGTGTTTCCCTTATAGTATTGGGATTCCCCCTCCATTATGGATTGGGTGAAGGTATCAAATTTTTTTATTCTCATTTCTGAAGTTTTTCTTTATATATCCCCAAAAATTAAAGTTTTACTTTGTATATCTTATATTCAAAGGATTCGTTCTTATAGATCTGGATTCTGGCCTCAGAATGCTTTAAAAGGTAGTTTTGGTACTTTGGTGTGGAAAAATCGTCCACGAAGTCTATAATATTCACTTTATCCTTGCCCTCCATCTTTCTCATACCCCTTCCTAAACTCTGCTTAATAAGGACTTCGCTCTTATATGATTCCACTAAAAATATGTTATGAAGGTTGTTTATGGAAATACCAGTAGAGAATGTACCGTAAGTTGCTATGAGGATCTTATTTGATCCCGAAGCCATTCTTGACTTATATTCCTCTCTCAAGCCCTCGTTAGTATCTCCATCAACATAGAAAACCTCCTTATCGTTATTCTTTTCCCGCAGAAGATTCCATATTTGCTTCCCGTACTCATCCTTGACAGATTGGAAAAGAACCAAGGAATTTTTAGATGTTTTGCTTATAAAGTCAACCACATAATTAAGCCTCTTCTTGCTTTCAACAACAAGTTTTCTCTCTAGATTGTAAACCTCGTTTCCTTCTAGGTTATTGTTGTTAAGTTTAAGATCTGCAAGTTTATCCTTGTAATCCTTTTCCAGCCAATCCATAATAACCACCTTAATAGCAACTGGGGTTGCGTAGTTATTATCGAAAAGAAAACTAGGTGAGATTTCAACTATGAGGGGTCCAAGAAATTGCTGGATAGTTAGATAGTCCGCGGTGCCTCTTTTTGTCAAGGTACCAGTTAATCCGAATCTCCATCTTGAGTGCATACAGTTTGCAACAATTTTCTTGATCGACATACTGTTGGTGTGATGAGCTTCATCAACAAAAACAAGATCAGCCTCCTCAAAGAATTCCGGACCTTGCTTAACCAAAGATTGGAAAGTTCCAATAATAACATCGCACCCTTCTCTTAATTTAGATCCTCCGCCCACTTGCTGTATCTTAGAACCAATCTTGTGCATACCGTAGTCTTCAAAATCCTCGCTTCCTTGGAAAACCAAGTTTGTGCTAGGAACGATCATTACAAACTTTCTAATTAATCCTTTTTGTTTAAGATAAGCGAATATCATAAACGATATAAGAGTCTTACCGGACGAAGTAGCAACCTCAGAAATTGAATATCTATATTTGATCAATTTCCAAGCTGTCTCTATTTGATAGTCTCTAGGCATCTTATCAGGATCACCTCCGATACCTCCAGCAAAAAATTCATTAACCCACTCTGTGTATTCTTCCAGTGTCAGGTCATTGTTCACTATTTTATCGAGGCCATTTATCTCGATCTTAATATTATAATCCTCACCAATCTGTAAAACCTCTCTCCAAAGTCCAATTGGAATTTTCCATGCCCCACCTTTCTTTTCGATAAAGCATATGTTTCCATCCCAGATTTTTTTCTTAACCAATGGGTGAAAATAGAAGTTGTGTATCTTCTTAGTTAATGATATGTCGATCTGCTTCTTCTCAACCTCGTCTAATGCTTCCATTAGCACTATCCATTGCTGATCATCAGAAACTTGAAATTTAATCATTCTGTATATATCTTATTTTACAGTAGACCCCCTTAAGTAGTCCTCCAGCGATATTCTGGACTTAACCCCATATAACATATGATCAACCGTTTGTATAGTTTGATCTATGAATTTTCTGTGGCTCTCTACGAGTTCTATCTTTTCTGCTATTTCAGTCAAGTCGCCTTCTATCAATACAGTCTTTTCGTTAGCACCGTATCTAACATCACTTCTTTCTGAATAATCCTTCAGTTTTTTAGCTTTCTCCACTCTTGACTTAGAATTTAATTTAGAAACAATTGCTGCTAATTTGTAGCTGTATTCAAGTAACACCTGTCTTTGACTGAAAAGATCAACCTGAGCTTTTGCAAGAGTTTTTATATCCTTCATTTGGATAGCTATTACTTGGATGGTTTCTTTCCACTCTGATCTCTCGTTTTCAAAGATCTTACCGAAGTCTGTTTTTTCTCCTGACATCTAAAATAGTTTATTTTTGTTTTTATCTTTCTTCTTACTACCAGTCAAAGAAACGACCTTAACTGAGTCCTTGGTTTTATCTACCACTTTCTTCTTTGGTTCTTCTACAACAGGATCAGGGAATTCTGTGCTGATTTGTCCTAGTGAATCATCCTTAAGCTTCAAAGGAAACTTTATGCGAGGTGTGCTTCTCTCGTCACATTGTTTTTCCCATTCTCCAGTTTTATCTGTTCCTGAGCTAGGATCATTTATCAATAAAATATCTAAGGTCAAGTGCTTCGTTTGTAAAGTAGTTATCAAATCTCCTAATTTTCTTTCCAGTAGTTCTAAGATGAACCACAAGATCATTAAGATCCCATTTTCTGTTCTTTGTTATATCGTTCTCTTCTAAGAATTTTCCCCAGTTGAAAACAGTAAATCCTTTAGCCAATAAATCGACTGATTTTTCTATTCCTGCTTTGTCCCAATCATACCAATATCTAACATCCTCTATTTCAAAAGGAAACTTGTTTTCGAGAGAACATAATCCAACTGAATTTGTCCACATCCAAGAATCCATTGGTCCTTCGAATATGGTTATAGATTGGCCGAAATCTAGGAATCCTATACCAAAAACATGTGAAATAGGATCTATGCTTCTGGCTTTATCCAGAAGTTCAGCATCTTTGATATTCAATAGCTTTTCGTATATCCCGCTCAACTTATAAGTTAAGTATTTAGAAGATCCCTTGATAGAATTCATGTTTCTAACTTGGAGTCCTATTATCTTCTCGTCTGGGGTTAGATTAAATAGAAATAGTCTTTCCTTCTTAGCATCCCAGGCAAATCTAGAATCTATCCTCTGATTCCTTCTCTGTACATACCTTTGTATCTTAGATCCCCAAACCTCCTGTAGTCCGAGGGAATTCATAAAGTCTGATCTCTTTATTAGTATCTCAGAGATGTCATTTTCGAAGAAGTAACTTATGTCAACCTTACCGTAAACTGTTCTCCTTCTTCCTCTGTTCTCTTCTATGATGCTTTTTATCGCTTCCTTTTCGCTTCCTGTTAATTTATTATACAGTCCAAAGTCTTTTAGGAAGGTTACTGAATCTTTGAATATTCCGCATCCCCCATTATAGCATTTATAAGCTAGAGTATCTAGATAAAAATTACCCCTCTTTTTCTTGGCATCGTGGGAATCCCCGCAATAAGGACACGAGAAATTAAGGCGATTCCCGGACTTATAAACTATTTGTTTACCTGGATTGCCTTGAAATTCTCTGTTGAGAATTACACCTATTAGGTCCTCAATTTTTTCTAATTGCATGGGATAAAAAAGGGGACAGCCATAAAGCCGTCCCCGGTTAAATTATCTATTAAAGATCGTTGTAAAGATCCTCTAATGAAGATGAAGATGAGCTGCTGCTAGATCTAACAGGAGCTTCTTCCTGAACTGGCTCTTCTCTTTTAACTGAACTTCCAACTTTAGTTTGGCTTGCTTCAGCGTAGATGTCATTAGATGAGCTAGAAGGTGCACTCTTTGTAGGTGCTGAATTAACTCCACCTACGATTTCGTTGATGATGCGTGCTTCAGGAACTGTGTTCTTGATAACGCTCATAACTTTGTCGGTAACTTCATCGTCCCAATCTTTGTAATCAAAGCTTGTTAGATTTTTAGGTCCTTCGTTCAAGTATTCCAAGATAGCATTCATATCTTCTTGGTTTTTCTTCATGGGCTTACCTGAAACTTTAATTGGTGTTTTTTCCCCGATGAAAGAACAAAGATCGTAGTTGTTCCATTCTCCAACTTTTCTAACTTGAACTGCGAATTCACGTCCTTCGAAAAGATCGTATGGGTTACAAGGATCTCCGTATTCTGGCTGAAGCTGAGCCTCGATAAGGTCATTCAATTTTTTACCAAATTTGAAGATCATGATTTTACCTTCCAATTCTGGTTTGTTCTTATCCTGTACGATTTGAACTAGTGAATAATAATCCTCTTTTCTTGAGAATTTCTTAGCTAATTCTTGATCAGCAGCAGAATGAGAGTTTTTCAATTTCCAGAAAAGATCCTTAAGAATAGATCTTTTACCTACGGTTGAAGGGCAATCTACAGAAAATGCGTTTCCACTAACTGGATCGTTCAAGTAAACGTAGTATTTGTGGATTTTAGATTTTGCTGGATTAGCAGGGTTTGGTACGAATCTGATTAAAGATTTGTAAACTCCATCCTTACCATCCTCTGGATAAGGTTTGTAAAATTCAAGGTCTTTTCCGCCTCCTTGTTTAGCGGTTGGTGTTACGAACGCCTCTGCGTCGAGATTGAAGATGTCTAAATTACTCATGATTTTTTTTAAATTTAATTTTTAGTTTTACTTTGTGTTTTCTTTTTGTTTCTCTTGATTCTTTTATTTTTCCATTAAAATTGCCTTTTTTTTCTACTTATATCTTGGTTTGATGTGTATTCTTGCTCAATAGATGATGCGTGCTGAAGTAGCATTCTTCGGTAGATGTTTTCACTAAAGCACATGATATAGCTCCGTAGCGAGCTTCTAAATGGCTCTTACGATTAGTTATAGATTTAGCTACCTTTCGGATAGCTTCCAATAAATTTAGTGTTGAAAATGCCTTGTTTGAGTGACCTGATGGTCTATAGATGTAGCTTGATTTACTAGAGGCTTTCTGTGAGTTCTGGTTCAAAATTTCCTTTAATTCCATAAATTTCCTTTAATTCTTTCTTTAAATACAATGTTATCCAAGTTGCGTCCACAATATCGTCAATCGGTTTGTTAACCACTTTAGCTGGTGTTATCCACTCAGTTTGGTTGTCTTCTAATATATTAGCAAAGTTTGCTAGATTTGTTTCATCTCCTTTGTAAGAACATAGTGAATTATACAATTCATCTTTTTTGGCGTTTCCTTTTAAGGCAAACTTTTTAATAGAGGTCGGAGAGAAAACGTGAAATCTCTCAGCACCAACCCTATCAATTATCTTTTTTCTTAGTAATGCAGTAGCCATAGAAATATCTATAAGTGCATTACCGTTAGAGGAAAAGCTTAAACCCTCCATAGCAACATGAAATTCAGAATCTCCCATAACTTCTTCTATGCTACTCCATAAAGAATCAACTATTTCCAAGAAGTAAACTATCTTAATTCGCTCTCTTCCGGTATAATCGTCAGGTAACTCTTTTTTGTCGAGAAAGATCATCTTGAAATCCTCTTCGGTGTCTAGCACAGAAAAAGGTTTCTTAGAATTCTTTCTAAGAGACTCGGGACTTCGGTCAGATCTAGTTAAAGATCCCCAAGTGTACTTCCCGTCTTTAAAGCAGCAGAATGCTGGGGAGTTGATAGAAAAATCTATTCCTACTAAATTCATGCAAATATTTTTATGGATTAGATTGCAGGGTGAACTATCTGACCAACCGAACCTGTATATCCATAAACTTTAGAAAGCTTCTCGAAACAAGATTTCATTTGTGCATCAGTTAGACAATTTACCAAGTCGTTTAATACTCTTTGGTCGTTACCTGCAGCTGCTACCAAAAGATTTTTCATCTGGTCTTTTTCACCACCTAGTGGCTGACCGTACTTCATCTCGTTTAGTTCTTTTACTTCTGAAAACTTTTTCATCTTTAGTGTTTAATTTAATTATATATCTCACTTAGCTTCGAGAACTATATCTATGTAGTTACATTTGAAACCTAAGCTGAATGAGGTGTATCCAGGGTTATTGTTGGTGTAGTTTAGTTCTAACTCGGTAAACGAGGTAAATAAAACCTCCTGGAATGTGACAGAAACTATGATGTTACCCTCATTATCCATGATTCTTAGAGGGAGTGCCTGTATAAAAACCTGGTCATTCGCAAAATTCATGAAATCCAAGACGGTATCAAGCATTATAAAATAGTTTATAAAGCCGTCAGCCATTTTGAAGTTCATGGTAAATTCCTTCGAGAAAAGATCCTGTATAGGGGTTGAGCTTTTGTAAGCTATCTTTTTACCCAAATTTCTAACCTGCTCTACTGAATCTATAGAAAGCCCAGGAAATCCAACCGATTGAATTGTGCTATTAACATACTGCGGAACACTATCAAAAGGAATTGGCTGTTTTTTAATGTACTCCTCATACTTCTGTGTTACCCTATCAGAAAAAAATCCTTTGGGAAAATTGAAGTAAAAGCTATTTGATTTCGGATTAAGTAACACGTTTGTTAATTTAATTTTATATTTTCTAGAGAGCTCTCAGATAGAATTCCATCCGCTGCTTTTATGAATTCAGATCCGGTTAATCCAGGATATTGGAGATATCCAGGTTTACCTGGTGTTAAGAAGTATGTGATTATCGTTTGATCCTTCCATCCGGTAGCAACGAATCCTTCTATCTGTGCCGATAAGGCACTTATAAGAGCTGATCCTGTTAACTGGCTAGCCTGACTATTTCCGTTAGTCGATCCTGCACTTGTTACACCACTACCTAAACCTGCTGCTGGAACTATAGATTGAACTATAGGTTTAGGAGCGCTTTCTGTAAGACCAAGTAGTGCTGCACCTGAGGAAGGATTGGTAACGGATATAGGTGATTGAGCTGTTGCGCCAACAACAAATTCAGCTTCTCCTTCTTTTCTCCAATATCCCCAATATAAAACTGATGTTGATTCGTTAGTCGGAGAAGTTGAAGCTAGCGGTGTATTAGATCCAATTGCTGTTTGCTTAGTAGTCTTAAGTAAAGCTGAAGAATTTTGAGCTGCAGCTTCTGCAGCAGTTTCGTTAGCCTGTGAAACTGTTACATTCCCGTTTGTTATGAAGAATCTTCGGTCGGTAAACTGAAGTATCTTTGTAGACTGTGACTCGTTAACTTTAAAAGCAAGTTCTCCTAAAGCTGGCTTAGCAATATTATTGTCAAGCAGAGAAGGAACATAGTTTTTATTCCCAGCATTATCAAGGAAAGCTAATTTGAATAGACCACTATTACTTAGATCTATAGCTGTAGGTATCCCGTTAGGTCCGGCCAGAACAAACTTGAATTTATAATAGTTGTCGAAAGGAGAAATCGAGATAGTAAGTTTACCAATACCAACTGCAGTCATGTTTGATGTTCCGTTATTCTGCGTCAAATTACCATTCGTGAATGTGAGATTATTTGCAGTAGCTGTAACATAGTTCTGCTGGATGAAAACATTGGTGTATTTAACTATCTCTTTCGGAGTAGGTGTATCGTTGTTCCCTAGGTTAATGGCAGAAGCAGAATACACCCTGTTATAAATTTTCTGCACTTGAGGAAGCGTCGATAGAGCTAGCGGAGTTATATTAGTTCCCCATTGTGCTGGATTATTGGAAGCATATGATGCTATTCTTATAACTCTACTCTGATCAACGTTATTGATCAAAGACATAGTGTATCTAAGGAAGAACGATGAAGAGTATGCAGCATTTCTTACTATAGGTCTGTAATAGTTTGGAGTGTCGTATGCAGTAGTCTGAATTGACTGGAAGCTTGAAGTCTGAATGATAGCAGCACCGATCTGCTCTAACACCTCTATTTGGTGACTGATATAATAACTATTTCCTATTGAGTTTTGAAAAAGAATAAAGTCCTCTATAAATCCTTCGTTATCGGTAGCATAATATTCAAAGAATTGTCCAGCATTAGATTCTTTTATCGTAGCTCCTATATTAGAGAAAGGATCTTCCTGCTCTAAAGAAAGCAAAGCAACTCTAGCAGAATCATATCTTGAATAGCCCTCAAAATCCACTGTGCTTTGCACCTGCCATGCAGATATTCTCAAAGGAGCGTCAGAAACAAATCCATCTCCACTTTGGCTTATAAGAGAAGCTAAAGTTTGTGGTTTAAACACCTCTGATGCAGCAAGATACTTGTAGTTCATGTCCTTCAAATTAGGAAGCTTGATCTCAAAGTACTTGTCGTATATGTTTGATCCAATAGTTACTGGATTCGGATTAAGCTCATAATCCTGTTCGGTCCCCTTTTTAAGAAGTATCTGGGAAACCGTTACGTAATTAAGATTCTGATCTTGGAATTCAACTTTAAGAATTAATCCATCTATGTTTGAAAGATTGTATCCCGCTCTTATATGATATCTAACAGTATCGTAGACAACCAATAAGTTTGATGGGAATGTTATTCCTAGATCAGCGGTATTTGTTAATTGATCGGAGTAATCATTAAACGGTATAATCAGATTTGAATCTAACGTAACAAAAGAGTTTGTTCCTATTTGTACCACGCTGTTATTAACAGTGTTATGTGTGATATCATAGTCAACGGTAGGATTCAATATCTGTACAGCATCATCCTGATAGCCATTGACTAGCTTCTGATACCCCACGGTATTAGGACCGCTATTTACGAAATATTCCTCTGGCTGAGGCTGGTCAGCATACATGTACTCCATAAGTAGATATGGGGTAAGCTGAACGTATTTTGATGTTGTGCTGTAAGACATTTAATTTTAAATTATTTTCCGAACTGTAAAAATTTAGGTGAATAATGAACACCAAATCCAATATAAAAGCCTGGTGAAATCCCAGATTGAGATCCCGATATACCGTAGCCTAGTTGAACACCCAGACCAAATTCTTTTCTAGCTGCTTTAAGAGCTTTTCTAGTATCCGCATTATCAGTTATATCAAAAGAATTTATATCGTTAAAAGTTAAACCTGGATAAGTGGTGGTAACTCTAGTCATCATTCTTTTAGTTTTAGGATCTCTGTATATCCCAGTAGTAATATCAATACTTTGCTCAAGATTTAAAGAGGTAAGTCCAGGTAAAATTGAAGCAATGTATTTAGTAGAATCCAAAGGATCCACGTGTAGACTTATTGTGTATGGGGTTTTACCGGTGATTTTCAATCTATTGTTTCCTGGCATCTGAGGATTGTGCAAAAAGTTAATTGACTCTTCGCCATTAGGATCTTTTACGATCGTAGATGCAATCTTAACACTATCTCTAATTTCAGTTACAACATTTATCACCGTATTTGGGGTGTTCCCTCTTCCGCTAGATTTCAGACCTAATTGATGTATTAGTTCTTTTTGACTTTTAGAAAGCTCAGAAGCTTTTAGCTCATAAGCGGATTTTTCTTGTATCAGATGACCATTTTCACTCTTAATAGTTCTCACGCTATCTAAAGAGGCTAAGTAGTTGTTGTGCTCTCTTTTAGCTTCAGCTTCCATCTGAGCAGTCTTTCCACATTGTTTTAAAAACAAAAGTAGTAAGATTACAATAACTGCCAGCATAGAAAATCTGCTGGTAAGGATAGAAGAAATCTGCGACAATTTTTCTTTATTTGGTAGTTTCATATACTATATTTTCTTTTTTCCATTTCAATCCAGTTGGATCTAAACTTCCTTCTCCGTATTTTTTAGCTAAATTTTCGCTAAAATACTTTTCCCTTTCTCTGCAGTTTTCTAGTTCTTCGATAAGTTCGGAAGATCTGATTTCCATTTTCTTTATCGTCTCCTCCACTGTTAATATTTCACCGTGAATTCTGATAAACTCTTGGGAGAGGTTTAAGACCTCTTCTTTTTCTTTCTTTGATAATTCAGTCATATTTATCCTAATTTATTTTTATGCGGGGAGTATTCCTCCTTTTGCGGTTGCTGTTGCTGCAGCTGCCGATGCTGCACCACTCGGAGCAGTAGAAACTATACTACCGATACTGTATAGGTTGGAAAGATTTATAAATCCGCTAACTCCGTTACACGTTTTCCAGAAAATTCTGGGATTTCCGTTAGTTGTGCTTGCTGGAGCAAGATATGTGATATCAACGTATAGACAAGCATTCACAGAAGAAAATGATCCTCCAGTATTAAATGTAACCAGAGCAGTATTTGTAAGTATATTAGGACCGGACTTGGTAAAGTAACTGTAAACTAAGCC
>JACCDW011066100.1_pt1 | contig 70359 bp, 105 predicted proteins | sample 7449781 | NCBI WGS metagenome assembly JACCDW01 (sample SAMN15323449, study PRJNA562643) | freshwater metagenome | isolation source: river surface water | place: USA:Blue River Watershed | collected 2017-08-18
GTTGATTCTTCCATCAGGATTCACCACTAGCAACTACAAAACCACGATTAATCAAAGAGATGATTTCGTCGTAGCTTGAGCGCCAGTGACGTTCACCATCTTCAGGATTACGAGCACCATACATCACGCGAGGCTTTGGCATGGGGCCTTTATCAGGAATGCAGAAACCGTAATGCTGAATGGGTTCGATGGTGACTCCCTGGTAGTCAATGAGAGGTAGCTTGTCGGGAGTCTGAGGGGGACGAGGCATGAGCCTTTGAATTCGCCCTTATAGTTTATAGAGAGTTTGTTGAGAAGAAAATGCCGTTGGACAAAGCTCGCTGGGGCTCGCTCTTCGCGTCGGCATTTTCTCGCGCAGGTTATTGAGAAAACTAATAAACGATGTTTATCAGGATTCGCAATAAACTTCTCGCCTCCATAGCACTCCTTTCGTCGGGAGGGCCGCAGCGTGGCCTTGTGGACGCTTCGCCAGGCCCGTAGATGCTGCCAGGCACCTACTGGACGATTGTAAAGCCCCTGTCAAATTTCACTATGACAGTTTTTAATTGGCACATTGTTTGTTCTGGTAATATTGCCTTGGTTCCTCTCAAAACCATGTCTGAACCCTCCCCAGAATCCCCCAAGATCGTCCGCTTGCCCCGCAATGGCCCGAAGCCTGGTCAAAGCATGGAAGCTTGGCTAAGGGGCAAGGAACGCGCTGAAGAGCGTGCTTTAGAACAGGGGCGATGGAAGTCAATGAAGAAAAAGAAATGAGCGATGATTATTTCTTGAAGCAACTGGCGAATGGTGTTGCCTTTGGAATTCTCGTATTTGGAGTGTTTCTAATGTTTATTATCCTCATCGAGAAAGATAATCCGCCAGAGTCTCAGTTTAAAACTGTTGCAAAATACAAAGACTGCGATGTAGTTCGTTTTATTGATCCATCAAATCACTACCAATATTTCCTCCATTGCCCTAAATAAAAAAAAGAGGGGGCTTATGCCCCCTCTTCGCTTGCTATTCGCTAATGGCAAACGCTTTTTCTTTAAAGCGTTCAGCAATGGAAGGAAGAATGCTTGGAATGAAACGTAGTTCGTAGCTTGCAATGGCCAGGAACTCCCTGGCCTTTTCAATGGAATCAAATGGAAAGCTTAGTTGCTCCAGGAAACCGTTTTCAGACCATCGAGCAATGGCATAGCCTCCTTCAACGATTTTGAGACGAAGGCCAGAATCCTTTTGGAGCATCAGAAGGCTTCTCCTCGACAATGGTTTCTTCTTCTTTTTCTTCTATGACAGGCGTAAAAGAAGAGGGCTCATAAGAGCCCTCGTTTTCCCAGATGATTTTCATGAATCAAAGGCGCTTTTGAATAGCCTAAAACAAATCGTCGTAATTGGTTTCTTCGGCATCATCAGGCTCACTGGTAACGGCTTCAGGGGCAGAGTGAGGGGCAGAGTCAGGGGCAGGGTCGGGGGCAGGGAAAGTAAGATCCGGCTCTTGCCATTCCCATGAATGATAAAGACGCTCCTTTTCTCCATTGAGACCATCCTGAAACGATGAAGTGATAAGACCTTGACGACGCGCAATTTCCAGCATTTTGCCAGTAGAACCAACCTCAAACGAGCCAGTCAAAGCTGAAACTTGATGCTTGCTAAAACGTTCTGTCTTGCGCATCTCTACGGCATTCACCACGCGGGTGAGTTCTTCCAATGAACCACCAAGCGGTCCTTCATAATGCCAGCCATAGTTCAAGCTGTCGCGCTTCAAGACATGCTTGCCAGCAAGACCACTCCTGCTCTTCAGCCACTCCAAGGTGAATTCATTTGGATCGAAGCTTTCAGAACGAGTGAGCTTCACCACTTCACTTACGTTGTCAACAAAGCTGGTGGAGTCACGAAGTCCTCCGCTCTTATTGAGATGGTGAAGAATCACAATGGAGCAGCGGTAAGTATTAGCCATGTCCCGAAGGCCATAAATGGCATCACCAGCGCTGCTCTTGGCCAGGTCTACGTTCATGCCAGCAAGGCAAGCAGTGAGGCTATCAATCATCACCAGAGAAGGACGTTCTTTCCTGATGTAATCCTCAAGTTGCTTCATATGGGCAAAACGCCAAGTCTCCCAGAAGCTAATGTCACCTGGCTCCAGTCCAGCATCTTGATAACCAATCACTGAAAGCTTCTCAGCGGTGTCTGTCAAAGGCTCATCGGCGCTGATCAGCAAGCAACGTCCTTTCATGCAGCGCCTTCCGCTCCAAGGCGTACCAAGAGCGACGTGCAATGCCCAGTTGTATACAAGTGTGGTCTTACCAGTGCCACCAGCAGCAGCAAGCAAAGTAACACTTCCCAAAGGAATGATGCCAGCAATTAGCCAATCACGAGCCTTGTCAGAATTGGCAATAGCAAGAGCATCAATGCTTTCAATTTCCTCTTTTCCATATACCCTCGCTCGCGCTTCTTCGATAATCTTGTCAATATTTTGCTGGCTCATCTTTACGCTACGTTGCTCTAGCCAATGAGAAGTTTCATAGCCAATACGAGCTTCATTAGCGTACAAACCAACAAAGTTTTCGACAGTCGAAATGATTTCCTCATACGATGGTTTGCCATCATTATTCTTGTGACGACTTTTGGAAACAATGGAGGAAAGTAAATCATCTTTTTCCGCTCCATCGCTGATGTAGTCTCCAATGTCATAACCATTTCCCGAAGGCAGATTGTCCCATTCCCAGGAAAGTGGATCAGCATAAAGCCATTGTGCGCCAGGATTATCTGCCGCCACTTCTGCCATAAAGGCAACGCCCTGTTCATCACGATCAGGACAAAGAACAAGCTTTTCGTTCTTCAGAAGATGAGAATAATCACCATTGGTTCGATATTGCTTGCTGCCACCAAGAAACGTAATGGAAGGAATGCCAATAGCCCATAATTGTTCACAGGCAAGTTCACCTTCTACAACAAAAATAGGAAGACCAGTCTCTTTGCTGGTTTTAATTGCTTCTTCGTATTTATAAGGCAACACGCCAGCTTTTACTTCTTGAAGCTGTGTTTTATAGCCATTAGAAGTTTTGTCAATAGTAGGAAACTCTTGCCAAATCTTCTTGCTTCCAGATGCATCATCGCGATGCACAATTACCACTTCTTTGCCACTTGTATTCCTATAGCCAAACACATAAGAGCCTGGATCTCGTGGTGGTTTTTCCCAGCGAGTAAGAGGAGCAATGGCATCACGAATTTGGGCGCGATGTGCCGGGCTAGTGTCGTGCCAGCAATTAAATGCTCCGTTGTCTTTGTTTACAGTGAAGTCATTGCCACCACATGCTGGACAACGGTATTTCCCAGGTTCATTGCTGGGCTCCAAGGCGTCGAGGTGGTCAAGAATCGAGAATGCCACGCAGCACGGTCGAACAGCGCTCCCCATTGTGGCAGCCATTTCCTGGCTCTGCATGCCTCGTTACAGATAAGAAGTGCTGATAGCACAAGGGGATGACAATGGCAACAGGTCGGACTAAGGTGACGCAGTTGCTGCCCAATAGCCTATGCCTCCAAGCCTTTATCAAGGCGGCAAAAAGAAACGGCATTTCACTCTGTCAGAAACAGCCTTCAATCATTTGATGGCCATTGCTGCTGACGCAAAACTTTCCCGCTCTGAAGCCCTTGAGCGTCTCATTCGTTCGGTGCCAGTCTGGGAAGGAAGCTCCTCTCTTGCAAATGGAGCATGGAAGCTATGTGTGGATTACGCCGCTGATTCTGAACTCTCTCCTGAATTAATCAATGAAGATCTCTGAACTTCAAAACTGGCTTGACAAAGCTTTCACTAAATATGGTGACATCCAAATTGGATGTTATGACGCTGGCTACGCCAAAGACGTAGAAGAGTATGAAGAGCTTTCTGCATTTGCTCCAAGGGTTATCGTGCCTCCAGAAGGTTTGCCAGGAGACTCCTTGACAGAAGAAGACGAAAATCTGCCACCAGGAGCGTTTGTTACTTTCTTTTACGACTAGTAATCAATGAAGATTTGTCAATTGATTGAGCTACTGAATAAAGCGCAAGCTCAAACTGGCCCTGACACTGGCATTCTTCTCGCCTATGAAGAAGCAGTCATGGAAGATGGCTATGACCCTCAACATACAGAGGGTATCAGCGATGTTCGCTTGATTGATGACTGGCCACTCCCTGGCACCAGCCTTGTTAACTACGAAGGCGAAAAGCCAAAGAAAATTGTCATCTTGTATGACAATCACTACAAGCTCGATAGCTCTATCGAAGCATGAACCACACTACACTACTTTATCGCCCAGAAGATTTTTCAATGGACACAGCTTCTACCACCATGATGGCCGAACGTCAACTTGGCATGTTCCAGCCTCTTGAAATTCCCGCTGATGCTTTCACGAAAGCCTATGAGCTTCCTATTGGCGAACATGTAGAAAAGAACTACAAGGGCCTTTCCTACCTTTCCTGGCCTTTTGCTTTCCGTTATCTCAAGGAACAGTTCCCTGGCTTCTTTGTTGCCTTTGAAGAAAGCACTATTGGCTGGCCCGTGTTTGGTCAAGAAGGCTGCTGGCTGCTGCGTCCCTATATCACGGATGGCATGAAGCGCACTCCTGCGCTGGTGTTTCCGCTGATGGACAATAAGCACAATGCTCTTGCAAAGCTTGACGCTCGTGCTGTTAGCGACAATATTCAACGTGCCAGCGTGAAGTGTATTGCCACTTTTACTGGTCTTGGTCTCAAGCTTTACGCAGGCGAAGACATCCCTAAGTCCGATGAAGCGCAATCGTCCAGGCTCCCGATCCAACAGGAAGGCCCGAAGCCTGCTGCGCGGACAGCGGCGAAGGAAGAAGGAACTAAGGCAGCTCCTGCGTCTGCTGGAACAGCATCAGTTCCTACCTCCAATGGAGGAACCGAGTTTGATGGCAAAGCAGCGCTTCTTAGCTTCTGTAAAGCCAATGTGTTCAACGAAGCAGATGAACGCACCAGCATGATGAAAGGGAAGGCTGCCCTTGAAAGTCTTGGCCTGTCAAAAGGCGAAGATATTAAAGACAAGGCAATGTTCGCCAATGTCGTCACCACCATGGTGACAACTTGGACAAAGGACAATGGCATCAAGATTACAAAGGCTGCCATGACGCAAGAGATTGAAACTCTTCGTGCCATTTGCACTGAGGGCACCATTGAACAGGCAGTGAAGGGGGTGGAGGCTTTTATCGCGGGAAAGCAATAGATCTTGCAGCGGCCCGCCTTGAGCGGGCCTTTGCAGGCTCCTTAATTATTGATGAAGACGGCTCGCCTTATCAAGGATGACAATTTTCTTCGGAACAATTGCAATTGCTTTGCTTTTGTTCATTCTTGGCTATGCCATCTTCTGGTTTATCGCCAATGTCCTTTTTGATCAAGATCCCTGGCAATTCTGATGGCTACTAAAAAGCAAGAACATGCACCAATTGATTTCACGCTGTTTGGAGCCTGTCCAAAATGTGAAACTAGTTGGCAAGGTAAGTCCATTCCCCAAAAGTCTCAAGAATCCTATGGAGGGGCAAAGTGGTTTAGTCGCGTGATTGGCATATACAGCCTTGATCGTGATTGCACCATTGCCTGGCGTTGTCCTGACTGTGGCACCACTTGGGACCGTTTCACCAGCAAAATCATTCCTTCTCCTGCAAAACCATGAAACTGTTCCTCATCCTCTTTTCCATCGCCCTCTCTATGCCTGCCGTTGCGTGTAATCAGCCCATTCCCAAACAGGGCAGTTCTTGCCCTCTCGGCTACTATTCATCAGGTGGCTACTGCGTGCCTTCTCGCTGATTGGCCTGTCTTGATCTCTGCTTAGAGGCACTCATGCCCTCCATGGAACGCTTTGAGCCCAATCGCATCAGCCTTAATGGAAAAAGGCACTACCAATGTGTCGGGTTCCCAAACGTGCCCGAGGGCATGCTTCTTCCTTCTGTCACCACTGTGCTCTCTTCAATGGCACCAGTGGCAAAAATTATGGCGCTTATTAATTGGCGCAAGAAAGTAGGCAACGAAGAGGCAAATCGTCGCACTCGCCTTGCCGCTAATCGTGGTACTTGGCTGCATGGCATTCTTGAAGATTGGTTCAATGGAGAAGACATTGAACATCATCTTGAGAAAATGCCAGAATGGCGACCATATTTTGCACTTGTAGAAGAATTCTTGATTGCCATTCAAAGCCCAATTCTCGTGGAAAGTGCAGTGGCTTGGTATGACAAAGAACGTGGCATTGGCTATAGCGGCACGTTAGACATGGTGGCTCAAATGTCTAATGGAACAGTTGCACTTGTCGATTGGAAAACTAGTTTTAAAGAAAAGCCTGATTATCAACTGGCTGATTACAAACGTCAGCTTGGGGCATATTCAATGGCAGCAGAACAATTGTACGGTACTTCTATTGATGAAGCTTGGTGCGTTATTGCTTGCTACGACCCAGAAAACGAGAAAAGCGCACCGTCACTACAACTTGTGCATCTTGATGGCTTTGAGCTGGTAAGCCAGCAATATGTGATGGCGGATACTGTGTCGAGATATTTCAATGAGCACTACCCAGGCGGCAAAGCCTTTGCGCTTACCACCGACAAGGGCTAAGCTGAGCAAGCCCAAACGGGCACGACCATTACTCCCCTGGAGAAACACCATGGCTGGAAAGCCCCCTATCACTGCAGCAATCGACCTGACGCCCGAGCTTCTCAACAAGCTAAAGGCTGCTGGTCCCAACGAGCGTGGCAACTACAGCCTGGATCTCGCCGTCTGGGAAAACACCAAGCGCACTTCTGATCGCGCTCCTGGCTTCACTGGCAGCGTAAAAGTCAAAGGCGACAAGGATGGCCCGAAGGGTTACGCAAGCGTTTGGACGACTCTTGCTGGCGGCGGTTCCGACGATTGGACGACTCTTGCTGGCGGCGGTTCCGACGATCTCTTCTGAAGATGAGTCTGCTCTACGACAAGGAAATTCAACAGCTTGCTGAGCTGGATGTATTCCTTCCTTTCGTAGGCGAAAAGCGTCGCACGCTTGACAACGGGACAAAGGCCATTTCATATGGCCTTTCCCAAGCAGGCTATGATATTCGCCTATCGCCAGATCATTTTCTGGTGTTCGATGGGAAGGAATTTAAGGGAGAGCGCAAGCCTACTCTCGATCCCAAACTGTCTGATGCAACAGTGCCTTACATGGCTCCGCTTGTACATGACAACGGAAGTTCTTTCTTTGTTCTTCCTCCCCATAGCTTTGGCCTTGGCGTCAGTCTTGAACTGATCTCAATGCCACCTTGCATTATGGGGCTGTGTGACGGCAAATCCACCTACGCTCGTTGCGGCATCATCATCAACGTGACGCCCATTGAGCCTGGCTGGACTGGTCATTTGACCATGCACATTGCTAATCCCACGTCGTTCCCCGCTCGCATCTATGCGAACGAAGGCATCGTGCAAGTAATGTTGTACCAGCTCAACGGCGACGTTGGAGAAGCCTATACGGGCCACTATCAGAACCAAGGAGCTAACGTACAGCTAGCTGCCGTCTGATTAGTGAGCGCTCTTGAAGATCAATTCCACGCTCTGTGGCAGTCCAAATTCCCAAAGCTAATTCTGCAGCGGGAATTTAGTGACATCACAAAGTGGGAAGATGATTTTCAGGAGCGCTATTCTCGTTCAAAGCGTTCTAAACGTTACCGCCTTGACTTTGCTCATCCCTTCTCTTGCACTGGCATCGAAATCCAAGGTGGCGTTTACAATCGTGGTCGTCACGTCACTGGTGCAGGTTATGAAAGGGATTGTCGTAAATACAATCTTGCCTTTGCTAGCGGCTGGACAATTTTTCTTCTCACTGCCCAAATGGCCAAAGACGCCACTTGGCACGAGATGATTGGCGCTCATATTTCTTTAAAGCTTCACCAGCTTCCGTAAGCAAAGCGTCTGCAGCTTCCAGGGAACTGTCCCGCAGTGCCATTGCTTGCCGGAGTTCAATATTTTCTTTCATCAGTCCTTGAACGGCTGTATTCATCATTGCCCAGCCTTCAAGAAGATTCAAGGCCACTTCACGAAGTTTTTCCTTGTCGTTGCATTCCTGAAGAGCTTTCTTGCTTACCGTCAGGGCAAACTCCCTCTGCATTGAATGCTCAAACGTCATAGCAGCCATGTAACGGCGATTGCCATAATCTAACTCAACAGGCAATGAAAATTTCATAAAGCTTTACTTCCCTCAGTAGAGGCTAACGCGAAGGAAAAGAGGGGCGATGGAGGAGAGCCGAAATGATTGGGACGGGTTGCCGAAAAGCCAGTGGCAGCCTATGATTCTGACGTGTGCCCTCCAAGCATGAAACCACAGCCGTACACAAAAGAAGACTTGGACAACGTGGCAGAATATGCCGCCATCACGCTTCGCGCCATCGCTCCGCTATTGAAGGAGTTTGATTTATCTAAAGAGATGGAAGTGGATTGCGTGGCGTCTGATATCGCTAAAGCCTGCTACTCAATGGGACTGTGCATGCTTCAAGAGCGTGAAGCAGTCAAAGCTCAAATGACAATAGTAAACGTCGAACTGTCCGAAGACAACAAATGAAATATTACGAAGACAAGCTTAAGGATTTGGTTTTGATTCTTTCTGCTTTTCTCACTGCCTTAATTGGCGGCGGATTGCTGATGTGGTGCGCATCGTTTGCGGCGCCAGGCTTTGCTCTTGCTTATTGGCAATGGTGCATTATTGCTATCACGGTCCGAGTTCTTTTTGCGCGTGGTTCTTCTAAATGACTTTTCCCTCCATCGATCCCCTTGGTGACGGCAAGAGCATTGTGATGCTCATTGATTCCATGGGAAATAGTCTCTCTGTGGTAAACGATGCTCGCCAAAGCTTTGACAATCGTTCAGAAGAATTTTCTGAGCGCGACACAAAGCTTTTGAACTATCTTGCAAAACACCATCACACTTCTCCTTTCAGGGGCGTGGTATTTAAGTGGTTTGTGAAGTGTCCTTTGTTCATTGCTCGTCAATGGTGGAAGCACACTGTTGCCTCCACTTATGTTGATGATCAACTTGGCTGGAATGAAAAAAGCTTCCGTTATTGCTCAGCAGAAGACGCAGAGTTCTACGTGCCAATGCAATTCCTGAAGCAAAGCAAAGATAACAAGCAGGCTTCAGACGGGCCTGCAGCAGCGCGTGAGGCGGCCATTGCCTTCAATGCCTACGCAGAAGCCATTCAAAGCGCAAAGCAGGCTTACGGGGCTATGGTGATGGCAGGTATCAGCAAGGAACAGGCTCGTGGTGTGCTTCCTGGCTGCCTTTATACGAGCTTCTGCTGGACTTGCAGCCTTCAAGCATTGTTTCATTTTATTTCACTTCGCATTGGCAAGGATGCACAAGGTGAAATTGCAGCATACGCTCGTGCCTTGCTGGAGCTTGGCAAGCCCATAGCGCCAGAAGCTTTTGATGCTTTTGAAAACAACGACTATCAATTCTGACAATGAACGACCCCATTAATCCCGCCCACTATCAAGGCTCTATTGAGTGCATTGAAGCCATTGAAGCTTCGATGAGCATTGTCGGCTTCAAAGGCTTTCTTAAGGGAAATTGTCAAAAATATCTATGGAGGTATGAAGTAAAGGGCGGCAGCGAATCGCTGAAGAAGTGTCGCTGGTATCTTGATCGTCTCATTGCCATCATTGAACAAGAAGAGGCCACTGCCGCACGCATTCAGGAACAAACCAAGGAAGTTATTAAAACTTTCTTTGATGAAGTGAATCACGACCCTGATGATTACATGGCAAGCGGCTGCCCTGATGGATTCTGTCCATTGCCTTCCGTAAGGCAAGGCCCATCAGAGCCCATGTTTCCACCAGCTAGCTAGCCAGTCTTAATTGCAACGAAGGCGCCCACTCAGAGGGCGCTTTTTAATGCTACAGTGGAACCTGTTGCGCTCATTAACGTGTACGTTGTTGGCAACAAACAATATTCCAGTTTGGAACAAGTAAGCGGCGTTTACAAGTTGCCAGTCAGCACAATTCTGGCGCGGCTAGACCAAGGCTTAACTTTGGAAGAAGCGGTGACTGCTCCAAGATGGAGTCACACTAAAGTCGTGATCAATAACGAACAATTTCCATCTATCGCGTCGGCATCAAGGCATTATGGGCTGGATCCAAAGCTTGTTCGGAGCAGGCTCGCCAGTGGATGGCTTATCGAAGAAGCGCTCGAAATTGTAAAACATAAAAAGAAAATCACTTCTCATAACAACAAAGGGAAAAGCGTTGTTGTTCAAGGTGTTGCTTATGGCAGCATAAAAGAAGCAGCGCTGGCTTACGGATTTAAACCGCGCTTTATATCAAATAGAGTCAACAAAGGACTCTCTATTGAGCAAGCCCTTGAAATTGAGCCATTTCCCACATGGTTTGTCCCAGGCAAAGGACAGAAAAGGATTCAGTTAGCACAACAAAAGAAACAGGAGCGAGAGCTGGAAGAGCTGCGTACTGGACTGCGATTGTGTTCTTGCTGTGGGCAGCACAAGCCGTTGCTTGATTTTCATGGAAGGAAAGAAAAAGCTGCTAGATGCAAGGATTGCACATCGGCTAGTTTTCTTCGTTATAAGTACAACATTTCTCTGGCTCAATTTAATCACTTAAGGGAACAACAGAAAGGTCTCTGTAAAATTTGTGGCGCAGTTCTAGAGATCAAGGAATCCTCAAGCTTGCGAACCAAAAATGTCGCCGTAGATCATTGCCACGACACTGGCAAGGTGAGGGGGCTTTTATGCAGTATGTGTAATAAAGGGCTTGGCTGCTTTAATGACAATATTGCATCGCTGGAAGCAGCAATCTTGTATTTGCGGGAGTCTCGCGAAAGCTAGTCAATTGTTTTTCTTCTCGGCAATTATTGTTTTTGATTTTTTCAAGCCATTCTTCGTAATCGCTTTCGGGCGTATGCGCACTGACAAAACTGTTTGCGTAAATCCATGCCAACAGAATTCGCTCTCTTTCTTCTGTCCAAAAATCCATTGGCCTCCACCATTCAAAGACTGGGGCACTGGACTTGGAAGAGTTACAAGAAAAACAAGCTGGAACAATGTTAAAACGCGAAAAATGTGGACCGCCTTTGCTCTTCGGTACTACATGATCAAGCGTTAGCTTCTCGTGCCATTTGCCGCAATATGCGCATGCTGGCTGTCCAAGCGGACCACGCAGGGGATAGTCTTCAAAGATAGATTTTCGGAATCGGCGTTTTGCTTCAGAAGGACGAAGCTCAAGAAGAGAATGGAGAAGATCATCAGGCCCATTTCTCCCGCCCATAAAACTATTGTGTTTTCTTAAGCATAGGAAACAATGGAGGAGAAAACGCTCCAATTAGAATTAGAAAATAAAAAGTAAACAGTTTCTAAAGAAATGAAACCTTGGCAAGAAAGTCTGGCAAACTTTGCTGCCACGGTAACGGCTGGCATGCTTCTCGCTACTGGTGGCATGATGATTACTATTGGCCATCAACAAGTAAAAATCACCACGCAAATAGAAAGCATTACAAAAAATCTTGACACACTCACTGAAAACGTGCAAGAACTTGAAGCTCGCGTAAGGAATTTGGAAACCAGACAATAAGAGCGCTAGTCTTTAGGAAATTGTCTCAATGGAGGGCATCATGACTGGTATTGAATGGTTCATCATTGGTGGTATCATCGTCGCAGCCGCTGATCAAATTCTTGATCACTCTCCCTGGAAAAGCAATAATATTCTGCAGCTCCTCATGGAAGGGCTGAAAACTATTTTTAAAGTGGGCAAATAATTTACTGTCATGATTGGACCATCTAAGCGCCCGCAAGATTTTGGCTTCAAACAAGGTGATTCTCATTTAATTGTCAACGATATTGCGGAGACAATGAAAGCCTTCAGCTTTGAAGGCAAACTGCTCTGGGAAATTTCCTGTTTGGCTCGTGGCCAATATGGCGATTCTGAATATAAAATTCCAAATTCAGACACGCCTCCTGGTCTCTATAAAATTGGCACCATCTATCGTGATTACGAGCGTGTAGGGAATCGACCTGCATACGATCGCACCTTAATGGCTTTTGGCTGGTATAGCTTCGACTTAGTTGAGCTAGAGCGTCAAGAAATCAAACACGGTCGCGCAGGAATCATGATCCATGGAGGAGGAAGCGCATGCGGATGGCCTGGTGCCTGGGTGCCAAGTCAGCAATTATTTCCAACCCATGGCTGCGTGCGCTGTTACAACATTGATTTACGCGACAGGATTCTACCTCTCACTCGTGCTGGCACTGTTTTTGTAAGTGTCTTCCAAGAAGGATGAAAAACGAAACGCTCTTTTTTGCTTTTTGCTACGAAGTGGCAATTCGCTTAATTGAGCGTTTTCCTAGTTTGCGTTTTTCTCCATGGTTAAAAATGCTTCTTGCTTATTGCAAGGAGTCATGGGTGGAATGGAAAACTGAGACGACGCTTCAGGCCGTTGACAAGCAGGCAAAGGAGCTGGTGCAGCAATGGGATAGAGAGGAAAGACAGTCCCGCTCAGAAGCGCTTGCAGCGAAGGCTCAGCAGCTTTACCCTGATGCCAAGGTGACGCTCGTGCCAGATGCGCCAGTGCCAAGCGTGATGATCATCAGAGAAGCAGCCCCAAATGCCTCAGAAGAAGTGAAAGCATTAGGAGGCGAAATGCGCATCACTTATCGCCTTGAATGACAATGGAACTAATCCTTCTTGGCATTGCTTGCTTCTTGATGGGAGGCGTTTCGTTTAGTTATTACGCTCGTCGCACTTTTGTTCACTATTGTCATTGTCGCCAGAAATATCGCACTCCTGATATTCAAGACCGCGATAAATAAGATTGTGCAAGTCCATATAATTGCACATCATTCCATCTAAATAGTCGATTTCAAAAATATCATACATTGCATGGCGATAAGAGCCACGCTCTTTCACTTCGGCTTTATACATCAAGCTCACCACTTGACGAAATGCACGGGCACGTTCTTCCATGGTGAGACTATCCCACCATGCCTGGTCTTCAGTTTTGGTTTGCAATTCAGACTCTCGCCAAGCTTTCCGTAATTCTTGCAGTTCTGGAGAATTCAGCCAATCTTTCAAAGTGTTTTTAGCGCGTTCAGCAGGCTGCTCCATTTCATGGCTTCAGCATTGTGGTAATCGTACCAGCTCATGATGGCAGAGTAAATGGCCTCCTTGGCATTTTCTTTTCCATTGTCTCCTTGCATCAAATCCTGAAGAGCATTAGCAATGGTGTCCACTTGCTTTTGCTGCCACTCGTCACGAAAGGAAGAATTCATTAAGGGCCTTGAGAAAGCTTTTATCTTAGTTCGCTAGCCACGTGAAATCTATCACACCACTTCCCTCCAGCCAATCAAGCCAGTAGCGTTTTCTGCACCACTGCATTCAAGAGTTAAAATAAGAATATCACTTGCTCCATTGATATCCTGTCCTAAAGCGAGACCTAAGCCACTTTCGGGATCAAACTCAATTGCACTTCTAGAGGCAACAAGTCCCCCTCCAATCGCAGTGCCGCCACTAAACGTGCCACTACTCATCACTTCTACATTTCCGCGTCCATTAGCAGCAGGCTGCCAAACGCCACTAACTGTTGGATTTAAGCGAAGGCGCCATTGCGCCACCGTATTAGATGCTGGATTGCCGCCAATGCTTGCATCAATTTGAGCTGGAATAATCACATTGTCAGTGCGACCACTTGCCATGCGAATGGCGGCTACAAGTGTTTCTGACGTAACGGAAGTAAAATTAGCCGCTCCTCGACCAGCAGTGTAAATAGGCCCAGTGGGTTGATAGCCACCCTCACTCATCACACTCGCGCACACTTGCCTGAATACGGCAGGAGAAGCAATGGAGGAAGAATTATAAATGCGATAAGACAACGGCAAAATAGCCGAGGTCATGTAGACAGAATTAATAACATTTGCGTGATTAAACTCGTGGCAATAGCGAATTTCGCCATTAACAACAAAACCACAACGCACTCTTCCAACGCCAAGCCATTCAAAGTCGGTGACAAAAATATTGGCCTTAGAAAAATCAAAGTCTAAAAAGGTATCAATGTTCCATTCGTTTTGACTTACCGTTCTTTCGACTGGAGAACCAGTGGCAGAACTGCGAATGACAAATTGCAGAGTTGTGCCACTAGCACGAAGCATAATACCATTGTCATCATCAAAATATCCCACCTCTTGAATTAAGCCACTTTGTAATGGACTGCCAACAAAGCTTGTCAAAACAAATAGGCTCTTGCCGGGCTGATAAGGAAAATGCCTGCGAGAGCGCCGAAGAACAGTGTCTCCAGAGGCAGTCGTCGTTTTCAGCTCTAAAGAACTTTCATTGATTAAATAATTTGTAGTGCCACTACCAACAGTTAGTTCATTCCATTGATCCGTGCGCTTCGTGTAGCGCAGCATCGAATCAAAAAGAGTAAATGGCTGGCTAAAACGTTGGCGTCCAAATGCATCAACAAGTCCACTGTCTGGCCCTTTTTGGACAAGTTGTCCGCGATGATCAGCCTCGATGTGAGTTTCAAACTGCTCACCACCACGTACAACTTGTCCCACGATTGCTACCTACTTATTTCCCTTCATCGTAGCCATATGCTCCGCTATATTCTTGGGCCAGCGTTTCCATTGCTTCAATAATATTTTTTGGCGCAAAACCACAACCCAGTGCATAGTGAAAATAATGCCTTGTTAGACCCATGGCATTCACTTCACTGCATTGATGAATGATTTCTTGGTAGCCAATTCCATCAATTCCAGCGTTGCTATCAGTGAAGCGATGGGAAAAGGAATGAGAATCAACGAACGCCATTGCATGAAAAAGGAGGCTCCCGCAGGGTAGCCTCCTCAATGGTTTCGCGTCAAGGGCGGCTTAGCCGAGAAAGCTTTAGCAGTTAACTGCCTTGCCCCCTAGAGAGCTTCCGGCCATGACTTGGCTTGCTATTGGCTCCATTGCCCTGTCGTGTCTTTTTGTTACGACGAGGCTTATGGAGCTTTTGTCCGCTAATGCCAATTTTGCTTTTGACAGCCATTAGAGCAATGGAGATGAAGCCAAAGTTTAGCGGCAATCACCAAGGAACACCAGCGGCCTTGGAAGGCGCATGTTGTTCATCGAGCTGGGCTTGAAGAGCGGCCTCAATTTCATCCACTTTTTCAACAGTAAGTTTTTCTAGCACCCATTCCACCACAATGTCTTCAGTGAGCATGCTGAAAGGGATCATGTCTTGCTCATCCTCGGGACGCTCAAGACCGATAGAACCATAAGCGCCAGCGTTGTAAGTACCGTCGTTGGCGTTTACGGTGTAATGCACGGTGTACACATAGCCATCCTGGGTTTCACGCTCAAGATTGGCTACTTTCCATTCAATTTGTGTTGCCATTGTAAATCATTAGGCGAATCTTTAATAGTATAAAAGCATGAAAAAGCCTTGGCTTTCACCAAGGCTTCGCGAATACCGAATAACAGGTTGGCGAGTAGAACTTCCGTTTCTTAACGCACAAGCCACTCTTCAACGTTGTCGTTGATGTCGCGCATCTTGACCCAGCGGCTACCAGTGGGTTGACCCTTGCGAAGCCGCAACTTGCCCATCAGACCCACACAATCCCATTCGGGACGTTCTTCGCGGGAAACGTACGCCACGTCTGGATCGTAGGCGGGGTTCAGCTTGCGGCGCTGTTGACTAGGCCGGTTGCCCGCCTTTAGCGCTACGCGGCTTCAAGGGCCGCGCTTAGCAGGCCATCAACACGCAGGGCACGCAGTAGCTGCCGTCCTCGTAGGTACAGGAAACATGGGTTGAAGTCACCTTTGCGACGGTCTTACTGCGGATGATGTCATCGCCTTGGGGCTTGGCGGTGCCATCACCAGCGGACATCAGCAGATCACCGCGCTGCACCATGGTGCCTTCTGCAATGCGGATGATGAAGTCACCCGTCATCGCGCAATAGAAGTCGTCGGTATAGGTGTCGTCGTCATCGTCCCAGCCTTGGAACACACCAGCAACATTGGGGTCACCTTCAACGTCGCTTACTTTCATGCGGTTGAGCTGCTCGTTATCCTCCTCGCCCCAGGCGCACATCTCGTCAATGTTGCTCAATACTGTGCCGCGCAGGATTTCTGTGCGTTCCGTACCGCCAGGAAGCTGAGACCAGCGAGAGAGGTGAGCGCCGTTGTAGCTAACGGTGGTTCCAGAAACCGAAATGGATCCTTCGCTAACACCTGCTTGGTAAAAGCCTACGAGGTTTCCATCGTCAGTTTGCCTCCCAACAAATAAAGCGGTTTGAGCACTGCGAACATGTATGGCCGCGCCATTCTGTTCAAACTGAGTTCCAGTGGCTGATGCGCTTGTAACGTCAATACCTGTAGCTGTTGTGTTTCCTATAACGATAAGGCCACCGTTTGTAATCCTCATCCGCTCCGTCGGGCTGCTCGCTCCGTCGGCAGTGGTACTGAAGACAAGGCGACCCGGCATATCGTTGGTGCCGGGGGTGCCGTCTACGGATGCCGAAATAGATGCGCCCGGAATATACGAAGAACCATCCGCACCTCTAAAGCTAATTTGTCCAATAGTGTCTGCATCGTTAACAATGGTATTTGTGCCAATTGAAGCACCTCTGCTCTTCAGGAAACTAAACTCAGAAGGGAAAGCATTTGCTCCATAGCGATGGCCGACAAATTGAGAACCACCAACTCGTGCAACTTCAACTGATGCGTCCCAAACGCTTGAACTCGTCCCCACCAACAACCTGCCCGAGCTGTCGATGCGGGCGCGTTCGGTGCCAGCAATAATTGCCGAGATTTCATTGGCGGCAGGGTTGCCAATACCCGTTGTGTTGTTAAACCAGAAGCTATAAATAGGCGCCGTGCTGCTGTAGCCGTTGCTGACGCGAATCTCTGAGCCGCCACCAGTGGAGCTGGTGTAGTTGAAGGTTGCAACGGTGCCAGTAGATACTTGCGCAGCTTGCAGCAAGGTTACCGGACTCGTAGTGCCAATCCCTACGTTGCCTGTGCTGCTAACCCAAACTCGTTCTTGAGCACTGCCACCATTCGGGTTTGTGGCAATAACAAAGCTGTTGCCGTTTTGACCGGCACCTGTACTAACCGTTCCGATATAGGCGTGACGGCTATCGGCTAAGTCGTTAGCGGAATCTGTGAAGGCAATTCGTGATTGCGCGTTAGCTCCAGCATTTCTGTTCTGCAGGTAGAGATGTGTTACGGCTCCATCAGCGTCGCTTCGCAGGTGGCACAGGGCTTGCGGACTCGCGGTGCCGATGCCGACGCGGCCTGCTGCTGTAATTCTCAATCGCTCAGTTAGCGCTGCATCAGTTGTTGCGTTTCTGGTAGAAAAAGCAATGTCCCCCTGAGAATTATTCGAGCCATCGGTCAGAAAACCTTTAATTGAGGCAAAACGATAGGCGCCAGCAGATGCGCCAAAAATTAAACTTCCTCCGTTACCTCCAGCAAACCCAGTATCTGTAACAAGAAGGTTAAGGCTTCCTGTCGTATCAATTGCAGAAGTTGTTTGTCCAGCAGTAGAAATATGTAGACCAGCGGCGGGACTACTGGTCCCCAGCCCCAAGCGGCCTAAGGAATCTAAGACCAGGCTGTTAACTGGAGCGCTGCCGTTGAACGACACGGCTTGAGTTGTATTTCCATCCCCTGCGCCTTTGATGTTGAAAGACCCCGTTCCAGTAACGCGAATGCGTTCAGTGCCGCCAGCATTCTGGAAAGCAAACTCAGCAACTCCAGGGGATGCTTGTTTGGCCCGAAGAATGACGCCCCAGTTGGTATCTGAATAAAGCTGACCTGCCGCGAAGGTGCCGCCAGTGCCAAAGCCGATATTTTGACTCGACTCCAATCGCGCAGTAGGGCTTACTCCAACCCCAACATTCCCACTCGCATCAACAAACAACCGCCCAGTGCCATTAGTTGAGATGGCTACGCTGTTTGCGGCGGGGAGATAGACGCCATTCGTCGGCACCGTCGAGCTGGTGGGGATGAACGAGGCTGCCGTGCTCGTGCCGGTGGTGACGACGTTCTGAGCGCCGAAGTTGGGACTGATCTTGGTACCAGCGATGGCAGCGCTGGCATTTACGTCGGCATCAACGATGGTGCCATCAACGATGTTTGCTGAAGCAACTGTAATGGCCGTAGGCAATGCACCAGTCGCCAACTTGCTCAGCGCAATCGCTGCACTTGCATTAATGTCGTCATTCGTAATTGCACCATTGGCAATCATGGCGCTTGTAACAGTGCCAGTATCTGCACTAGTAATTACGGTGCCAGTGACATCCGGGAATGTAATTGTGCGATCAGCCGTTGGATTCACAACTTCAAAAGTTGTCTCAAAACTATCGTCGCTACTTCCTTCAAAAACCAAGCTTCCACTTGGGCTAATTAATAATTCTCCAGTTACAGTGCCACCAGCTCTTGGCAGCGCTGCATTTGCCAGGTCATAAGCAGTTTTAACAGCAGTAGCAGAGGCAATGGTGGTAGAACTAGTGGTGCTAATACTGTCGCTTACTTTGCTTTGAAGACCAGCAGGAGTAATGGCACGTAATGCATCACTACCAGCCTGGGTTTCGGCATTAGTGGCAAGCTCAACTAAGCCAACAGTAGTAGTAGTTCCCGATGGAGTGAGATTGGCAAAGGCAGAACCGTTCCAATATTTCAGGCCAGGAGTAGTTGTCGCCTCGTCAATCCAAAATTCACCACGAGAATTACCGGCACTACCAGCAGGCGTAGCATTGGGAGCGGTAGTTCCAACATGCGCAGGGCCAACTTTTACAATGCCACTTGCAGTGTCACGAATATAAAGACCAGGCGTGCCAGAAGCTGTATTAATTGCAATTTGCCCATCTGCCATGCCCGAAGCCGCAGGGCGCTTATCAGCAGTGGATGAACGAAGGTGTTTTAAAGTTGACATAGAAATGTCTCCAGTCAGGCCAAATGACGACAATGAACTATTGACATTCTATGGAAACTCAGGAATACTCGCCTTCGTCAATCGTCATATCATCCGAAATGATATCTGCCAATTGCTGCTGGTCAATAACTTCTTCTACTTTCCTCCATGCGGTGTAATAATGAGGAGCAGCTATTTTTACTAGCACTTCTCCTTCGGCGCCGCCAATAGGCACCTTGTCTCCTGCGTAGTAAAATTTACCTTCCAGCATTGTTGTGCTCCATTGTCATCAATAGGAGCCGTCATCAATAATGCCAATTGTCATAGTACCAGTGCCAGAGGCAACAATAATCTCCGAAGAAGCTTGAACGATTCCTCTGCTAATAGTTGTAGCAGTTTGCACTCGTCCCCATAACACTTCATTAAAATCTTCTTGGCTTGCCACACCAGAAGCAATTGGATTTAAAACATTGCCATCAACAAGAACATCTTGATCTGCAACACCGGCAACTGCACTACTTAGATTAATCTTGGTCCAAGTGGCGCCAACGCCTTGCGATAGCACCCAGTTACCAATGGAAAGCGAAGTATTTGGAGCTGGGCTTGTGCCAACGCCACTTGCCGTGACAATCAAATAGACGCCATTATTACTGGTGCTAGGAGCGGAAAGGGCTTGACCAACAGTTAATCCTGCTTCAATACCATAAGAGTTGATGCTTTCAACAATATTGCCGGACGCGTTATAAGTGCCACCAAAGCGTAAGTTGACTTGCGTTGCGCTTCCATAGCCAAGATTTAGCCAATAACCATTGGGAACAGGAGTAACTTCACCCACCCAAATATAAGCAGAACGATCATTAGGATTGATCCACCATTGTCCTGCAAATTCAGGGACCGGAGCACTTTCGCTAACTTGAGCAATGCCATAATCGGCAAGTTGAGAAGCAGTAACACTATTTGGAGCAAGAAATTCACCGCTAAATTGACCAGTAGTGATTTTACTTGCATCAAGAGCCGGAATTTGATCTGCCGTTAATAAAGGGGCGGCATTTGTGATGTGCCCTTGTGCATCAATAGTGATAGCTCCCGTATAAGTACCCGGAGCAATTGCATTGGAATGATTTAAAATGCCACCAGCAGTAACCGAAAGTCCAGCACCAGGCGTAATTCCGCCAATACCAGAAGCAGTAGCAATTGGTAAATCGGCAGCAGATAAAGTCCTGAAAGTAGGAGTAGTTGCTACGCCAGACGATGGACCAGCAAAGAAAGTATTTGCAGACTGGTTATCAAGAGAAGTGGTAATTTGAGCGGAAAACCTATCCGCATATGCCACGGAAAAACTTAGAGGCGTCGAATCGGTGAATGCAATATTGGTAATACCAGCTTGTCTTTCCCATGTATCGCCATCCCACACATAATCAATGCTTGTAGCAGTATCAAAATAATGCTGACCAACGAAATCGCCAGCAACAATAGGAGCGCCAGTGTCAACAATTGTTGTTGAATCATCAGCCATTTTGGCCGCTGTCACTCCATTGTCAACAATTTTTACAGTGGTAACACTTGAATCTTGCAGGGCATTTGTATAAACTGCGGTGCTTCCAATTTCCCTACTTGTTACAGTACCGCTTGCAAGCGAGGCTCCACTGATTGACGCTGGAAGAATATCAACATTGGAAATACTATCCTTAACAGCAAGTAGTCCAAGTCCAAGATATGAGCGAGTGGATGCAGCAGAATCGCCGCTAGCAAGCATATTTAATGCGTAATTAGTAATATCTTTTGCCGTGTAATTATTAGTGCCTTGAGAATAAATAAATGTGCCAGAACCCGCAGAAATACCAGCAATGGAGGAAAGGCCGGAAGAAAATGCTTGTATATTTGTTCCAATAGCAAGCCCTAGATTAGTTCTTGCGTCAGAAGCAGTAGATGCTCCCGTGCCACCATCAGCAATGGCTAGATCGACAATGCCAAAAATATTGCCACCAGAAATAGTGACGCTTCCATTGTTCTGAGTGGCAATAGAACCAAGACCTAAAGTAGTCCGTACTGCATCAGCACTAGCACCACTAATAACAGAGCGTCCAAATGAACTAAGAGGAGTGGAAGCTAATACGCCAGATGCTGTGGAATAAATAGTTTGGTCCGAAGCATTAAATTGTAGCGCCACTCCAGACAGTACTGAGCTATAAGCCTGAACATCAGAGCCGATGGAAAGGCCAAGATTTGCTCTGGCTCCAGAAGCTGTGGAAGCGCCAGTACCACCATCACTAATCGCTAGGTCAGTAATAGCAACAATTGTGCCACCACTGATGGTCGGGTTGGCAACATTAAGACTGATTCCACTAATTGTTCCACCAGATATTGCGACTAAACCAGCATCCTGAGTAGCAATAGAACCAAGGCCGATAGTAGTGCGAACTGTTGCCGTAGTACTTCCAGAAACAATTGATCGCCCAAGAGCCGTAAAGGGAGCAGACGCTAACACTCCAGATGCAGTGGAATAAATTGCCTGGTCTGCAGCCGTAAATTGTCGGGTGATGCCAGAAAGAATAGAATTATAGGCTTGAACGTCAGAGCCAATGGAGAGGCCGAGATTAGTGCGTGCCTCAGAAGCTGTAGAGGCGCCAGTGCCACCATCTGCGATGGCCAGATCAGTAATATTGGTAATCGTTCCACCGCTAATTGTGGCATTGCCAGTAGTGAAAATTACGCCACTAATCGTTCCGCCGCTAATTGTAATTGCATTAGCGTCTTGGCTAGAAATTGTACCAAGAGTGGGAAGTCCTGTAAGGCTTGAATAAGTGCCACTGGTAGCAACTGTTGCTAAACCAGTAACGCTTGTCGCCGGAATAACAATGGCAACGCCAGAGGCAAATGTTACAAGACCTCTGTCATTAACTGAAAACTGAGCAACAGTTGAAGCATTGCCATAGGTGCCCGAAGCAACACCATTAACGGCAAGAGCAGCGCTAGTTAATTTAGTGACAGAAGATTGATTGAGCCTTGAAAGATCAATGGTGCCAGATGGCATGCCACTGATGCCATACAAAAGCAAATTGCCAACTTGAACTTTCTTGGTTTCCTGAGCGCCAATATCTACAATTGGCAATATATCTGACTGAGCAATATCGCTGGAGAGTTCTGCAAGCTCAGAAATACGAACGGTCATTTCAGTTGGTCTCCAGGTAAACGCCTAATTCTTCTAAGGTACTCTCCTTGCCAATGCTAACATTGTTCTCAGTTGTTAGTTCGACAGGAGCAGAACCAGCACGCAATTTAAATTCTCCATTGACAATAAAATCAAAACTGCAGTCTACAATTTGATCAGCCCTGACTTCTATTCCAGCACGAGTCATCATTCCATCAAGCTCATAAAATACACCATCAAACGAGCCATATCCTGGAGGTTGTGGAGGGCCAGGTTCAAGTAAGTAAAACTTTCCCTTAAATAAACTTCCAATTTCAATTTTTTGAATTAATTGACACAGGGCAATTGGAAGCTCTTCTCCATTGACATCTCTAAAATCAAAAAGACAATCAACAGTACCACTGCCACTTACTTGTGCCGCCTGAAAATTTTGATATTTGTCTCCAAGAGCAGTGGCGTCTACACTTGTTCTTTCTGTATTAATGGTAAATCCCTGAATTCTGCCTAAAAAATTATATTTTCCACCAATCTGCTCAATCTGCACATTCCAAGTGTTTTCAGTATTGCTTTTTGCTAGAGGAATGGCAAGATATCTCACTCCAGAATTGGCCATTGCATCGGCAAAAGTGCGATACATGCGTATCTGCCCCATCGCATCTACATTGGCAAAAAATTCCAATGGAAGAGTACCAGCACTTGGATTGTCGATGTACGCAGTATTGGCGTCGTTTGTATAAAAACGAAAAGGCAGACCTCTGCTGTCAGACGTAGTAATTCGCAGCCGGTCTCCAGTGGTAATTAAGCCCCATTCAAGATCAGCGCCTTCTGCAGTAGAAAACGCAACTCGCTTGCGGAAGCTATTTAAATTTTCTGGAGAAATAGAAGCTTGAATTCTGTTGCTAGAACCAATGCGTTGAAGCTCTATTGCACCATGGTGCCCGGCAAAGACCGTCATAAATTAAGCGGCAGGAGTATCAATAAAAGCACCATCAAGCTGAAAATTAATATCTACAGCGACAATCTCTCCATAGTTTACCGCCATGGATGTACTAGTAATAAAAGCCCTGAACACAAAGTCGTTGGTTGCGTTACTGTTGACACCAAGGCTCATAATTACACGTTGAGCACCAGCGGTCGTAAATAGCATAGTACGAAGGTCGCCAATGTCCTGGTTATCACTATCTCCTTCACCGTCATCGCGATAGTAAAGAATTGATGCACTTCCAGTGGCAGTTCCAGGTGTTGCAAGATATGAACGAGCGGTATCACCAAGCGTTGTAGATTCAACGACATCATTGGCAATATTTATACTCCAACTACGCACTCGAGCTAGTTTCCTAGAGGCGACCCTGACCTCGTTAGCGGAATCAATACCAGCAGTTGTTGTTGCGCTAATAGTTACATCATCAGTAATTCGCGCTTTTGAAGAAGCAATTTGCCAATAAACTGTATCTCCAGTTGAATAATTTTTACCTCCAGTTGTAATTTTGATATTACCAGAGCGAGTCGAGCTGTTAGCTGCAATTGCACCACTCCATGCTCCACTGCTAAATGTCGAATATAGCTCGCCTTGAGCGCCGCTACCGTTGCCAGTTACTGCAATAGCTTCGACCGGAGTCGAAGCTGCAATAGCAGTAGAACCACCACGCACTCTACTGGTTAACGAAAAATTAGAATTGACTACCAGCGCCCCATTCTCGGTATAGGGTGCCATGAAGATAGTTCCAGAATTGCCTGTAAAAGCTGGCATCGCTAAAAAGTCTTGTATGTGTTAATACTAGCTTACTCTGTTTGATTAACTTGCGACGCCATCTATGGTGAAAATGCCGGTTGATCCTCTGGTAAGTCCTTCTGTTACCAAAGATAAACCGTTTGAATCACATGGATGCTCGACTCCGCGAATTGTCACTTCACCTTCTTCGTCCATTTCCACTTCAGTCACTCTAAATATTCTTTTGGACCTCACTTCTTTTCCTAGTACAAAAAGATGGCCAGCACGTAATGAATTTTCAGTAACCTTATTATCTACAATATTGACGCCAGCCCTGAACAATGTACTTGTCGCTCCATCGTTTGGATTATAAGTAAGCACGTTGTATACGCCATCTGGAATAAATGCTGATGTTCCAGTTTCCCTAATTGGCATATCTAGGACGCCATTAGAGCGAACGATTCCAGTAAAAATATTGTTCCATTCATTATGGCCAGTTTCCACGTAAATAAAACTGCCCGGAAAAACTGGAGAGTCCGTTGGGAACGTTTTGAATTCAATGGCACGACGCACATAATGTCTTAGCTGGCACAACATTTTGCCAACTAAAATCGCTTGACTCCTATTGGCAACATAGGCTGACATATCAATTGTTTCGCGAATCGCATCGCTCTCGTTCAAAAGAACAGTCTTTTGTTCATTAACATAAGTGCGTTTTACTTCAACACTTCTATTTCTTGTAAAAGCGCCATCGGAATCCAGTTCTCTGTAAATGCAAGTAACAATCAAGTCCTCTGTATTACTTCCGTAGTCAATAAATTCCTCCTTGTAAGAATCCTCAAAAATATTACCTTGATTAAATAAGGCTATAATTTTTATATTTCGCGAAATTTCTCCAGTCGTGAAATCATATGGAATTGCTGGAACAAGACAGTCTTGTCCTCCAATCCGAGCTAGTTCCAGTAAGCTAAAGCCACCAATGCTAGACCAAAAACTCCTCCACGATTGAGCCTCGGCTATAACACAATCCATAAACAAACTATTTCTCTCGCAAAATCTTTTTGCCTTAGCTAATTCTTTTAAGTTCATGCAATGAATGCTGGCATACTTGCCAATTCCATCATTTGGATCGAGAACAGTATCAACAAAAATATCTGGAGCGGTATTTGCATAGCCAGCAGCTCTCACTCTGCCCGTACCAGAACCAGGCCCAGTCGCAATAAAATCTTGTCCAATTTGAGGAAGCAAGTTCCTGGGGAGCCCAACATTGTAATAATTAGTATTGCCGGGCAATTCAATGATATAACTTGTATTGGGCACCATTTGATTGACGCCAATTGTCAGACTCTCTGGTAAATAAGGAAAATCATCGTCCCCCCATCGTGACGTACCAATTTGACCGCTCGTCCTAAGCATGCGAGTTGCTCTTCCTTTTTGCACAAAAACACTTAAAGAGCGCAAGTCTTGAACACTTTTACCTGAATACATATTCAAACCAATGAGCGCAATATCTTTGTAAATATCTGGAAACAATGTTGAAAAATTCGGGACTACTACTTGTTCCGTGACCGCCGTGATTTGCATTTCTGGTCCACGGTCAAGAGACAATTGGTACTGAGTATCGGCATTTAAACTGAATACTTCCCACTCTCTAGCATCTCCTGGACCAGAAGACAATGGAGGAACGCCGCCTTTTGAAATAACTGTCTTTCCAGTAAAAATTAAAGAAGCATCATCGTCTCGCGCCAAATCAAAACTTACCGGCGTCCCAGAATTTTCAATGTAAAAATAATTAATGCCAGATGCAGAAGATAAAACAGGATGCTTCCTTAGCTCTGCGGCAAAGTCATGTAATGGCTCAAGCTCAAATGACCAATGAGTTGCGCTGTCTTCGCCAGTTAATCCACTATTGAATCGAAGGTAATTAAAATTATCCTGCTCAGAAGCCCTGCGAATAACAAAAATTCCTGGAGCATATTTATAAGAAGAGTCGGAAGCCTTTTTGTATTTAAACAAGAAAAAAGCAGATCGAAGTTTCAGTCCGTTATCAGAAGACGGATATCCACTGCGCCTCTCTTTTCCATAGGTTTCTTGTCGTCCAGAAATTCGTCTATAAACATTTGATTTGATGGCAATATCTACAATATTGCATGGTGTAATTGTTTCATATTTTGCCTTTTCAATCCGAACAAGTGCCTTAAGACGAAACAGGTCAAGTCCTTCGACTGAAATATTGCGCGATGTTGCCTGAGCATCTAAATAAGCGCGAATAAACTGCCGCTCTTCTGTTGTCAGCTTCCTCTTTTCTGCTCTTGATGTAATTCGCTTGCGCAACGCTCCGTCTTGCCAGAAATAATTTTCTAATTCGCGACGATCTCTTAGTCCTCTGTATTCAGCCAATTCCTTATTAGTAGCAAGCCTTGAGGTCTGAATGATTCTTTCTATTGCATTTTTTGTGAAAATCTCAGAAATTGCATCGCCCGTTTCGTCTTCTGAAACTATTCGATCTATCGTGGACTGCAAATTTCTAATTGTAAGATTACTTTGTTTTGCAAGTTCGCCAGTGGTAGTAATACTGCTTACATCATTAACAGAAGTATCATTATAATCAACTGACGGAAGATTTCCTCCGTCAACGCATCGAAGCGTTATTATCGCAGCATTGCTGCTTAGGTCCGTAAAAGAAATATCTGTCACGCTAAACACGGCGGACCCAAGCTTAAAAATACTTGCATTGTCAAAGATATTGACAATTTGCTGCCTGTATTCAGACGCTTCTATTTCTAAATTAGATGCCGAAGAAGTCTTTGCAATATTGACGACAAGAACAGTACCTAATCCAACCGAGGCAAGTCTTTGAGGCCATCCAGCATTATTATTAATGCTAACAGTAACCCCATTCAAGACAGCCTGCTGGTCGCCATCTTCATTCCTAAGAGTTACATTGACATTAATGGCGACGGGCGAATAAACGCCAAAGCTTTTAGATGCAGACAAGGAAAAAGACTGGCTAAAGCCAGGACTGCGATCTGTACTTCTCTCACCAGTCGGCACTCGATAGGGATTGGCAGCATCATTTCCGATGCGAGTTGGATCGTTTTCTTGAGGAATTCCGTATGGATCAGGGAGTAAGTCTGAATTCTTAAGAAAACCAGTTGAGTAATCGTTGAAATAAACCCAGTAATTTTGAGTGATTAAATCACGCATTGGCGTTTGTCCAAATGCAGTGAGTTTTGGATCGATTTGCCCAATTTTTCCAGCACCAATAATCGCCATCATCTGAATAAACTGACTGCTTCCGTAACTGCGTAATGCAGACCAGACAAGGGAAGTGGCAACCCTTACTCCTCCATTGCGATTAGCAGCTTGATTTGTATAAACAAGATTAACGACATCGCCGTATTCCGCTACTTGCTGTAGCGAATTAAAATTGCCTCGCGGTGCAAATACATCATCTCTGGTCTGACGAACTCCTCCTCCACCACTTCGTGCTATTGCTGGATTCTGTGGCTTGGGGGCGATCAGTGCCGCTACCACTTGAAATATTACGCCAACGACCGTAAGAACAATGGCAACAACTTCCCAATTTCTTGCATCTAAAACAGTGCCAGCCTTGATGTCTGTATACTCATGCCTAACGTCTAAAAAATCAAAGTATTCTTCTTTCGTTACTCCAAGAGCCTTGATTAGGTCGTGCTCATACGGAAGCAACTTACGACGATCTTTGCTCATCAGTCTGCCCAGAAAAATTTCTTAGGATGCACCATATTTAATGGTGCTGCAACTACCATCTTACTCTGCCCTAAAAACAAGCAGTTTTCATTATCAGCAACAACTGCCATGGCAAGTAAGGAATTAGCTCCTGGCAGATAAAAAATAGCACCGGGCTTTGGCTGGTCAATAACTTGTCCATAAGTCAACAGCCAGCGCAAAATCTTTCGGATGGTCAACTCTTCTTCCGTATAATCTTCGTACACCCATTGAAATGAAGTACGAAGATGTTTCAGTCCAAGCCTGCGTCGTACTTCCATGCATAGCAACAAGCAGTCTGTATAACCCTCTCCGTCTTCTGGCGATGCTGCATAGCGATGCTTCAAACCAATCAAGTCGTTGTAGTTAATCACTGCAGGAACAAATCAGCATTCAATGGCAATAATCCTACAAGAGCTTTTGTTAGTTTTCTTCCGGGAAACTGACTGCCAACACTATCCATGGCACTTCTAAATCGAAGTTCAATAGTTGTCTCACTAAAACTTGCGCCAATGCCAATGTAATATTCTGGAATTGGCTCTCTATTAATTGGAAGCAGTTCTTCGTTGAGCCATACTGTTGTCAGAGTAAGTCTGCTTAATCTATTGCCGTTGCCTTGCTCTACAAGTCGAATTGCCACTGGTACATTGGGAAATGTAATACTCATAAGCCCATTGTCGCCATTCAAATTGGCAGTTGTTCCAGTTGCGCTAAATGGCATAAAATCATATCTGTTTCCCTTTTCAGTAGGCCATGTAACAGACTGGTTAACAAAATAATTTTGATAACGATGGATAAAAGTGGCGTTACCTCCAAAGGTAACAGAGTCTTTTGTACTCTGATTAGCCTCGTTTGCTGCAAGGCTTGAAGTTGGAGCGAATGCTGTGAGTTCTAGATATTGGACAATGCGAATGGTCATGTCAATTCAGCAATCAAAGAAATTGACACATTGCTATATCCTCCTAGTACGGCTTCAATATTTGGCGGATTACTATAGTACCAGTCTGTGTTAGAAGGATTACGCAAGTAGCCTTGAAGCGTGTTATTTAAGCCAATTAACAAAGTTGATGGAATACTAAAACCAACAGTGCCCCCATACTGCCCTTGATAATGCTCGACAATTGCCTGGACAACATCATTGCTTACATTTTGGAAGGCAAGTTCCAAGATAAAGCTACTTGGGCTACTGCCATAACTTCTTCTAATAGCCTTCCCGGACAGGCTTCTGTAAATTTTTACTGGATATTGGCCAGGAGTTATAGTGCGAGATGTTGGATACATTAAGCTTCCCGCAGAATCACGACTAGGAAAGTCAGCCATAATTAAATGCCAATCCTGCGACGAGTAGAGGGACTTTGTTGTAATTTATCAATGGCAAGGCTAGCTCCACGAGCAGAACCTTCTCTTACAGCCAGGCGACGAGTTTCCATCATTGCCTGTTCTAGCTGTTCGCGGCTAACGTATTCTACTCCATTGATGCTTGTAGTCTCAAATTTCATATTGAGAACTGGCGAAACTGCCTGAGACTGACTACCGCCACTCATAATTTCGCGAGAGTTTGGTACGTTGCCACGCATTTGCACTGGAATGCTCTTACCATCAGGAAGCGGAACAATGGCTTCATTGAAACGTCCTTCGCCTACAAGGCCAAGGGTGGGACCGGCCACAGTTCCTCCAGTTGCAAATGCTTTGAAGGGCAACGGAGAGAAGCCACCAGTTGCGATGCCTCCAGTCGCAAATCCTTTTACGCCAAATAACTTACCAAATCCACCAATGGCACCACCAACGCTCAGCAGGATACTGCCAATGCCACCTAGTACATTCGACGTGCCCCCTTCTTTCATTTGATTAATGCCGCTAACGATGCCCATCACTGAGCTAACAGCAAGGCCAATTCCTTGAGTTACTTTGCTTAGTCCACTTTGCAGATTTTGAGCCCCAGTTGTTGCTTGAGTTGATACAGTTTCCAATTTAGTGGCCGACATTGTAAATGTTTGCGTTACGTCGGAAGTAATTGCATTAAAAGAATTAGCTGCTTCCTTGAGGGAACTCATTGCTCCTTCGTTTAATTGCGCCATTTCCATTGAAGTGGGATCAAAAACAGAAGCTTCGCTAAATGCAAAGCCTTGGCCTGCTCCGGCTCCCGTGGTGCTAGTAGCAGCCCCTCCTGGCATTACCTTGTCTTTAATTTGACTAGTATCTGTTTTGATGGATTTTAATTCAGCTAATTGTGCTTCTAATTTCGCTAACTGCTCTTTTCGTGTTTCCTCTTCCGATGGGAGACCCAAGAGCTGAGTGAAGGAATCTTTGAAGAAATCCTCCATCGGTTTCATAGCAAAATCAAAGAACATGGTAAGAGCTTGATCCGCAACGTCTTGCTGGAATTTCTTGAGCGCTTCAGTGCCTTCTCCTCGTACGAGAGCCTTTGCAAGATTTTTGTAGCTACCAGTTACTCCATTAACTGCATTTTCAACTAATCGAAGTGTTTCCTGCTGAGCCTTCAAAGTATCAGCTTGTTTCATTTGAGAAATGGTACTTTCAAGAAGTGCGGTGTTGTATTGGCGCTGTTTTTCCGGCATGCTTCCCAATGTCTTGCCATACATTTCAAGCTCTTTTTCTAATCGGCTAATCTCTTCTTTTTGTTCTTCGGTTAACTTGGTCCCCTTTTCAATTTCGCCATAATATCTCAACAGCTCTTTCTGTGTTGAATCATATTCGTTCATTAATACTTTTTCGGCTTCAGCAGCTTCGTAAGACGCTTTTGCCAGCTTTTCCTTGTAGTCAATTACTTCTTGCGGCGTGCCTTGCAATTGAAGCTGATTGCGCATCTTTAGCAAGTCAGTTTCAAGCTTTATTTCCGCAACAGGGAAAATAGTATCAATATTTTGCTTGATAAGCACAGCAGTTTTTTCAATGCTTAAAGCATTTTCTTGGCGAATTTGATTTAGGCGCTCGATTGCCTTGTACTGAACATTCACCATCGCCACCTCTTCCTCTCCAGTGGCTTTTTGCGAACGCTTTTGACGGGCGAAAGATTGACTTGGCTTTTGCAAATGTAACACTTCAAACATTTCGCCAGTAGGGCCTTTGACCTTTTGGTTATACCCCTTACCACTGTCATACCCAATACCTCCTTCAAGTGAATAGCCAGTAGCAAGTTTCAATGGAGTGCCAGCGGGTCCAGCTAAATCAATACCCCTGTGAAAAGTGCTGGCTCCTGGTACTGGAGCACGACGCGGCCCATAGCCACTTGTCATTGTGAGCGCCTTATTTACTTCAGGAGCAAGAATGGCACGAGCCTGGGCCTCGGTAATACGTCCTCCATTGAGCCTGCGAATGTCAAAATGAGCCCCACTAGAAATGCCGGTACTGCCCATGCGCAGACCAGTATCACCACCTTGTGCAGCGGCTGCAGTGCGTGCAGTGGTAACTGATTGTTGAACTGCTTTTGCCGCTTCTTGCTCAGCTTTCCTAATGGCACTAATTCTATCCATCTCAATCTTTTTAAGATCCTGCTGGAACTTAAGCTGACGAGCCTGAATGGAATTAAGCCCAGATAGTTCATATTGATTACGAGCATCAATTAAAGATTTTTCATGTTCAAATGCAGCATCAGAAAGAGACATTAAGTGCTCGTAGCGAGCATCGTCTAAAGCGTTTTGACGCTTGGCGGCCTCTATCCTTGCTTGTTGCTGTTGATTAGCTAGTTTTTCCGCTTCGCGAGCTGCTTTTGCTGCAGCCTTATCTTTTTCCTTGTCTCCTGCGCTTAAATCTACTCGTTGAATTTGAGCTTGGATATCAATCGGTTTCGCCTGTTGTCGAAGCCTTCCAAGATCATCTTGCATTTTTTGAATAGCAGCCGGAATCATTGTGGGAGTTACGGTGCCTTGTCCATATTGACCTGTTTTTTGATCTAGCAATGGACCAGTAAAAGCCACTCCTGGTGTACCACCAGCTCTTGCCATTGCAGTAACTTCTGCGGCAGTTGCACTAGTTGGAAGATCTCCAAATTTTTTACTTTGGTTATAAAGTTTTTTCAGTAACTCAATTTCTCCTTCGATTTGCCTTGCTCGCACAGTCGCTTCTGTTTGGGACATAGATGCAATCGCTTGAGCAGAATTTTTTGCGGCTTTTTGGACATCAAGAAGCTTCTCGTATACAGAGTTTAAATGAGAAACAAGTAGCGTAATCCCAGTTAACACTGCTGTTGCGCCAAGAGTCATTAATGAAAACTTTGCCGTGCCAGCAGCAAGAGCGATCCGTTGAAGATTAATTTGCCCGGTAATAAGTTGGCGAATAAAATCTATCAACGCAACAGTTGCATTAATAATTCCAGCTTTTGCAAGTAATTGCATCGCAATTAATACTGCGCCAGTTTGCAAGGCCCATGTCGCAAGAAAAGATCCAATGGATGTATTAATAAATCGGGAAATCTGCTCAGCAACAAACATTACGCTTTGACCTAGCAATCCAAAGGTAGGTGCCAGGCTGGAGACAATAGTGCCGATTGCTTTAAATATTTCTTGAAGTTGATTTAAAATATCGTAAATATAACGACTATTCTGACCAAGCATATTCATCGGTCCATTATTACCTTTAATCGATTCGCCAAAGGCCCGAATGGCAAGAGTTGCATTTTCAATAAGACCAAACACGCTCGGACCAAAAGTAGCCACCACTGCATTAACAACTGGCTCAAAGCTTTCGTAAAGCTGAGTCATTGCAGTGTTTAATTGATTGACAGCACCTTGTAATGTATTCGCAGCCCCTTTAGCACCAGCGCCAAAACGCTGATCCATGACAATGGCCAAATTGCTAAATATTTGCTCCATGGCTTTTCCACTTAGCTGGCCTTTTTCCATGGCAGCCAAAAAGTCCTGCATGCTTAATCCAGCAGCCTGAGACATTAACGAAAGAGCACCAGGAATAACATCACCCAACTGACCATTGACTTCTTCTGCGGTCATTTTGCCTTTACTCGCCATCTGCGAGAAAGCATAAGTAACACGGTCCACTTGATCTGCGCTAAGACCAAGAGTTGCCGACGCCTTGGAAATACCTTCAAAAAGTCCTTCAATGGTGGAAGTGGGAATTTGAGCTGGAGCCATTGAGGCATAAAGACGCGCAAAGCCACTTCTTGCGCTATCCAGCGGCACATTAAATTTTTCGACAGTAGATAAGACGAATTCTGATGCCCGATCTGCCGCCGCCGCACTCCCAGTAATTGCCAATAGTTGATTATTGAAACTTTGCAATGCAACAGAAGCGTTAAAAGCCTGCTGAGGCAAGCTGGTTAAGAACGCAAGCCCTTTATAGGCAGTTCCGAACAAAAGCACTTGCTGAACTGCATAGCCAAATTCTTCTCCAATGCCGCGAACTGCATCTGCTAGTGGAAATCTTGCAGTGTTCAAATATTTGTCAGCACTTTTTAAAGAAGCAGATAGTTTTCCCAGCTCCAGGTATCCAGCAGGAAGTTTTCTGGCAAGTTGAGACTGGGGGGCGATTGGTCCCTCAGAAGGAAATCCCCCTTCCGGTACAAAGCCACCTCCAGGGCGCCTACCACCACCAAAATAGCCGCCAGTACCACCAGCACCTGGCAACATTAATGGCTGCTTAATTTCTCCTGCGGCAATTGCACCACGAACAGAAACGCCAAGATCACGAACGTTAACAGTGCGAACTGCAGAATTTAATTGAGAACGTACACTATCTACAAAAGTATTAGCAGCACCACGAAGGATTTCTTTTAGTTCAGGATCTAGTAAGTCACCCAATAAACGTTTCTGCCCACTAAAAGCAGTGCCAGGTAGGCCCAGTGGAATCGGAGCCCCAGGCAAAGAGCGACCTGTCCCACTGGGGCCAATTGGTATATTTCTAGGGGGAACTGTCGCAGGAAAGCTAATAGCAGGAGGAAGTCTTTTTTGTCTTTCCGCTGCCATCATGGATGCAGGATCCATTCCAAGCATATTGAAAACACCGCGAGCAAAAGTGTCTAACACTCGCTGCAGACCGCCTCTGTCTACATTCCGCATGACTGCTTGAGGGTCAAGATATTTCTTGACCATTTCAATGGAGGCATCAGTGACGATTTTGTTAATTAAATTTTCTGCATTGCGAAATCGCCCAACACCAGCAACTCCTAACTGAGATCCAATTGCTTTTAGTTGAGAAATATCGAAACCGCCTCCACTTAACGACTGTCTAAGCTGCTCGCGACGTGCGGCTTCAGTTACGGCACCGCCACCAGCCATTCGAGCAGCGCCAATTTCGCTAATAGCTTTTAACCCACGCGCAACATCAGCATCAATATCGGCCTGAGATTTTGCGCCCCCACGGATTGACTCGCCTTCAAGATCTGCCTTTACTTTTATTGTGATACCAGAAAGCTTCGACTGAACTGCATTCTTGAAATCGCGAATATCACGATTTGTAATAGCTGGTTTAATCGAGACGGGAACGAAAATCTTCTTGTCTTCGCCAATAATCTCATTCCTTAATTCGCGCTTGATGGTCGCTGCATCACGCTTGCTCAGCGATTTAACAGCTCCAATTCCAACGTCTATTTTTACGTCGCCAATGCTTTCTAACGCTTTCTTGAAATTTGCTGTTCTTTTTTCTAGGGCTTCTAATGTCGCGCTTTCAATCTTTACGTCAAATTTCTTTCCACTCAAATAGCGGCTAAGTGCCCTGTACTGACTTGCGATTGTTTGGCGATCAAAACTAGCCTGCAAATTAATTTGCTGTCCAGCGAGCTGAGTGCCAATAGTGCGGAGCTGATTTGTTAAATAGGCAGTATCAAGACCTACCTGTAGATCAAGCCTTACCTGATCAGCCATTTTATTTCACTATCTATTATTTCGCAGTTTAGCTAACTATTCCTTGATTTCACGGGAAGATGCATTCTTGATCTCATCGGAAAGCATGCCAATAATTCTTCCATCAAGCTTTCTAGTTTTAAGAAGCTGCATGAGCACGCCAAGACTTGCATCGGTAACGCCAGTATCCTTTTTGAGCATGCGCGTATCAAAAGGCAGAAAATCTTCTGGAGAAGTTTTTGCCTTTTTGCCCGCTAATGCCCCAACGACAACTGTTCCAAGTTTTGCCGTGGCAACACTATTGAAATTGTATTTATTGATGTCTTGCTTCTCAATCCACTTAAGCGCTTTAATGACATCTTGACTTCGTTGCAAGCCAAAATTTTCCGCTTGCCATCGCGGATCTTTGTAATCAGACGACGAGAGACGAAAATAAATTTCGTCCCATTGCGTCAAATTTTTAAGAGTTAATCGTGCTCGTTTTTCTAGTCGTTCGGCGTAGCTTCCGCTTTCGTCCTCTTCGCTTTTTTTACTACTGCAGCATCCTCCATTTCAGCACGCTGCTCTTCTGCAATGAATTCCATGGTCTTAGCAATAAGCTTGCGGCCCATGCTCTTAGTGTCATCTACCGACCAATCATCAACACGCTGCCATTCCCCGTCAATCATTGCTTCACCACGGCAACGAATGAAAGTAGTTACCACGCGAGCATTGCTCACTTCAACGCTACCAACGCTGCTAAGCATGCCAAGCGTTTCTTCGGTGAATTCACCAAGAAGTTCCATTTCGGAAAGATTAGCGCCGCTTTGCAGAAGCTCAAAAGCTTCATCCAATGGAATGTCGCGAGCAGTTGCAATACGCTTGGCGAGCTGCACAGCGCGAATAGTAGCTTGGCTTTGAGCGCGGCTGGTTTCTTCTTGTTCAATAGCTTCTGCCACCAGCCAGCCGCCATACTTACGAAGGCGCAGCGTGGGAAGAAGCTCAAAGTACTCAGGCTCTTCACCTTGGAGCAGGAAACTATATTTGCTCATGGCTTAATACGTTCAGAGTGGCGTTAAACACCTTCACACGTTCGCTGTTAGAGCGAAAATCTTTAGGAAGTTCAACGAGAAAACGATGGTGTTCATTGGAAATTGTAACCGTCTCTTCTCCGTAGGAAATAAGGCACAATATGCCAGCCTCTAGATTTACTGGCTCATACAAGCAATTAATGGCATGTACTCTGCCGCAATCGCTTTTTAAATAGTCAACGTGCATTAAGATTTTTTAGATGTTCTTGCACTCTAAGTTTAAATGCCTTGCCAGGCGTTTTTCTCCAAAATGAAGAGCCAATAGCAATGTCATTAGTAAATGGCCTTCCATCCATAAATCGGGTGCCATCATGCACATAAATAGCATATTCCTCTCCCTTATTGTTTCTGGCATCCCAGTGCCAGTAAGCGCTGGCGCCATTAATAGTTATATCCACGCGAAAAGTTCTTCTTCCGCTTTCATAGAGTTCTCCTAAGTCATAAATATCTCTTGGACTAAATACCGTCTCTCCATTGCGGCGCCTTGTTTCTTGATCCCAAAGCCATTTACTATCGTCTCGAAATTGATCATCCCAATGCGCGTCATTAATATCTTCTTGCGCCCATTGCTTAAAAGCATCAACAATCGCATTAGTAAGCTGTTTGGCATTGATAACCTTCCCGCCATCTATGCGCATCATTGGATGAGCCTCCGGATTTCACGATCGGGAATGATAAAACGACAGCGCTCGTAAGCAACATCGTCTCCAGGCAAATAGCGAACATTTGCATCGGGAAAACGTCGCACCATTCTGTCCATTGCTTGTGCAATTTGCTTCCCATCAGGATTGTATTGAACAAGCACGACTTCCCATTGCTGCAGCACGTCTACAATTCCTACTCCAGCAGTCGGCAATAGTTCTGGATATTGACGCATTGTCACTTCAAGCCCTGTTACCTTCCATTCACTTGGGACGCTTTTTTGTCCTACTACATAGATGGCAGGAATGGTAGTGCCATTTGGAAATATATAAGAGCCAACAAGATTAGGGGCACTGCTAAGCAGTGTTGTAATAGTATCTCGCAGTTGCGTGATATTCACAATAAAAAAGCCTGCCGTATAGGCAGGCTAGCAAATCAATGAAAGGAATATCAGCTATTGGGAGCAGTCGGAATAAGGCTGCCAGTATTCTCAGCGTTTTGATGAATGCCAATGCGACCACGGCTAACGAGATCGAAAGTGCATTCGACAAGGTTATCAGCAGGATAGCTTTCGTTGTAATTCATCACGCGAGCCACATAGGCAACTCGGTCGTAGTAGAAAGTAGTACCAGAAGCGCCAAGTTGCTTGTTAATTTCAACATACACTTCAGCATTCTTATCGTAACGACTAGCCGAAATTACCTGGAAAGCTTCATCAAAGCTATTTGGCAGGAACACAGTGCCATCAACGTCCTTCTGGAAATAAGAAGTGACGGAAGCAGTAGCCTGACTGGTAACGATCACGCTATCAGCAAAGCCGCCGCCGCCAAGCAGGTAGAACTCCTGATTGCCGTCATTAAAGGCCACGGAAGCCGTCGTGGCGGCCTGCAGGGTGTAGAGCGTAGGAGCACCGCTAACAGTGAACGTGGCGCCGCTCTGGGTGATCAGGGGACGAGAAGTGCCAGTGATGGAGCCGACGCGCACAATAACGTCCTGGCTCTTCACTAGCTCGGTGGGATGGTAGAGCATTTGAAAATCCTCAATGGAGAGAAAGTGTTTAAGCGTCAGACGTTCTGTACGCTTCCTTTGCCAACAAGTCTAAAAATTCCACGGATTGGAGTGCCGAGAAATTGCCAATAGTGTTCTACTAGCTGCTCGTTGGGTAGCAGTTCAAACCGTCCTTCCCTTCCATTGATTACTGCACTAGCAGAACTTCCAGGAGTAATTCCAGAAAGTGCAAGAGGATTGGTTAACCTCCCCTCCATATACACGGCAGTATTATCAGCTCCAAGCAGATAATCAAACCGTGGATTTTGCTTTTGCTTCAACGTGGCGTAATAAGTAATGCCAGTAGAAACAGCAGTATAGTTTCCAGTTTCGCTATCGACTGAATAACCAGAAGCCACTTGCCATACAAGAGTGGCATTAGCAAGTGGCGACAGGCCGTTAGTCATACAACAAAACCAATGGAAGAAGAACCTGCGACGGTTTCAAGCATGCGTTTGAACTCTTGGCCATATTGCGTAGCCTCAAGTCCTTTGCCATACACCTTGCCATCAGTAGCACCAATTTGAATGCCCATTTGTGCAAGTTGGATGGCGATAATGTGAGCCGCAAGATGCTTTACAGCACGATCGGTTTGATCTCCGAAAACATCAGGAGAGGCGTCATATGTCGCCTCTGCAATAGCTCCATTAACAATGCCCGATGGGTGGGGGATAAATTCAGGGAAGCGCTCAAGGAAATTAGCGTAGGTGACGGTCATAATTAGACTTTCCCGATGCGAATAGCCTCAAGACGCTTATTAATGGCGCTCCTTACCCTCACACGACCTTCAATCTTTTTCCAGTCGTTAAGTTGATCTTCTTTATACATCACATCAATGATGCGAAGAGCTTCAGTCAGAGGCAGACTGGTAAGAGTTTCAAGGTTATGAGGAATGTCTTGCACCGTTGCGGGGGCTTTAACTTCCTCAATGGCACCAAGGCTCATCAGTCGCTTCACCACGCCATTGTTCTTGGCTACTTCCCATTTGCTATCTGGCACATCAGTGTTCACGCCGGGACTGAGTTGAATCATGCCCACGTCAGTGATAATGCCAAACCCTCCTTCACGAGGCGGATTTTCAAGCTCAGGGCGATAAGAAATTAGCATTTTGTTCATTGAGAACTGCAAATAAGCTTAACGCCCAAAGCTTTTTCTATCCTCAGGCAGAAGCCTGCACGTAAATCACGCTCTTGGGATAGTAGATGGCCACGCCACCCACGCGAGCATGAGCAGGAACAATGAATTCCAGACCACGTTGCTGGGGCGGGAAGAGTTCCAGGGGCTGAGGAATGTGCAGTTGCACCTTGCCGGGATCACGCTTGTACACCACCATGCGATTGGTGTTCAGTACACTGTTCTCAGCATCAAGCTGATTAATAGGCTCGATGGAGGTGATGTAGGGGTTGGTGCGCAGGAAGTATTCCAGCACGGTCACGTCCGAAGAGTCAGAGTTCCGGGTGGTGGAAATCACGCGGAAATCTTCATAGGCCAGCAGGATGGTGTCAGGCTGTTCCTTCATTTTGGAAGCGTTCACAATGGCAGTCACGCCATAGTTCAGCAGTTCCAGCATTTCCTGGGCAGTGGTGCCGCTGCTAGTAAACCACTTATCAGCAGCAATCACATCAACGGTGCTGTTGTTGAAGAAGCCAGAGAGGCCAACAGAAGATTCGCCAAACATGGCCACTTCTTCCACTTTCTCTTCATAAGCACGACGCACAGCAGCAGCGCGACGTTGCTCAAGAGCAATGTTTGCCATTTGAGCAGCACGCAGTTCCTGCACGGTGTAGCCGAACGAACCGCCGAAAGAGCGAATGTTGATGCTCTTCTCGGTCTGGCTGATGTCAGCACGCGGCAGATCATCAGCAGCATCGGCAATCAGACGGAATTCACCAGTCGAATCCATGATCCGATAGGTGAAAGTCTGGGCGCCAGGACCAGCTTCGCTGGTTACAGGCAGAATGGTCGGATACTTAATATCCGCATACTGCACCTCGAAAACTTGAGGGCGGATAAATTCAAGCTGGCGCTCAAGAAACAGACCAGCTTCATCCATACGAAAATCAGTCATCGTGATGCCTCCTATCAGGAATCAGCAGAGAGGGTGAAGCTCGGACCGTTCAGCTCCAGGATGGCAATGCCGCTGGTAGTGGTCGAGGTAAGGAAACGAGCATTCGACAGGCGAACGGTCTTGCCGGAAGCGAAGGCATGGCTGAATTGACCAGCCTTGCCAGTGCCGCTAGCCGAATACAGCACGCGGACAGGCGAAGCAGGAGTGACAGCGCCAGTCACATAGACGGCAACAGCGCCTTCGTTAGCGACGTTCAGGACTTGCTCGTCCTTCACGCCAGGACGACCATCCGAATCTTCGGCTTTTTCATCCACATAGGTGAGGACGTTAATACCGAGAACGGTTTCGCCAGTAGCAGCAATAGTTTTAGCGGAATTGGCAACAGTGCCGCCAGAGGCGTAGGTGACGATATTACCAAACGCGATTACTGCGTTGGTTTCGTTCACATAGGTGCCAATCGTGTTGTCACGAATATCAGAGAGCTGACCTTCCAGCAGTGCGTCATGCTCCAGAGCATAAGTCTGTTGCACGCCACCAGCAGAAGCAGTCCCCGAAGTGGTAAAGGTAACGGCCATGGATCAGCGCTCCTTGGTTACAGAGAGAGGGGATTTCCAAGCGTTCTGCAGACGCTCCATGTAGGAAGACGGTGCAGCAACGGGAGTTGCCAGAGAGGCAACGGCTTTACGCAGTTCGTCATTGGCAACAGAATCGCCGCGAACAGCGGTCTCAGCCAGAGTGTCGAACATTGCTTGCACATAATCGTCAGAACGCTCCGACAGATCCAGTGCATCGCCACGCACAGCCTTGATAGAAGCTTCCATGATTTCACGAGCACTCTTGCCAGCAAAATCAAAAGCAGAATCAAGGTTAGTGCGAGCTTTGTCAATCAGAGCAATGCGCTCTTCCACAAGCGAATCAACGTTCACTTGCTTGGCAGCTTCCAGATCGGCCTTGGTGGCTTCCAGTTCTTGCTCCAGGGCATCAGCGCGGCCTTCGGCAGCATCCATTTTGCCCTTCATTTCCTTTTCCATAGCGTCCATTTCTTCCTTCATTTTGGAAGCCTCGGACATCATGGCATCGTACTTTTTCTTCATGTCCTCGTAGGACATTTTGGCGTCTTCGCGTTCTTTAGTGATCGCCAGAGCAACGCTCTCGCTCACTTCAAACTCGGCGCCATCAAAAACCACTTTTGCGGTCATAGATGATTCCTCATTATTTGAGAATAAAGTAGGATCAGCGGCATCTAGGCGATCCAGATGTAGCTTCACCTGCGGGCCAGCCCGACCCCTGCGAACAACGGCGATGTGATTACCGCTGATCATCCGTTGGATGCCATCGTAATGCTCACCACTGTCTGCGACGCCAGGCGTGGGGTCATATTCGACCCTGTAGCCAGCGCTAACTTCCTTGGCATCACCTCGCATGATCTTTTCGATCGCAGCCTCATCAGTAATAGTCATGACTGCACGAACAAAGCCGTTGTCATACACTACTTCTGTACCAGAAAAACCAACTTGGTAATTCTTTGTATTGGCGCTATCGAGCAGTACGGGAGGATGCTCAAGGGTGATAGCCTTGCCCGCGAAGGAAGCGAGGCTTTCTGGAGACGCCACCTCTTCCTCGGGACGATACTCACGGCGAATTGAGCCGTCAGCATCGGTGTACATTTGTACACCAGTACGCGCAATCGTTGCCCAAGCACGAAGATAACCCTCGGGGGTTAGCTCATACTTGTCAATGGGCGCAACGTCGTAACGGAAAGAAGTTTCGCTCATGAAACAAGGCTAACGAAATAAAATCAGTAAACTATAATTAATGTTCCAGAGATGAAACAAAATGCGTTACTTGGTGGCTAGCAAGGAAAATGCACTTCGCATGCCTCATCACCAGCGCAAATTACTAGTGGCCGCTCGCATGAAAGAAGCCCGCCTTAACAGCGGGCTTTCGCAGCGTGATATTGCTAAAGAACTGCATATTGGCGTGGCTACTTACCATCGCATGGAAAAAGCTGTAACAGAGCCTTCTGCAGTTCAACTTGCTACTCTCAGTGGCCTTTATGAAGTATCAGTGCTATGGCTGCTGGGAATACCAAATTTTGTCGTTAATGCTGTTCAGCCTTCGTCGTCATCATCTTGGCTGCGAAGCTCCTGAAGCTGGCTTTCAATGTTGTCCATAATGTAAGCCTTTGCAATTGCCTCGGCTTCAAAAACAAGCATCTTGACTGGCTCAAAATAGGCATCAGGCTTTTCGTAGAAACTCTCGACAAAAATATGAGTTTCGTCGAGGCGACCATTCTTGAAATGCTGCCGCTCAACAAGACGCCAATGAGGCGTATTGCGATGTTCATTGGCAGAAAGAATGGACAGCGCTTTCATTACGCCAATACCATCTTCTTCTTCTTCAATCACTCGCACGTATTCACTCATTAGCCTTTTGGCGCTTTTCCATCATCTTAATGATGCGATTGGCCCATGCCCTACCAGCATCTCCTCCCCATAAAAGCCAAGCAATGTATCCGGCGTCATTTTCTCCACCACTTTTATTTTTTTCGTGACGAGAAAAGAATGCCGCCATGCGCTTGACCGTGGCATAACTCACTGCCCCACCACCAGCCAAATCAGACGCTCTGGCCACTCCACTGCCAATGCCCTGTTCGCCAGCTTCCTGCGTGCTCAAGCCGCCTTTGCCATGTTTCTTGCGTAGTTCCAGGCCGCGACGCGCAGCAGCCCGTACAGACGATGGAGGGGCAAATGATTCGGCATCGCCCCTTGTTACTTTTTTGAATTATTTTTAACAGCAGAAAGGTAAGCTTTACAGCGTTTCTCGCCAGCGCTTTCGTCCATCATTTCTTCTTCTTCATTCTCTTCCTCTTCCATCGCCTCTTCTTCTTTTAAGACTTGACGAATAAAGGCACGCATGTAATCCTCGCTCGCGTCTTTTTTCTTCATAGACATACCAGCCTCCGAAAGAGCAATTGCGACAGCACGGCGATAATCTGTAATTTTTTCGCCGCTGCTGCTTTTCAGGGTTCCTGCCTTGAATTCCCGCATGACGCGAGCAATTTTTTCCTGCTTTGCTTTCTTGGTTTTCGGGGTCTTCATGTCTTGGAAAACGCTATAGTAACAAGAGTTGCAGTGCGATCAATGGATCCACAAGCCTGTCTCAATTGTAATGGTATTTTCCGACCAAAAAGGCGCACGAATATTTACTGCTGTAAATCGTGCCAAGTTGCTCATTTGCGTAAAACAAAGAAGATCAAGGACAGGCCACGAAAAGGTGTTATTTGTAATTGCTTGCATTGTGGCGCCGATTTTTACGTGCCCAAATACAGGGAGTCAACTGCTAAATATTGTTCGCGGAGCTGCCTTGCTAGCGCGAACATTCATGTTCTTGAAATGGGAAGGGAATCTTCTCCATTGATGAAGAGATCAAAAGCCTTGCGCTCCAAAAGCAAAAAACCTAAGCAATATAAGACGATTATGGTTAATGGTATTCAGGTTCGGGAGCATCGCTGGATAATGGAACAGCATTTAGGCAGAAAGCTAGAGTCATGGGAGCACGTGCACCATATTGACGGCGATCATCTCAATAACTCGATTGACAATCTTGAAGTTCTTTCTAATTCCGAACACCAGCGACGAGAATTAGAGCAATGGGCTCAAAATTAACTTCAAACTGCAATATCCCAACTATAGCCATCAGCAACAATTCCATTTGTAGAAACAAAATCATTAAACACTTTCTCGATCCACTGCAAATGCTCTTCAGTTAATCCAGGATGACAGCCAAGGAAAAACACTTTATTCAGCACTTCATAAGCATTCGGAAAGTCTTTTGCATTGCCAAGGTGCTTATAGCCAGGATGTAACAGTAGATTACCCGCAAAATAATTCCTGGTTTGCACGCCATTCTGCTCAAAATACTGTTGCATAGCATGCTTTAGCGACGGCCTACTGCAAACAATGGGAACGCCAAACCAACTAGTTTCCGCGCTTTCCATTTCCTCCACAATGCGAATTGACGATGGAGAAACAGACAAAATATCTTTAATGCGTTTGTAATTCTTGCGGCGCTTTTCATGAACTTCATCAAACTTGGCCAACTGAACTAAGCCAACTGAACCTTGTAAGTCCAAGGGTTTCAAGTTGTAGCCAATGTTGCTGAACACATATTTATGGTCTACGGGAGCGTCGTAATCATCAAGCCACTTATCAAAGCGATTGCCGCACGTTCCATTGGTAAGCAAATTGCACTCGCCTACGCAATAGCAATCACGCCCCCACCAAGCAAAGCTACGAGCAAGCTTATTGAAGCCAGGAAGAGAAGAAGAAACCATTCCTCCCTCCATCGTCGTAATGTGATGCGCTGGGTAGAAAGAGCACGACGAGCTAACAAAGTAATCAGAAAGCCATTTGCCTTTCCACTTACTTCCCAGCGAATCACACCCATCTGCAATCATCTTGATGCCAGCCTTGTCGCAAATTTCAGCAAGTCGATCAATGTCATAAGGATTGCCAAGCACGGGACTGCTAAATACTGCAACAGTCTTTTCGTTGATTGCGGCTTCTACTTGCGCCAAGTCCCAATTCAAACTTTCCCATTCAATATCAACAAATCGTGGCACCATATTGTTCTGAAGAATAGGTGCAACAGTTGTTGGAAAACCAACGACGCTCACAATAATTTCTGAACCATCAGCCCATCCAAAATATTTCTTCAGCGCAGCAATCATTACGAGGTTTGCCGAGCTGCCACTATTTACCATCAAGCTCTCATCAAAGCTAAATTTTTTAGAAAATTCGCGCTCAAACTTGGCCACGTTTGGGCCAGATGGCAACCACCCGCCTTGCTCTAAGCAGCTAATTGCAGCTTTGATTTCGTCCCCATTGAAAAATGGAGCGGAGTAGAGAACTTTTGGCTTGTGCATAGGTCTGTCAGGCCCTCTTCCAGTGAGATCAATGGAGAAAAGCCAGTCTCAAAAAGCTTGGTGCAGTCTAAGGCCATCACTAAAGATTGCTCATCATTCCGATGCATTCGATAGGACACAATGCTCTTGCTTTGAAGCGTTGCTTTGCAGTGGCTAATGCACTGAGAAAGAAAGGTGCTGCGCCCACTTCCAATGTTATAAATTGCATTGCGCTCTCCCTTCGTGCATACATGCTGAATAGCGCGACAAGTGTCATAAATATGAATGTAATCTCGACGCATACCTCCCACTCCTTCGACTGGTCTATTAGCTTTTAGCTCTTGGATGACATAATGCAAAGCATTGCGTTGACCATTGCTAACATCTAAACCACCATAAACATTGCCAAGACGCAAAATACGCCATCCAATATTGTGATGAGAGCAATAATCAATTACCAACTGCTCAGCACAGCGCTTTGTAATGGAATACAGTCCTTTTGGCATGCAAGCATCACTCTCCTTCATCACTCCTTGATGCGATCCATAAACGAACCATGAACTAACAAAGTTGAAGGTATTAATGCCATTTTCTTTGCAGGCAACGAGCCTCCTCATTAGCGCATCAATATTTGTATCAGTGTGAAGCAATGGATCAAAGTATGAATTATTTGTCGTGCTAATTAAATAAAGAACCTCCTCGTCCATCGGCGCAAGTTGAGTGCGTTGTAATGGCCTGCCGCCATACAAGCCAATAAAGTAAGCTCCAATATTTCCAGTGCCGCCGTAAATACTGAATGCCATGGTCATCCGGTGAATCCAATTGGAGCTTCCTTGACCTTGCCTGGACCAAAGAAATACTCGCTGTTCAGGATAATAGCTGTGATTAGCCGTTCAGCCATAAAAGCAATGCTGCGCTGCTGGTAGCCTTCAAGGCTCATGCAAAATTCTTTGTGCTCTTCCCAAATTGGCATAATTGTTTCAAAAACAAGAGAACAATATTTATCAAACAAATTACGAGGCCCTCTCGCCATATTGCATCCATAAAATTTTTGCTGGCGCCATGCATTATCTACCATTTCAAAACTAAGTGGGATTTTCCCTTGTTTTGCAAATTCCCGTGTAATTGATGGAGCGGCAAATGCAGAATGGCATTCCATGTATTGCTGTTCAACGCTTGAAAATACTGCAAATCCAGGCACATACAGAATATCTTCTTCCGAGGAATGAATGTATTCTTCTATCCACGGACGCCTATATTGACAAATGCCAATGTGTTCATCGGTCGTATTTTGCCATATCCAATAAAGTGCAGTCAAATCTCCTAAATATGGATTTAAGCAAGAAATATTTTTACCATTATCATCCATGGCAAAGTCATAATATTCATAATGGCTACGCAGACCGACATCCATATAGGTGGCACCAGCCATTAACGGGGTCATTGGAGAGCTGCAGAAAAAGCGTGGAGCACGCCCTGAAATACAGCAGCAATATAAATGTGGCTTGTTATTGGCCATATACTTGACGCGCTGCCCATAGCTCGTTGTAATTATTTACGCCCTTAGCACCAACGCCTGTTAAGTCTCCACCACCAGAAGGCTTACTCCAAGCCATAATCGTGCCATCAGGCAGCACGAATGCACGATTCTTTTGCTCGTAAGTGGGCGTCAGTTCAAGGTAGTCACCATAAATAAAATCAGGCTGACTGCTATTCATTGCCAACGCTTGTCCAAGTAGCGTCGGTCCAGTAGGACACAATGGTGTGATACCATAATATTTTTCATGGCAGTTTTTGACAATCAAATTGATTGCAGTGACAAGCGCAGGATTGTCTGGCTGTGAATAAAGAACTGTTGTAGCACACGCCCAGCTTGTATAGCTAAAGCGTTGAATGTCTCGAAATGCCAGCCACTTAATACGAGGGCCAATCTCCACTGGATTAGCCATTCTCACGGCAATGTCCATATACCAGCCACCAAGCTTATTTAATAAGCAAAAGCGACCAAGATCAGCCTTGTACGAATAAGGCTTTAAGCAGTCGTAAGCCCAAAGCACATCAGCGTCGTAATTATCTGCAATAAATTGACGCAATGTTTCTTTGCTGTAGACGGTGTGATTTGCAGCGGGAAAAGCGGATTTAACAGTACCAACAGCATGCTGCAAAAACGGCGACAGTTCGTCGCTCGTATCACTCAGAAAGATTTGAGAGATTTCCATGATGATTAACCGATGCGAGCAGGAGCGCCGAAGCCCTTAAATTCTGCAGGTTTTTCTTTTTCAGAAAGCAGCATATTCACAATTTTCAACATTTGTTTTTCGATGAACGGCCAAGTGAATTGCTTCTCGTGAATGCGTTCGTAGCACCATTCTCCAGCCATTTGAAGCTCTTCACGATTGTGATAATAATGATTCAAAATTTCAGCGAGGCTTTCTGGTTCTGGAAGTTTGCGCTCAAGACCATAATTCCTGTCAGTTTCAGAGCCATGACATTCAATGCGCCTCACTCCATTGAAAATTTCTTGGCAACTGGTGTGATCAGGAACAATTTGCGCCACTCCCGTAGCAGCATGCTCGGTATTAACAAGGCCCCAGCCTTCGCCAATACAAGTGTTAACGCCTACATCAGCAGCGTTATACACTTTGTTTAACTGCTCAACACTGAGACAGTTATGAGTAGAAAAATGCGGACTCGTAAGAATGAGCTTGCCAGTGGGGTCGTAACCTTCATCTCGCGCCACTCGTTTCATAAGTGGCACCAGTTCCCATCCCATATCTTTGGCTCCCATATTTAGCCAGAGTCGAGCGTCTGGCTTGTCTTTTGCAAATTTGATAAAGCCTTTGATTGTCAAATCAATGCGTTTGCGTGGCTGATTCCTGTTGCCATTAAAGACAATAAAAACATCCTTTGGTACGCCCAGTTCCTGCCTGCATTGATTTTTATTAAGTGGAAAAAACTTGGAAAAATCAGTGCCGTGTCCTACTACTGAAACAGGCTTTTTATATCCCATCAGCTCGATTTCTTCCTTTGCAAATTCCGTATATGTAATCAAATGATCCCATTTGTCAATGGCAGGAAGAAGTTCAGGGAAAAGACCATAAGAATCAATGGGAGTGTAAATACAGGTTTTAAAGCCAATACTTTCTTTAAATGGTTCAATCTTGTCGATTAATGAAATTGCCACCCAAATATCGTTAACGATAAAAACAATATCTGGTTTAATTGTTTGAACTAATTCCTGAATGCGATGGGAGCCAAATGGATCAGAGCCATAAGCCATTGCAGGATACATTTTGCAATGAGCTTGCATCTCGCATGGATCTCCATGCCAATTAACAGCTAATGCATGCACTTCGTGCTCTTTTGCAAAAGCAGGAATCAAATATTCGGCAACGCGTCCAAATCCAGTCTGAACACCCGCATCGCCACAGTATAAAATTTTTGCCACACTCAAAATGAAAGCTGGCTAAATCCTATAAGCCGTTTCACACTTGGACACTAGGAAACTGTTGGCGTTTATATTCCACACTGCAACGACATCTTGCGCGACAAGCACAACGCTGACCTGGCAATGGAACAGAGCCAATTGGTACAAGGCCACGCGCTGCATAATCAAGGCAATCTTGACAGTGCTGTGCCTGTGGGTCAAGAATGCGCCGCATCAAACTATATCCTTGCTGTTCTTGGCGAATCGAGGAGCCTTCCCAAAAACTGCCTCGCACGCTCTCAGCGTATAACCCAATGCGAGCAAGAGCCATGGCCCGAGAAGAACGCTGCTCCAGAAGATCACGAGCAAAGCCCTGTAAATAACGATATTCCTCACGAAGCCTTTGACCGATGCGACCATATTCCGCACTTCCCATACCATCGCGTCCACCATGGCCGATAATTGCTGCCTGAATATGAGCAGCCTTAATTGCCTCGCGGACACTTCCTTGCCACTGGTCAAGCGTGATACTGCCATCAATAAGCATGTTGGTGAAACGCTTGAGCATCGTACCAAGCTTATTGATGCGACCATCGACCAGAGCTTCTACTGCTGCCTTGCTTAAGAACTTGCCTTTCTCATCGCGATAGCGACCAGTATTACGGTCGTAAGACCATGCAGCATCCATCCTGCTGGACAATACCGCCTCTGTAAATTGCGGCAGATTATTCAGCATTGTCTGCCTCCAGGATTTCCTTAAAACGCTCTGGAGCTTCCTGTTTCCATTCGTTCAGAGCCGCAGCAATGTCTTCTTCTGAAATTAATGCGGCTTCATCAATGTCAGAAAGCAACATTCCTTCCACTTTTACAGGCTCAATTGCATCTACTTTGCTGCTAACCATTTTTGCTGGTCCTTTCCGCTCAGGATTTGGATCTTCCTTGCGCTTACGAGCAACAATTGTCTGGCGCTCTTCCTTGCTCATTGTTTGAGCTTTGGCTTTTGGAAGGCACTTAGGCTTGCCTTCTTTCTCGGAGCGCCCTCCACACTCTCCAATGATTTCACCATTAGCACCAATCCTCACCCATTCTTCTTGAAACCACTTATCCAAATCGTCAGCATGCACTTCTCCGTCTTTGCCTTTAAATGCTCCAGAAGAAGAACCGTGCTTACGCTTGTACAGTTCCTTGTATTTCTTTACCATGAACGCACTGGCGTAAGCGCTAGGCCACACTTTGAATTTATTCTTTGCCGCTGCAATAGCTTGTTGATGTAAGTCTTTGTCTGAGAATTGCACATCCCCTTTAATTTTCTCAAGATCACGAGGTAGATATAAACCAGCAGCGTCTTGTACTTCTCGGCTTCCATCAATTGGAAGCGTGCCATTTTCTTCATTAAGTGGATCTCTCCCTCCAGGGGCTACATTCATCTTGCCAGGCTGCTGAGGAAGTTCACGAGGAAGCGATGGATCGAGAACCGTCTCCATTGACCACTCAGAGCCTCCAAAGCGGGCGTCTGCTACTTCCTGTGGGTGGAGCACCCCGAGCTGAATGTAGCGGCCATCTACGGCAGCCACGCGGGCGCGAACGTCTGCCATCTCGCGCTCGTTCAGCTCAAATAGATTGTTGAATTGCACGCGCCATGAATTGGGCACTCGACCACGAGTTGGTCCATCCTGGCTAAGCATGATTAGTTCCATCAGTTTTTGGAGCGGGCGTTTGAAATGAGCCGTTTGGTAATCAGCCAGGAATTTGGCGAAATCACGCTCTTCACTACGGCCTGTTGCGCCAAGGCCGCTTGGGCTTTCGCCAAAAAGAATCGTATGAGGAATTTGCGAGGCGCCAATAATGTCAATACGCAGTTTCTCTAATACTTCACCAATGCCACCAAAATTGCGACTAATAAATTCAAGTTCTTCTTTTTCTGCATCAATGGCATAGCCACGATAGATGCTCTTGCTCATATCATTAAGCACAAGGCGCTGACGAACATCAGCCTCCTTGCCAGCAGCAAGCATCGTGGAAAGACCGCGAAGCTTGTGAACAAAAATGTCAAATTCAGTGAGGAGTGTTGCCGCAGAATTTAAGCCAGTCCAATAATGCTTAAAACTGTCATAAACGGTCTGCAGACTACTCATTCCCCATCCATAGTTCCGCTGCCTAATGCGATAAGGAAGCCATTCACCATCAAAACGTAAAATCCTATCTTTATGAATGCGAACTAATTGCGGCTCAGCAATAAGATCGCCAGAAATAATTTGATAATAGGTGGCCTTGGAATAGTCGTAAAGATTTTCTTCTTCAATCACAGGAGCAATTTGCCACCTATCCAACACTTCCATTCCTTCAATGGAACGAATGTTGCGCTTATCTACAGGCTGATCTGCACGGCGACCGTCATCAATGTATAGAAGAATGCAAGAGCCTCCATAAAGCCTGGCATTCTTGCTTGCCAGCATAAAATTCTCAAGGATGTAAAGATCCTCGATAATTTGTTCCACACCAGCCACTTCTTCTGCTGCTGCACCCTCCCCACCAAATAGCACTTTGAAGCCCTTGCGCGTTGCTTGCTCGGCAACAATGTCAACAATCCGCTTTGGAATCCACTCTCCATAGAGATTTTCAAGCTCTTCCTGAGTAAGAAAAATGATGGGTTGAGCAGTGGTGTAGCGGCTTTTGTCACGCCCAGTACCCATGCCAGTAAGGGCATTGGCAAGTCCGTCCATTCGCAAGCCACCAGCCGTGGAATGCCCCAGGTCCACCACTTCTCCTTCCATTGTTTTAACGATGTAACACTTGCCTTAATTCTAATGGTGGCTATGATGTGGCCGATGCTTTCCCATTATGGCCCCAATGCCCATTGAATTTTCTTTCTCCGAAGAGGAACGAAAGCTTGCAATGGAGGAGGGAGTGCGCAGGCAGTCAGTTAACGAAGCAAAGGGCCTTCGTGGCCGCAATCGAGGGCCTCGCTTTGGAGACAAAGCTCTAGAAGTGCATCTCCTTGGTGCCGCAGGAGAAATGGCAGTTGCTTCATATCTTGGTCTCAAAGAGTTTCTTTATCAAGAAACAGAAGCCCGTCGCGGATCAGACGACTTGCCAGGTATTGACGTTAAAACACGAAGCAAGCATAAGTACGACTTAATCGTTCAAAAGAACGAAGATCCCAAAAAGAAATTTGTCCTCGTTACCATTGAAGACAAAATCACTCTCATCCATGGCTGGTGCTATGGAGAAGAGGCGATGAAAGATGAATTTTGGGCTGACCCTGCTCGTGGCAGGCCGGCATATTTTGTGCCACAATCAAAGTTACGTTCTATCGGCACTCTCAAGTGATTCGCAAAAACTCACGCCGCTACTATATTTATGCTTACCTTCGGTCAAAAGATTCCGAGTATGGCAGCAAATATTCTCCTTACTACATCGGGAAGGGAACTCGCGATAGGGCAATGTCAAAGCAGCGAACAGTTCCACGCCCGGCAGATAAGTCACTGATTGTCTACGTGCAAGAAGGATTGACTGAGCAAGAAGCTTTTGCTCTTGAAAAATACTGTATCGCCTTGTATGGCAGGATTGACAATGGCACGGGAATGCTTCGTAATCTCAGCGATGGCGGAGACGGACCCAGTGGAGTCATTCACTCAGAAGAACACAAGAAGAAAATTTCAGAAGCCGGAAAGGGACGCAAGCATTCTGAAGAAACACGACAAAAGATTGGTGATGCTCAACGAGGCGCGAAGAATCACATGTGGGGCAAAAAACTTTCATCTCAAACGCGACAGAAAATCTCTGAGGGTAATAAGGGCTTAAAGCGATCAGAAAAAGCTAGGCAAAATCTTGCCAAGGCAAGATGCAAGTATAAGTGCGTACTCATTGATCCACAGGGAAATAAGCATGCCGTGGATAATTTATATCGCTTTTGCTTGGGTGCTGGTTTGCATCAAAAATTGATGCGCGAACTCGTTTTGGGAAAGCGCGAGCATTACAAAGGATGGAAAGCTGAATCAGTGGAGATTATGCGATGACTCTTCGTTGTTCAGAATTTGCAGAGCACGTTTTAAAAACGCCTCTTTGGCCCAAGCAGCAGCAAATCTTAAATGAGCTGTTTGAAAAAAATGTCAGTCATGCCATTTGGTCAATGGGTCGCAGAAGTGGCAAGACATTTATGGCATCAGTCGCCGCTGTTTACATGGCTTTTTGCCAAGACGATATATTCAAGAGAAAAATAAGAAAGGGCGAAAAATTTTACGTTGTAACAGTTGCAAACGACATTAATCAGGCCAAAATTGCACTAGACAACATTCGCCAGTTAATTATCAATAGCCCTTTGGAGCAAGAAATAGTTAGAGAAACAGCTATGGAAATCGAACTGAGCAATAGTTGCGTCTTTCAGGCTATACCTGCGTCTGCTCGTGCCTCACGAGGAAAAGCAGTTGCTGCCGTGGTCATGGACGAATTAGCCTTCAGCTTGGAGGGCGATGCTAATAGAGGTGCTGAGGCAATGTATACAGCCCTAGCTCCGTCTATCGCTCAGTTTGGGAAGCATGGCAAAATTATTGAATTGTCTTCACCATGGCTCACGTCAGGTTTATTTTTTAATCATTTTAAGCAGGCCCAAAGCGGTGAATATCCTGGAATGATCGCAAGATCGGTTCCTACATGGGAAATCAATCCATTCCTTCCCTTTGACTGCGATTTCTTACAGAATGCAAGGAAAAAAGACGAAGAAGCTTTTTGGTGCGAATTCGGCGCTCAGTTTAGGGCGAACAACTCAGTCTTGCTTGACCCCAATATTGTTGACGCTGCCGTTAACAAAGACAGGAATATTCTCCTTCCCAAAATAGAATACAAAGGCACATATGTATTGGCACTTGACCCTGCGCGAGGAGGGGTTGGACGAGACGATTACACGGCTTGCATCGTTCACTATGAAGGAGAGCGATTAGTCGTCGATAAATTTTATTCTTTTGAGCCGGATTTTGATATCGGTGGCAAAAAAGAAGTGAGTATCGCCAAAGTAGAAGACTGGATCAAAGAGCATCATCGTATCTATGATTTTCAAAGCATCGTTCTTGACCAGTTCAATAGCTCCGCGACAATTCAAAGCTTGGCAAAGGATTTTCCGATTTCAGAATTAACCTGGTCAGTTTCTACAAAAATGCGAGCTTTTTCAAAGACAAAAGAATTATTTAACGCCGGGCTCATTGAGTTATATCCACACAAAAAAGCTGTTTTTCAGCTCAAGAATCTCAGTGTTCTTTATAGGGCAAGTGGGCAATGGGCAGTTACTGGGGGTAAAGAGACTGGCGTGGATGACTATGCATTTGCTCTTGCTGGCGCTATTCTTGAGGCGTCGAAAGATAACGACATTGATTGGCTCAACAGTTTAGTGCGTTAGATTTTCACCAATTCGCAATTTTCATTAATACTGAAAATGATCAACATTGAAATTTCCCTCAAGGAAGCTAATTTTCTGGTGGCACTTTTGGAGGCAGACAGGCAAACGGCCCTTCAGCTTCTCGCTGCTGATCATTTTTATCAGCCTGCTTTATTGCCAAAACTACATAAAGCGCAAAGAGCGTTGAAGAAAGTTCAGGAATTAGAACAAAGTTTTACGGAAAACGAGCAACAAGTAGACTGAGAAAAATTCCCTTCCTCCATGGAACTCCGTTTTCAGCTTTTTGAAGCCCTAGAAAAGGCCACTGAAGCAGCCCACGCCATGGAAGAAGCAGGTAGGCGATGGGGAAGAAATAGCAAGGAGCTTGAACTCGCTATCAAGGCATATGAGCATTGTTTGCAGGAATATTACGAGCTTGCTGCAATTTCCGAAGATCATTGGGAGGCTTTTTGCAGGGTCCATCCCTGGCGTGAAGAGTGCCGCATCTACGACTGCTGATGATACGCTTGTTCTTTAGTCTCAATGGAAAAACGGAAATATGGACAGTTCCGTTTCACGAAGCAAGACGTGTAAACCGCACCCTTTTCCAACAGGGTGCAGCCGTGTTCTGGAGTGAACGCTGCTAAGCTTATTGAGCTTCTGCAGAAGCCCACTGGCCAGTGGTTCCGCCCCTTTCAGGGAGGGGCTTTAGGAGGTATCCTCGTCAATGCCTCCAAGCTCAGGGGATTCCGTCCCCAACGAAAGGCGAAGGAAGCGTCTTTCACGATGAAGCAGGCAGAGGGTGGGCCGCACCCATTTGTTCCCTAATGCGGGATAACTCTGCCTCCTCGCTCTCATGATGGAACAGGTAGACATCAGGCGCTTAAAACGCCTTGGCCGTTTGGCCGTGCAGGTTCAAGTCCTGCTGGGAGCATGCTTTGATACACTAAAGGCACGTTCACCCCTTCCGAGTGGCGACACTCATGGTAGGGGCGCATGACAGCCACTCACGGAACGGGGAGTGGAACCATGGAGGAACGCCATGATGAACATCAAAGATGTTCACAAGGGAACAGGCATGCCTGTTCCTGCTATGAACCCTCTGTTGCTCGTGAAGCAGCGCCTGCTTAAGGCCGCTCGTCTTCACCAGGCCCAGTTGGCTTCGATCAACGGCTACCGTTCTTGTGTAGCCTGATGACTACATGCCGCTCTTGTCATTTTGGCAAGGGCGGTATTTTATTCCTCTGTATTTCAGCCAAAGGACAGGGCGATGAATGAGACGCCACCATTTGGTAAAAACTTCGTGCTCTTGCTCGCTGTCGTAAGCAATACCACGATACACGAGAATAGACATGGGCTTCATAGCATTTGCTTCACGCTATGAAACACTGTCTAATTGAAAGATGACTGCTTTATACAATTTGCATTAAGACTTTGTGAAGGCACATCATTCCAATGACGAATGGCGTTAGCAATAATGAAGCCATTTGTCATCATGTATGAAAAAAGAATGATAAGTCGCACAAAAGCAATAATATCTGCTTCTTTTTCATTCTTTCCCGTCTTTGGCCCCAGGGCCTTGGCTACTATCCGCCATAGCTTTTGCCTCTTGCGCATGTACCCAAGTTTTTAATTCCCTTACATATTGGCGCAAAATAGCAGTTTGTTCAACGTGCCACAAATTACCATCCTTGAAGAATTGACTGTTATGCCAGTCAATTGCTTGAAGAATGCGATGGATGATGGGATTTAGTGGGGCTCTTAGTGGCGTGTTAAATGTTCGACGCTCTTCAGCGGTCACAGCCCAAAATGCTGTTTGATATGTTCCAATGGTACAGGAGAAAAGTTATTAGGTTCTAAACAAGAGTTAAAGAAACGTTTATCTTCTTCTCCATCGACCATTACTTTATGACAGTGCAAATGACCATGCACGTTGCCAATGTACTGTCCCTGTAAATTGTCGGGATGCACTGGAATATGAGTGAAGATTAAGCCTTGACGATAAAAGGCTCCACGAATGTCTTCAAAATACGGAAGATAATCAGACAGCTTGTAGATGTCGTGATTGCCTTTAATTAATACCTTCCTTCCATTGAGACTCTCTAAAAGTTTCAGCGCAGAACGCTTAATTGCAACATCCCCAAGAATATACACCCTATCCTTTGCATTAATTAGCTTGTTCCATCTTTCAATAATAATTTCGTGCATTTCTTCGATGGAGGAAAATGGACGAAGACGTTCGCCGTTTGGCATGAGAAAAGACAAGCTTTTGTCGTGCCCTAGGTGCAGGTCAGAAGTAACGAAGGCGCTCATGAGGAGAGCAATGGAACGGAGAATGAAGGTATTGCACCCTCTGTTCTAGGCTATCCGCCTAGCGCCACTTTGCTTCTCCAGTGACCCCCTGGTTTGTGCATCATCGGCGTCCCGAGATAGGCATAGGGGGTGTTGCTCCTTTCGGAGAGCCAGCAGCACGCTACTGGCAGATTAGTGGTAGGAGGGGAGAACATTACCTTGCGCCTCCCTCTTTGCTTCACCCAGCCTTCACGACCAGGGAGCGGCTTTGGTTCCTACTACGGGATGGAATGAGCGTGCAAGCAGAGGCTCATCCTCTATCGACTATACCATAACATCAAGCTCGTCCATAAGAAGGAAGGCTGGTATTAGGAGCCTCAAAGAAGCTGGGCATGCGACTACGTTGCGTATCAGCAAGCTCTTCTGCTTTGCCCCGTTCAAACAAATTGTCGCTTTGACGCAGCCAGAAATCCTTATCCAGCCACTTATTGGTGCTGCTGCCAAGCTTGTCAAAAATCCACAGAGCAGTGGCGCGACGCAACTTGTTTAAGCTTTGCCCAGCATTCTCATCCAGTTCCTTCGCTACAAGGCTATGCACTCCTACGTGCGTAATCTCATCACGAGAAATATCGGCGCTCACAGTGCGAATGCCAATATCACCATTGAAACGAAAGAACGGAAGAATAACGAAAAACAAACTGCGCTCCAGCACAGAAGCTTTAAGAATTGGATGGGCAGGATGCTCTTCCCAGGCTTTCAGGATGTTCAACACTTCCTTCTCAGCAGCTTCATCCACTCCATGGGCAGCAGCCACATAGTTCAGAGCCTCATCATGTCGCTCTTCATCCTGCTGGTTATGAATGAGAGCCTCCACCACGCCAGGCGTAGAAGGCAGATCGCGCTCCAGTCCCTGTTGCAGGAAGTCTTTCACAGGCAGCTCCAGATGACGCAGTGCCAGCGCTCGGAACAAGGTTTCTTCGCTTCCATCCACCAGGGCTCCCTTGTCCACAGGCACAGCCTGCCAAGGCCGCTTCTTAGCAATCATCGACAGATAGGGGCTTTTCTCAACAGTGGTGGTCATTTCAAGAAAGAACAATGGAAAGGAAAGAAAAGGGGCGCCTCGCGCCCCCTTCAGAATTAATGCTTTAAGAGCTTTTATTCTGCACAGGCTGCACAGAATCCAGCCTCTACGCTGCAAGCGACAGCATCCCCCTTAGTCTCGTTGTCATCGAGACCAAACATGCTCTTAAAGTCATCATCTAACGCCGCATAAGCGTCGTCTTTCCGCTGAGTGTCAGGCAACACTTGCAGCGAATAGTAGAGACTGGTTTGCGGCGAAGCCAGCCAGTCTTCCAGGAACTTGCGGTCGTAAATGACCACATCGCTCCAACTATTGAAACTGTAGCCATGGAAGAGGCCAGTTTGTTGATACAAGCGAACTAATTCATTTGTCATGGAGAAATACACTTTCCAACCCACTTGCCCAGCAGTTTCTACATCCCCATAGTCGAAGCTTTCCACGCCAAATGTGCCGCTATCGCGGTCCACATGCTGAGCAATGGGAGGAGCAATTTCAGGGGCTGTCGTGAAGCCTTTCTTGTCGAGGTAGCGATAGGAACACGAGGCAGTCGGGGCGATACAGAACGCACGTTCCATACCATGCGTCCTTGCCACTTCCGCTGCTGAGAGGATGCCTTTGCGAACCGCCAAGGCCGCCTCATAGGCCGTCGTGCGTTCATGCGGGAGATCATCATTAACAGCTTTCAGGGCCTCTCCAAATTCACCGTATGAGATGCCATGGAGAGAAAGGAAATTGGCAAGACCAAGCATACCAAGTCCCACTTGCTTATCAATGGAAGGAGGAAGATATTCGCCAGTGTCACCAACGCCAGTGCGTTCGTGAAGCTCACAAAGCTGCGTCATGCCATCAATAAAGGCTCCTTCCACTTCATCAATGTCACAAGCACCCATGTTGATATGCTGCAATAGACAAGTGCCACGGCTCGGCAAATACACTTCTAAGCAAACATTCCCGCGAATACGCTTACCATTGTTGTCATAACGAATCTTATTTAACCAAATATCACCAGCAGAAATGCCCTTGAGAAGCTCAGCAATGAATTCTTCCGAACTATTCTCAAGAAACTTATCATCAACATTAATGCAACGCTTCACCCAAGGCAGTTCTTGCCGCGAAGCTTTAATGAATTCAATGGCATCGGGATGCGAATAATCGAGATGTAGCACTACGGCGCCGTTGCGATAAGTTCCGCCCCTGCGAAGAATTTCGTTGAGAGTGGAATAGATTTTGCCAAAACTAACAGGGCCAGATGCAACTAATTTATCCTTACCCTTGATTGATTCGGTTCCTTTAGGACGAAGATTTGAAAGATGAACTGCAACTCCAGCGCCATTCCTTAGGCCATGACTAACAAAACGCCACGATGCTTCGATTCCCTCTGGACCCTCCATCGAATCATCTACTTCAAAAACAGTACAAGAAACAGCAAGGCGTCCACTCGGATTATCGAGCCAGCTTTGAACTCGTCCAGTACGAGCAATTTTTTCACAGACGGCCTGTTCTTTAAACCCCATGAGACAGAAAAGGGGGCTCCTGCCCCCTCGACGAAACACTAGAAGCTTAGCGCGAATCAGCCTGGCACGTCATTGAGAGACGCAAATTCTCCATGATGCCTTAATGCGGCTTCGTTGTATGCGCGAGCTGCCTCGGCTTCGGAATTAAAGGTTCCAATCCAAATGTACTTGTTGTTCGCCTGCATTTTTGCAATCCACCTCTGACGCTTTTCGTTCCAATAAACGCATTTGTAATTGCTCGTGCTTTTTGATTTTGATTTTCCGCGATTGCGCATATTCTCTTCGTGAGATGCCTCCCTTAAGTTTTCAATAACGTTGCGCTTTTCCTGTGTTTCAATGTGATCAATGAAAGAATTGTCAATGTTTTTGCCTGTTGCCATTGCATAAATTAAACGATGAGCATAATAGCCATGCTTCTCTCCGTTGTAAGTAATACGAACAATCCAATATCGCACCTTGGGCATATAGACACCCGCAGGATCTCCCGCTTGGGCATTCACTGAAACTGTTTTCTTGCGTCGAAGCCCGCTGGGACTTGCTGGATCTACAAGAAAAAGTTCGTGCAAATAGTCGAGTGGAGGCAGGGGCCTCCGTGCTAGCTTTGCCATGTCATCTAGGAATAGTAGGTGGCCAGGAGCAGAACGCGCCAACGTTGCTGCTCCACAATATTTTAGCAAATTTCTTCAGGAAGTCTTTTTCTTTATCACGCCAGGACGAACCAATGGAGAAAAAAGCTCATCAAGGGCCACGCGTTCATGCTTTTTAAGCCACAAATAAATGAGACCAAAAGTATCTTCTACGCCAGATTCTGCTGTTTGATAACCCTGATCTACGGCTTCAATTACACTGCAAATAGCATCATAAATAGAAAAATCTTCTTCCTTCTCCATTGATTCTTTATCCTTTAAACCAAGTAGATAACCAAAGGCAGCAGCAGTGGTTTTGTCATTGCAAAGCTCACAAGCTTTCATCTTCTCCTTAATTTCCTTAAGTTTTTGCGCCTGCTCGCCAGAGCCATAATCCATGGCAATGGAGAAAATGTCTTCTTGAGAAAAGGACATGGTTTTACCAGTCGGGAAAGAAAGCGATTGGTTTCACCAATCGGGATAAGAGCCTAATACGTTTTCATCCTCAAGAGAATGTTCAATGGTGAGTCTCATGAGACGCGCTTCATAACCTCCTCTATTGGCTCTAGCTGGTTCGTACTTATACTCTGGACTCAGTTGTATCAGCTTGAGAAACGCCCTAAGACTCTTAGTGGCATTACGAGCAAAGGCAACGCGCATCCTCCATACAGCCTCTAAGCGTATGACAACGGTGACTGGACGGTAATAGATGGAAGCCATGAGACTCATGAGACTCAAATGAGATTGTACCGAGTTTGGAACACTGAAAACACTAGGCCCTTGCTATGACTGGTGTCTCATAATGAGACAGGATGAGACTCATGAGACTGAGCGTTACACTGAATATAGGCACAGCATGCGTCAGGCTATTTAGCCCACGAAAGGCTTAGCCCACGCGAGCCAAGCCTTTCTAGGAGCCGCTACGAGCGGGAGCCCCAAGCGTTCCTGACAAAGCGGCTCTGCTCAATAACCTTCCTTTGCATACTTTCTTCTTTAAGAAACCTTTGCCAAGGAGCCGAACGAGCAGAGCCCCAAGCGTTATTTCCAAGAGGCTCCCTTCTCAACAACCCACCATTAAATATTTTCTTTCGCGAGAGCATTAGAAGCCGCTCATATAGTGCTTGCATGCTGCAAAGAAGAATCTTTATTGCTATTAACTATGTTTTTTCTTCTTTTCGGCCAGGCTTTATGAACAAACGCTAGGGCTCCCTCTCGTAAAGCCTTCCTTTTCGTAGTCGAACAATCTTAATGCGCTCACTCCCCTCCATAGCTGACAAGATCGTTCGCGCAGTCATAACTGGGTTCTGCAAAAGACGCAACAAAATGCCTGCAAAAATGGGATTGTGGGGATGATGTTTGAAACTCGATTGAAAATTATGCTCCATCAAAAAGGGGATACGCGGCCCCACCAAAACGTTACCCCCTAGCTACTGCGCTGTAGATTGTCAAGCTTTTGTAAAATTTTGTAACTGATAAGAATTCGTATCAGAGATTGTAATAAAAATTATTGATAAGAATTCGTATCATTTAGGGGGACTGTCTCTCTACTCTCCCAAAACAAAAGCCCCACCTTATAGGGCAGGGCTTAAACTAACATTCAACCTTTAGCCTTTAATCAGGCTCGGAATCTAACATTATTTGGCAGCAATGGTAGGCTGTGATGATGCCGTGCTGTTGGATTGTGTCGACAGTTTCGTAATAAGAGTCTGAGAAGAGATGGGTGTTTAAGCCTAGGCGATCGATTAATTCTGAGGCTAGACGATGGGCAGATTGGCGGGAATGGATGTAGCAGCCAGGATGGAGGATTGAATGGATGCGGCGTTGCATGATGGGGGAGAGTATTGGGAGGGCTGTAGGAGGGGAGGGAAGGGCCTGGTAGGCGTCAGGCGATACAGAACCGCTTACGATCCGCATCAGAGTATGGGAGACCGTGGGGGAGCTTAAAACGCAGCCCGATGATTACGGGGCCGTGGGGATCGGCTGGCCGGAAGTCTGACGAATCGCCATCGTAAATTAGGAGATCACGTCCCATAAAATCTACAACTGTGGGCAAGTTATGGCCTTTTTTAATATTGAACGCAGCGGCAATATTAACGCCTGCTTCTATGGCACGCTTAGCAAGCCTAAGGTTAGTTTGATTATCCCACCCATCGAAGCTAAAAGTTAGGTGGTAGCCGATTGTCTGACAGTGCTCCCAGTCGCGGGAAAGTTTAGTGTAGTCGTAAAACCATACCAAGCGGCGGCCCATTACTTTCTGGGCATAATTGAAAAAGTGGAAGATACTCTTCCAGAGACCGTGAAACCTACCTTGGAGGCCAAACTTAACATGTAGAAGGCGCTCAAATTCTCTATCTACGGTAAAGGGGATGTTCTCCCAGCATATATCAGAGGTGCCATTAAGACGAATGGCGATAGGTTCGGTGTTAGGTTGGCGGTTAATGTTATAAGCGATTGCCGCAACTAAGGTTTGCATAAATCTATCAGAGTTGACATAGAATGCTTGCGTACGGCGGATTCTGGCAGCTTGTTTAGCTTCCATATAAACAGGATTACCGGCAAAGTTTAAACAGATAGCCTTACAATTCTTAGCATTCGGACAAACATTGAATCCCGAAGTATCTGCAGGCGCTAAATGTAGGATGTAGGTTTGAACTTCACTTTTTTCAGTCTTGGGATTGGTGCTCAAAATATTAGTGTGGGAGATGTTGTGAGCATTCATAAAATCACGCAGAGTGGCAGGAAACTTAGCGCGAGCATTAATGGGAGCCAGAATGGTCATCGGAGGAAATGGGGATGGTTTGCGAGAGTATGGGAGAGGCTATCAGCGGCCTGAGATAAGCAGCAGACAAGCTTCAGCAGAGCTGCCAGAGGCACGGCAATCAATGAACCGGCGCTGGTCCTCTGACATAAGGGAGGCAGCGAAAAGCAGCAGCAGCGAGCCGCAAAACAGGCCAGTCAGCTTGGCCGTGATGGTAAGGGGGTGCATGAGTTGTAGAGCGGAGGTTTCGGCTCGTGGGGTCGCCCCCTCTCGCCGTTGAGAGAACAATATCCGCACACGGTGTCAACGCTAGGGGAGAGTGGACAGTTATTTTCTGTCCACCATCGCCCGACGTTGTATTGACGAAGGGGGGCCCATAAGGTACGGGCTCCCGATTGCGCACCATGGCAGCCACGGCTCATAAAACGATCGCCCGCACGCGTGCCATGCATGCCGCCATTCTGTCAACCCATAGAAGGTATCAATTATCAGCACACGGTTTAGCTCACATAAGAGCGCCACGGTTTGGCTCAGTCAGCACGCCATACGGTTTACCTCTCGCAAGGCTGCCACGGTTTGCCCTATTCAAGCCTCCTAGGGTTTGCGTTAACTACGGTCGCAGGGTAGGGATTAACCACGGCGCGAAGGTAGGGTATATTTAGCCCGAAAAGTGTAATGATAAAAGAATTTTATGGGAACTATTCTTTACATCAGGCTGGCTTATATGATAAGCCCGTCTTATGGTTTAGTCTCGAATGATAAGGTTGGCTTATATAACGGCAGTGTGATGATGTTAACAGTACAGTAGTACTATTATGCGGCTAGAGTCATTCAATACTATCGTTATATAATCATATTAGCATTTAATACTACTATGATACGAGGCTAGCGAGTACAAATTTTTCCATAGATACAAAGCTAGCGAGTACAAAATTTTTCAAAGATACAACCTTGGCGAGTACAAAAATTTTCACAGATACAAAGTTGGCGAGCATATTTTTAGGGCATAAAATAGTCGAAAATTATTAAGACAATTTCTGGATTAATTTCCTAACAAACACAGAGGAAGATCGCCTTTGCATTTCAAGCAAAAGATCGTGATCTTGATGTTTCCACCTCCTGAAGCGACATATATCGTGAATGCCTTGTGCGCTCATCTTATAGGCCGAAGCAAGATCGGCAAGTGTCGCTCCTTTTATAAACTCCTTCCTGATTTCACGCACTTGATAAGACTTAAGGCTTGTGGAAACAGAATTTTCACCTATGCCTTTGTTTAGCCCAGTACTCCACGCATGAATTACATTTTCTTCTGCCGTAATCCATTCAAGATTACTGATGTGATTATTGGTTTTGTTCCCATCTTTATGATTAATGCAATATTCACCACGCTTTGAGCCAATAGGACCAGGAGGCAACTGGAGCCATATTCTACCCATCATCCTGTGAACACATATAGTACGCCATTTGCCATCTTCGCAGCGCAGGAACAGCCAGGGATATGGATGCTCATCATCCCATTGCTGACTCATTAAGCCCTTCTTGGCAACGCTCCACACATCGCCATTCTCGTTGATGAAATAACGTCCGCTGTACCCAGGCACTTCTTTGAAACCTGCAGGCACGCTGTTATGCTTGTCAGTAGCCATGACCAAACTCCTTTTTTGGTAGTGGTTAGAAACGACGTGGGATGGCAGTCCTGCGTCGTTTCGTCATATTAGCTAGTCCTTCTTTCCAAAAGCAGCATCTTCAGCCTCTTCCTGGCTCTTAAACGGGCCTCCCATGAGGCGGTCGTCCACATCGCTGTAGAAATACCAGCCTTCAATGAGTTCCGTATATTTGCAAGCTTCACGAGAGAAGAAATCAATGAGAATCATGAGAAATCTCCAATCAGATAATCGTAAGTGCCTTCACCATGACCAATGCAATGCCAGTCATCAATCTGATGCCTGGCAAGACCAAATGGACCTTTTACTGCATGATTAATGGCAAGCCATTGCTCTTTACAGGCATTTTTTCCTTGTCGCTGGCAAACGATTTCTAAAAATTCTTCATAGGCAATAATCATGCCATACTCATCCTTTATCTTCCATCCATCGTTTTCTGTTTTAAACCAAATGAAATTTGTCAAATCTTCCCAGTTATTAATACCATTTTCTGGATATATATGCAAACCAAAGCACCATCCCCAGGAGCTTTTACCAAGATGAACTGACTCCTCCATTTCATGACCACAATGAGGACAACTAGGAGCGTGAAGATAATAATTTGTTCCCATTGATCAAACCGTCTTGAATTTGGAAAGATGCATGCGCCACATGGCCTTGCTCATGCTGCCAGGACGATAGAGCACATAGAAAGGCTTTGCATTATGCCATCCCCCTTCTCCATCGCTTTCTGGTTCAGCTTCATCCACCCATATGCCTTTACACTCTCCATCAGCATCAAACAAGCCAATCTGATACTCTCCGTCCTCCATTGACTGCCTGATGTGGAAGATCATTTCCTTGAGCGAAGAAGCTTGATACACGCCTTGAGTTGGCGGGAAATACGGACCATTGCTGTCGTAGGTGCGGATGGTACAGAGCATGATTAGTTCTTAATTTGAAATAATTAAGCTTGGTTTGAAATAATTAACCTTGGTCGCAAATACCAGCCAGCATGTCGCCCACGTAAGCATGAGCAGCATGAAGCTGGTCAAAAGCTGCGTCACGCTCTTTGCGAGCCTGGTAGTAGGCATCAGGGCCTTGTGGATAGAAATCCCTGCCATTTAATTCTGCGTTTGCCAAAGCCTCAATAGCCTTGTCGATGGCATCGTAAGCAGCAGCATAGCCGTCGCGAAGATCAGTGAAGCTAGTGCCGTTGAGGTGGATGGTGGGAATGGTGGCCATGGAAGGAAAGGAAGAGAGGGGCGTCGCCGCCCCGTTGAAAAGAAAATTAGACGATGGAAGGGGGGCCTGTCAATCTCCCTTGCGCTTGTAGCCGCTACGTACCAGCGAGCCCCACATCCAGCGAGCATCTTCCTTGCTCCAGGTTTCAGCCTTGCCAGAGGGAGCGTACCAGGATGTGCCGTAGGTTCTGTCTACCTTCACCACATAGCGCTGCACCATCGCGTCCTCACGATCGGGAAAGATGGTGAATTCAACGAGGTCGAGAGCAGGACCAACAAGGGCAAAACTTTCGGAGAAACGGCGAAAGGTCATGGTCTGGAGAGCAGTGGGCCTCGCGGCCCTCAACGAAATTAAAATTACCAGCAGCAAGAAGGGGCTGTAAAGCCCCTCAGCCATTAGCGTTGCTTATTGGGCGGCGTTTGCACAGAGTGTGGCCACCATCAATGCTTCACCAGGCTTGGCTTCTTTAGCCACGGGACTACGCCAGCCAGTCCATTTCCCTTCTTGATTTATATTCACTTGCAACAAGCTACAGCTCACTGCAATGAAAATAGGAGCAGTCGCAGTTTCTCCCTTACAAGACCGTTGAGTGGTGCGAATACCTTCAGAAGATAATTTCCACTGTCCCCATTGATAGGTGCAATCACCAAAGGCACGTTCAGAAGCAACGGCAGGAGCCTGTTGCATGATGCGTTCTAGGAGTTGTTGCTGGCGAGATTTAACTGGCTGCTGCTGGATAATGGGAGGCAGTTCAGGAAGTGCAGTGGCGATGAGAATCATTGGAGAAAGAGCGATGGAGGAAAATTGAGGGAAGGGGGCTTGGTAGCCCCCAGATAATCAGGCTGCTAAAGCCAAGGCATGAGCCTTTGTGAGCGTGGCAGCACCACTGCCCCACCATTGGCTTTCCAGGCGCCTGCGAGCGGCTTCAATGCCATCGCCACGACCAGCCTCGTGTGTCACCCACTCAGTAATGGCGTTGTAAGCCCCCCAGTAGGTGCCTTGCACTCCCTTGATATCAAAGCCAATTCCTTCGCCAGCGAATTTATTGGCAATGCTGTCCCATTGAGGAAGATCAGCGAGAGTTTTAGGGCGAGCAGTGGTTTTATCGCCCCGCTTGTCGTTAATGCTGCCAGCCAGTTGATCAGCGAATACGTTGCGGCAATATTCAGCAAACTGAGCAGAAGTGCAAGGCTTATTTGCCATTGCTTCAAGCTCTTCGAGGCCAGCAGTGAATTGCTGACGCTTCATATCAATGATTTCTGGAAGGCGATCAATCATGGCGTTGCAATTAGTGGTGTGACGAATGCTGATGCGCTTTCCTTTTGCTGTTGCATTAGTGCGTTCAGCATGGCCAAGAGCAGCGCTGAGAGTGTTGTTGCACACCACGCGAATAGGAGAGAAAAGAGTTTGAAAAGCAATGGAGCCATCATGGCTAGTGGCACCAATGAGATACTGGTGAATGGGATCGCCGTTAACCACTTCTCCTTCAGCACCATTAATCTTGGCAGTGAAGGTAACTTTTCGGCCTTCGTCTAGCACGCACACAGCGCTGATTTCTGCATCTTCGTGAAGAGCCTCGGCAAGCTTGATGAGTTGTTCGTTTTGAACAACGGTGTAGCTTTCCTTCTGCACACTTAGCACTTGTCCATTGTCACCACGAGTGATGGCTCGGTAGCCATTAATGGGAGTGCCAGTGGGATCGAAGATGGGAGAAGCAATCACTTCCCAATCGGCTTCGCCAAGAGCGAAAGCTTCGCGAGCGGGAAGCGTACCTTCAACAACGTGACCGAGGCCATGCCAGGCAGCCTTGCCGTGGAAGAAAGCACCAGAAGAGAATTGATGAGCCATGGAAGGAGAGGAAGGAAGGAAGGAGCGCTTCGTTGCGCTTGAGATAAAAGTTAGATGATGGAGGGGCGGTGGGTCAAGCCCCTTTGCCATTGGCATGGCTTATGAATGCAATGGCAGTAATTAGTTTTATAAATCCCAGCCAGCAAATGGATCAAACTTGCTTTCAGCAGCAAGTTCCAGTCCTTCGTTGATTTTGTGTTGAAGCTTTGCTATACAGTCATTTAACTGAGACCGAACTCGTTTTGTCATTTTGTTTTCACCTTGACTTTCCAGGTATTCTTCAAGCTCTCCAATTACAGTCATCAAAGCTTCCTCTCTTATGCCGTGATATAAGGGGCCCAGTTCTTCGAGGACTAATTCTTTTATCACAAACCTAAGCCTGTTTACTATTAATGCATGAATTGGCGCATGTTTTTGTTGGCATTTTTGAGTCCAGGAAGCTGTTGAGAATGAAGGCACAATAAGCTTTTGATTGTGAAAATTAAGTAAGAAATTAGCTTTATTTACCCTGCAAACTCTTTATGAAGAATTGTGGCAGTCTGCTCCTACGAAGCTTTTTCATGCTTACCACTTGCTTGGAATTGGTGCCGTTGTTTTTAATTTGCACTTTTCCATCGCCATAGTCTTTGATGATGGTGTATTGACCACGCCAGCCAAAGGCTTGATCATGCAAATCAACAACAGTGCCAATTTCCAGCATTATTTATTCTTTCCCATGGTGCTTCTCTAGGAGTTTACGAATGTCTCGCTCGGCGTTGCGAATGGCTCGATAGTCCGAAGCGCTTTTGCCGCAGACAAATACTGCTCCAGAAGGATGCTTGAAGACGAAATGCTTCTTTTGCCGAACAAGAGAAAAGCCATAGCGTTCTGCCATGGCTTTGATGTCTTTGCTGATCACACGTTTGAGACGAAAGCTTGCTGATTCATCACGGCAATAATGTGCTTACAGCGCACTTCGTTGTGGGGAATGCCACGTTCATGCTGAAAATAGGCATCAGCGCAGGAACATTGAAGATGCTCGTCTTTAGTGCCAATAGCAGCCATTGATACTACTTGCGGCAGGTTTTCATGCACCACTTGCCAAGAACGGTAATCAATGGGGCGCACCATGCATTCTTGAGCACGCTGGAATCGTTCGTTAAGTTCAATAGTGTCGAACCACTTGCGGCTCATAAAACGAGGGCCTGCATTGGTGCGAACTAGCACCACGTTTTGCAGAATGTCAATAATTTCTACGCCAAGAAGAGAGGAGTTCTTCTTGGTGACGCGGAAATGGCCCTTGGAAGGAAAAGCTTTAGTGGGAACCATGGAGAGAATTGAGAAGGGAGACATCGCTGCCTTGAAAGAACAATAAGACCGAGGGGGCTTGTTTCAACTGAAAGTAGACAGTCGTGCAACTGTCATGCCGTCATCGGGCATCAGCCAGGTAGGTGATACCACAATATTTTGGAGGGTGGTACTTCACGCATTGCTCGTAGGCGGGAATGTTGGCCTGAGGCTTTCGTTGCGATGCAATGTCCCAAACAATGATGCAGCAGGAAGCAGCGAGAGCGCCCCAACACAGACTGTCGCGGAGAGGAGAAGGAGCTTTCATTGGAAAAGCGGCGGACTAGGCAATGATAAAAGCCCAGCCAGCCGCTCCCGTCATATTGTTACAAAGCTTAACAATCAGAAACAGACCTGCTTCATTTTCCTGTCTAAGTCAATACTGGACTGTATTGCCTGTTTATAAAATTCAGCCTTTGAAATTCCAAGCTTATTGGCAATAGCAATTGCCTCTGAAATATAGCTTTCATCCAAAAGAAAGCTTTGCTTTTTCTTCTGCTCTTCGTTTGTGACTGGTTGAACAAAACTAAGCTGATTTGCATGCGTGGGCCTTGTGGATTTAGTCGCACAAGGCATATTTACGGAAGGAGGAGTGTCGTCAATACGAGCAATATCAACACGCCAGTAATTTTTGTTTTCGGATTTTGGTTCAATAGGAATTACTGGCTTAAGGCCGTTGTCCATTTGCAGCAGATAGTGAGCGATAACTCCTTTTAGCCTGCAAAAGATACGACGATTGCTTTTCCAATCTAGGCTTACGCCATAAATTTCGTAATCATCACCACCATCGTCAACATGGTTTTTGTAACCACACGCAATGGCCCACTGAGGTTCGTTGTTCATTGTTCGGAGGTCGTAGAACAGCCTGCTTTACAGGCTTCAACAAGATACCACAAAAAAGCGCCCCCGAGGGAGCGCTCTGTAACTCAACGATGTCCTACACCCTGGAGTAGCACACCCTCACTTCTCCATTGCCTGGGTGGGCAATGCGAGCAAAGGCTCCGTAGCTCAGGTCGAGCACCCTATCGCCGTAGTACGGGCCTCGATCAGTCACCTTGACAATGACACTCCTGCCATTGCGTTGATTCGTCACGCGCAGCCAAGTGCCAAATGGAAGATGCGGAGAAGCAACGGTGAGGCCATGCGCGTTGAAACGGCTTCCATCTGCTGCTCGCTGACCGTGATAGCCATCACCAATGCCGTAATGGGAAGCGTAGCCGCAGCTTCGCGCGTGAGCTGGAAATGGAAAGAAGGAAAGAGCAGCGATGGAAGAAAGAAAAAGTCGAAAAAGCATCAAACGAAGAAAGTAAGTAGCAAGGTGCCAGGGAGTCGCCTCCTAGCAAGCCCCACCTTACCATGATTCCTCCATGGCCTGGCTTGTGCTACGATTTCGTTGCTTAGTCGTTCCTGGGGCTTAACCGCTCCCAGCGTTGCTGCCGCGAGGGTGGAACTTTCTGGGCAGTCTGGAGATGTCCGCAAGGCTCTCCAAGGACTGCATTGGATCCTGTGAGGGGACTGCCCCCTAGTCGAGCAAAGCTCCTGGGAGAGGGAAGATCGGAGGCTAAGTAAAGAGAGAGGGGGCCGCAAGGCCCCTTTTCTTTTGTCTTAAGATGCTGACGGTATGAATGGCAGATGGATGTTCTGTCTGTGAAGCACTCAGCTTCTCGGACCCGCAGGATGTTCCCGTCATTAAAAAGGGGCCGAAAGGCCCCTCCTTTTTTATATGCCAGTGACAAGTTTGTACATTCGCAAGAGTGCTTCTTCTTGTTCTTGCATGAGTTTTAGGATGAGGCTTTCTTCTTTGCTAAGCTTGGAGCGTCCTTTTGATTCTTCATGAGGCTTCAATTTCGTTAACGTAGGCAAATTCGCCCCATTCTGCGATTGCCGCATTGTTGTAAGCGATGGCTGCTTCGTGTTCACAGTTGAAAGATCCGAGATAAGTACTTTTGCCTTGTGAATAAATCTGGGCTACCCATTTCTTGCCAGTAGGGTGCCAAGAAACCCCCTTATACCTGCTGGTATATTTCCTATCTTTCATTTTTCCAGTATTGGCCGTATTTTGCACCTGGCTGGCAAGTCGTAAATTGCTATTTACAGCGGGATTCCTGTCGGCATGATCAACAAAATTATTGCCAGGATTGATACCAGTTTTAAGATAGTAGGCGATGCGATGGCATAAATAATATTGCCGTTTGATGCTTACGTACCAATAGCCATTTGTCTTAATGCGACCAGCCTGGCTTTCATCCTTCCTCCATCGCAAGGAAGATGGCAGGGATTCGTCGTAAACAAATAGCTGTTGCAATGTTTCCAGTGGAGGAAGCGGCAGGAATTTCCGTGGCATTGCTCGGACGGATTTTGAGCTACAATAACAAAGTTCTTTTGATTGCTTCAGAGCAGCGTTGCCTGCGTTGAGGACACGCAGTGAGGGCTGGGCCTCGTGAAGCCCAGCTCAGTCCTTTTTAAAGGCATTGATGAATGGAGAGAGAAGACGACGAAGTTTGTTGATTTTGCGCTGATGCTTTTCAGCTTTATGCAATATGCGAAGGGCCTCTTCGTGAGAAGGAGCGAGTTCAGCTTGTAGCATCCTCTGAAGAAGACGATGGGAGTGATGAGCGAGACTTTTCATCTTCTAGATAAGCCTCCCATGGCGACAATTGAGGATTGTAATAATAATCCCTAGTTTTCCTTACTCCAAATCCTAGGGCGGATATATAGAAGGAAACGACGCCACAATGAAAATGACCATTAATAACAAAGCTTTTGTAGGGCCAGGAAATATTGCCACCAATCTGTGGCTTTGATGGCCATTCGTTTAAGTCGAAATCAATAGCAATAGCAACAAAATTCCCAATAGAAAGAAAATCAAAATAGAGAGCATGTTCGTATTCCTTGTCGTGAAAAAAGCGAAACAGTTTCATGGCTTAAAAGACGTGTTTGACATGGTAATAGGTGTTTGATTTGCTCCTTTGTATTCACTCCATGGATTTAATAACACTCATCAAATTTACTTGACGCATATAGCTCCTGGTGCCAACACTAAAGTCGATACCACGTTTAGCTAATGCTTCCATTGCAAGCTTGCTACGTGATTGCCTTGCAGCAGAAAGGAATCGACCAAGCTTGACACCGTTGTATTCTTCGTTGCCTTTAGGCAGACGACCATGCTCCTGGATGAA